>Ga0207864_1001051_pt1 | contig 32870 bp, 32 predicted proteins | sample HigsolmetaAR202D_FD_184834 | JGI IMG/M metagenome (GOLD analysis project Ga0207864, IMG submission 184834) | Ionic liquid and high solid enriched microbial communities from the Joint BioEnergy Institute, USA - AR20-2-D (SPAdes) (version 2) ... | reverse complement strand
GGGGGCACCGGGGGTCAGGAGGGCCGGCTCAGAGCCGTCGGGAGGGGAACAGCGGCCAGGAGCCGCCGCGGAAGGGCCACCAGTTCGCGGTGCGCCCCTCGGGGATCATCTCGTCCAGTTTCATGGTCAGCCGCAGCGCGAAGGCGCCCGCGATCATGCCGGTCGCCAGGTCGCTGAACCAGTGGAAGTGCAGGTAGATCGAGACCACGGCCTGGAGGAAGGCGATGCCCGCGATGCAGTAGGCCAGGCGCGGCACGATGTGCGGCCGCACCGCCTGGTAGCGCACGATGAGGAAGAGCACGAGGCCGTAGATGAGGATGGCGTTCGCGCCGTGTCCGGAGGGGAACGAGACGCCGCCGTCGGTGAAGAACGAGGGGTCGTTGGTGCGCGGATGCGAGCGTCCCAGGATCAGTTTCATGCTCGCCACCAGGCAGATCATGCCGAAGACGCCGCCTGTGGCGAGCACCACAGGACGCCAGGACCGGTGCCAGTACGCCAGGTGCAGGGCGACGACCGCCAGAACGGGCAGGGCCACGGCTCGCGAAGCGACCGTGTCTGGCCATAAGATGAGAAACGTCCTTATCTGGTCCTCAAACGGACGCGGCAGCGTGTTGATCATGACGTCGATCGGCTGCAGTGCGCCTGCGGACAGGACAGTCAGCGTGACCAGGACCACTATCAGCAGGATCGCGATCTTGTCCGATGCCAGTCCCCAGGCGATCTCGCTCGCACTGGGCCATGTCACGACGTCGGACCGCCTCGGTTCGGCCGGGCGGGTCATGGTGCCTCCCACTCGGGGGCCGTGGTCGACGCCGTCATGTCGCTTACGGGCAGAGAAGGGACTCCCGGCTGGATAGCGCGGTCTCGGCCGGATCCGCGATGTGTGCATCATGTGCTCAGTGCTGTCTCACGGGTGTGGGCTGGCCTGCGGCACGGTTGTGCAAGGGGATGGCTGGCCGCTGAAGGTCCTCGGGGTCGCAGGGATGCGCACACGTCCTTCAACCGCGTGCGCATGGACCGGTCAGGGGGGACCGGCCTCTTGGCGGACGGTGTCCTGACCGCGCCCGCTACCGGCGGCGGATGCGGGGGTGCAGAGCCGCCGACGACACGCGGACACGGCCGCCCCGCAACGGTAACCCGCACGGACGCGGCCGGTGATCAGAACATGTCCGACAGATGAGCATACCCGGCGGCTCTGTCAAGAGGCTCTGACACCTCTTGGTTACGATCGGTCCCACCTCGGGTTATCCCCTGGAGCAGGGTGGCGTGGGGGGCTGCGTTCACGTGGGCGAGACCCAGGTGTGAGCGTTTTGTGAGGCAAAGGCGCCGTGGCGCGTGCATTCGGTGGACCGCGGGGGATCGTGAGGGGTGACCGAAACCCGGTATGGCACGCTTGATCAGCCCGCCCGGCCGTCGCCCACCCACAAGCAGAAAGAGGCCGTCGATGGTCGAACTTTCCCAGAAACCGGGGGACGCCTCCCGTCTGGCTCGCAATCCGCTGCGCGAGCAGATCCGGCGCGTCCTGGTCGACGGTCTGCTGTCGGGCCGGTGGAAACCGGGGGAGCGGATCGTGGAGCGGCGGGTGGCCGCCGAGCTCAACGTCAGCCAGGCCCCGGTCCGCGAGGCGCTGCGCGAACTGGAGGCGCTGCGGCTGATCGAGTCGGTGCCCAACAAGGGCGCGCGGGTCCGTGACTTCGGCGTCGCGGACATGGCCGAGATCTACCCGGTGCGCGCCGGGCTGGAACTGGTGGCGGCGCGCCTGGCCGCACCCCGCCTGGCCGAGGACATCCGGCCGCTGGAGCGCGAGGTGGAGGCGCTGCGCCGGGCCACCGCCGCCGGGGACGTGGACGGTGAGATCAAGCACAGCGTCGAGTTCCACCGCGAGATCGTGCGCGCCGCCCGCAACAGCGTGCTGCTGCACACCTGGGAGTCGCTGGGCGTGGAGGTGTGGACGGCGCTGTCGGTGCGCTGGCTCAACATGGAGCTGCACGCCAAGGCGGCCGACCACCGAGCGATCACCGAGGCGTTCCGCAACCGCGACCCGCACGTCGGGCAGATGCTCAGCGACCACGTGCTCAACTACGTGCAGGCGGCGCTGCGTTCGCACGACTCCGCCCAGTGAGCGGCCTCCTCCCGGAAGTTTGTCCGCAATCTGCGAAAACAGCCGATCGCCCGTAAAGTCGTATTGATCGATCATCGATCAGTACATAGAGTGGGCGCGACGTATGTCACACCAGCCACAGACCCCGAAGGACGGAGAACCAGCCACCTCGGCGCACCACTGTTGAGCCCGGTGGGTAGCGCACCTGTCGTACCGTGCTCCGTCCGCGGTACGGCCCGACCCGTGGAGGTCATCCACCCGACGCGGGTCCTTTCGCACACAGAAAGGCATCGACATGGCTGACACGGCCAAGCCGAAGGCGACCGGCAAGACCGGTTCCCGCCGCCGCGCGGCCCGTAACAACGCCGGTCCCGACCTCAGCGGCGAGCAACCCAAGGTCCTCCTCGACTACTACCGGCAGATGCTGTTCATCCGCCGCTTCGAGGAGCGCACCGCACAGGCGTACACGCAGGCGCGCATCGGTGGCTACTGCCACCTCAACCTCGGCGAGGAAGCCACCGTCGTCGGTCTCATGACCGCGTTGCAGGAACGCGACTACCTGTTCACCAACTACCGCGAGCACGGCTACGCCATCGCCAAGGGCATCCACCCGCGCCGGGTGATGGCCGAGCTGTACGGCCGCTCCACCGGCGTGTCCAAGGGCTGGGGCGGCTCCATGCACATGTTCGACACCGAGTCCCGCCTGCTGGGCGGCTACGGCATCGTCGGCGGCCAACTGCCGCTGGCCGTGGGCGCGGCCCTGGCCATCACCTACCGGGGCGGCGACGAGATCGTCATGTGCCAGATGGGCGACGGCACCACCAACATCGGCGCGTTCCACGAGTCGCTGAACATCGCCAGCCTGTGGAACCTGCCCGTGGTCTTCGTGGTGATCAACAACTTCACCGGCATGGGCACCACGGTCGAGAAGTCCTCGGCCGAGCCGGAGCTGTACAAGCGCGGCTCCGCCTACCGCATCGAGGGCGTGCGCGTCGACGGACGGGACGTGCTCGCCGTCCGCGACGCCGCCACCACGCTGGTGGAGCGCGCCCGCAGCGAGCAGCGGCCGTTCCTGCTGGAGGCGTTCAGCTACCGGATGAAGGGCCACTCCGTGGTGGACCCGGCCAAGTACCGCACCAAGGAGCAGGCCGAGGAGGCGCTCGCCAACGACCCGGTGGCCGCCTTCGAGGCGCGCCTGACCGAGGCGGGCATCCTCACCGAGGAGATCAAGCAGGAGATCGCCGAATCGGTCAAGGCCGAGGTCGCCGACGCGGCCGACTTCGCGGAGAACAGCCCGCACCCCGACGTGTCCACGCTGTTCGACTACACCTACGCCACCCCGGTGGCCAACGAGTCGCGCCGGATGCCCGCCGACCCGGTGTTCGCCGAGTAGACAAGGAGCGACTCTCCCCATGCCCGTCATCACCTACCGCCAGGCCCTGCGCGACACCCTGCGTGCCGAGATGCACCGCGACGAGAACGTCTTCCTCATGGGTGAGGAGATCGGTGTCTTCGAGGGCTCCTACAAGATCACCGAAGGCCTGCTCAAGGAGTTCGGGGAGCGGCGCGTACGCGACACCCCGATCGCCGAGGAGGGGTTCGTCGGCGCGGCCGTGGGCGCCGCCATGCTCGGCCTGCGCCCGGTCGTCGAAGTCATGACGATCAACTTCTCCCTGCTCGCGCTGGACCAGATCGTCAACCACGCCGCGAAGATCTACGGCATGTTCGGCGGCCAGAACAGCGTGCCGATGGTGATCCGCACCCCGGGCGGCGGCGGCCAGCAGCTCGGCGCCACCCACTCGCAGAACATCGAGCTGTACTACGCGTTCGTGCCGGGCCTGAAGGTCGTGGCGCCCAGCACGCCCGCCGACGCCGCGGCGCTGCTGCGCGCCGCGATCCGCGACGACGACCCGGTGCTCTTCCTGGAGAACCTGGGCCTGTACAACACCAAGGGCGAAGTGCCCGACGAGGAGGTCGTCGGGGAGATCGGCCGCGCCGCGGTCACCCGCGAGGGCACCGACATCACCCTCATCGGCTACTCCCGGATGGCCATGGTCGCCAACCAGGTCGCCGACCGACTCGCCGAGGAGGGCATCAGCGTCGAGGTCGTTGACCTGCGTTCGCTGCGTCCGCTAGACCGGGAGACGGTCGTGGAGTCGGTCAAGAAGACCGGCTGTGCGGTCATCGCCGAGGACGACTGGCTGACCTACGGGATCGGCGCGGAGATCGCCGCCTCCATCCAGGAGGGCGCGTTCGACTACCTGGACGCTCCGGTGCGCCGGGTGGCGATGGCCGAGGTGCCCATGCCCTACGCCAAGCCGCTGGAGACCGCCGCGCTGCCGTCGGCGGAGTCGATCACCACCGTCATCCACGAAACTCTGAGCGCCGTCGGCCGGAGAGTCGGTTAGGGAACACGATGTCTGAAATCTACATGCCGCGCCTCTCCGACACCATGGAGGAAGGCGTCATCAGCACCTGGGTGAAGCAGGTCGGCGACAAGGTCTCCGCCGGCGACGTCCTGGTGGAGATCGAGACCGACAAAGCCGTCATGGAGTACGAGGCCTACGAGGACGGCTACCTGGTCAAGCAGACCGTCAGCGAGGGCGACACCGTGCCGATCGGCGCGGTGATCGGCGTGATCGCCGACAGCCCCGACGCCGTCCCGGCCGACTCCGGCGGCGAGGGCGCCGCCGAGCAGGCCCCGGCGCCTGCCGCGGCGGAGGCCCAGCCGGCCGCTCCCGCCCAGGCCGAGCCCGCCGCCGCGCCGTCGGAGGGCCCGCGCCCGCTCTCCTCCCCGCTGGCCCGCCGCCTGGCCCGCGAGTACGGCCTCGACATCACCCAGATCAAGGGCTCCGGCCCCAAGGGCCGGGTGGTGCGCGCCGACGTGGAGGCCGCCGCCAAGGAGCGCGACCGGCAGCCCGCCGCCGCGCCGCAGCCCGCGGCCGCGCAGGCCCCGGCTGCGCCCGCGCCGGCTCCCGCCGCGGCCCGGCCGCAGCCGGAGTTCACGGACCTCCGTGACTCCGAGGAGGTGCCGGTCACCAACATCCGCAAGGTGATCGCCCGCCGCCTGACCCAGGCCAAGCAGGAGGCGCCGCACTTCTACCTGCGCCGCACCATCGACGCCGAGGCGCTCAAGGAGTTCCGCGCCCAGATCAACGAGCAGCTCGCCCCGGTCGGCGTGAAGGTCAGCGTCAACGACCTGGTCGTCAAGGCCGTGGCGACGGTGCTGCGCGACCACCCGGCGGTGAACTCCTCCTGGGTGGACGACAAGCTCCTGCGGCACAACCGGATCAACGTCGGCATCGCGGTGGCGGTGGACAGCGGCCTGGTCGTGCCGGTGCTGCACGACACCGACAAGCTGCCGCTGTCGGAGGTCGCCCGGCGCTCCCGCGAGCTGGCCGCCAAGGCCCGCGAGGGCAAGCTGAGCCCGCAGGAGATGAGCGGCGGCACGTTCAGCGTCAGCAACCTGGGCATGTTCGGCGTGGACAGCTTCTCGGCGGTGATCAACCCGCCCGAGGCCGCGATCCTCGCGGTGGGCGCGATGCGCCAGGAGCCGGTGGTGCGCGACGGCGAGATCGTCGCCCGGCACACCATCGCCCTGGAGCTGTCGGTCGACCACCGCGCCGTGGACGGCGCGGTCGGCGCGGCCTACCTCAAGGACCTGGCCGAGGTCCTGGAGTCCCCGCTGCGGATCATCCTGTAGCCCGCTGCCTGTCGGACGGCCCGTCCCGCACCGGTGCGGGACGGGCCGTCCGCGTCCTGTCGAAGGAGGAGTCCGTGGACTCTGCCCCGCCGCTGCCGGTGCGCGTCCGCCCGGCCGTCCCAGCCGACCTGTCCGCCGTGGCCGACACGCTCGCCGACGCCTTCACCGACTACCGGTTCACCCGGTGGGCGCTGCCCGCCGACGGCTACCCGGAGCGGCTGCGCGCGGTCCAGCACTACTTCACCGAACGGGTCGGCCTGCCCTACGGCCGGGTGTGGACCACCGACGGGGTGCTCGCCGCCGCCGTGTGGACCGTTCCCGGCGTGGCGGTCCCCGCCGAGGTGTTCGCCGACCCCGCACTGGCGGCGCTCTACGGGGACCGTGCCGAGGCGGTGGCGCGGCTGGAAGAGGAGCTCGCCCCGCACCGGCCCGCCGGACCGGCGTGGTTCCTGGCCACGGTGGGCGTGCGCCGCGACGCCCAGGGAAAGGGCGTGGGCACCGCCGTGCTCTCCCCCGGCCTCGCCGCCGCCGACGCCGACGGGTTCTCCTGCTACCTGGAGACCTCCGACGCCCGCAACGTGCGCTTCTACCGTCGGCTCGGCTTCGAGGTGACCGCGGAGGTCACCCCCTCCTGGGCCGCGCCGCGCACGTGGTGCATGGTGCGGCCCGCCCCGGCGTCCCGCCGGTAGCGGGAGCCCCCGCGCGGGGAAGGCCGGTGTGCGCCCCGCCCGCCGGCCCCTCCCCCAGGCGGGGTCGGCGGGCGGGTTCCTCCCAGGGCCGCGCCCCCACGAGGTCGCGGTTCAGGGGGTCGTGGACGCCTGGTGAGGCCGGAAGACGTCGGTCTCGCCCGGCACGGTGGAGCCGGTGACCGCGACACAGCGGGCGCAGGCCGTGTCGGGCCCGAGCTCCGCGGCGGCGGTCACGCCCCGGCCGGTCGACCAGGCCGGGGGCGGCCGCGCCCGCGGTGGGACAGGACGAGACGGGAAACCCGTGCTGTCCGCGGGGCGGGGGTGCGCCGTCGAAGTCCCGGCAGACGGCGCAGGCCACGGTGTCGAAGATCCGGACGGGGGTCCCGGCCATGGTTCGCGCTCCCTCCCGGCGGTCGTCGGCATCGCGGTCCCGGGTCTGCCCTCCCAGCCTGGCCCGGCCCCCTCGGACCGCACATCGGTGAAACGACCAGTCCGCCCCGGGCCGGAACCGGGGACCGCACCGTCCACCACGGGAAACGCCCGAATGTTACGTTGACCACATGCCCGCACCCCCGCTTCCCGCATCCGTGCGCCTCGGCTACGGCCTGGGCTCCATCGCCACCGGGACCTACGGCACCGTTCCCGGCCTGGTCCTGCTCTACTACCTGACCGACGTGCTCGCCGTCCCCGCGGCGACCGCGGCGCTGGTGCTCTTCGTCCCCCGGGTCTGGGACGTGCTCGTCGACCCCTGGGTGGGCGCGCTCTCCGACCGCACCCGCTCCTCCCTGGGGCCGCGCCGCCCGTGGCTGCTCGCCGGGGCTCTCACCCTGCCCGTGACGTTCGCCGCGATCTTCCTGGCCCCGCCCCTGTCCGGCGGCTGGGCGGCGGGCTACGTCTGCCTGCTGCTCCTGGCCGCCGCCACCGCCTTCTCCCTGTTCCAGGTGCCCTACGTCGCCATGCCCGCCGAGATGACCGACGACCACCGGGAGCGCTCGCGGCTGATGTCCTGGCGCATGGCCCTGCTGGGGGCGGCCATCCTGCTGTCCGGCGGGGTGGCCCCGGCCGTCGCGCAGAGCGGAGGCGGCACCCCGGCCGGCTACCGGCTCATGGCGCTGGTGGTCGGCGCCCTCCTGCTGGCGGGCACGCTCAGCGCGTTCCTCGGCACCCGCCGCGCCCCCCTTCTGCGGCTGTCGACCGCCGCCGCACCCCGGACGACGCTGCGCGACCGGATCACGGCGGTGCGCGCCAACCGCCCGTTCCGCGTCCTGTTCGCCGCATTCCTGCTCCAGGCGGTCCCCGCCGGCATCATGCTGGCCGCCGCCCAGTACTTCGCCACCTACACGCTCGGCTCGCCCTCGGCGGTCACCACGCTGTTCGTCTGCCTGGTCGGCCCGCTCGTGCTGACCATGCCGCTGTGGCTGCGCGGTGCGCTGCGCCACGGTAAACGCGCCGCGCTGGGGGCCGCCGCCGTCCTCTTCGGCAGCGGGGCGGCCCTGCTGGCGGCCACCCCGCTGCTGGGCGCGCCGTTCGACGCCTGGTACGCGCACGTCTGCGTCGGCCTGGTCGGTGTCGGCTACGCGGGCACCCAACTGCTGCCGTTCGCCATGCTCACCGACACCCTCGCGGCGGACGCGGCCCGCTCCGGGGCCAGCCGCGCGGGCCTGTTCACCGGCCTGTGGACGGCGGGCGAGACCCTGGCCATGGCCACCGGCAGCGGACTGTTCGCGCTGCTGCTGGCCGCCACCGGCTTCGTCTCCAGCACCGCCGGGACCGAGGCGGCACAGCCCGCCAGCGCCCTGGCGGGCATCGTCGCGGGCATCAGCGTGCTGCCCGCCCTGCTGGTCCTCGCCAGCATCCCCTTCGTCCGCCGCTACGACCTCGCCGAGGAGGACCCCCGGCCCGACCCCCCGCGGACGGACGGCCTCCGCCCCGGCAGCGACGCCGGAACACCCCCGCCCGCGACCCCGTGATCAGGAGGACACCGTGCCCGACACCGAAGCGATCCTCGCCGAACTCGCCCGGCTGAGCTCCGCGGACCTGCCCACCCGGGGCGGCCGCACCCTCGCCTACGTCCACGACCCCGGGCTGCCCGGCCTCGACGACCTGGCCACGGCCGCCCACGCGGCTTTCGCTCGGGTCAACGCGCTGGACATGACCGTCTTCCCCAGCGTGGTGCAACTGGAGAACGACGTGGTCTCCTTCGCGGCCCGCCTCCTCGGCGGCGACGCGGCGACCCGCGGCTCCTTCACCAGCGGCGGCACCGAGTCCATCCTGCTGGCGGTCAAGGCCGCCCGGGACCACGCCCGGGCCGTCCGCGGGGTGACCGAACCGGAACTGGTGGTGCCCGACACCGCGCACGTCGCCTTCCGCAAGGCCGCCCGCTACCTGGGCCTGCGGCTGGTCACCGTGCCCACGGACCCGGTGTCGTGCACGCCCGACCCCGCCGACCTGGCGGCGGCGCTGACCGACCGCACGGCCCTGGTCGCGGTGTCGGCGCCCTCCTACGCGCACGGCGTGCTCGACCCGGTCGCCGAGACCGCCGCGGCGGCCGCCGAACGCGGCGTGTGGTGCCACGTGGACGCGTGCGTGGGCGGCATGGTGCTGCCCTTCCTGCGCCGCCTCGGCCGTGACCTGCCGGACTTCGACCTGTCGGTGCCCGGGGTCTGCTCGCTCTCGGTCGACCTGCACAAGTACGGCTTCGCCGACAAGGGCGCCTCGGTGGTGCTCTACCGGGACGCGGAGCTGCGCCGCCACCAGTACTTCGCCTCCGCGGAGTGGCCCGGCTACCCGGTGGTGAACCCCACCGCGCAGGGCAGCCGCTCGGCGGGGCCGCTCGCCGCGGCCTGGGCGGTCGTCCGCCGCCTCGGGGAGGAGGGCTACACCGGGCTGGTCGCCACCGCCGTCCGCGCCACCGAGGAGATCGCCGCGGGCGTCGGCGCCGTTCCCGGGCTCCGCGTGGTCGGCTCGCCCGTGGCGACCCTGCTGTGCGTGGCCTCGGAGGAGGCCGACCCGCTGCACGTCGCCGACGAGATGCGCGCCCGCGGTTGGTTCGTGCAGCCGCAACTGTCGTTCGGCGCCCACCGGCGCAACCTGCACCTGACCGTCACCCCGGCCACCGCTCCCCAGGTGCCCGCCCTCCTGGCCGACCTGGCGGAGTCGGTACGGGCCGCCGCCGCACTGCCCTCCCCCAACCCCGATCCCGCGCTGGCCGCCGCCGTGGCCGGCCTCGACGCCGACGCGCTCTCCGCCGAGGAGCTGGCCCAGGTGATGGCCTCGATCGGGGTGGACCCGGAGAAGGGCGCGCTGCCGTCCCGCATGGCCCCGCTGCTGGCCCTGCTGGACGCCGCCCCGCTGCCCTTGCGGGAGCGCTTCCTCACCGAGTTCGTGGGCCTGCTGTTCTCCGGTTCGGGGGCCTGAGCCGCGCACGGCCGGGTCGGCCGGGCGGTGTGCTCAGTCGACCTGGCCCGCGCGGATGCGGGCCAGCCACTGCTCGGCCTCGTGGAAGTCGTCGTCGGTGGTGCTGACGCGGGCGCCGGGCCGCTTCGCGGCGGTGCCGGCGTCGGCGCGCGGGTAGCTGCCGAGGAAGCGCACGTCCCGGCAGATGCGCCGCAGCCCCATGAGCGCCTCGCCGACCCTGGCCTCGGCCACGTGGCCCTCGGCGTCCATGAAGAAGCAGTAGGTGCCCAGCCCGTCGCCGGTGGGCCGCGACTCCAGCCGGGTCAGGTTGACGTCGCGGACCGCGAACTGGGTGAGCAGCTCCGCCAGCGCACCCGGGTGGTCGTAGGGCAGGAACGCCACCAGCGAGGTGCGGTCGAACCCCGTCGGCTCGGGCAGCGCGCCCGGACGGCTCAGGTAGATGAACCGGGTGGCGGCGTCGGCGCGGTCCCCCACCCCCTCGGCCAGGGGGACCAGGCCGTACCGCTCCCCGGCGATGCGGGCGCAGATCGCGGCGTCGTAGGGCGAGGAGGGGTCGGCGACCGACTGGGCCGCCGCCGCCGTGGAGGACACCACATACGACTCGGCGTAGGGCAGGTTCGCCGCCAGCCATCCCCGGCACTGAGCCAGCGCGTGCGAGTGCGTGGCGACCCGCTTGACGTCGGACAGCACCGTTCCCGGCCGGGCGAACAGGGTGAACTCCACCGGGACGGTGATCTCTGCGGTGATCAGCAGCGGGTCGCCGTTGACGAGCTCGGAGGTGGTGGCGCTGACGCCGCCCTCCACGGAGTTCTCCAACGGGACGACCCCGCCCGCGACCTCGCCGCGCCGCACCGCCCCGAAGACCATGTCCACTCCGTTGCACGGGACGAACTGCGCGGCCGGGGTGTCCGGCCGCAGCGCCCGCAGCGCGGCCTCGGTGAACGTGCCCTCGGGGCCGAGGTAGGCATAGCGGTTCGACATGTACAGCAGGCTACTCCGCCTGCCGGACCTGTTCGTTCGCCTCCTGCTCCACCGGGAGCCGCACCGGCGCGGCCTCGCCGACCAGGGGCGTCCTGCGCCCCAGCCGCGCGGCGCGCACCGCGCGCTGCTCCTCCGGCGACAGCGGTTCGACGGCCCTGCCGCCCACCACCGCCTTGGCGTAGGTCCTGGCCTCGGCGCGCCCGTTGATGGAGGTCAGCACGACCCCGTCGCCCGCCGAGTCGAGCAGGGCCAGGGAGAAGGAGCGCGCTCCGAACCGCTCCTCCAGCGCGTCGTAGTACACGAGCGCGGCGTTCCTGATCGCGTGCGGGTCGATGCCGTCCGCCGCGGCCAGGGAGTTCCGGATCATCACGTGGCAGTCGCCGATCGCCGTCCGCGTCCGCCAGAAGGCCAGCAGGCCGAACAGCAGTCCGCCCGCGCCCAGCAGCGCGCCCGTCACGGAGAGAAGAATCGGTACCACGCAGCGACACTAATCGCCGACCGGGGCTTCCCCGGGGAGGCCGTCGGCGTTTTTCCGCCGCCTTTCCGAGAAACGGGGGGAACGTTCGCTCCCTCCGCGCGGCCGACCGCCCCCCGCGGGGCGCACGCCGCGCAGCTCCCGCACCGCGAGCACGCGGGCGACGTCCACGAACTGCCGGGCGCGGTGCACCTGGGAGCGCAGGTCGGTGCCGGTGGCGCGGTGCTCCATCGCGACGTCGACCTCCACCACCGTGAATCCGCGGCTGAGCAGGTCGATGGTGAGCGCGGTCTCCACCCCGAAGCCCGGGGCGAGCGGGCAGGCCGCCTCGAAGGCCTGCCGGGTCAGGCAGCGCTGGCCGTTGAGCGGCTGCTCGGTCTCCCATCCGGTGGCGCGCCGGATGCCGTTGCGGGCCAGCCGGACCACGAAGCCGTGGCCGCCCAGCCGCGCCCTGGTCCTCGGGAAGCGCGCGATCGTCATGTCCGCCCGCCCCGCGCGCACCGGTTCGATCAGCGCCGCGGCGGCGCCGGCGGTCGCGCCGAGGTCGGCGTCCAGGAAGAGCAGGTGCCGGGGGGCGATGTCGGCGCCGGAGCGCCGTTCGTGCGCCTCGAAGCCGAGGACCCCCTCGGCTCCGGTCTGCATGGCCGCTCCCTTGCCCCGGTTGCGGGCGTGCCGGAACACGCGGGCGCCCTCGCTGCGGGCGACGGCGGCGGTGTCGTCGCGCGATCCGTCGTCCACCACCACGACGAGGTCCACTCCGGGCAGCGCGCGCACGGCCCGGACGGTGGCACCGATGCGCTCCTGCTCGTCCTTGGCCGGGATGACGGCGGCGACCCGGCCCGCTCCCGTCGCGGATGCCACGGCTGCCTCCGGCTACTGGGCGGCGCCGGTGGCGGCCGCCGCCGGGACGTCGACCGCGTCGTGGACGGTGAAGACCTCGTCCAGCCCGGTGATCTCCAGGATCCTGCGGACGGCGGGCTGGGGGGCGGCCAGTTCGAGCTCGCCGCCGTTCCCGCGGGCCTGCTTCAGCGCCGACAGCAGCACGCCCAGCCCGGTGGAGTCGCAGAACTCCACCCCGCTCATGTCGACGACGGTCCGGCCGCCGCAGGCCACCGCGTCGGCGAGGGCGCCGCTCAGCAGCGGCGCCGTGTACAGGTCGATCTCCCCGCAAACGGATACGACCGCGTGATCAACCCGAGACTTCTTTGAGATCCTCAACTCCACAGTCGTGACTGTAGCGTTCCCGCATCAGGCGTGGCCACCCACGCGGGACGGTGTTTCGCCGTGCCGCACCGCCCCGGCGTTTCCCGGTTGACCGGCGCAAACACAGAACGCGGGGAGCGGTCAGGCCGAGGAGGCGCGGGGAACGCCGGCACCCGGTCCGCGGAGACCGCCATGACCGGGACGTCGATGACGGCCCAGACGGTGGTGGTGCTCTCGTCCACCTCCGTCCCCCACCTGGCGGAGAGCCGCTGCACGATCTCCAGCCCGTGGCAGCCGTCGGCGGCGGGCGACGGCACCGCCAGCCGGGGCAGGGTCTCGCCTCCCCCGTCGCTCACCGCGATCTCCACCCCGGTGCCGTCCGCGTGCCCGGTCTCCCCCGAGCGCACCAGGGACCACGCCACCCGCACCCGGTCCGGAGGGTGGGGCGGCGGCAGCGGGGCCGCGTGGCGCAGCGCGTTGGCCACGAGTTCGGTGAGGACGGCGGCGGCGTCCTCCACGAGCGACCGCGGCACTCCCCGGGCTCGGAGGTCCTCGCGGAGGCAGCGGCGTGCGATGGCGACACTCGACGGCGCGTGTGGCAGCAGTACGGCACGCGACATGTCCCCAACTCCCTCAGTTCTCCGGCGCCCGTCCCACCGCACCGCGACGACGCCGGTACGAGGGCGACGACCTGTTCGCCTACTGGTTGTGCTGATTGTGTCGGTCGACCACCGCGCGACGCCGTCCCCGGATCGCACCAGGGGCGAAATGCCCGTTTCCACTTCCTGGGAAACCACCTCCGGCTCACCTGGCGCGAACCCGCCGTCACCCGGAACCGGCACCGTCGCCCCGCGCGGAGGACTCCACTCTCCCACCGGAACCGTCCCGTTGGCCAGAAAACCGGCGCAATGTGAATCTCATCCGGGTCCCGCGTGGCTGGTTGGGATGGGCGGTGATCTGTCCCTTCTGCGCCTCGGCGAGCTGCTGCACGATGTGCAGCCCCAGCCCGAAGCCGCCGAACCGGCGCCGGTCGCCGGTCTCCCCCTGGACGAAGCGGTCGAAGATCCGCCCCGAGTCGACCGGGTCGATCCCCACCCCCTCGTCCGAGACCACGATGGCCACCTGGTCCTCCGCCACCTCGACGGCCACCGTCACCGTTCCCCCGTCCGGGGAGTACTTGAGCGCGTTCTCCACGAGCTGGCTGACGATCACGTCGGTGGCCTCCGGGTCGGCGAGCACCGGCGGCAGTCGCTCCGGCATCCGCAGCTCCAGCTCGTGCTCGACGGCCAGCGGACGGAACGCCGCGTAGACCCCGCGCAGCGCCTCGCCGACGTCGCAGGGGCGCACCCGCACGGGAAGCTGCCCCTTCCCGGCCTCCACCCCCAGCAGCAGGTTCTCCACCAGCCGCGCCATCCGCTCGGAGCGGTCCGCGATCAGCTCCAGGTAGCAGCGCCGGTCCTCGTCGGAGAGCTGCTCCCAGCGCTCGGTGAGCGTGCTGGACAGGCCCCGCACGACCGTCAGCGGGGTGCGCAGTTCGTGGCCGGCTGTGGCCAGGAAGAGGTCCTTCTGCTCCTCCAGCTCCTTGGCCGGGGTGATGTCGCGGAAGTCCACCACCCGTTCCTCGGTGCCCGCGATGTCGGTGACCAGGATCTCCAGCCAGCGGCCGTTGTCCATCCGGTGCCGCAGCGGCCGCCCCTGCTCCGTCGGCGAGGGGAACGGCGGCGGCCGGCCCACGACCTCGCTCCGCTCGCGCCCGGTCAGCTCGACGGCGGAGCGGTTCCACTTGCGCACCCGGCCCCAGCGGTCCAGCACCGCGATGCCGTTGGCGCTGGCCTCCACGATCGCGTGCTCGTGGGCCCGCTGCCGGACCGTCTCCTGGTAGGCCATGGCGTTGCCGAGCGCGATCCCCGCGTGCGCCGCCAGCAGTTCCAGCATCTCCAGCTCGACGTGGCTGATCCGGCGCCTGCGGTACAGCGCGTACAGCGCTCCGTAGGGGCGCCCCCGCACGTCGCAGACGCACAGCGCGACCGTGCGCAGCCCGTCCAGGTCGGCCCACAGCAGGTCCTGCAACGGCCGGGACTCGTCCGAGGCCAGCAGCACCTTCCTGCCGCTGGCCAGCAGTTCGCCGAGCAGGCTGCGGCGCAGCTCGGTGCGGTGGCCCAGCAGCTTGCGCGGCAGCCGGGCCACACTGGCCAGCCGCAGGGAGTCCCCCTCGATCAGCGAGAACCCTCCCGCGTCCGCGCCGGTGAGCTCGGTGAGGCCGCTGACCACCCGGTCGAGGATCTCCTCGACGTCGTGCCCGGCGCTGATGTCGGTCATCATGTCGGTGAGCCGCCGCACCAGGTGGGCCCGCTCGGCGAGGTGCAACTGCTCCAGCTCGCTCTCGGCGGGGGTGAGGGTGTGCGGGTGGAAGACGCACACCCAGCCGACCATGGTCCCGTGCACGTCGGTGAGCCGGTTGAAGCTGGCGCGCACGTCCAGCAGGCCGCCGTTGCGGTGGATGCGCCGGGTGGTGACCGAGATCGGCCGACTGACCCGCACCCGTTCCAGGACCGCGTGGTACTCGGCCTTCCGGTCGTCGGGCACCATGGGCACCGGATGTCCGATCACCTCGGTGAGCGTCCAGCCGAAGAGCCGCTCGGCTCCCCGGTTCCACTGGACGACCCGCTGGTCGATGTCCAGGACGACAACGGCGTCCGCCACTGCGGCCACCACTGCCTCAGCGGTAAAGGCTGCCGGGTCGAATCTCACCTATGCCATGGTGCCACTCGGAACGCCCTCCGGGACGGGGATTGGGGAGGCCCGTCCGATTCCCCGCCGCCCGGCCGCCGACGCTCCTGCTCGCGGCGGCGGCACCGGGTCAGAGGACCGTGGGGGGCCGGCCGGTCTCGCTGACCATGGGCCGCCCGGCCAGCGACCACGCGCTCATCCCCCCGGCGACGTTGGCGCTGCGCCACCCCGCCTCGTTGAGGGCCTGCACGGCCTGCGCCGAGCGCCCGCCGATGCGGCAGACGACGTAGATCTGGACGTCCTTGGGCAGCTCCGCGGCCCGCTGCGCCAGTTGCCCCAGCGGGATGTGGACGGCGTTGGGCGCGTGCCCCGCGCGCCACTCGTCGTCCTCGCGCACGTCCAGCAGGAAGCCGTTCTCGGGCACCGCGCTCACCTCGACCACCGGAATGCTGACACCGGACACCGAGACACCTCTCCGTCACGTCACGTCATCGACACGTCGCGCACAGGGGAACCCTGTGCCGTTCACGCACGTCTGACAGGGTATGCGTAGTCTCATTCCTTCTGATGCACGCAGGCCGCTCGCGGTGCTCGCGGCCGCCGGGCTGCTGCTCTCCGGCTGCGGCAGCCCCACCGGCCCCCCGGACGGACAGGCCGAGCCGTCCTCCCCGTCCGACGCCGAGCAGCACCCGCGGACCGAGCTGACCGTGGAACGCGCCGTCTCCGACCCCGACGCCCCCGCCGGGCTCGACGGGTTCTCCCCGGGGGTGTGGACGCTCACCTGCGAACCGGCGGGCGGCGACCACCCGGACCCGGAGGCCGCCTGCGCGGCCCTGGCCGAGGCGGGCGTCGACGTCTTCGCCCCGGTGCCCGAGGACCAGCCCTGCACCCTGGTCTACGGCGGCCCGGAGACCGCGACCGTCACCGGCCACGTCGCGGGCACACCGGTGGACGCGGAGTTCTCCCGGGAGAACGGCTGCGAGATCGACCGCTGGGAGCGCGTGGGACCGCTGTTGCACCCGTGACCTGCGGAAACCTCGGGAAACAGTAAAGCCCCGGCGTTACGCCGGGGCCTCTGGTGGGCGAGGAGGGATTTGAACCCTCACATCCTCTCGGACACACGGACCTGAACCGTGCGCGTCTACCGTTCCGCCACCCGCCCGAGTGACACTGAAGTGTACCTGATCGCACGGGGCCGACCTCGGTTTTTCCGGGGCCGCTCCCTGCGACGTGTTAAAGGCTAGCACGGTCTGGGAGGAGTCCGTACACCTTTCCAGGGCTGACCGCTTGGTAACGACTCCGTCTGGTGAAGCAAAACAGGCCGTAGCCCGGTTACGATCATCTCATCGGGACGTGGAGTCAAGGGAGGTACCTCGTGGGAGTGCTTCAACGCTTCGAGCGCCGGCTCGAAGGGATGATCGAAGGCACCTTCGCGCGAGCCTTCAAGTCGGAGCTCCAGCCCGTCGAGGTCGCCAGCAACGTGCAACGCGAGATGGACGAACGCGCCGCGATCGTCGCTCAAGGCCGCACCCTGGTCCCCAATGACTTCGTCGTGGAACTCTCCGGCTCGGACAGGGAGCGACTCGCCGTCTACGCCGACAACCTCGGCCAGGAACTGTCCAAACTGGCCCGCGAGTACGCCACCGAGCAGGGCTACTCGTTCGTCGGCCCGGTACGGGTGAGGTTCGAGACCGCCGACGACCTCCAGACCGGTCGCTTCCGGGTCCGTTCCGCGGTCATCCGCGGAGACACTTTCAAGGACGGCGAGATCATCAAGCCGGTCACCGACCACCCCCGTCGCGGCAGCACTGTTCCGGGCCGCCCCCGCCTGCTGCTGTCCCCCGGTGGCGCCGCAGCCGAGGGCTCCCTCACCGCACGGGGCGCCCAGCAGTCCTACGAACTCACCTCCGAGGTGACGCTCCTGGGCCGGGGCACCGACTGCGACCTGCGCCTGGTGGACAACGGCGTCTCGCGCCACCACGCAGAGATCCGGGTGGAGGGCGACGAGGCCGTCCTCGTGGACCTGAACTCCACCAACGGGACCTTCGTCAACGGCCAGCAGGTCAAGCGGGCCCGCCTGGTGGACGGCACCCGGATCAGTCTCGGCAGGACGACGATGACCTTCCGGCGCGACTGAACAACGGAACAGATGACAAGACCCGCCACGTTAAGTGACGTAGCGGGTCTTCCCCATAACAACACCGAATGATGTCAAGGCAAGAAACCATCCCCCGAGCAGGACTTTATTCCGAATACCGCTTCAATCGGGCACAATAACCGGGTCCAATGGGTTCACCTGGCTTCCGAAGCGGTAGACACGGTTCGACGCGACAGCATGCGCTGGCGGAGCCATCACCGCTGACCCAGCCGGAGCACGACAGGGGCTGAAGAGCACTGCAATGTCCGAGTTGACTCTCATGTTGATCAAGCTCGCGTTCCTCGCGGTGCTGTGGCTGTTCATCATCATGGCGGTGGGAGTGATTCGCACCGACCTGTTCGGCCCGGCCACCAGCAGGAAACGCGGCTCCGCCAGAGGCGGCCGGGACGCCGGACGCCCGAGACCCGCCCGACCCGCACGCGGGCGGCGTAACGAACCCCGCTCCCTGGTCGTGGTCAAGGGCCCCCTCGCCGGAACGACCATCGACCTCACCTCCCAGCCGATCACCATCGGCCGCGCCAAGGACTCCACCCTCGTCATCAGCGACGACTACGCCTCCGGGCGGCACGCCCGCCTCTTCCCCGAAAACGGCCGCTGGATCGTCGAAGACCTCGGCTCGACGAACGGCACCTACCTCGGCCAGACCCGACTGACCCGTCCTCAGCCCGTCTCCATCGGACAGCCCATCCGCATCGGTAAGACCGTTCTGGAACTACGCAAATGACCATCGCACTTCGATACGCGGCGTACTCCGACGTCGGCTGCCTGCGAGAGGGCAACGAGGACTCCGGTTACGCGGGACCCAATCTGCTTGTCGTGGCCGACGGAATGGGCGGACACGCGGGTGGCGAGATCGCCAGCGCACTGGCCGTGCACACGTTGATGCCCCTCGACGAGGACATGCCGGGCAACCAGATGGTCCGTGCCCTCGAGGAGGCCGTCGCGGCGGCCAACGAGGCCCTGGCCCGCCGGGTCATCCAGGAGCCCCACCTGGAGAACATGGGCACCACCCTGACCGCCATGCTGTGGTCGGGGTCGCGCGTGGTTCTGGTCCACGTCGGGGACTCCCGTGCCTACCTGCTGCGCAACAACGAGTTGCAGCAGATCACCAGCGACCACACCCTCGTGCAGACCCTCGTGGACGAGGGCAAGATCACCGAGGACGAGGTCGCCACCCACCCCCAGCGCTCCCTCCTGCTCCGTGCCATCCAGGGCCAGGGGCGCGTCGACCCGGACCTGTCCGTGCGGGAGGCCCAGGTCGGCGACCGCTACCTGCTCTGCTCCGACGGCCTGTCCGGCGTGGTCAGCAAGGAGACCATCCACGAGACGCTCGCCACGGAGCCCACTCCCGAGGACGCGGCGATCCGCCTGATCGAGCTGGCCATCCGCGGCGGCGGCCCCGACAACATCACCGCCGTGGTCGCCGACGTGATCGACACCGCCACCGACCCCGCGGGACCGACGGCGACCCCCGCCGTGGTGGGCGCGGCGAGCCAGCGCCGGGAACCGATGATCCCCTCCGACACCCCCGCGGGGCGCGCCCACGAGCTGACCCGCAACAGCAACAACGCCGGCGACACCGCCGAGATGGAGCGCATCCCCCCCTACGAGCCCGAGGACGAGCCCGAGCCGCCGCGCACCCGCCGCTGGTGGCCCATGGTGCTGACCTTCCTCGTCCTGGTGGCGATCGTGGCCGGGGTCGGCTTCTACTTCGGCCGCCAGTTCCTGCTGAGCCAGTACTTCGTGGGCGCCAGCAAGGACGGCCAGGAAGTCGCCATCTACCAGGGCATCAACACCGATGTCGCGGGCTACAGCCTGGCCACCGAGGTGGAGCGCACCGGCATCCCGCTGGACGGCCTGCCCGTCACCGAACGCGAGTCGGTGGAGCGCAGCATCACCGTCGACAGCCTCGACGAGGCCCAGCAGCGGGTCGACGACCTGCGGGAGACCTACGAGGGCTGCCGCCGGTCCCCCGGCTCCTGCGGCCTCGAGGACGACAACGGCTCCGAGGCGACACCCACGCCCCAGGGGAGCGAGAAGCCGCAGACACCAGGAACTTCCGCCCAGGAACCCGCGTCCCAGCCGGGAGAAAGCGCGGACGATGGGCAGGGCACGGGAGGCCAGCAATGAGCGAGGCACTGTCGACCGCGCTGCCGCCGGTCAAACGGCGCAACGCCGAACTGGTCATGCTGGTGTTCGCGATCGGCATCACGCTGTTCGCGATGGTCGAGGCCAGCCTGACCCGCAACGGTGAGATGCCGCCGAACCTGTTCCTGTACGGGGGCCTGTTCGGTGGCCTGTCGCTGCTGGCCCACGTGTTCATCCGGTTCTTCGCGCCCTACGCCGACCCGCTGCTGCTGCCGTTGGCCACCATGCTCAACGGCCTGGGCATCGCCATGCTGTGGCGCCTGTTCGAGGCGACCGGCGACACCAGCAGGGGCAGCGCGATGGACCAGTTGATCCTCACCGCGGGCAGCCTGGTCGTCTTCGCCGCGATCGTGTTCTTCCTCAAGGAGCCGCGGGTCCTCCAGCGCTACCCCTACATCACCGCGCTCAGCGCGGTGCTGCTGCTCCTGCTCCCGCTGATCCCCGGCCTGGGCATGACCATCAACGGCGCCCGGCAGTGGATCAACCTGGGGGTCACCAGCCTCCAGCCGTCGGAGTTCGCGAAGATCGCGCTGGTCATCTTCCTGTCCGGGTACATGGTCACCAAGCGCGACGTGCTCTCGCTGGTGAGCAGGCCGCTCAAGATCGGCCCGATCAAGGTGCTGGAACTGCCCCGGATGCGCGACACGGCCCCGATGGCCGTCATGTGGGGCTTCTGCATCATCGTCCTGGTCATCCTGATGAACGACCTGGGCACCTCGCTGCTGCTGTTCGGCACCTTCCTCGCGATGATCTACGTGGCCACGCAGCGCTCCTCGTGGATCATCCTGGGACTGAGCGCGTTCTTCGGCGCCTGCGCCCTGCTGTACCCGTTCGTCCCCCACTTCCGCACCCGCGTGATCACCTGGCTGGACGCCTTCAACCCCGAGGTGTACTGCACCGACGAGATCCTCAACAACAGCACCGACGCGTTCTGCGTGCAGGCGGGGCAGAACAGCCAGCAGCTCGTGCAGGGCCTGTTCGCCATGGGCGAGGGGGGCATCCTCGGCGCCGGCCTGGGCGGCGGCAAGCCGGGCAACGTCCCCGAGGTGCAGAACGACTTCATCTTCAGCGCGTTCGGCGAGGAGCTGGGCCTCACCGGCCTGATGGTGATGCTGTTCGCGCTGGCGCTGCTCGCCCAGCGCGGCATGCGCATCGCCCTGGCCTCCCGGGAGCTGTTCGTCAAGATGTTCGCCTCGGGAATCTCGTTCCTCATCGCCTTCCAGAGCTTCGTGGTCATCGGAGGCGTCACCCGCGTCATCCCGATGACCGGTGCGACCATCCCCTTCGTGGCCAAGGGTGGCTCTGCGCTGCTGTCCAGTTGGATCATGCTCGCCCTGTTGATCCGGATGAGCAACAACGCCCGTAAACCGGCCCCGGTGGCCATCCAGGACGAGGGTGCGACCCAGGTGATCTCCCGATGAACAAGCCCATTCGCCGACTCGCGGTGTTCTCCCTGGCGCTGTTCGGGGTGCTGCTGCTGAACACCACCTGGATCCAGGCGTTCCAGGCCGACTGGCTGCGCGAGCACGAGTTCAACCGCCGCGACGTCGCGGAGCGGACCTCCCTGCCGCGCGGCCCCATCGTGGTGGCCAACGAGCAGATCGCCACCTCGACGTTTGTCGAGGACGGAGAGTACTACCAGCGCGACTACCCGGAGGGGGAGCTGTACGCGCACCCGGTGGGCGTGTTCAACCCGATGGGCAACTTCGGCATCGAGCAGACCCACAACTCCTACCTGGACGGCTCCGACGAGAGCCTCATGGTCCGCAACTTCCTGGACATGCTCACCGGCACCGACCCCCAGGGCGCCTCGGTGGTGCTGACCCTGAACCCCGCGGCCCAGCAGGCGGCGCTGGACGGCCTGCGCGCCAACGCCACCAACGGCCGGGGCGCGGCCGTCGCCCTCGACCCCAAGACGGGAGCGATCCTGGCCGCCGCCTCCATCCCCACCTACGACCCGAACTCGGTGGCCGACCTCTCCGACGTCAACACCTCGGTCGAGAACTGGAACAAGCTGGCCGACGACGAGAACCAGCCGCTGCTGAACCGGGCCTTCAACGAGCTCTACCCGCCGGGCTCCACGTTCAAGATCGTCACCGCCGCCACGGCGCTGGAGAACGGCCACACCATCGAGTCCACCATCGACGCGCCCGCCGCGATCCCGCTCGGCGGCAGCAGCCTGCCGAACGCCTTCGGCGGCCCCTGCAACGGCGGGGCGCCCGACTCGATCGCGCACTCCATCGAGATCTCGTGCAACACCTCGATGGCGAACTGGGCCATCGAACTGGGCGCCGAGGCGCTGCACGAGCAGGCCAGCGCGTTCGGCTTCAACTCCGGGCCGATGAACGTCCCGCTGCCGGTGACGGAGAGCTCGGCCCCCCTGGAGCCCGACGACAACCTGCGCGCCCAGATGGGCATCGGCCAGGGCCAGTTGCAGGCCACCCCGCTACAGATGGCGATGGTCGCGGCCGCCGTCGCCAACGACGGCACCATCATGCAGCCCTACCTGGTCCAGGAGATCCTCGGCCCGGACATGTCCGAGATCGAGTCCACCACGCCCCAGGTGTTCAGCGAGGCGATCAGCGCCGACACCGCCGAGCAGCTCACCCAGGCCATGATCCTGGTCACCGAGGGGGCCGAGGGCAGCGGCAAGAGCGGCGCGATCCCCGGCATCCAGGTGGCGGGCAAGACGGGTACCGCCGAGGTCGGCGACGGCGACACCCACAACTGGTTCATCTCCTTCGCCCCCGCCGACGACCCCCAGGTCGCGGTGGCGGTCGTGATCGAGCGAGGCAACGCCAGCGGTGGCACCCTGGCGGCTCCCGTGGCCAAGGCGATCATGGAAGCAGTGATCAACAGTGAGTGAGACCCCTGAGCGCGGCCTCGGCACGCGGGCCGGGGTGGTGCTGATCGACCGATACCGCCTCGACGAGCGCATCGGCGTGGGCGGCATGGGCGAGGTGTGGCAGGCGACCGACATCCTGCTCAGCCGCCCGGTGGCGGTCAAGCTGCTGCACATGGCCCAGGTGAGCGACCCGGTCTCGCAGCAGCGGTTCCGCACCGAGGCCCAGATCACCGCGGCGCTGTCGCACCCGAACATCGCCCAGGTCTACGACTACGGCGAGCAGGACGGGTACTCCTTCCTGGTCATGGAGCTGATCACGGGGGAGTCGCTGTCGTCGATCATCAAGCGCAACCCGGGACTCGACCCCGACGTCACCCTGGACGTCGTGGACCAGGCCGCGCAGGCGCTGGCCGCGGCCCACGCCGGCGGGGTCGTCCACCGCGACATCAAGCCGGGCAACCTGCTGGTGACCGAGGACGGGACGGTGAAGCTCACCGACTTCGGCATCGCCCGCGGCACCGAGTCGGTCACCCTCACCCAGACCGGCATGGTCATGGGTACCGCCCAGTACATCTCCCCCGAGCAGGTGTCGGGGAAGCCCGCCAGCCCGCTGTCGGACATCTACGCGCTCGGCATCGTCGCCTACGAGTGCCTGGCCGGGCAGCCGCCGTTCACCGCGGACACCCCCCTGGCGCTGGCCCTGGCCCATGCGCGGGAGCCTCCTCCGCCGCTGCCCGAGACCGTGCCGCCGGGAGTGCGCGAACTCGTGGAGCGGATGCTGGCCAAGGACCCGCAGGAACGCCCTTCCTCTGCCGCCGAGGTGGCCCAGTGGGCGCAGCGCCTGCGGGCGGCTCTCAACGGCGGCGACGCCACCGAGGCGCTGGGCCTGGCGTCCGCCACCGACGCGACAGCGGTGGTCTCCACTCTTCCCGGGTCGCCCACCGGCCCCCACACCGCCACGACCGGACCCGGTACCGCCACGACCGGAGTACCCACCGGGACCCAGGCGCAGCCGTGGCCTCCTCCGGGGACCGAAGGCTCGGATAGAGTTGCCGAAAAATCCGCCGCACAGAACAGCCGCCTGACCCTGCCCGTCATATTCGCTCTGGTCGCCACCGTCGGAGTCGTCGTGGTGGGAATCTTTCTGGTCGGGCAACTGCTGTGGGAGGGAGATGAGAACAATGGGACTCCTACCAGCAACCGGTCGGCCGTCCCCACCCTTTCCCGATCCCCCGACGACACCGAGGACATAGCGACCGATCCGGAGACCCCGGTCTCCGGCTACCCCGGCGGTCAGTCCACACCGGCTCAGACCGAGCCGGAGGCGAGCCCGCCGCCGACCACGGAAACAGAGTCACCGCCGGAGACCCCGTCGTCTGAGGACTCCTTCCCGCCTACGGGAGAGACCAGCCCTGGCACCGGCACCGGCACCGATCCTGGCGACCACACCGGTGACGGTTCGGGAGAGGACGACACGAGCGGTGGCGGCGCGGCACCCGGCAACCCGACCGGGGAGCCGGGCAGCGAGTCGCGAGGCTCCGCGCTGCCCTGACGGCCGCTCAGGTCCTTCCACGACTGCGAGGAACAGTTCACGACATGTCTCAGCCACGGCTACTTGGTGGCCGCTACCAACTTGAGGCCCCCGTTGGGCGGGGCGGTATGGCCGAGGTCTTCCGCGCCCGCGACCTTCGTCTCGACCGGGTGGTGGCCGTCAAGACCCTGCGTTCGGACCTCGCCCGGGACCACACGTTCCAGGTCCGGTTCCGCAGGGAGGCACAGTCCGCGGCCTCGCTGAACCACCCGTCGATCATCGCCGTGTACGACACCGGCGAGGACGTGATCGACGGGGTTCCGATCCCGTACATCGTCATGGAGTACGTGGACGGGAGGACGCTGAAGGAGCTGCTGGAGGACAACCGGCGCCTGCTGCCCGAGCGGACGCTGGAGATCACCGACGGCATCCTGCGGGCGCTGGCCGCGGCGCACGCCCGAGGCATCGTGCACCGCGACATCAAACCGGCCAACGTCATGCTGACCCGCCAGGCCGAGGTCAAGGTGATGGACTTCGGCATCGCGCGGGCCATGGACGACTCCCAGGCCACGATGACGCAGACCTCCCAGGTCATCGGCACCGCGCAGTACCTGTCCCCGGAGCAGGCGCGCGGCGAGCGCGTGGACTCCCGCAGCGACATCTACTCCACCGGCTGCGTGCTGTACGAGCTGCTGACCGGCCGTCCCCCGTTCGTGGGCGACTCCCCGGTGGCCATCGCCTACCAGCACGTGCGTGAGGAGCCGATCCCCCCCTCGGAGCTGGACCCGGAGATCCCCGAGTGGATCGAGGCGATCGTGCTGCGCGCGATGACCAAGGACCGCGAGCAGCGCTACCAGACCGCCGAGGAGATGCGCGCCGACATCCAGCGCGGCCTACAGGGCATGCCCACCGCCGCCAGCACCATGGCTCTGGCCGCGGCGGACGGCGGGGCCACGACGGCGCTGCCCCCGGCGCGCAACCGTCGGCACGACGACGACTACGACGATTACGACGACTACCCCTACGACGACGAGGACGACCGCCGGGGCGGGAACAAGGCGCTGTGGATCGTGCTGGGCGCCGCCGTGCTGGCCGCCGCGGTCTTCCTCGGGTTCCTGCTGTTCCGTCCGGGCACCGACAAGATCACCATTCCCGACGTGGCGGGGATGTCGGTGGAGGAGGCCCAGGCCGCGCTGGAGGAGAAGGGCTTCGAGAACATCGAGGTGGCCGACGAGACGACGCCCAGCAGCGAGGTCGAGGAGGGCAAGGCCGTCGGAACCGACCCGCCGAGCGGGGAGTCCGTCGAGCCCGAGACCACGATCACCATCCTCGTCTCCGGCGGCCCGGAGATGATCGAGATGCCCGACCTGGTCGGCATGAGCCAGAGCGACGCGCTCGGCGAGATCAACCGCGCCGGGCTGAAGCGCGGTGAGATCACCCACCAGGAGTCCGACGAGCCGCAGGGCACGGTGCTGTCCACCGACCCCGCGGCGGGCACCGAGGTCGAGCCGGGGACGAAGGTCAACCTGGTGGTCGCCAAGGCCAGCAGCAAGGTCCAGGTGCCCAGCCTGGCCGGCATGAACCAGGACCAGGCCACCGACCGGCTCGCGGAGCTGGGGCTGACGCTCCAGGCCCAGACCCAGGAGACCGACCAGGCCACCCCGGGCACCGCGATCTCCCAGTCCCCGGCGGCGGGCACCGAGGTCGAGCGGGGCAGCACGGTCACGGTGACCTTCGCCAAGGCCCCGACCCAGCAGCAGCCTCCGACGCCGCCGGGCAACGGTGAGGAGCAGCCCCCCCACAACCCGGGCTTCCCCACCGATCCCGAGGACTGGAACCCGTTCCAGAACCGGCGCGAGGAGGAGTGACCGGCAGCGCGGTGGGGGCGCGCGATCCAGGGAATCGCACGCCCCCACCAGCACTGATCACGGTCCGTCGTGAGAGGTATTCGCCCGCGCGTCCGGTTGTGCCGTAGACTGGGCTACCGTCCCGGATCATCTTTCGGACCACCTGTATTTTTTGGAGCAGCGACCGTGCCCAAGTCTCGCAGCGTTCGCAAGAAGAAGGCCGTCTACACCCCGCCCCCGACGGCTCCCCAGCCGAAGATCGGCGGGCGCTGGGTGGCTCCGGTCATGCTGACGTTCGCTGTCCTGGGAATCCTGTGGATCGGGGTCTACTACCTCATCGGCAACTTCGTGCCGGTCTCCTTCCTGGAGCAGCAGCCCAACTGGAACCTCGCCATCGGGTTCAGCGGCATCATCCTGGCGCTCATCGTCTCCACACGCTGGCGCTGATTGTCCACAAGCTGGACGTGACGCTGTTTTCCCAGGCTGTCACGGGTGCCGTGGAACTTTCCCACAGTTGATCCACAGGGTTATCCACAGAGTTATCCACAGGCTGACCCGGTATCATCCGACGATTCCGCGGTAGCGGAGCGGTGCCGTGCGCCGCGAGGCGGCCGCCCTTTCGGGCTGTCCGCTTCCCCGCTCACAGGAGCAGAGCTGGCCCCACCGCCGCCGCGGCGAGCAGCAGCGCCGTGTACCCCAGGGTCAGCGCGGCGTGCCAGAGCGCGCGCCGGCGCGGCTTGGCCTCCGTGCTCCCGCCCGGCGGGAGGTAGGCGTACGCCGCGCCCAGCAGCAGGCCGCTCACCAGACCGCCGATGTGCGCGGTCCAGGAGATGCCCGGCACCAGGAAGGTGATCAGCAGGTTGGCGGCCAGCAGGCCGAGGATGAACCCGGTGTCCAGCTTCAGCCGCCTGCCGAACACGAAGACCGCGCCGAACAGCCCGAAGAGGGCCCCGGAGGCGCCCACCGACATCGTGCCCGGCTCCACCAGGAGGCCCAGCACCGCCCCGCCGAGCTCGCTGACCAGCCACAGCGCGGCGAAGCGCAGGTGGCCCAGCCAGCGTTCCACCTGGGGGCCGACGACGTACAGCGCGAACCCGTTGAACAGCAGGTGGATCACGCCGCCGTGCAGCAGCCCGCCGGTGAACAGGCGGTACCACTGGTCCCCCAGCACCACCGCGTCGCCCCACATGCCGAACCAGGTGACGAGCGGATCGGCTCCGGTGGCGACCAGCATCGGCGAGCCGGAGGTCACCACCTGGGCCGCGAACACCGCGACGATGAGCCCCAGCAGGGTCCACGTCACGTAGGGCCGGGTGATGACCTTCCCGCCGAAGACCGTGCGCGCCTCTCGCACGCTCCGCCTCCCTCTGGCGACGCACTCCACGCACTGGAAGCCGACCGCGTCCTCCCGCATGCAGTCCGGGCAGATGTAGCGGTCGCACAGTCGGCACCGGACGTAGGTCTCGCGGCCGGGGTGCCGGTAGCAGACGGGAACGGCCTGGGACGTCGGTTCGGAGCTGGGAGAGGCGCTCATTCCTCCTGGCCTAACTGCGCTCGATCGTGACGGACTGGAGCGTGACGGGCTGGAGCGGCCGGTCCCTCTGGTCGGTGTCGAGCTCGGAGATGGCCACGACGACCTCTTCTCCCTCGGTGACCTCGCCGAAGATGGTGTGCTTGCCGTTCAGCCAGTCGGGCTCGCCCACGGTGATGAAGAACTGGGACCCGTTGGTGTTCGGCTGCCCCGAGTTGGCCATGGCCAGCAGGTAGGGCCGGTCGAACCTCAGCGACGGGTGGATCTCGTCCTTGAAGCGGTACCCCGGACCGCCGTAGCCGGTGCCGAGGGGGTCTCCGCCCTGGATCATGAACCCCTTGATGACCCGGTGGAACACCGTGCCGTCGTAGAGCTTGGCCGTGGTGGGTCTGCCCGTGCGGGGGTCCACCCACTGCTTGGTCCCCTCGGCGAGGCCGACGAAGTTCGCCACCGTCTCCGGTGCCTTGTCGGGGAAGAGCTTGACGACGATCGTTCCGCGGGTGGTGTTCAGCCGCGCGATGAGCTGACCGTTGGTGTCAGACACCCGAGTGCCTTTCCGTTGCGGATGCTTACCTCTGACACGTTACCGTCCGTCCGGCTCTACCCGACTTATCCCACGGCCGGAAAAGAGACCTCGAACACGGTGGGCGACACGTGATCAGACCCGTACCAACCACGTATGTTGAGATAACACCCAGATAACGGACGGGTCGAAAGCTCCGGCCCACGCGTCTCAGGCATAGGCAGCACACGCCCGGGCAGAGGGCAGCCAGCAGCCCGCACACCAGAGGAGGGACCACGTGTCAGTCGCGTTGCAGCGCCGACAGGCCAGGAAAGAAGCCGACGAGGCTCTGAGCCGCCTACAGGAGATGGCTCGGGAGCAGGCGGAGCGGATCGCCCCGTACGCCGCCCAGGCGAAGGAGGCCGCGGCCCTGCGCCTCCAGCAGGCCCGGGGATGGACCGCCCCCCGCCTGCAAACCGCCGCCCAGCGGGTGGAGGACACGGTCGCCCCCCGTGTGGCCGAGCTCCTGAACACCGCCGCCCAGAAGGTGGACCCGACACCCCCCGCTACCTCCAGGCGGAAGCTGCCGCGGGCACTCGTCTACGTCGGTATCGGAGCGGTCGGCCTCGCCGCCGTCTACGGCGTGCTGCGGCTGCGCAGGGCCGCCCAGGACGCCGAGTGGCAGGCCAACCTGGAGAGCGCCCGCGAGCAGGTGCGCCACACCCGGGAGCAACTGGCGGCAAAGGCCCGCCAGGCCCGTGAGAGGCTTCGCAGCGGCGCCACGGCGTCCGCCGAGGGGGCGTCCCCCGACGCCGCCCCGGAAGGCTCCGTCGAGCTGAACGGCCGGGTCACCCAGTAGGACCCGGCTTCCCCGTGAACGCCGGTGGCCCCGCAGCGTCTCTGCGGGGCCACCGGCGTGTCCGCCCGGTGCGGTCACCGGGTCACTGCTGGATCGCCTGTCTGTCCTTGATGATCTGGACGGTGAACGGGTACTTCCAGTCGCTCCCGACGAGGGCCACCCCGCCGGCGATCAGCGGCAGCACCACCGCCCCCAGGATCATGAAGAGGTAGACGGGGATGGTGACGAGCAGCAGCGCGGCGACCGGGAACACCAGGGTGGCGATGATCAGGTTCAGGTGGTAGTTCAGCGCCTGGTACGCCTGGGCGCGCACGTACGGCGAGTTGCCTCGGGCGGCCAGCACGATCAGCGGTCCCAGGGCGGGGAGGACGTACCCGGAGAGGTGTCCGCCCGCCGCCCAGAGGCGCTCGTCCTTGCTCGGCTCCTCCGGCACGGCGGCGAAGGGCGCCGCGGAGGCACGGCTGATGGACAGGTCGGCGACGAGCGGTTGCAGTTCCCCGCGGGTCTTGGCCGCCATCGCCTTGCCCAGGCGTTCGTCGAGCTCCTCCTCGTCGAGCTGTCCCTCGGCGTAGGCGTTCTGCAACACCTCGGCGACACGGTCGCGCTCCGCGTGGGTCACGCGCATCTGGGACGGCGGTACAGGGCTGTTCCCGTGACGGGCTGGAGATGTCGGGTAGTACACGGCCGCTTTCACTCCCTGCCGCACTCTGTGGGGTGGTCTCTGCTCCGGTTTCCGCTGGGGGGAGTCGCGTTCTCCTTCTTTCCATGTTCGGCGACCGCAACGCCCCGGACCAGCGGGATATCCCTGAACCTCCCCTGATTTACGGCCTGCCGCCGTCGGCGACGCAGCGGAGTCGCCCGTTCGGCAGCGGGTTCACTCCGTGAGACGTCCGGGCCGCCCCGGAAGTTCCCGCCGGAGTCCTGCCCCGGACACGCGTCGGCCGCCCGCTCTGCTGAGTGGGCGGCCGATCTGGTCTGTGCTGACCTGCATGTTCTCTGGTGGAGCCAAGGGGAGTCGAACCCCTGACCTCCGGTATGCAAAACCGGCGCTCTGCCAGCTGAGCTATGGCCCCTCGGCGGTCATCGCCGCATAGCGTACGACAACGGTTGAGAGCATACCGCTCTCTCGCCTCGGGTGGGGCAACCGGTGGCTTCAACCGGAGGACGGTACCAGGGTTTCGTCTGGTGGAGTTCGGCGGTCTGCCGGGCTCAGTTCTCGCTGGCAGCGGTGGCCTCAGTCCACAGGTCCAGCTCGGCGCGGTCAGCCTGGATCTTGCGGTAGATGGCGAACGCCCCGAGGGCCACCAGCACCAGGATGATGATCTTCTTCACGGTGAGGACCCCTTTACTTTCTTTCCCTCTGCCTGAGACGGGACTCGATACGCGGCCCGGCCGGGTCCGGCCGCGGTCGACATGGTCGACCCGTTCCGTGCGGCCTGTCGCAAACCGAGCCTAAGACGTCTTTACAGCGCTTTATGGTTGTGTCCCCAAGCAGCCTAGCAACCTTGCGGCACTGTTACCTTGAACGGCGTGGGGCGGCGCGCCTCCCGCCGCTTCCCGGTCCCGACACCTCAGGTACCACCGGCAGGTAGACGGCCGTTGTCAGAATTCTCCCTTAATTGTGGCCACACTAGGTCAACAGATCCATACGACGCAGAACGGTCACCGTGTCCCGCCGACTGCCGGCCATTCCGGTCAGCCGGTGCCACACCCGCTGGCAGCGGGCCACCTCCGCCTCGGCCTCCACGATCGAACCGCCGTGCGGGGCGTCCACGAACACCAGGGACTCCTCGTCCTCGAACTCCAGCACGGTGAACGGTCCCGCGGCCCCCGGATGCGGCCCGAGCGAGGTGGAGAGCAACTGGACGGTGACCCGGGGGTTCCCCTCCGCCAGCTCGATCATCCGGCGCAACTGCGCGTGCCTCGTGCGCGGATCGGTGATCCGTTGCAGCGCCTCCTCCTCGACCAGGGCGTGGTAGCGGACGAGCGAGTCCCTGTCGAGGTTCTCCTGCCGGTTGAGGTAGGCGGTGACCATCCGCTCGGCCGTCCGGCCGTCGTAGCCCCTGCCGCGCGCCAGCAGGACCGTGTACTCGGGCGTCTGGAGCAGGTCCGGGACCACCATCCCCCCGTAGGCTCCGATCGCCACGGCGCCCGCCTCGTTGCCGACGTAGGCCGGGGAGACGACGTCCTCGTAATCGGTCCACCAGGCCCGGGCCCGCGCTTGGCGGGCCAGGGCCAGGATGGCCTCGCGCTGCTGTCCGGTCACCCCGTACACCCGGAGGAGGGCGGCCACCTCGGCGACCGAGAGCTGCTTGCGAATGCCCGTCTCGATGTGGCCGAGCTTCGCCGGCGACCAGTCGAGCTCTCCTGCGACGTCGCTGAGCGTCATGCCCGCCCGCACACGCCAACGGCGCAGCTCTGCTGACAGGCGACGACGAACGATGGGGCTTGTCATGACCTTTGCCCGGGAACACTGACGGTCTGGCTGTGTAAACCAGGGAATCACTACTGTCTGCTACGGGCAATGCGTTCTCAGAAATATTTCCTCGGAGCCCGCTCTCCGTGTCGGAAAGTGTTCCACTGTGTTCGACAGTCCTCGCGGAAGGCGATAACGGTAAATCCGCGCTGCGGAGCGCGTACGATGCGGTTGAACCAGGACACGAACTTTCCGGCCCACTCTAGGAAGCCGATGAATCACCCCGTTGACGACGCCGAGCAGTTGATCGAAGCGGTGGAGCGAGAATTCCCTCCGTCCACGCGTTCCAGACTGATCGCGAAGCTCCGCAAGGGGATCCACTTCGACGACGCCGCGCGGGAGCTGGGGCTGAGCCCGCAGCGGGTGTTCTCCGCAGCACGGGTACTCAGCGCGTTCGGCTCCCAACTCGACGCCACTCTCCTCGCGGAACGTGATCCGGCTCTGCCGCACGGTACCCTGACCGGTTACAACAAGCGGTGCCGCTGCCCCGAGTGCCGGGCCGCCCTCCAGCGGAGCCTGTGACCCGCTCCCACCGGGCATCGCAGGTCAAAACAGGAACAGCGCCGACAAAGCACCGAAACCAAGAGTTCACATTTTTCTTCCGGTTTTCGGCTCCTCCGCATGCTTATTGATCTTGCAATCGGGGAACCGCGTCAACATGAATGAGCATGTGGACTGGGCCGCGATGAGCGATGAAGAGTTCATGGCACTGGTGAGCCAGTTGCTCGAGGCACCTGCGGGGGCGGACTCCGAGGAGGAGTGACGCCCTTCGCGTTTTCTGGCCAGCCCGCTCGACGCCTTGGAACCCCCTCCGTACCGGTGTGTCCGCCGTCGTCGCGCCGTGGTGACCGCACCCGGCCGCCCGAGGACAGACGCACCGCCAGCAGGCGCGCTCCCGTTCCCGTCGGCTCGGGCGCTCTTCCGGGTAACCGCTTCCCGCGGTTCCCGTAGGCGTCCTGGATCCGCTGGGCATCCCGGCGAGGGCGAAGGCTCCGAGGAGCGGTTGTCGGGCGTCTGGCAGGGCCTCTGAACGACCGGGAAGCCGAACCGGGTCGAGGGTCCTGGCGGATTTTTCTCCTGCTCTGCCAGGAACACATGGAGGTCTGCCCCGCAGCACCGCTGTGGCACGTCCCGTGGCCCCGAGAAGCCGCGTCGCCGACAGGTTCGCGGCAGCACGGCCGGAGGGATGCCGGGCTCGCGGGCACCCTGTCGAGGACGTGAACGGGCGTCGGCCACCGGGTGCGGCTGATCTCTGACCGACCTGGCAGAGGGCAGCACCAGCGGGGCCGTGGAGTTCCCGGCCTGCCGCACCGGCAGGCGACCGTGCACCCGGCCAGCCGGCAACGCGGGCGATCAGGAAACGCGAGACCACGGTGCGGAGAGCCGGAAGTACCGGCGGCCGCCGATGGCTGCGGGTCACTCCTGCCGTGACGGGGTGCTGCACCGGGCCCCTCCGCGGAGGCCAGGGCACAGGAGCGGCCGAGCGGTTCTCTTCTGCTGGTTCGCCCTGTTTTCGGGACAACACAAAGATGGGGGTGTCCTCAAGGGACACCCCCATCCTGAACGATGTGTACGGCGGCGACCTACTCTCCCACCCCACCACAGGGCAGTACCATCGGCGCTGGACGGCTTAACTACCGGGTTCGGAAAGGGACCGGGTGGACCCCGCCCGCT
>Ga0207864_1001041_pt1 | contig 32975 bp, 29 predicted proteins | sample HigsolmetaAR202D_FD_184834 | JGI IMG/M metagenome (GOLD analysis project Ga0207864, IMG submission 184834) | Ionic liquid and high solid enriched microbial communities from the Joint BioEnergy Institute, USA - AR20-2-D (SPAdes) (version 2) ... | reverse complement strand
CCGAGGCGCTCGAGCAGGTGCGGGCCTGGAAGAAGATGATGAAGGCCCGCAACCGGTCGAAGGCCGACGACCCCGACTGACCGCCGGGCCGGCCGGCGGCCGCCGTCAGCGCTGCAGGGCGTGGCGCTGGCGGTCGAGCCAGCCGAGCAGGACGGCGATCGTCCGGGGGTCGTGGCGCAGCGCGTGGCCGGCGCCGTGGATGAACCGCAGCTCGGCCGAGCCGTGGGCGTCGGCCAGGATGCGGGCGTCGAAGGACGGGACGACCTCGTCGTCGCTGCCGTGCATGACGAGCAGCGGCCGGGGCGCGTACTCGGCGACGCAGGCGACCGCCCGGATGTCCTTCAGCTCCTGGGCCCAGGCGTCGAACGACGGCGGGAAGGCGGGGTCGGTGATGACGCCGATGTCCCGCCCGTGCTGGAGCAGCCGCCGGGGGTGCGACGCCCAGTCGTCGAAGTCGCCCGGCGCGCCGAGGGCGGCGACGCCCCGGATCCGGGGGTCGCCGGCCGCGGCGCAGATCGCCAGCGCGCCGCCGGTGCCGAAGCCGACCAGCCAGATGCCGAGCGGCTGGACGGTGCGGTCGAGGTGGTCGACGGCGTGCCGGATGTCCTCCAGCCAGCCCCGCAGCGAGAACTGGCCCTCCGAGGTGCCGCAGCCCCGGTAGGCGAAGGCCAGCGCCGCCCAGCCCATCTCGGTGGCGATGCGATCGGCCAGCTCGGGCATGGTCGCCGCGGCCGAGGCGGCCGAGCCGGTCGAGGGGAAGCCGTGGCACAGCACGACCGCCGGCGGCGGGCCGCTCGGGCGGCCCGGCGGCCGGGCGAGGTGCGCGGCGAGGGCGAGCCCGTCGGAGAGGAAGCGCTCGTCCACCCGGAGCCGCCCGCCGCCGCTCAGGCCGCGTCGGCGGAGTCGTCCTCGATGCCGGCCTCCCGGCGGGCCCGGCGGGAGGCCTTGGCCAGGCGGTAGCCCCGGTTGCGGGCCTCGGCGAGCGTGTCGGGGGCGAAGCAGATGAACGTCTCGGCCTCCATCAGCTCGGCCACCGCCGCCTCGACCTCCTCGTCGGTGTGGTCGAGGTCGTAGACGACCTGCGTGCGCTTGTCGCCGATGTACCGGTGGTGCTCGAACTTCGACGGGCGCTCCATGCGACGGGACGGTACACCGGGCCCGCCGGGGCGCCGAAGTCGGGGCCGCCCGGAACCGATGGGGGCATCGGGCGGCCGGCCCGGCAGACTCGCAACCGCATGTCTGCTGTCGACCTCCCCACCGACGGGGCCGCCCCCCGGCCGGCGGCGTCGCTGGCCCGGCGGGGCCTGCGGCTGCTGTGGCTCAGCGTGCGCACCCACCCGCGCCCGTTCGCGGTGTCCATCCTGGGCGCCGTCGTCTTCGGCGCCACGGCGGTGGGCGGCACGTGGGTCATCGGGCGGGTGACCGACGAGGTCGTCGTGCCGGCGTTCCGGGACGGCGTGGCGGGCACGACGGTGGCGCTCGGCGCCGCTGCGATCGTCGGCGTCGCCGTGCTCCGGTCGCTCGGCGTGTTCGCCCGCCGCTACTACGGCATGAAGGCCGTCCGTGGCATGCAGCGCACGTGGTTCCAGCGGGTGACCGACACCTACCTGCGGGTGCCGCTCAGCTACTTCGGCGCCCACCCCACCGGGCGGCTGCTGGCCCACGCCGACGCGGACGCCGAGCGGGCGACGGTCGTGCTGCAACCGCTGCCGCTGTCGCTCGGCGTCGTCGTGCTGATCGTCCTGTCGGTCGTCAGCCTGGCGCTCATCGACCCCCTGCTCATGCTCGTCGGCCTCGCCCTGTTCCCTGCCCTCGCCCTGCTCAACCACGTCTACAGCCGGCGGATCGAGGAGCCGGCCGCCCGGGCCCAGGCCCGCCTCGGCGAGGTGTCCGGCGTCGCCCACGAGTCCTTCGACGGCGCCCTGGTGGTGAAGACGCTGGGGCTCGAGGACCGCGAGGTGGCGCGCCTCCGGCGGTCCGCCGACCGGCTGCGCCGCGCCCGGCTGGACGTCGCCCGGCTGCGGGCGACCTTCGAGCCCGTCTTCGAGGGGCTGCCCAACCTCGGCACGATCGCCCTGCTCTCGGTGGGCGCCTGGCGCATCTCGACCGGCGCCATCTCGACGGGCGAGCTGGTGCAGGCCATGGCCCTCTTCAACATCCTCGCGTTCCCCATGCGGGTCGTCGGCTTCCTGCTCGAGGAGCTGCCCCGGGCCGTCGTCGCCGCCGACCGGATCGAGGGCGTGCTGGCCGCGCCCTCCCGGCCGCAGCCGCCGGCCGACGCCCAGGTGCCGCTGCCGGCGGGACCGCTGGCGGTCGAGGTCGAGGGGCTGCGCTTCGGCTACGGCGCCACGCCGGTGCTGGACGGCCTCGACCTGGCCCTGGCCCCCGGCGAGGTCGTCGCCCTGGTCGGCGCCACCGGGTCGGGCAAGTCGAGCCTGTGCCACCTGCTGGCCGGCCTGCACCAGCCCGAGGCCGGCACCATCCGCCTCGGGGGCGTCGACCTCCGCCGGGCCAGCCCGGCGTCGGTGCGATCGCAGGTGGCGCTGGTGTTCCAGGAGTCGTTCCTGTTCGCCGACTCGGTCCGCGAGAACCTGACCCTGGGCGAGCCGGTCCCGGACGACGAGGTCTGGTGGGCGCTGGCCCGGGCCCGGGCCGACGGCTTCGTCGCCCGCCTGCCCGCCGGCCTCGACCAGCGCATCGGCGAGCGGGGCGTGACGCTGTCGGGCGGCCAGCGCCAGCGGCTGGCCCTGGCCCGGGCGCTGCTGCGGCGTCCCGGCCTGCTCGTGCTCGACGACGCCACCTCCGCGGTCGACCCGACCGTCGAGCGCCGGATCCTCGACGGGCTGCGGGGCGCGCTGCGGGCGACGACGCTGATCGTCGCCCACCGCCTGTCGACGATCGCCCTCGCCGACCGCGTCGTGTTCCTCGAGCGGGGCCGCATCGCCGCCGCCGGCACCCACGACGAGCTGGTCGCCACCGTGCCCGCCTACGCGGCCCTCGCCCGCGCCTACGCCCAGGGCGCGACGCCGTGAGGCGCGACGACACCGCCGCCCCCGGGGCCCCGCCCGCGGCGGGGGCCGAGGCCGCCGGCGCGGCGGCCGACCTGCTCGCGTCCTCGCCGGTCGGTCCCGCCCTCGACGCCGAGGCACCACCGGGCCCGCCGCCCGAGGACGAGCCCTCCGACGCCGGCCCGCTGGCCGGCGCGGGCGCGCTGGAGGTGCTGCGGCGGGGCCTGGCCGCCACGCCGGAGCTGCGCCGCGGCGTCGTGCTGAGCGTGGCCATGGCCGTCGTGACCGCCGCCGGGAAACTGGCGGTGCCGGTGCTCGTCCAGCAGATCCTCGACCGGGGCGTGCTCGGGCCGGAGGGGTTCCGACCCGGCTTCGTCCACGGCGCGGCGGCCGTGACCGCCCTCGTCGTGCTGGCCCTCTACGGGCTCACCCGGGCCACCTACCTGCGGCTGGTCCGCACCTCGGAGGCCAGCCTGCTGGCGCTGCGGGTGCGGGCCTTCGACCACGTCCACCGGCTGTCGGTCGCCGAGCACACCGAGCAGCGCCGGGGCGCGCTCGTCTCCCGGGTCACCAGCGACATCGAGACGCTGGCCCAGTTCCTGGAGTGGGGCGCCATCTCCTGGATCGTCAACTCGGTGATGATCGTCGCCACCTTCGCGGTCATGGCCGCCTACGAGTGGCGCCTGGCCCTCGTCGCGCTGGTGGCCTTCCTGCCGCTGACCGTGCTCGTCCCCGCGCTGCAGCGCCGCCAGCTGGCGGCCCAGGACCGGGTCCGCACCGCCGTCGGCGAGTCGCTGTCGGAGGTGTCCGAGACCGTCGCCGGGGCGCCCGTCATCCAGGCGTACGGTCTCGAGGACCGGGCGCGCCGCCGTCTCCGGTCGGCCATCGACCGCCAGTACCGGGCCTACCTCACCGCCGCCCGCTACGTGGCGGCCATGTTCCCCCTCGGCGACCTGTTCGGGGCCTGCGCCCTGGCCGGCGTCGTCGCCGTCGGCGCCACCTGGGGGCCCGGCTGGGGCCTCGGCGTCGGCGAGGTCGTCGCCTTCGTCTTCCTCATCAACCTCCTGCTCAACCCCATCGCCGAGCTGTCCGAGGTCTTCGACCAGACCCAGATCGCCCTCGCCGGGTGGCGCAAGGTGCTCGGCGTCCTGGCCACCCCGCCCGACGTGCCCGAGCCGGCGGAGGGCGTCGACCTGCCCCGGGGCCCGCTGGAGGTCGAGGTCGACCGCGTGTCCTTCGCCTACCGGGACGGCGTGCCGGTGCTGCACGACATCTCCGTGCGCCTGCCGGCGGGCCGGTCGATCGCGATCGTGGGCGAGACGGGCTCGGGGAAGACGACGTTCGCCAAGCTGCTCTGCCGGCTGGCCGACCCGACGGCCGGCACCGTCCGGGTCGGCGGCGTCGACCTCCGTGACGCCGACCCGGCGGCGCGGCGGCGGGCGATCCGGCTGGTCCCGCAGGACGGCTTCCTGTTCGACGCCACGCTCGGCGACAACGTCCGCATCGGCCTGGGGGCGGGCGGCGGCGCGGCAGACGACGCGCAGGTGCGGGCGGCGTTCGAGGCGCTGGGCCTCGGCTGGTGGCTCGACGAGCTGCCGCTCGGGCTCGACACCCCGGTGGGCGAGCGGGGCGGGCGCCTGTCGGTCGGCGAGCGCCAGCTCGTCGCGCTGGCCCGGGCCCAGGTCGGTGACCCCGGCCTGCTGGTGCTGGACGAGGCGACGAGCGCCGTCGACGCCGAGACCGAGCGGGCCCTGGCCCGGGCGCTCGAGCGCCTGTCCGAGGGCCGCACGATGGTGACGATCGCCCACCGCCTGGCCACGGCCGAGTCGGCGGACCTCGTGCTCGTCTTCGACGGCGGCCGCATCGTCGAGCAGGGCACGCACGCCGAGCTGGTGGCCGCCGGCGGCACCTACGCCGCCCTCTACCGCAGCTGGCTGGGCAACACCGGCGCCGGCGCGCTCGACGGCGACGGCGACGGGCCGGGTCAGGCCGACGCCGGCGGGCCGACGGCGCCGATCTCGGCCAGGTAGCCGTGCAGGGCGCTGATCACGTGGTAGACGTCGTCGTCGGTCACGTCCAGCCCGGCCTCCTCGGCCCGGCCGAGCACGACGGCGACGGCCTCGTCGTCGGCCAGCACGACCTCGGGCGCGTCGCCGTCCGGCGGCGGCACCTCCTCCCCCGGGCCGGCCAGCACGCCGACCGACCGCAAGTGGTCGAGCTCGGCGAGGATGAGCTGGCGGACGTCGTCGTAGCTCAGCCGGGCCTGGACCTCGAAGGGCAGGGCGTCCGCCACGTGCTCGACCGCCTCGTCGACGTCGAGGATCGTGGACGGCGGGACGTGGGCGAGGCGGAACGTCTCCCGACCGACCGTCGCCGCGGCGATCGCGAAGACGACGACGGCGGCCAGCACGGCGAAGATCCAGACCACGACCGCGAACGGTAACCCCGGGGCCGGGTGGCCGGGCCACTCGCCGGTCCGGCGCGCGGGTCACCCGGCGGGGACGGGCGCGACGGCGCCCGCCGGCGCCGGGCTCGTCGTCGTGGGGACGGAGCCGGGCGACCGGCGGGCGCCGGGACGGGTCCTCGCCGCGACGGCGGCGTCGATCAGATGCCCAGGCGCTGGGCGAGCAGCTCCCGGTGGTAGGTGGGGTCGCCGAAGAGCAGCTCGGAGGACTTGGCCCGCTTGAAGTACAGGTGGGCCGGGTGCTCCCAGGTGAAGCCGATGCCGCCGTGGATCTGGATGTTCTCGGCGGCGGCGTGGAAGTAGGCCTCCGAGCAGTAGGCCTTGGCGAGGCACGCCACCTCGGGGAGCTCGTCGTTCAGCTCGGCGGCGCACCAGGCCGCGTAGTAGGCGGCCGACTTGGCCGACTCGACCTCGAGCAGCATGTCGGCGCACTTGTGCTTGATGGCCTGGAACGAGCCGATCGGCCGGCCGAACTGGACGCGGTCCTTGGCGTACTGGACCGACATCTCCAGCACCTTCTGGGCACCGCCGACCTGCTCGGCGGCCAGGGCGACCACGGCGAGGTCGAGCACCCGGCCGAGCACGTCGCCGCCCTTGCCCTGCTCGCCGAGGAGGGTGGCCGGCACGTTCGAGAACTCGAGCTTGGCCTGCTTGCGGGTCTGGTCCATGGTGGCCAGCGGCGTGCGGGTCAGGCCCTCGGCGTCGCCGGCGACCCGGAACAGCGAGATGTCGTCGCCGGTGCGGGCGGCCACCAGGATCAGGTTGGCCGTGTGGCCGTCGAGCACGAACATCTTCGTGCCGTCGATCCGCCAGGTGTCGCCGTCCTTGGTGGCGGTGGCCTCGATGCCCGAGAGGTCCCACTTGCCGTTGGGCTCGGTGAAGGCGAGCGTGGCGATCGTCTCGCCGGAGGCGATGCCCGGCAGCACCTCCTTCTTCGCCGCCTCGTCGCCCGAGTGGAGGATGGTGTTGGTGGCGAGGGCGACCGTCGAGAAGAACGGCGCCGCGAGCAGGACCCGCCCCATCTCCTCGAGGACGACCGTCAGCTCGACGTAGCCGAAGCCCTGGCCGCCGTACTCCTCGGGGATGATCAGCGACTGCAGGCCCAGCTCGTTGGCCATCTGGCTCCAGACGGCCGGGTCGTAGCCCTCGGTCGTCTCCATCAGCCGCCGCACCTCGGTCTCCGGCGACTTGGCCTCGAGGAACTGGCGGGTGATGCGGCGGAGCTCTTCCTGCTCCTCGGAGAATGCGAAGTTCACGGCGTGGTCCCTCCTGGGTGCCTGGCTGGCGCCTGCGAAGTGGGCCCGACGCTAGGGCGCCCACCGGACCGCCGCCAGGCGGGATGTGTACACGCGTGCTACGCTGCCGCCGGTGGACCGGGTCGGCATCCGCGAGCTGCGCAACAACGTGGCCGCCGTCGTCCGCCGGGCCGCGACCGGCGAGCGCATCGTCGTCACGGTCGACGGCGTCCCCACCGCCCAGCTCGGGCCGTTGGAGCCCGCGACGGGGCCCACGATCGACGACCTCGTCGCCGCCGGGCTGGCGGTGCCGCCCCGGCGCCACGACCGGCCGGCACCGCCGCCCCCGGAGGACGCCCCGGTCGACATCCGCCCGGGCAGCGTGCTCGACGAGCTGCGGGGCGGCTGACCCCCGGGGTGCGCCGGTGACGCTCTTCCTCGACACGTCCGCGCTGGTCCGCCGCTACGTCCAGGGCCCCGACCGCGAGCTGGTCCTCGACGCGATGGCGGCCGACCCGGTGTGGTGCGCGTCGGCCCTGTGCCGGGCCGAGACCCTGCTCGCCCTGCACCGCCTGGCCGTCACCCCGAGCCAGCACGCCCGCCTCTGGGGCCACCTGCGCGACGACTGGGACGCGTTCGTCGTCGTGCCGGTCGACGACCGGTGCCTCGCCCACGCGGTCGAGCTCGGCGCCACCTACGGGCTGCGCACCGTCGACGCCGTCCACCTGGCGGCCGCCGACCGCCTGCCCCGGCCGCTCACCTACGTCACCTACGACGGCCGGCAGATCCCGGCGGCCGCGGCGCTCGGCTTCGAGGTGCTCTCGCCGCTCGCCGGCTGACGGGTGGAGACGCCCGGGGTCCGGGCCGTGCGGCCCGGACCCCGGGGTTGCTCACGCCGCAGACCCCGGGGCGGCCGGTCCCGGGCTTCTCCCCAAGACCGGAACCGGCTCGCCGCTTTGTGAGGCGACGTGAGCCGTGGCGGTCGGCCCGTCGCACTCGCGGGGCTCTGCGGTGGGCATGAGCGGTTGCAGTTTCCCCATGAACGGCGTGTGCCACAAGACCCCAGATCACGTGAAATGTGTCACGTCGCGGTCGGTTGTGCTGCCACCACACAGCGTGTGCGGATGCGCGCTGTGTTCGCGTGGGCGACCGCGTCGCTCACCGGCGGCCGGGCGCGCCGGGGCCGGGCTCGGGGACGGGCGCCCAGCGGGGGTACGGCAGCCCAGCCAGGCGGTTCAGCCCGTACCCCTGGAGCACCATGAGCACGACGGCGACCATCAGCACGGCGAGCTGCCACGGCTCCCGCAGGATGCCCAGCGAGATGATGAGCGTCGTGGCCCCGGCGGGCGGGTGGGGGCGCTGGAGCCAGACCATGAACCCGCTGGTCAGCGCCAGCGACAGGGCCGCGGCGCCCACCCGCCGCCCGCTCACCCCCTCGACGATCGTCGCCGGGTTGTCGGTCAGGCCGAACACGACCAGCGACCCGTAACCGGCCAGCACGCCGATCAGGTGGCCCTCGACGGTGTTCCGGGGCGACGCGGCCGGCAGCAGCGGCGTGCTGAACAGCAGGAAGGCGGTCGGCCCGAGCGACGGGAACAGCGACGGCGTGTCGGTCGCCATGGCCAGCGCGGCGAGCAGCCCGATGCTCACCAGCCCGTTCACGAAGGCGAACGTGCCCATCACGGCGGTCCGCGGGTAGCGGTCGAGCAGCGCCGTGAGCCGCAGGCGCGCCGCCAGCCCGGCGACGAGGTCCGCCTGGCGGATCGGGCCCGCCCGGTCGGCACCCCCGGCGGCGTCCCGCCCGGCCCCCCGCCCCCGGCCGGCCCCGGCGTCGCGGCCCACCGACCCCGCCCCTACCGCCGCAGCAGCCGCTCGACGACGGCCACGCTGGCCGCGAGGAGCACCGACACCCCCGCCGCCGCCCACGCCAGCCCCGGGTCGTACCCGTGGAAGCCGTCGAGGGCGACCGTCAGCAGGAAGATCTGCAGCACGACGAGGACGAGCACGTAGACCCCGACGGCCGCCGCCGGGTCGACGCGCGCCCGCGGCCGCGGCTCAGCCATGCTCGACCCCCGTCGCCCACACGGTGCCGCCCCGCACCTCGAGGGTGATGCGCGGCAGCGGGCGCTCGGGCGGCCCGAAGAGGACCTCACCCGTCGCCGCCGAGAACCCGCCCTCGTGGCACGGGCAGACCAGCTCGTCGCCGGCCTCGGACAGGTAGACGACGCAGCCGAGGTGCGTGCACTTCTGGCTGTAGGCCGCCAGCTCGCCCGCCGGCGTCCGCAGCAGGATGGCCGGGTCGTCCGCGGTCGGGTAGCGGAACAGGAACGGCTCGCCGGGTCGCAGGTCGGCCTCGTCGACGACCGCGACCTCGCCGCCGTCGGGCTCGCCCCGGGCCGAGGTCAGCGCGGCCACGGCCACCGTGCCCACCGCGAAGGCGCCGGAGCCCAGCATGAGGAACCGCACGAACTCCCGCCGGGTCACCTCGTCCTCCCGGTCGGCCCGGTAGGGGAAGTCCCGGCGCCACACCGGCACCGCCCCGCCGGTCCCCCCGGCCTCGCCCACGCCGGGCGGCGGCCCGCCGGCGGTCACGACGCCTCCCCGAGGGCGAACGGGTCGTCGAGCCAGGACGCCGGCGCCCGTCCCGACAGCACGTCGAGCGGCCCGGGCTCCTCGCCCAGCACGACCTTGACCCGGGTGGTGACCGCCTGGTCGCCGAAGGCGAAGACGTCGCCGAGGGTGCCGACCCGGGTGGCGGCGAACTCCTCCGGCGTGCCGTACCAGAGGGCGTCGCTGGGGCACACCGAGGCGCACATCGGCTTCGAGCCCGCCGAGGTGCGGTCGAGGCAGAGGTCGCACTTCATCATGAGGTCGATCTCGCCCACGACCTTGGGCACGCCGAACGGGCAGGCGAGCACGCAGTTCGAGCAGGCGATGCACCGGGGCTTCAGCGCCGACTGGACGACGCCGTCCTCGTTCTGCTTGATGGCGTCCGCCGGGCACACCTCGGCGCAGGTCGGGTCGGTGCAGTGCATGCAGACGGTCGGCGCCGTCTGGCGCGACCCGAGCGGGCCGGCGTCGACCTCGTCGAGGTGGATCATCGACCGGCCCCGGTGGGTGCCGCACTCCTCGCACGCCTGCACGCAGGCCCGGCAGCCGATGCAACGGCTGTGGTCGATCACGAACACGGCGTCGTCGCTCACGTCGCCCTCCCTGCCACCCGCTCGAGCCGCACGGCGCAGACCTTGAACTCGGGGATCCTCGACTCGGGGTCGAGCGCGGGGTTGGTCAGCTGGTTGGCCGCCTTCCGCCCGCCCCAGTGGTACGGGACGAACACCGTGTCGGGGCGGATCGTCGCCGTGACCCGGGCGGGCAGCTCGATCGAGCCCCGGCGGCTGGTGACCCGCACGAGGTCGCCGTCCACGACGCCGAGGAACTCGGCCAGCCGGGGGTGCACCTCGCACAGGGGCTCGGGGTACTGGTCGACGAGCTGGCCGATGCGGCGGGTCTGCTCGCCCGACAGGTACTGGCTCACCACCCGGCCGGTCGTGAACCAGATGGGGAACTCCTCGTCGGTCTGCTCGGCCGGGGGGCGCCACGGCGTCGGCACGAACCGGGCCCGGCCCGACGGCGTGGGGAAGCGCAGGTCCTCGAACAGCCGGGGCGTGCCCGGGTGGTCCTCGTGGGGGCAGGGCCAGAAGACGCCGTCCTCGGCCTCGAGCCGCTCCCAGGTGATGCCGGCGTAGTCGGCGACGCCACCGGCCGACGCCCGCCGCAGCTCCTCGAACACCTCCCGGTTCGAGGTGTAGGGGAAGTACCGCTCGGCGCCCAGGCGCCGGCCGAGCTCGATCAGGATCTCGGTGTCGCGCCGGGCGTTGCCCGGCGGCGGGACGGCGGCGTTGATCTTCACCACCCGGCCCTCGGCCGTCGTCACGACGCCCTCGTCCTCCTCGTGCAGCGAGCCGGCCAGCACGACGTCCGCGTGGCGGGCCGTCTCCGACAGGAAGAAGTCGATGACCGTGAAGTGCTCGAGCCGCTCCAGGGCCGCCCGGGTGCGGGCGGTGTCGGGCAGGCTGACCACCGGGTTGAAGCAGATCGACAGCAGGCCCCGGATCTCGCCCCGCTCGATCGCCTCCAGGATCTCGTAGGCGGAGTGGCCGGGCGCCGGCAGCTCGTCGGGGTCGCAGCCCCACACGGCGGCCACCTCGGCCCGGTGCCGCGGATCGGCCAGGTCGCGCCCGCCGGGGAGCTGGTCGCACTTCTGGCCGTGCTCCCGGCCGCCCTGACCGTTGCCCTGACCGGTGATCATGTTCGGCCCGCAGCCCCGCCGGCCGATGCGACCGCAGGCGAGGGCCAGGTTGATGGCCGCCGACACGTTGACGACGCCCTTGCTCTGGTGCTCGAGCCCCCGGGCGTGGAGGAGCATCCCGGTGTCCGGCGCCGCCCACGCCTCGGCCGCCTCCTCGATGCGGGCGGCCGGGACGCCGGTGATCGCCGCCGCCCACGACGGCGACTGCGGCGCGACGGCCTCGGCGGCGGCCTCGAAGCCCTCGGTGTGCGCGGCGACGAAGTCGTGGTCGACGAGGTCGCGGGCGATGAGGTGGTGGAGCATGGCCGACAGCAGCGCCGAGTCGGTGCCGGGCCGGAGCCCGAGGAACAGGTCGGCCGTGCGGGCGATCGGCGTGACCCGGGGGTCGGCGACGATCAGGCGGGCGCCCCGGTCGCGCGCCCGCCAGATGTAGGAGGTGGTGATGGGGGCGCAGTCGGCGATGTTGGCGCCGATCACGAACACGACGTCCGCGTGCGGGATGTCGCTCCACGGGTTCGGCGCCCGATCGACGCCGAAGGCCTTCTTGTAGCCCACCCCCGCCGAGACCATGCAGAGCCGGCCGTTGTAGTCGATGTGCCGGGTGCCGAGGGCGAGCCGGGCCAGCTTGCCGAGCAGGTACGACTTCTCTGTCGTCAGGCTGGCGCCCCCGAGGACGGCGACGGCGTCGGGCCCGTGCTCGGCCTGGATCCGCCGGAGCTCGCGCACCGTGCGCCCGAGCGCCTCGTCCCACGACACCGGCTCGAACCCGGCCGGCGTGCGCACCAGCGGGTCGAGCAGCCGGTCGGGGTGGTTGTCCTGCAGGTAGCGCTTGACGCCCTTCGGGCAGAGCTTCCCCCGGTTGAAGGGGAAGTCGTAGCGGGGCTCGAAGCCGACGACCCGGTCGCCGGCGACCTTCAGCAGGATCCCGCACTGCTGCCCGCAGAAGCAGCAGTGCGTGCGCACCTCGCGGTCGATCGGGCCGTGGTGCTGCCAGCCGTCGGGCGGCGCGTCGTTGCGGTGGGGCCCGAACCGGGCGACCAGCTCCTCCTCGGGCAGCGGCGGGCGGGCCATCAGCCGAACCCCCCGACCCGCAGCGACTGGGCCCGGGCGACGAGCGCCCGCCGGCAGCGGGGGCAGAACCCCAGGTGGTCGCCCCCGCCGCGGGCCGGGTCGATGCGGTAGTCGAACCCCAGCTCCGGCAGCACCCGGCGGAGGTCGTCCACCTGGGTGGCGGGCGCGTACGGCTCGCCGCACCCCCGGCAGGTCGCCGCCTCCTCGTGGGCCCAGCGCTCCTTCGTGTAGGCGAGCCCGACGGTGCCCGGCCGCTGGAAGATGTGGAACAGCTTGCCGAAGGGGATGTAGAGCAGCCCGAGGATGACGGTGGCCGCGTGGACGTTGGTGAGGAACGTGTAGAAGCGGCCGTCCATCCACAGGCTCGACACGGTGAGCATGAGGCCGGTGACCGACACGGCGAACAGGCCGGCCAGTACGAGGAAGTCGCCGCTGCGCTCGACCGCCAGGGCACCCGGGTCGCGCAGGCGGCGCACGAGGAAGGTGAACACGCCGACGAGCACGAGCACCGCCGCCACGTCGAGCGCGTGGAACATCAGCCAGCCGGCCACGCTCCGGCTCTCGAACTCGACCGTGCCGAGACCGGCGACGAAGGCCCGGTAGCGGGCGTCGTCCTGGCCGACCGACTCGAAGTGCAGCCAGCCGAAGGTCAGCGGGAAGGTGACCAGGGCGGCGAGCACGCAGCCCCAGAACACGCACTGGTGGGCGATCCACCGGCTGAGGGACCGGGACCGGATGAACCCCTGCCCCACCAGGCGGGTCCAGAGCACGTCGGGCAGGCGGGCGAGGTTGCGCAACCGCCGCCCGCTCCCCCAGAAGGCCTGCCAGCCCCGTGCCCGCAGCGCCCGCGTCGGCGGCCGCTCGACCCAGACGACGTACCGGTAGGCGGTGCCGAAGACGGCGAGCAGGGTGCCCACGAGGTAGCCGGCGAGCGCCGCGTCGAACCACCGCAGGCCCTCGCTGCCCACGTAGACGAGGACGAGCAGCAGCACGACCAGCCCGCCGCCCACCAGCACCCCCCGCCGGTCGAGGCCCGCCAGCCAGGGGCGTCCGGCGGGGGCGGGACGGGGCTCGGGCTGGGCGGTCACGGCCATGGGGACGGCTCCCTCACGTGGCGACGCGTGCACCATATGTCAACGCGGCGCCCGCTGCCTCCGGTGCCGCCCCACCCCCGCGCGCGGCAGACTGGCCGCATGAGCGGCACGCTGTTCCGCGCCGGTGACGGCTACGAGATCCACAAGGTCGTCGTGGGGCCGCTGGACAACAACGTCTACGTCCTGCGGTGCACGCAGACGGGCGAGGCCGTCCTGCTCGACGCGGCCAACGAGCACGACCGGCTGCTCGACCTCTGCCGCCGCCTCGGCGTGCGGTCGGTGCTCGAGACCCACGGGCACTGGGACCACATCCAGGCCGTGCCCGAGCTGCGCGACGCCGGCTACGAGGTCCACGTCACCGCCGAGGACGCCGACATGCTGCCGTCCTACGACCAGATCCTCGAGGACGAGTCGGTGGTCCGGGTGGGCCGGCTGCGGCTGCGCACGATCCACACGCCCGGGCACACGCCGGGCTCGATGTGCTTCCTGATCGAGGGGGCGCCGGTCCTGTTCAGCGGGGACACGCTCTTCCCCGGTGGGCCGGGCGCCACGAAGTTCCCCGGCGGGGACTTCGCGGCGATCATCGACTCGATCGACCGGAAGCTGTTCACGCTCGCCCCCGAGACCGAGGTGCTGCCCGGCCACGGCGACCCGACGACGATCGGCACCGAGCGCCCGCACCTGCAGGAGTGGATCGACCGGGGCTGGTGACGACCCCGACCGACGGCGCCGGCGGGACCGGCGGGCTCAGGCGGGCACCGGCACCTGGGCGACGGCGGCCTGTCGGCGCTGCTGCCGCACCCGCAGGGCGAGGGCGACGCCGGCGGCCCCGACGGCGAGCAGCACCGGCCACCGCACGGGGCCCGGCGTGCCGAGCTCGAGCATGAGCGTGCGCACGTTCGTGACCAGCAGCAGCGTGCCGACGACGACGCCGAGCACCGAGGCGTCGGCGTGGCGCACGAGCCACGCCGCCACCGGCGCCGCCACCGACCCCCCGACCAGCAGCGCGACCACCAGCGGCAGCTCGACGCCCTGACCGCCGAGGCCGGCCAGGAAGCCGGCGCTCGCCGCCAGCGTGACGAGCAGCTCGGCGGCCGACACCGAGCCGATGACCAGGCGGGGCTCGACCCGCCCGGCGGCGAGGAGCGTCGGGGTGGCCACGGGGCCCCAGCCGCCCCCGCCGACGGCGTCGACGAAACCGGCGCCGAGGCCGAGCGGGGCCAGCAGCCGGCGGCGGAGGTCGCCCGGGTCGTGGCGCTCGCCGTGCAGGTCGCCCCGCACCGACCGCACGATCACGACGCCGCCCAGCGCCAGCAGCACGAGCGCGACCCCCGGCTTCAGCCAGGGGCCGGTGAGGGAGCTGAGGACCGTCGCCCCGGCGAAGGCCCCGATCGCCCCGGGGATGCCGATGCGGCGGACCAGCGGCCAGGACACGTTGCCGAACCGCCAGTGCGAGATGCCGGAGGTGAGGGTCGTGCCCACCTCGGCCAGGTGCACGCTCGCCGAGGCCACGGCCGGCGAGAAGCCGTTGGTGAGCAGGACGGTGCTGGTGGTGACCCCGAAGGCCATGCCGAGGGCGCCGTCGACGAGCTGCCCGAACAGCCCGGCCAAGGCGAAGACGAGCAGTCGCCGCACGTGCACCTCCTCGGGCGGCGTGGGGACCGACCTGGTCCACCATTCCCACCTGTCCGGTGGACAATACCGATGTTGTGGGGGACGGGCCAGGCCGCCGGGCGGGGCCCGGCGGCCGGCACCTCAGGAGCCGTCGCCAGGCAGCCCCGGGAGCTGCGGCGCCTCGGGCACGTCGATCCCGGGCCGCGTCACCGGTCCCTCGCCGGCGTCGGGCAGGTCGCCGTGCACCGGCCCCAGGAGCGACACCCGCCACTCGTCGTCCGGGCTGCTGCGGTGCACGATCAGGTTCGACCTCCGGACCTCGCCACCGCGATCGCGGTAGACGACCTCGACGAACGCCCCGGTCGGGCTCTCCGTGCCCTCCACGACCGACGTCGAGAGCAGTTCGGCCGGCGCGGAGTCACGCTCGAGGGCGTCGCCGTCGGCGAACCACCCGACGCAGTCCTCGTCGAAGGACGCCAGGTCGTCGTCCAGCATGTTCACGGTCTCGCGCAGCCCGTCGCAGTCGCCCTCGATGCGGGCCTCCACGAAGCGGGCGGCCACATCGGCCGGACCGTCGCCGTCGTCGCCGAACAGCGCCCGGTAGCCGGCGACGGCCAACCCCACGGCGACGACCGTGGCGACGACGAGCAGCACCCGGCGGCGCCTCGTCGTGGGTGCCGGGGCGTCGGGGAGCGGCACGGGCCCCGGCGGCGAGACGGGCCCGGGCGCGCCGGACGGCGGGCCGGCCGGTCCGCCCGGCGGCGGTCCCCCGACCGGGACGGCCCCGGGGGCCTGCGACGGTGGTCGGGTCACGAGAGCACCTCCTGGTATGCGAGACGGTGGACGCGGCTCGACGGGCGGCGTCGGGTGCCGGCACCGGCCGGCCGCCTGCACCGCCCGACGAGCGGGGCGAGAGGCTAGGTGCGCGACCGGGTCCGGCGGTCGCGCACCCGGCTCAGCCGAGGACGTCCTCGCAGTCGCCGCCCAGGCCGCCCTCCGGGACCCGGCCGCCGCACGTCTCGGCGTACGCCTCGAGCTCGCTGTTCAGGTCGGTCGAGTACCAGAGCTCGTCGCAGGCCCACATGTCGCCGTCGTGGCAGGCCCGGGCGTGGGCCTCGAGCGTCGGGTCGTCGTCGATCTGGGGGTCGTCGAGCGGCGGCGACGTCGGCGGGCCGGGATCGACCGCGACCTCGTCGTCGCCCGCGTCCCACGGATCGGTCGGGCTCGGCAGCTCCGGGTTCGGGTCGGGCAGCCGGTCGGCGGGATCGCCCCACCCGTCGTCGACGTCGTCGGAGACGTCGTCCGGCCCCTGCGGCTCGAAGAGCATGGCGTCGACCAGCCACCGGCCGTCCCGGCGGACGACGGCGAGGTCGACGGTGTCCGTGTCGCCCCCGCGGGTGCGGTACTCGACCGCCACCGTGGCGCGGTCCCCGGACTCCTCCTCGAGCTCCGTCGACAGCACCTCGACCGGCACGTCGTCGGCATCCCTCTCGACGAGGTCCACGAGCTGCGCGCACTGCTCGTCCCACTCGCGGGCCAGCTCGTCGGGCACGGTCATCGTCTCCCGCAGGGCGTCGCAGTCACCCTCGGCGAGGGCCTCGACGTACCGGACGGCGACCTCCTCGGGGCCGTCGCCGCGGCCGCCACCTCCGCCACCACTGCCGTCGTCGTCGTCACCGGACAGCAGCACGAACGCGCCGACGCCCACGACCGCCAGCACGAGGACGAGCACGACGACCAGCCCGGCCCTGCCACCGCCGGACCCACCCGGCGGCTGGCCGATCGGGCCCGGCTGATACGGCCCCGGGGCGGCGGGGCCCGGCGGCGGCCCGGGCGGCACCGGGCCCGGCGCGCCCGGCCCGGCGGGCGGCACGGGTCCGGGCGGCGGCGCGCCCGGCGCGGGCGCCGGGCTGCCCTGCGGTGGGCCCCACCCGGGGGCGGGAGCGTCGGACGAGGGAGGTTGCTGGGACACGGGACCTCCTGCGCTGTCTCGGACCGGGTCAGTCGAAGGCCATCCCGTCGATCAGCCACCGGCCGTCGCGGCGGACCATGGGGATCGGGTCGGTGGTGCGCTCCTCCCCGCCGCGGGTGCGGAACTCCGCCACCGCCGTCGCCCGGTCGTCGCCGTCCTGCTCGACCTCCAGCGAGAGGACCTCGACCGGCACGTCCTCCCCGCTCTCGTGGAAGCCGCCCAGGACGAACTGCTCGCACTCCTCCTCGAGGGCGGCCGCCTCGACGTCGGGCAGCAGGAGCGTGTCGAGGATCGCGTCGCAGTCACCGTCGACCACGCCCTCGACGAACCGGGTGGCGACCGCCTCGGGGTCGTCGGCGCCGCCGCCGTCGCCACCGGTCAGCAGGACGACGGCGACGACGACCGCGGCCACCACGACCACGGCGGCGACGACGAGCGCGGCCCTGGTGCCCCGCGGTCGACCCGGCGGTGGCGCGGTCGGGCCCGCGTCCGGCGCGGGGCCGGGGAGCGGGGGCGTCTGCTGGGACACGGAGGCCTCCTGTCTCGTCTCGTCTCTCGTGCGCGTCGATCAGGGCCGCGACCCGCCGCCGTGGTCGGGTCGGGTGCGGGGCCGGGCACGCGGCCGCGCCCCGGCCCGCAGGTGCCTGCTCAGCCCTCGGTGCCCGACCCGCCGAGGTCCTGGAAGGCGGACGTGGCGTCGACCAGCCACCGGCCGTCGCGGCGCACGACGGGGATCGGGGAGGTCGTGTTCTCCTCGCCACTGCGGGTGCGGAAGTCCGCGACGACCGTCACCCGGCCCTCGCCCTCCTCCTCGACCTCCATCGAGAGGACCTCGGCCGGCACCGCGTCCTCCTCCTCCAGCTCGGGCAGCAGGTTCGCCTCGCACTCCTCGACGAGCATCGACCTGTCGCCGGGGAAGTCGTCGGGCACCAGCACGACGTCCATGAGCGCCTCGCAGTCGCCCTCGGCGAGGGCCTCGACCATGCGGGTCACGGCCTCCTCGGGGCTGTCCGGTCCCCCGCCGTCGTCGCCCGACAGCAGGAGGTACGCCCCGACGCCGACCACCGCCAGCACGGCGACGGCCACGACGACGAGCGCCGTCCTCCTGCCCCTCGGCGGGGCCGGCGGCACGGCGCCGCCGGGGCCGGGCGGGGGCGCGGGCGGACTGCCGTCCGGCTGGGAGCCGTTCGGGACCGGACCAGGGGGCGCGGGAGGCTGTCGGGACACGGATCCCTCCTGTCTCAACTCCTCGGTTCGCTGTCCGTCTCGGGATGCGGTCCGCCCGCCGTGGTCGGTGACAGGCGGGGGCCGGGCACGGGCGCGCCCGGGCCCCCGCGCCAGGTCAGCCGAGCGTGTCCTCGCAGTCGCCGCCGTAGTACGGGTCCAGGCGGCCGCCGCAGGACATGGCGTACTCCTCGAGGGCGCTGCCGATGTCGGTCGACCAGTAGAGGTCGTCGCACGCGACCATGTCGCCGTCGTAGCAGTCCTGGGCGTACGTCTCGAGCGTCGGGTCGTCGTCGATCTGGGGGTCGTCGAGCGGCGGCGGCGTCGGCGACCCGGCCTCGACGTCGTCGCCCGGCACCCCGATGTCGGGCAGGTCGGGCATGTCTGGCAGGTCGGGCATGTCGGGCAGGTCGATGTCGGGTTCGATCGACGTGCCGCCGGTGAAGTCGACCAGCCACTTGCCGTCGCGCCGGACGAGCTCGAGGTCGTCGGTCCGCGTCTCGCCGCCGCGGGTGCGGTACTCGACCGCCACCGTCGCGGTGTCCTCGGTCTCGTCCTCGATCGAGGTCGACAGGACCTCGGCCACGACGTCGTCGCCGCCCTCCTGGATCATCTCGACGAACTCGGCGCAGTCCTCGTCGAAGGTCTCCAGCTCGTCCTCGGGGATGAGGAGGGTCTCGCGCAAGGCGTCGCAGTCCCCCTCGATGCCGGCCTCGACGAAGCGGACCGCGACGGCCTCGGGGCCGCTGCCACCGTCGTCGCCGGACAGCAGGAAGTAGGCGCCGACGCCGACGGCCGCCAGCACGAGGACGAGGACGACGATCAGCCCGGTCTTGCTGCCGCCCGAGCCGCCGGGCGGCTGGCCGCCGGGGCCCGGCGGGTACGGGCCGGGGCCGTAGCCGGTCGGCGGGCCGGGCGCGTACGGGCCGGTGGGCGGCCCCGGCGGGGCCGCCCCCGGCGGGGTCGGCCCGGCGGGCGGCACGGGCCCGGGCGGGGGCTGCCCGCCGGGCGGCGGGCCCCAGCCCGGGGCGGGACCAGGGGACGGGGGAGGCTGCTGGGACACGGGTCTCTCCTGACGTGCGAGTGGGGGTAACGCCGGCTCGCTGCCGTGGGGCCGGGCGCGCTCGCCGCGACCGCCGTGCGCCGGGGGGCCGGCTCGATGTCCGCCGAAGACTACGCGCGCGACCCGGCCACGCGGTCGCGCCCCACCGCGGGCGCGACCCGGCGGCGGGTGTCAGGCACCGGCGGCGAGCGGGCGCCGCGGCTCGGCGATCACCTCGACCCCCGCGGGCAGGTCGGCCACCTCGACCCCGTCCCGGTCGACGGTCACCGTCACCGTCCCGCCCATGAGCGGGATGCGCTCGACCCGCAGGTGGGAGATGGCGTCGGGGAGCACCGGCGACAGCCAGAGCTTCCCCTGGGGGACGTGGGGGTCGAAGCGCAGCAGCGAGCGCAGGTGCAGCAGCGGTGCCGCCGCCGACCACGCCCGGGTCTCGCAGAGGTCGGGGAAGCGGACCGGCGCGGTCACGTCGTCCCGGTCGAACCCGCACAGCACCGACATGCGGCCGCCGTCGGCGTCGGCCGCCTCGATCTGGGCCAGCATCAGCCGGTGGGCCTCCTCGACGAAGCCGTAGCGCACCAGGCCCGCCGCGCACAGGGCGTTGTCGTGGGGCCACACGGCGCCCGTGTGGGCGCCGAGCGGGTCGTAGGCGCCCATCGACGCACCGAGCGTGCGCACCCCCCAGCCCGAGAACAGCTCGTCGGAGAGCAGGTGCTTCACCATGACCGCGGCCTTGTCCTCGTCGACGATGCCGCTCCAGAGGCAGTGGCCGATGTTGGACGCCAGCACCGGCACGGGTCGCTTGTCGCCGTCGAGGGCGAGGGCGAACCAGCCGGCCTCCTCGACCCAGAAGTCGCGGTTGAAGGCCCGGCGCAGGTCCGCCGCCTTGGCCGCCCAGGCCCGGGCCGCCTCCTCGTCGCCCTCCTCGGCCGCGAAGTGGGCCCGCGCCCGGTAGGCGCCGTAGACGTAGCCCTGGACCTCGGCCAGCGCCAGCGGTCCCCGGGCCTCGCGCCCGTCGGGGTGGCGGATCGGGGCCGGCGAGTCCTTCCAGGCCTGGTGGCGTTCGCCCCGGTCGGTGGCCCGCTGGTACTCGACGTACCCGTCCCCGTCCCGGTCGCCGTGGCGCTCGATCCACTCGAGGGCGCGGTCGGCGTGCGGGAGCAGGCGGTCGACCACCTCGTGGGCCAGCCCCCAGCGCCGCAGCTCGCCGAGCAGCATGACGAACAGCGGCGTCGCGTCGACCGAGCCGTAGCTGACGCTGCGGGCGCCGTCGGCCGGGGCGCCGAACCCGGCGGGGTCGAAGGTCACCCGGTGGACGATGCGCCCCGGCTGCTCCTCGGTGCGCTCGTCGACCTCGGTCCCCTGGAACCGGGCGAGCGTCTCCAGCGTGCCGAGCGCCAGCTCGGGGTCGACGATCAGGCTCATCCACGCGGTGAGCAGCGCGTCGCGCCCGTGCAGCGCCAGGTGCCACGGGGCCCCGGCGGCCACCACGGCCCGGCCGGGGTACTCGGGGTCGAGCACCCGCAGCGCGCCCAGGTCGTAGGCGCTGCGCCGGACGACCGTGACGAGCGGCTGGTGGTCGCTGGCCACGTGGGGCAGCGTCCGGTGCCAGCGGACGAGCCGGCGGGACGAGTCGCTGCGCACCGGGTCGTCGGCCAGCAGCGGCCCGGGCACCAGCTCGGCGCCGGCGACGATCGGCGCGGCGACGACGGTCAGCCGGCGGGCGCCCCGGGCGGGGACGATGGCCTCCCACCGCAGCAGCCCGCCCTTGGCGACCACGTCGGGGGCGCCGGTGACCCGGCAGCCCACCCGCCCGGTGCCGCGACCCCGCACGAGCAGGACCTCGTCGGGCGCACCCCCCTCGGGCGCCACCGGATCGGGGAGGTCGCCCCCGTCGCGCACCGCGGCCACCGTGGCCAGGTCGGCCCCCACCTCGATCTCGACCTCGACGTAGCTGGGCTCGTCGCCGAGGTTGCGCACCTCGATGCTGTCGCGCATGGCCGCGCCGAGGGTCCGCCGGCGCACGACGACCGGCCCGCCGGCGGACGGCGCGGCGTCGTCCCACCGCCGGGCGCGGGCCACGAAGGTGGCCGCCGCCGGGTCGTCGCGGTGGTGGTCGACGGGCTCCAGCGGCTGGCCGTTGACGGTCGTGACCAGCCGTGACAGCAGCCGGCGCCCGGCCACGTACAGGCCCGCCGCGCTGCCCGCCCCCGACCCCGGCATGTCGCCGACCGGGTCGGACAGGCAGAACGATCCGCCCTCGAAGAGCGTCACGAGCGCGCCCGGAGGGGTCGTCCGGATGCTCATCCCCGCTGACCCTAGCCCGCCCCCGTGACGGGGGTACCGCCATTTCTCCTATGCGCGTAGTGGCAATAGACTGGCGCCCATGCCGGCCCCTCCGCTCTTCCAGATCGAGGACCTGCACGTCCGCGTCGCGGGGTCCGACGGGCAGCCCGGGGCCGAGATCCTGCGGGGCGTCGACCTGACGGTCGGGGCCGGCGAGGTCCACGCGCTCATGGGGCCGAACGGGTCGGGCAAGTCGACGCTGGCCAACGCCCTGCTCGGCAACCCCGACTACGAGGTCACCCGGGGCCGCATCCTGTTCAAGGGCGACGACATCACCGACTGGGCCACCGACGACCGGGGCAAGGCCGGCATCTTCCTCGCCTTCCAGTACCCCCAGGCGATCCCGGGCGTGTCGGTCATCAACTTCCTGCGCCAGGCGCTGTCGGCCCGCAAGGGCATGGAGCTCTCGGTGCTCGAGCTGCGGCTCGCGATCATGGAGTGGATGGAGCGCCTCGACATGGACCCCGCGTTCGCCGACCGCTACCTCAACGAGGGGTTCTCCGGAGGCGAGAAGAAGCGCAACGAGATCCTCCAGATGGCCATCCTCGAGCCCGAGGTGGCGATCCTGGACGAGACCGACTCGGGCCTCGACATCGACGCGCTGAAGGTCGTCGCCGACGGCGTCCACGAGGTGCGCCGCGACCGGCCCGAGCTGGGCGTGCTCGCCATCACCCACTACCAGCGCCTGCTCGACCACCTCCGCCCCGACCGGGTGCACATCCTCGTCGACGGCCGGATCGTCGAGAGCGGCGGCCCCGAGCTGGCCGAGCGGCTCGAGCGCGAGGGCTACGAGAGCTGGCGCACGACCACCGAGGTGACAGCGCCGTGACAACGACCCCGGCCGTCGACCCGCTCGACGTCGCCCGCATCCGCAAGGACTTCCCCATCCTCGACCGCCAGGTGCACGGCCGGCGGCTCGTCTACCTCGACTCGGCCAACACCTCGCAGAAGCCCCGGTCGGTGATCGAGGCCGTCCAGACCTACTACGAGCGCTCCAACGCCAACGTCCACCGCGGCACCTACCTCATCGCCGAGGAGGCGACGGCCGCCCTGGAGGGGGCCCGGGCCAAGGTCGCCCGGTTCATCGGCGCCCGCTCCGAGCGCGAGGTCGTCTTCACCAAGAACGCCACGGAGGCGCTCAACCTCGTGGCCAAGGCCTGGGGGCGCGCCCACCTGCGGCCCGGCGACCCCGTCGTGCTCACCGAGCTCGAGCACCACGCCAACATCGTCCCGTGGCACCAGCTCGTCGAGGAGATCGGCATCGAGCTGCGGTGGATCCCGGTGGGCGCCGACGGGCGCCTCGACCTGACCGACCTCGACCGGCTGCTGGACGGCGCCCGGGTCGTGTCGTTCGCGGCGATGTCCAACGTGCTCGGCACGCTGACCCCGGTCGAGCGGCTGGTCGCCGCCGCCCACGACGCGGGGGCGATCGCCGTCGTCGACGCCAGCCAGTACGTGCCCCACGTGGCCACCGACGTCGGCGCCTGGGGCGCCGACTTCGTCGCCTTCACCGGCCACAAGATGTGCGGCCCCACCGGCATCGGCGTGCTGTGGGGCACGGAGGCGATCCTCGACGCCACCCCGCCCTTCCTCACCGGCGGCGAGATGATCCTGAACGTCACCAAGGAGGGGTTCACGCCCAACGAGCTGCCGTGGAAGTTCGAGGCGGGGACGCCCCCGATCGCCGAGGCCGTCGGGCTCGGCGCCGCGGTCGACTACCTGGAGGGGCTCGGCATGGAGGCGGTCCGGGCCCACGAGGTCTCGCTCACCGCCTACGCGCTGCGCACGCTGACCGAGCGGTTCGGCGACGACCTCGTCATCCACGGGCCGTCGGAGCCGTCCGAGCGGGGCGGGGTGCTGTCGTTCGCCTACCGCGACGTCCACCCCCACGACCTCACGCAGGTGTTCGACCAGCACGGGGTGTGCGTCCGGGCCGGCCACCACTGCGCCAAGCCGCTCATGCGCGAGCTGGGCGTCGCCGCCACGGCCCGAGCCTCGCTGTACGTCTACAACGACGAGTCCGACGTCGACGCGCTGTCCGACGCCATCGCGGCGGCGGCCGAGTTCTTCAGCACCTGAACGTCGATAGGATCGCCCTTCGCATGCCCGGCCTCGAAGACCTCTACCGCGAGATCATCCTCGACCACTACCGCAACCCGCGGAACCGTGGCGAGCTCCCGTCGCCGCCGGCCGTGCGGGTCGAGGGCTTCAACCCGCTCTGCGGCGACGAGATCGTCCTCTACCTCGACATCGAGGACGACAGGGTGAAGGACATCCGGGTCGGGGGCCAGGGCTGCTCGATCAGCCAGTCCTCGGCGTCGATGATGTCCACCGCGGTGAAGGGCCGCACCATCGACGAGGTGCGGGCGCTGTCTCGGGCCTTCAAGGCCATGATGTCGATCCACGAGCAGTCGCTCGACGGCGGCGAGGAGGGCGACGGCGAGGAGGCGGTCGAGGGGCCGCCGCCCGACGTCAAGCTCGGCGACCTCGAGGCCCTCCGGGGCGTGGTGAAGTTCCCGGTGCGCATCAAGTGCGCCACCCTGTCCTGGAACACCCTGCTGCAGGGGCTCGACGAGCGCACCGGCGAGGGCTGACCGGCCCGCGCGCCGGCGGGCCCGCCCGTCTACTCCCCCAGCGCCTTGTTGATGGCGCGGGCCAGCTCGACGCAGCGGTCGGTGATGCCCCCCTCGGCGTGGCTGCGGATGTCGATCACCACCCGGTTCCACGAGTTGGACCAGTCGGGGTGGTGGCCGAGCCGCTCGGCGGCCATGGCCACCATGGTCATGAAGCCGAAGGCCTCGACGAAGTTGGCGAACTCGAGCTCGCGGTGCAGGGCGCCCTGCGAGATCCCCCAGCCGGGGATGTCGGCGAGCTGCAGCTCGACCTCGTCGTGGGTCAGGCGCGTCATGCCGCCATTGTGCACCGCCGCCCGCAGGGCGGTCGCCCCACCGCTATGGTCGGCGGCATCTCGGATGGCTCACGCGGGAAGGGGCTGGACGTGCCCGGTGGACAGGCCGATGTGATCGAGCGCTTCGCCGCGGTGGTCGGCGCCGACCACGTGCTCACCGGCGAGGCGATCAAGGACGACTACACGCGTGACGAGGCGCTGACCGCCACGCCCCAGCGGCCGCTCGCGGTCGTGCTCCCCGCCACGACCGAGGAGGTGGCGGGTGTGCTGCGGGTCGCCCACGAGCACCGGGTGCCGGTCACGGCGCGGGGCGCCGGCACCGGCATGTCGGGCGCGTGCATCCCGGTGCCCGGCGGCATCGTCGTGTCGTTCGAGCGGATGAGCTCGATCCTCGAGATCGACACCGAGAACTTCGTCGCCGTCGTCGAGCCCGGGGTGCGCCTCGAGCAGCTCGACGCCGCGCTGGCGCCGCTCGGGCTCGTCTACCCGGTGTACCCCGGCGAGTACAGCGCCAGCCTGGGCGGCAACGTCAACACCAACGCCGGGGGCATGCGGGCGGTCAAGTACGGGGTGACCCGCCACCACGTCCTCGGCCTCGAGGCCGTGCTCCCCACCGGCGAGGTCATCCGCTGCGGCGGGAAGATCGTCAAGGTCTCGACGGGCTACGACCTCACCCAGTTGATCATCGGGTCCGAGGGCACGCTGGCGCTGGTCACCAAGGCGTACCTCAAGCTCTACCCGCGGGCGCCCCACCAGTCGACGGTGCTGGCGCCGTTCGCCACGCTCGACCAGGTCACGAGGGCGGTGCCCGAGATCGTGCGCAGCGGCGTCGGGCCGCTGATCCTCGAGTACATCGACATGCTGACGATGGCGGCCGCCACGGCGCACGTCGGCATCGACCTCGGCATCCCCGACGAGGTGCGGGAGTCCGCGCTCGCCTACCTCGTCGTCGCCCTCGAGTCGACCCACGAGGACCGGCTGGAGCAGGACACCCAGGCGCTCGCCGCCCAGCTCACCGGGCTCGGCGCCATGGACGTCTACGTGCTGCCGCCGGGTGCGGCCGCCGGGCTCATCGACGCCCGGGAGAAGGCCTTCTGGGTGGCCAAGGCCAACGGCGCCGACGACATCATCGACGTCGTCGTCCCCCGGGCCGCCGTGCCCGCCTACATGGAGCGGGTGTCGCAGATCGCCGCCGAGCACTCGGCCTGGATCGCGGGCTGCGGCCACGCCGGCGACGGCAACGTCCACATGGCGGTCTTCCAGAAGGACCCCGAGGTCCGCAGCCGCATCATGCGGGCGCTGTTCGAGGCCGGCATGGAGCTGGGCGGGGCGATCTCGGGCGAGCACGGCCTCGGCACCGAGAAGGCCGGCTACTTCCTCGAGCTGGAGGACCCCGCCAAGGTGGCCCTGATGCAGCGGATCAAGGCCGCCTTCGACCCCCACGGCATCCTCAACCCCGGGACGATCCTCCCCGGCCTCGCCCCGGCCGGGCCGACCACCACCGAGGAGCGATGACCGAACCGACCGAGACCAACGGCGCCCACGCGCTCATCCGCACGCTGGTCGCGTGCGGCGTGGACACCTGCTTCACCAACCCGGGCACGTCGGAGATGCACTTCGTCGCCGCGCTCGACGACGTGACCGAGATGCGGGGCGTGCTGGCGCTGCACGAGAACGTGGCGACCGGCGCCGCCGACGGCTTCGCCCGCATGGCGGGGCGGCCCGCCGCCACCCTCCTCCACCTGGGGCCCGGGCTGGGCAACGGGCTGGCCAACCTGCACAACGCCCGCAAGGGCCGGGTGCCGGTCGTCAACATCGTCGGCGACCACGCCACCTACCACAAGCAGTACGACGCCCAGCTCGAGAGCGACATCGAGACCGTCGCCCGCAACGTGTCGAGCTGGATCCGCTGGACCCGCAAGCCCGGCGAGATCGGCCGCGACGCCGCCGAGGCCGTGGCCGTCGCCACCGGACCCCCCGGCCAGGTCGCCACGCTCATCCTCCCCGCCGACGTCAGCTGGTCGCCCGGCGGCCTGACCGCCGAGCCCATCCCGCCCCGGCCGCCGACGCCGGTCGACGAGGACGCCGTCGCCGCCGTGGCCGCCGCGCTGCGCTCCGAGGAGCCCTGCGGCCTGCTGCTCGGCGGCGACGCCCTGCGGGCCGACGGCCTCGTCGCCGCCAGCCGGGTCGCCAACGCCACCGGGGCCAAGCTGGTCGCCGAGACCTTCCCCACCCGCCTCGAGCGGGGCGCGGGCCTGCCGCCGATCGAGCGCCTCCCCTACCTGGCCGAGTTCGCCAGCGCCCAGCTGGCGGAGCTGCGCCACCTGGTGCTGGTCGACGCCAAGTCGCCGGTCAGCTTCTTCGCCTACCCGGGCAAGCCCAGCGACCTCGTGCCGGACGGGTGCCAGGTGCACGTGCTGAGCAGCGGCGGCGGCAACGCCGCGGCGACGCTCGAGGCGCTGGCCGAGGCGGTCGGCGCCCCGGCCGACGGCGCCACCCGGCAGCCGGCGGAGCGGCCCGACCCACCGACCGGCGAGCTGACCGCCGCCGCGGTCGCCCAGGCCGTCGGCGCCCTCATGCCCGAGGGCGCCATCGTCTCCGACGAGGGCAACACCTCGGGCCTGTTCGCGCCGGCCATGACCGCCGGCGCCCCCCGGCACGACTGGCTCTGCCTCACCGGCGGCGCCATCGGCCAGGGCCTGCCCGTCGCCACCGGCGCCGCCGTCGCCTGCCCCGACCGCAAGGTCATCGCCCTCCAGGCCGACGGCAGCGCCATGTACACGCTGCAGGCGCTGTGGACGCAGGCCCGCGAGGGCCTCGACGTGGTGACGATCATCTTCAACAACCGGTCCTACGCCGTGCTGAACATGGAGCTGGACCGGGTGGGCGCCGAGGCCCCCGGCCCGCACGCCCGCGACCTGCTCGACCTGTCCCGGCCCGACCTCGACTTCGTGTCGCTGTCGCAGGGCCTGGGCGTGCCGGCCACCCGGGCGACGACGGCGGACGAGCTGGTCGACCAGCTGGGGCGGGCGCTGTCCTCCCCCGGCCCGGCGCTCATCGAGGCGATCGTCCCGCCGGTCGCCTGAGCGTGGCCCCGCCGGGCGGGCGGTCCTAATGTCGCCGGGCGTGCCCGAGATCGCCACGGTCCTCCGCCTCGACCTGGACCCGGCGCACGTCGAGCCCGTGCGCGCGGCCATGGCGGAGGTCGACGGCGTCCTCGCCAAGCCGGAGGTCGTGGCCACGCCGGAGCTGGCGGCGGCCACGCTCGTCGCCGCCTTCCACCTGGCCGGCGACGCCGCCGAGGTGGCCCGCCAGGTCACCGCCACGCCCGGGGAGGGCCGGCCGCCCCGGGCGGTGCTCGTGACCGGCGAGGTCGAGGTGGTCGACGGGCGGGCCCGAGGGCCGGCGCGCGACCGGGCCGAGGCGCTGGCCACGCAGATCTCCCGCCAGGCCGGCATCGTCATGGCCGCCTCGACCGCGGTCATGGTCACCCACGCGCTGCCGCCCGGCGAGGAGCTGGTCGACATCGGGGTCGTGCGGCTGCCCGACGGGCGCGACGAGCGCGCCTACCTGCTGCAGGCGGTCGGTGCGGGGGCCGACGACGCGGGCGCCTCGAGCCTGGGCTGGGCCCATCGGGCGGTGGCCCACGTCCTCGTCGGGCGGGCCGGGCCCCGGGCCCGGCTGGAGGGCGCGTGGACCGGCGCGCTCGGCGGTGACCACCGGCTCGTCGTGCTGTCCGGCGACCCGGGCATCGGCAAGACGACGCTGGCGGCCGAGCTGGCGGTCCGGGTCCACGCGACCGGCGGCACCGTGCTCTACGGCCGCTGGGACGAGGACGGCCACGCCTCGTACCAGGCCATCCGGGAGGCGCTCGGCACCTACGCCGCCGCCTGCCCCCGCCGCCTGCTGCGGACGGACCTCGCCGACCGGGCCGACGACCTCGCCCGCCTGCTGCCCGACCTCGGCGCCCGCATCGGCGGCGTCCGGCCGCCGATCGCCCTCGACCCCGACGCCGAGCGCCTCCGCCTCTACGAGGCGGTGCGGGGCTGGCTCGGCGCCATCGCCGGCCGCCGGCCGGTGCTGGTCGTCCTCGACGACCTGCAGTGGGCCGACCGGTCGTCGCTGCTGCTCCTGCGCCACCTGCTCGACTCGCCGCCGGAGGGGCGGGTGCTGCTCGTGGCCACCCTGCGCGACGGCGAGGTCGAGGGCATGGGCCCGCTGCACACGCTGGGCTGCTTCGAGGACAACCCGAGCGTCGACCGCATCGACGTGCCCGGCCTGAGCAGCGAGGAGGTGGCCGAGCTGATCGAGCGGACCATCGGGCGGCCGCTGCGCGACCCCGAGGAGGCCGACCTGGCCCGCTGGCTCACCGACGAGACCGCGGGCAACCCGCTGTTCGTGCGCGAGGTCCTGCGGGGCCTCGGCGGCGAGCCGGCCCGGGTCCTCGCCGAGGTGCGCGACCACCTGCCCGAGCGCGTCCACGACGTCGTCCGCTGGCGCCTGGCCCCCCTCGGCCCCGAGACCACCGCGGCCCTGACCGCCGCCTCGGTCATCGGCGAGGAGTTCTCGCTCGACGTGCTGGCCGCGGCGCTCGGTGTCCGGGCGGTCGAGCTCCGCCAGCGCCTCGACGACGCGGTGCGGGCGGGGGTGGTCCGCGACGCCGGCGACGGCCAGCACCTCGCCTTCGCGCACACGGTCGTCCGGCGGGCCCTGCTCATGGAGGCCGACCCCGAGCGCACGCGGGCCCTGCACCTCGCCGTCGCCGACGCGCTGTCCCGCGACGAGCGGTCGGTCCCGCCGCTCCAGGTCGCCCACCACTACCTCGCCGCCGCCGACGCCGGCCCGGGCGACGGCGCCGACGCCGGCCTCGTCGACCGGGCCATCCGCTGGGGGCGGGCGGCGGCCGACCAGGCCCGGCGGGAGACAGCCTTCGAGACGGCCGTCGCCTTCCTGTCCCGGGTCGTCGCGCTGCACGACCGCCTCACCGCCGGCGACGACCGTCCGGCCCGGGCTCGCGAGCGGGCCTGCGAGCTGCGGCTCGAGCTGGCCGAGGCCCACGACCGGGCGGGCGAGTTCGTCGCCCGCGACCGACGCCACCTGGAGGCGGCCGACCTGGCCCGCGAGCTGGGCCGCACCGACCTGTTCGTCCGGGCCGCCCTGGGCTACGGCGGCCGGCTGCCGGCGGCGCCGCCGCCCAACCCCACCGCCCGCCGGCTGCTGGAGGAGGCCCTGGCCCTGCTGCCGGAGGAGGACAGCCGGGCCCGGGCGCTGGTGCTGGCCCGGCTCGCCCACGTCCTGCACGCCGAGGCCCCGCACCACGAGCGCAAGCGCCTGGCGGACGAGGCCGAGGCGATGGCGCGCCGCCTGGACGCGCCGGTCGTGCTGGCCTCCGTGCTCAGCTCGCGCGTCCTGGCGCTGGACGGCCCCGACGACGTCGACGAGCACCTCGACATCGGCGAGGAGATCATCCGCATCGGCCGCCAGACCGGCGACCGCGACCTCGTCCTGCAGGGGGCCCGGGCCCGCATCCACCCCCTGTTCGTCGTCGCCGCCCACGACGCCGCCCGCGACCTGGCCGCCACCTTCACCGAGCTGGCCGAGACGCTGCGCCACCCCGACCACCTCCGCCTGGCCGCCATGTGGCGCATCATGTGGGCCGCGCTGGAGGGCCGCTTCGAGGAGGCCGAGGCGGCGTCCGAGCGGCTGCGGGTGCAGCTCGACCTCTCCGGGCACCCCCAGGTGGGCACGATCCCCTTCGTCCAGACCTTCGTGACCCGGTGGATGCGGGGCACGCTCGCCGACCTGCGGCCCACCGTCGAGGCCGGGCGCAGCTCGGCCGACTCGTTCACCTGGCGCATGCTGCAGGCCTGGGTCGAGCTCGGCGCCGGCGACGTCGAGACCGCCCGGGCGCTGCTCGCCGACTGCCCGCTCGACGAGCTGGCCGAGGCCGACCCCGGCTACCTGTGGACGTACGGCACGGTCGGCGCCGCGGTCGTGTCCTCGACGGTCGGCGACCGCCGCTGGGCCGAGGCCGCCCGCCACGCGCTCGATCCCTACTCCGGGCGCAACTGCGTGCTCGGCTACGCCGCCTACCTGGGGGCGGTCGACCACCACCTGGGCTGTGTCGAGGTCACCCTCGGCCGGCTGGACGACGCCGTCGGCCACCTCGAGGCCGCGCTCGAGCGCCACCGCACGATCGGTGCCCGGCCCTGGGCCGCGCTGTCGGCGGCGTGGCTGGCCAACGCGCTCGTGGCCCGGGGCGGGCCCGACGACGCCGGACGGGCCGACCGGCTGTGGGCCGAGGCGGCCGGCGAGGCCGCCTCGCTCGGCCTGGCGATCCTGCCGGCGCCCCACCCCGAGCTCGCACGCTGACCGGCCGGCGCCGGCGGGTCACCAGTTGAACCGGTCGAGGTGCTCGGTGATCGCCGGGAACACCTCGTCGGCGGCGTTGCGCCCGACCAGCGCGTCGAGGTGGGCGTAGCCGGGCAGGACCCGCCGCTCGTACAGCGAGGGCTCGTTGGCGCTCTGCAGCCACCGGAGCGTCCGCATCGTGCCGGCCGGCTTGAAGATGTGGTTGCGCTCGCCCTGCACCAGCAGGATCGGCAGGCGGAAGCGCTCGGGGTGGCGGGTGTAGACGTCGCCCCCCGCGGCGTCGACGGCCAGCCGGTGCTGCATGATCGCCGCCATGTGGCGCAGCGCCGACAGGTTGCCGACGCCGAACATGTTGTCGAGCTCCTCGTGGGTGGCGTCGTTCAGCTGCTCGTGGGTGTGGGTGCAGCCGTAGATGGCGTTGATCCACCGGCAGATCGCCTTGCCGCAGCGCTCGGCCCGCGGCATCGGCACCGCCCGCAGCAGCAGGTCGAGCGCCACGTTCGGCAGCGTGACGCCGGTCAGCGGCGCGACCGTGTGCAGGCCGAGGGCGGCGAAGAGCCGGTCGACGCGGGCGGCCACCTTGAACTGGTTGAGGTACGAGGTGACCGGGTGCAGCGGGAACTGCATGCACACGGCCGAGCGCACGTCCGCCAGCCCGGCGCCGAGGGCCATGAGCAGCGACACCGACCCGACGCAGTGGCCGACGGCCTGGACGCTGTCCGCCCCGGTGACCCGGCGCACCTCGGCGACGGCGGTGGGCCAGTCGACGGTCGCGATCTCGTCGAGCGTGAACTGCGTCCGGGCCGACGGCAGGTCGATGCAGGCCCGGTAGTCGAACAGCCAGACGTCGTAGCCCTCCTTGACCAGGTGCTCGGCCAGGTTGGTCTCGACGGTGTCGACGAGGAACGAGGTGGCCGACATGCCGAAGCCGGCGGCCAGCAGCACCGGCCCCCGGCGGCCGCCCTCGTAGCGCACGAGGCGCAGCCAGGCGTCGTCGCCGACCTCCTCGCCCTCGTGCCAGCGGCCGTCGCCGCCGCACCAGCGGGGCTCGGGCGCGGGCAGCCGCAGCGGGCGGCGGCCGGCGCCGGTCAGCGGGATGGGCCGGGGCGGCGCCACCGGGAACCGGGCGACGTCGTCGAGGCTGCCGTAGACGTTGGCCAGCGACCGGAAGAACCGCTTGGCGAACCGGGCGGCCCAGACCGTCTGCTCCCACCGGCTGTCCACGCCGCTGACCCGGAAGGTGGACAGCTGGCGGGCGAAGTCGCCGGGCGAGATCCGCATGGACCCGGCGGCGACGGGCCGGCCCTCCTCGTCGCTGATCGTGACGTAGAGGGTGGTCGTGTCGCTCCAGATGTCGAAGCCGAAGCGGTCGTGCAGCTCCTTGTGCCCCTCGAACCGGAACCGGCGGCCGTCGTCGGCCACCAGCTGCATCGAGTAGCGCATCAGCCAGGTGTCGACCCGGCTCGGGTCCTCCTGCGCCAGCCGGAGGGTGCCGTCGACGACCCGCAGCCGCCGGGGCGACAGCACCGGGGCGACGACGGTGCCGCTCAGCCGGGCCGGCGTGGCCGGGTCCTCGAGCATGGCCGGCAGGTCGTCGACGTCGACCGTGAGCACGAACTCGATGCGGCTGCCCTGGGCCTCGCCCCGCCGGGCCCCCTCGTGGGGGTCGCCGTCGTCGGACGCCGCCGCCCAGCCGGCCATGCGCTCGGTGAAGCGGACGCCGACCCGTCCCTCCCGGGGGTGGGGCGGCAGCGGCGGCGTGGGGTCGGTCGAGACGGTCCAGCCCCGCTCGGCGGCCAGGAGGGCGGCCGAGCGCTCGGCGAGCGCCGAGATCGTGAGCAGCGGGTTGGTGGCGAGCGGCCGGGGGATGACGGCCCCGTCGGTGACGAGCAGGCCGTCGTGCACCTCGTCACCCTCCCCGGTGAACACCCGACCCCGGTCGTCGACGACGCCGTGCTCGCCGCTGTCGGCCATGACGCAGCCGCCGAGCGGGTGCACGGTGACGAGCGACTCGCGCAGCATCGGCGACCACAGCGGGTTGGGGACGTACTCGCCGCCGGCCGCCTGGGCCGCCGCCTGCAGGACGAGCGCGTTGTGGTCGAACACCGGCAGGTCGCCCACCGCCGGCCAGTCGACCCGGATGGCGTCGTCGTCGAGGCACAGCCGGCCGTCGCCCACGTCGTCGCTCATGACGAGGTAGGTCAGCGTGCGGTCGGCCGGCCCGCCGGTGGGGTCGAGCACCGCACCCCCGGTGGCCACGAGCCGCCGGGCGAGCCGGCGGGCGAAGGCCACCGGCCC
>Ga0207864_1001039_pt1 | contig 33003 bp, 26 predicted proteins | sample HigsolmetaAR202D_FD_184834 | JGI IMG/M metagenome (GOLD analysis project Ga0207864, IMG submission 184834) | Ionic liquid and high solid enriched microbial communities from the Joint BioEnergy Institute, USA - AR20-2-D (SPAdes) (version 2) ... | reverse complement strand
CGCCGCCTGGCGAAATGCTACGAACGCACCACGGAGAGCGAACAGGCGTTCATTCTTGTGACTATGATTCACCTTATGGCTCGGCGACTAAGCAACTCCTAGCTTTTTGGACACGCTCTTACGGGGCGATGCACGAGGCCTGGATTTCGACCTCGGGCACGACACCGGCTCCCAGGTCGGTATCAATATTCAGCTTGCCGCTGAACTTGCCGGTGCTTGAGGCGATGAACGTCACCGGGATCAGGTGGAACACTTTGGCTTCGTCCGAGAACTGGACGTCGAAGCACTCGCCGCCGATGCACTCCACCTTTAAGATGCGGAACGGCTTCTTGCCGCGAATCACCAGTTGCTTGGTGATCTTGTCGCCCGGTGCAATCGGGCTGAAATACAGCGGCGAGGGGCTGACCGTGATCTCCGACTCGACCCGGCCGCTGACATCCAGCGGGAACGTCTTCAGCCGCAAATCGTTGGTGACGACGGTCAGTTGCTCGTTGATGTAGCCCGGCGGAGCGTCGGGCCGCAGGCGGATCAGCATGTCGTAGGCGACTTCGCCGCCGCCCCGCCGCTTTTCGGCCAGTTCGGCCTCGAGATACGGGTTGGTGGTGCGGATATCGACGATCTGCCAGTCGTTACGGCCGGCGTACAGCACTTCGAGCCGCTGCTCGGCCACTTCGCCCTGGCGGACCGAACCGAACTCCACGCTGCCGGGATTCAGCACCACGTCGCTGCGGATGTAGCCTTCGACGCGGAGCTGCACCTCGGCGGGGAAGGGCTGATCGAACCGCACGGTAACGACCGCGCTTTTGGCCCCCAGAAACGCGCGAGTGTTGAACCGCGCGATGATTTCGGCCTTTTCAAACGTCTTGAGCGTCTGCTTGGTGACCTCCGGAGAGGTACACCCGCAGCTCGACTCCGCCGACACGATGTGGACGTCTTCTTTGTAGAGGTTCGTCACCACGAACCGGTACTCGGCATGGGCGCCGCGAGCCACCGTCCCAAAGTCGTGGTGCAGGGTATTGAACATCTTCCGCGCCCACTCCTGGGCGGCGGCTGCGCTAGCGATGGTCAGTAGTGCTACGGCCGCGACGAAAAGCTGTCGGAAAAGCACAGTAACCTCTCCCGTAATCGAAGCCTAGCCATCAGGCCGCCCCCAGCTCGTCGGGTGTCATTTGCCAGCGCGCTTGGTGGGTCTGTCGACCGCCAGCCCTGCTCGCGGTGGAAAATCTACGCCTGCCTCTGGGTGGTGTCAACGTACCGCCCGGGACGGAACTTCCCCGTGTCAACCAAGTACGAGCGGTTAATCCATTTTTCGGACTTGGGGGCGATTTTGTTCAACGCGATTGGCCCAAACCGCAAACTCATCGTACGCCATATCCCCATTAGTGGGGAACACTTGCAGCCGATCAGGGGGCATGACGTCTCCCCGGCGGCGCTAGTTCCCGCTGGGGGGTGCCTCATGGCTTCCCCCCTCTCTAGTGTTGCTCGCGAAGCGCTGCCCGGCAACTGGGGGTGCGATGGCGAAAAATTTTGGAAATCTGCGGGCGGCCGCGGCTGGGCGATGCATTTTTCCCCAATCGTAAGCGGTATGGGAGCTTGCGCACGCGGCCGCTAGCACTGCCAGCAGCCGCGGCATTGTCGCCCGGAAATCCTAAATGCGAGCTTTGCAGACACTTGCGGACTCCGTCGCCACGTAAGTTGACGCGTGCTAGCAATCGAGTACACTTGGAGCCGTGGCAACCATATATTGTGGTTAACAAAACTGATCAACACGATATATAGTTGCCAACATGGCACGATAAGCTTTCGCCGATCCCCGCAACTTGTCCTAAACGTCTATTCGACGCAACACGTCTGTTCGAGATTTTTGCCGGGCGGCGATTCGCGATTGCCAACCAATCACGATACAATTGTACACGTTATTCGGCGACCTCCAACGCGATTGGCGGGTAGCGTCGACTTAGGCTAGCCGGGCTGGGAAGTGCGTCCAAGCCCGACGATTCATTTCCACAAGATCCTGACAAGGAGGTCCGCTGTGTCCACAGCTTCGGTACCTACCAATTCCGGTATGCCGCGCTTTGCATCATTTGCGCAACGTGTGGGACGAGCGGGCGGATTGCAGATCGACTCCATCTTCTGTCCTGCGGACGTGAAGGACCCGTTCGAAACCGTCGAATGGGAGTTGCGGACCGCGACCATCAAGGATGAGTCGGGCAATCCCCTGTTCGAACAGCACGACGCCGAGGTTCCCAAGTCGTGGAGCCAGTTGGCCACCAATGTCGTGGTCAGCAAGTACTTCTACGGCGAGATCAACACGCCCGAGCGCGAAACCAGCGTCCGTCAGTTGATCCACCGCGTCACGCGGACGATCACCGACTGGGGCATCGCCGACGGCTACTTTGCCAGCCGTGAGGACGGCGAGCGTTTCTATCGTGAACTGACCTGGCTGTGCCTGCACCAGCACGGCGCGTTCAACAGCCCGGTGTGGTTCAACGTGGGCCTGTACCACCAGTACGGCGTGAAGGGCGCCCAGTGCAACTGGAACTGGGATCCCGAAACCCGCACCGCGCGGCAACCCGAAAACCCGTACGAATATCCCCAGGCTTCGGCCTGCTTCATCCAGAGTGTCGAAGACAACATGGAGAGCATCATGGAGCTCGCGCGCAGCGAGGCGATGCTCTTCAAGTTTGGGTCCGGGACGGGGACAGATCTCTCGACGATCCGTTCGCACCGGGAGAAGCTGTCTGGAGGTGGCCGCCCGTCCGGGCCCCTTTCATTCATGCGGGTGTACGACCAGATCGCGGCGGTGGTGAAGAGCGGTGGCAAGACCCGCCGCGCGGCGAAGATGCAGTCGCTCAAGGTCTGGCACCCCGACGTGATGGAGTTCATCGAGTGCAAGGCCAAGGAAGAGCGCAAGGCCCGGGTGCTGATCGAGAACGGCTACCCGTCGAACTTCAACGGCGAGGCCTACAGTTCGATCCTGTTCCAGAACGCCAACCTGAGCGTCCGCGTCACCGACGACTTCATGGAAGCCGTGGTGAAGGACAGCACCTGGACCACCCGCTGGGTGACCGAGGACAGGCCTGGCCCCGAGTACCGGGCCCGCGACGTGCTGGACAAGATGGCCGAGTGCGCCTGGTACTGCGGCGACCCCGGCGTGCAGTACGACACGACGATCAACCGCTGGCACACGTGCCCCAACTCCGGGCCGATCAATGCGTCGAACCCGTGCTCGGAGTACATGTTCCTGGACGACACCGCGTGCAACCTGGCCAGCATCAACTTGATGAAGTTCCGGTTGACCGACGGGGTGTTCGACATCCAGCGGTTCATGGCGGCCTGCCGCATCTTCTTCATCGCCCAGGAAATCCTGGTCGATCACGCCAGCTATCCGACCGAGAAGATCGCGGCCAACAGCCACAAGTTCCGCCCGCTGGGCCTGGGTTACTCCAACCTGGGCAGCCTGCTGATGACGGCCGGCCTGCCGTACGACTCCGACGCGGCCCGCGGCGTGTGCGGCGCGATCACCGCGCTGCTGCACGGTGCGGCCAACCTGACCAGCGCCGAGCTGGCCGCCGCGGTCGGTCCGTTCGAGGAGTTTGAAACCAACCGCGAGCCGATGCTGAACGTGATGCAGATGCATCGCGACGCGGTGGAACAGATCGACGAAGCGTGCCCCGCCTACCTCAAGACGGCCGCCCGCGAACTGTGGGACGACGTGCTGGCGGCGGGGCGGCGGTTCGGCTTCCGCAACGCCCAGGCCACGGTGCTGGCCCCCACGGGCACCATCAGCTTCCTGATGGACTGCGACACCACGGGCATCGAGCCGGATATCGCCCTGGTCAAGTACAAGCAACTGGCCGGCGGCGGCATGCTGAAGATCGTCAACCGGGCGGTGCCGCTGGCACTCAAAACGCTGGGTTACAGCGACGAGCAGATCGACCGGATCGTCGCCTACATCGACGAGCACGACACCATCGAGGGCGCGCCGGACCTGGCCGAAGAGCACCTGCCGGTGTTCGACTGTGCCTTCCAGCCGCGGGGCGGCAAGCGGTCGATCTCGTGGCAGGCCCACATCCGCATGATGGCCGCGGCGCAACCGTTCCTCTCGGGTGCGATCAGCAAGACGGTCAACATGCCGGCCGATACCACGCCGGCCGAGATCGCCGGCGCCTACCTCGAAGGCTGGCGGCTGGGGCTGAAGGCCCTGGCCATTTACCGCGACGGCTCCAAGGAAAGCCAGCCGCTCTCGACGAGCACCGAGAGCGAAAAGGCGGCCGCCAAGCAGAAGGCGGCCCCGCGCCGCGAACGCCTGCCCGATACCCGGCGGTCGATCACGCACAAGTTCGACGTGTCGGGCCACGAAGGCTATCTGACCGTGGGGCTGTACGACGACGGCCGCCCCGGCGAGGTGTTCATCACCATGGCCAAGGAAGGCAGCACGGTCGGCGGTTTGATGGACTGCTTCGGCACAGCCATCTCGATGAGCCTGCAATACGGCGTGCCGCTGGAAGTGCTGGTGAACAAGTTCTCGCACACGCGGTTTGAGCCGATGGGTTTCACCAAGAACCCGGACATCCGCATCGCGAAAAGCTTGGTGGACTATATCTTCCGCTTCCTGGGCATCATGTTCCTGCCCGGTTACAAAGAAGCCAACGCCGGCTTGAACGCGGTCAAGAAAGAGGAGGCGGATACACCGGAGCCCCCCGCAAACCCTAAGTTGGCGGTTCCGGTCAAGACGACTGAGAGCCGCGATGCTTCCAAGCCCGAAGCAGGGAAGCAGTCGCCCCAATCGGCCCTTACCAAGGTCAAGAACGGCGCCACCCATACCAACGGCACCACCGCCCACGCCACAGTAACCATTCCACGGCTGCGTGAAGCGGAAACCGCGCAGGAGCTGTATGCCGGCTTCCAGGCCGATGCCCCCAGTTGCGATAACTGCGGCAGCATTACGGTCCGGGCAGGCAACTGTTATCTGTGCTACAATTGCGGAAGCAGCCAAGGCTGCTCGTAACGCGTCCGTGCGAAACTTCGCCTGACGCATTACTCCCACCGACACGGGCGAAAGGGCTGTTCTGGCCCTGACGCCCGTGTTTTTCTTGCGCCGCGTCGGAAATCCTTACCCGCGAACGAGAGCGGCTGCGGTTCAAAGTAGCCGCCCCGATTACCCTTTATGCCGGTGACAGCGAGGGCGGCGCGCCACAGGGGGGCGGAGTCGAGGCGTGGACCGACGCGGCAGACTAACCAGATATTCTGCGGCCGCGTGCAGCAAAGGCGGTATGGGGCAAAAGTGTTTCGCCGTGCCCGTCAGAATGGCACAGATCGCGTGTTGCGCGGCAGACGCGGCCTACTTGGAATCAACCCGGCGGCAGTAAGCGATCTTTTCGTCGATCGTTTGCGGCAGCGAGCCGGCCTTCACCTGCACCGCGCTGGCGGTGGAACTTTCGCTACGTTGCTCCCCGCCTGCGGAAAGTTCGCTGGCTGCCGTGGCGGCCGGAGCCGGTTCGGGCGACGAGGCTTTCTCCGCCGCATCGCCGTTGCTGGATGTGCCGTTCCCACCGACTTCGGCGGCGTTTTCCGCCGCTTGGGCGGAAGGTGCGGTAGGCGTAGCAGCCGCCGCCGGCTTGTTCGCCCGAGCCGCGGCCAGAATCTCGGCCGTGCTCATTTTGGAGCGTTCTTTGGGTGCCTCGGCCTGAGGAGCCGGCGCTGCGGGCGTAGCGGGGGCCGCCGACACTGCCGGGCCCGTTTCCCCCGGCTTCCGCCGGGCAGCGGCCAGAATTTCGGCCGTGCTCAACTTACCAGCAGGTTTGGCCGCAGGTTCCGCCGGCGTGGCTTCCGCCTTGGCGGCCGTTGCGGGAGCTTCGCCTGGCTTGCGACGAGCGGCCGCGAGAATTTCTGCGGTGCTCTTGGGCTTGGCCGTTTCGGCCGGCTGAGCCCCCGGTTTCTCGGCCGCAGGCGACTGGGCGGCCTTACCCGCCCGGGCGGCAGCCAGAATCTCGGCCGTCGACGGTTTGGCCGCGGCCGGCTTCGGCTTCTCGACCTTCGTTGCTGCGGGTTCGGCCTCCGCCTCGCGGCCGGACTTCTCGGGCGGCGGAAGCGGCTGGTCCACCACCTTCAAGTAAGCCGGATTGATGTCGAACCAACCCTGGTTGTTCCAGGCATTGAACTGCACCAGGGCCTGGCCGTTCATGTTCACCGTCTTGACCACGCCGGTGAAGCCGCGAAATCGGGCCAGTTCCGGCCGCGAATCGTCGACCACCACGAACTTGTCCGTGTACTCCCGCTTCAGTTCTTCAATCCGCTCGAACACCATTGCGACGGGATTCCTTGAAAGCTCGTTGCGACGTGTGCCAAGAATGAACGGGCAAGCGACGTGGCGTTGTTCTCTGCTCGCCCGAAATACCTGACCGACCGGCGCCGTGCCCCACGCTTTGGGGCAATCTCCACCAGAACGTGGGGGGCAGGCATGCCCATTCTGAAATATCACTGAGGTGGAATCAAGGCAACCGCCGGCCGCGCGTCCTGAATCTGCCAGATGCGACCTTGAGTCGGCTGGACCGCCGTCAACCTGCGGCGTCGTGAGCCGGTACGTTCACCGGGCATTTTCGGTCCATTGTCTGGCGCCAACATGCTCCGCGCCAGGCAGCCCCCCTATTACCAGTATAAGCGTTACGGGGCCGGCAGGCTAACTTCCTCGGCCGGCCGCGGCTCACCGACCAGGGACAGCCGCACGGTGCCTTCCTTGTCTTGTACCTGGCGGGAGAATTCGCCGGGCGTGCTCACGCCCACGCCATCCACGCGGCTGATCAGCATGCCCGGCCGTAGCCCCTTCTCCCAGGCGACGCTGTCGCGCTGCACGTCGATGATGGCGACGCAGCCCTGGAGCAGCGCCCGATCGAGGTCGCGAGCCAAGGGCGAGCCGTACAGCGTACTGGCGTAATCCACGCGTATGCCTCGCCAGGCCGGCGGGGGCGTAAAGACCTTCTTGCCAGAGACGGGGAACTTGGCCAGCCGCACTTCGATGGTCAGTGGTCGCCGATCGCGGAGCACTTGCAGTTGGACGCGTTCCTCCACGTCGCGCTTGCCGACCGTCAGCACCAGACCATCGGCATCGAAGATGCGCACCCCGTTCACGTGCGTAATCAGATCGCCCTCACGCAGGCCCGCTTGAGCGGCCGGCGTGCCGACTTCCACGCGTCGTACACGGGCCCCCTCGATGCCCTGACGCACCTGCTCGGCCGTTGGATTCTCCGGCTGCACCCCCAGGAAGCCGAACTCGGCCTCGCGGCCCTTCTTGAGCGCCTCGACCAGCCGCAGAAAGGTTTCATCGACGGGGATGGCATACCCGCCGGGCTGTTCGTAACCGCTCAAGGCCGCGAGCGACGTGGTCAGGCCGATCATTTCGCCCCGCAGATTGACCAGAGCGCCGCCGCTGGAGCCGAGGTTTAACCGGGCGTCGGTCTGGATCAGGGTGCCGTAATGGTGCAGCGTGGGCTTGCTGCCAGCCTGGTCGCGCTGGGGATGAGGCGGCGCCTTGCGCAGCACGTTGGAGATGATGCCCCAACTGGCACTGCATTGCCCGTCGCGGGCAATCGCGTACGGGTTGCCCAGCGCGATCACAATCTGGCCGCGGCGAACTTTGTCGCCGGGGCCGAAGGTGACCGGCGTCAGATCACGGGCTTCGATCTCCAGCACCGCAAGGTCGCTACGCGGATCGGCGGCCTTGATCTGGGCCTGGTAGACTTTGCGATCAACCGTGGTCACCCAGTAGCTGTTGCGGCCGTCGTCGACGTCGCCCAGCACGTGGTAGTTGGTCAGGATCAGGCCGTCGGTCGAAACCACGACGCCCGTCGCAAACTCGTTCGGCACAAAGTCTGGATCGGTCGGCATCGGCTGCCGCACGCCGTGCATGAAGCCCATCTGGTCGCGCACGATGCGGGCACCATCATCGCGGACCCGGGCAATGCTGACCACCGACCGCTGGTTGCGCTCAATGGCCTGCGTGAGCACGTTCTCAAGTGCCTGGAGCATCTGCAGGCCGTCGGGCTCGGTCTGCGCACGTAGCGTCGCCCAAGGCAATAGCGCTACCGCCACGAACATGCCCCAAGACATGCGCAGAGGCCAACGTGACAAGCTCCACATGCTGCAATCGTCCTTTGGAGAAAGGATTCGACGCCGGAACGGCGCGCACAGGCGGCCGACCGGCGCAGCCGGTGCGAAATGCAGCCTCCTATGATGATGTCCCGGTCGCAGCGTTGTGGCAATGACTTATTGGGAAGAGCCTCCCCCAAAACGTGCCAGGGCAGGGGGGAGCGGTCAAGAACGGCAGGACATCGGCCCCCCGGGGTGGCCGAAGCTCCGAGGGGCCGGCTGTCAGGCGTTTAACCTTCCTCAGCAGCGACGTCGCCATCCTCGCTGAACTTGCCCGTCAGCAGAGTATCAAACCCGCCGGCGGACAGGATCTTCTCCCGCAGCTCCTTGACCAGCTCGGGCGTTTCCTTGAGGTACTGCCGCACCCGTTCACGCCCCTGCCCAAGCTGCTGTTCGCCATAGCGGAACCAGGAACCGGTCCGGGTGATGAGCCGCTGGGCCATCGCCAGGTCGAGCACGTCGCCTTCATAGCTGATGCCGGAGTCGTGCATCATGTCGAACTCGGCAACCCGGAACGGCGGGGCCACCTTGTTCTTCACCACCTTGGTCCGCACACGCTGGCCGACCACGTCCTCGCCGTCCTTGATCTGGCCGATGCGGCGGACGTCGATCCGGCACGAGGCGTAGAACTTCAGGGCCCGGCCGCCCGGCGTGGTTTCCGGACTGCCGAAAGTGACGCCGATCTTCTCGCGGATCTGGTTGATGAAGATCACGCAGGTCTTGCTCTTGGAGATGGCGCCGGTGAGTTTCCGCATCGACTGGCTCATGAGCCGGGCTTGCAGGCCCACGTGGCTGTCGCCGATCTCGCCTTCGAGTTCCTGCTTGGGAATCAGGGCGGCCACCGAGTCGACCACGATCACGTCGACCGCGTTGGACTTCACCAGCATTTCGGTGATCTGCATGGCTTCTTCACCGCTGCTGGGCTGGCTCACCAGCAGCGATTCCAGCTCCACGCCCAGCTTCTTGGCCCAGGTGGGGTCCAAGGCGTGCTCGGCGTCGATGAAAGCCGCGATACCGCCCTTGCGCTGGGCGTTGGCCACCACGTGCAGGGCCAGCGTGGTCTTACCGCTGGATTCCGGGCCGAAGATTTCGATGATCCGCCCCTTGGGCAGACCGTTGCCGCCCAGGGCGATATCCAGCGAGAGGCTGCCCGTAGGGATGCCTTCGATTGCCTTGTGCTCGGTGCCCAGGGGCATGATGGCCCCCTGGCCGAACTGCTTCTCGATCTGCGCCACCGTGTTCTTGAGGATCGGCGTGCTGGCCAGCACGTCGCGCACGGTGGTCTTGGCTTTCTTGCCGGTCGTATCCGCAGCTTCCGTGCGGGAGGGCTTGGTTTCTTTCTTGGCCATATGATTGTTGGTGCTCTTCGTGGCGACCATGATCTTGCTCCCCAGGGAACCTGCAAACCGACCAGAACAAGTGAACGCTTGAATAGTGTATCGACGTCCACCTGTCCGGGCAAGAATTTTCTTGCCGCTTTTTGCGGGCAGCCCCGGGGAGGGCCGTAATGGTGCCGGGTGACGGTGCTTAACTGACTGCGATCGCTTGACTTAGCTATTCGAAAGTCGGGCCGGAGGTCAACCGTGACTTCCGCCTCTTTAGGGGGAGAAAGGGTCAGTGTACCACCGGGGAAAGCGGGAAAAATGGCTCGGCGGCCCAAACGTCCACGTGGTGAACTCGCCCCAGCCGCAGCGTTAGCTGTTCAGGGTGCCCTTAGTACTGGGCACGCCGACCATCCGCGGGTCGGGCTCGGCCGCCTGACGAAACGCCCTGGCCGACGCCTTGAAAATGGCCTCGGCAATATGATGGCTGTTTCGCCCGTAGTGCAATTGTACGTGGAAGTTGCACAACGTGTTAGCCGCCATGGCCTGCCAGAAGTCCTCCACCAGTTGGGTATCGAACACACCAATCTTTTCGGTGGGAAAGGGGGCCTGAAACACCATGTAGTACCGCCCGCTCAGGTCCACGGCGGTGGTCACCAGGGTTTCTTCCATCGGCAGCGTGAAGTGCCCGTAGCGGCGGATGCCGGCTTTGTCGCCCAGCGCTTGCCGGAAGGCCTGGCCCAGGCAGATGCCCACGTCTTCCACCGTGTGGTGCTGATCCACGTGCAGATCGCCCTCGGCCTGCACAGTCAGGTCGAACACGCCGTGCCGGGCGAACAGCGTCAGCATGTGGTCAAAAAAACCGACACCGGTGGCGATATCCGCCCGGCCGGTGCCGTCGAGGTTCAGCTCCAGTTGGATTTTGGTTTCCGCCGTCTGGCGGTCGATGCGGGCAATACGTTGAGCCATGAGCGGCAACCGCTTCCTCCATCTACGGCCACGTTCGCGGCGGCGTTCCCCCCGCCAGGCGGACGGCCACGGTATGTTCACGTCTTTCTCTTACGGCGATCGGCAAGCCGGCCCTAGGGCACCTTCACGTCCACGTCGTCAAAGGCAATGGTGCCGGTCGCTCCGTGGAGGCCGATGCGGATGATGGCCTCGCGGGCATCGCGGGGCACGCGAACGCGGGCGGTGAAGGTCTGCCAATCGAAGGTGCCGCGCCATCCGCCCACGGCCACTTCGCCGGCTTCCCGGCGGCGTTCATCATAATAGGTAATCACGATGCCGGGCAGTTCCTGCCGCGAAAGTCCCGGCCGAATGCCTTGGCCCCGCACGCGGCACGAAACCACCAGTTGCGGCACCTTGCGGCCGTCGACCGCAAACGCCTGCAAGGCAAAGGCCCCCATGCCCGGCTCGTTGTTGGTGAACTCGGCGGCGTGGTTGCCCCCGGAACCCGGGCCCGCCGGAACCACCGTCATCTGCCGCTGGTAGTGCCAGCCCAAGGGCTTGCCATTGGACTCGTTCACCACCTCAAAGTCGCCGTTGAACAGCGAGGGGTTCAGCGGGTCGGGCAGCTTCTCGCGGGCTTCCTCAGCCTTGCCGGTCATCGGCACGAACAAGGTGGGCACCAGCGCCTCGGCCACCAGTTCCCCGTTCTGCTTGCGGAACAGATACAGCGACTGCTGATAGCGTTCGCCCAGCGGGATCACCATCCGGCCGCCTTCGGCCAACTGGTCGATCAGCGGCTGCGGAATCTTCTCGGGCGAGCAGGTGACGATGATCTTATCGAAGGGGGCATGCTCCGGCCAGCCAAGGTAGCCGTCGCCGATCTTGGTATGCACGTTGTCGTACTTGAGCTTGCGGAGCACCTCGGCCGCCCGGCGTCCCAGCTTTTCGACAATCTCGATGGTGTAGACCTCTTTGACCAGCGGGCTGAGCACGGCCGCCTGGTAGCCGCTGCCGGTGCCGATCTCCAGCACCTTATCGGTGGGTTGCGGGTCCAATTGCTCGGTCATATACGCCACCACGAACGGCGGCGAGATCGTTTGGCCTTCACCAATCGGCAAGGCCATGTCCACGTATGCCAGACGCAGCTGGTCGGGCGGAACAAACTCGTGTCGCGGCGTGGTCCGCATGGCTTGCAGCACGCGAGGGTTCTTCACGCCTTCGGCCTCGATGGATTCCGCCACCAGCTTGTCGCGGGCCTTTTGATACGGGTCGCGCTGAGCCGCGGCAGGCCAGACAAGAGCCAGCACCAATAGCGCCGCCAGGCCATAGGGCATGCCACGCCCCACGAGCCCAAGCCAGCCAGACACCGGCGGAGCCAACGGAACATGAACGCTCATCGCTTTCCCCTTATGACACAATGGATCCAAGGCCGCGGCCCCCCCCGACGATGACACGCCGCAGCCGCGACCAGCCCGCCAATCCAGCAAGATGCCCCCGGTCGCTTCAACCGGCCCAACCCGCATTTCCAGCAAAACAGGCAGTCATTGCGAGGTCTCTCTGGGCCTTCAGGTTGATTGTACCTTGCGGCAAGCAACTGTCCGCTGCCTGGTAAGAAAGTCGAGGTTGAACTGTTGAGCAATCCGGCTTGGACCATGCTGCCTCGCCATTCCGTCAAAAATTGATCCATAAACCCTTGAACATGAACGCGGCTACGAGACAATGGCGGGCACTGCAACGCCAGGGTCAGGCGATTGAAGGATTTGGACGCACCAGCGCGGTCGGCGCGACGCGGCTTGGTTGTCTGCCCTTCGGTGGTACAAGTCACATATCGCTCAACTCTTGGGGGCAGCGATTCAAGGCTTAACCGATTCCGCAGGCGAACCCCTCGAGCCTTCGCAAGCTTCTCGGTTCGTCAGGGAGTGCGGTGCAGGTGTGCGACGACCAATCTTTTTGCCAAGCTGATGCAATGCGGGTGAACTAGCATGGACGGTCTGGTTCTGTTAGCCAACAGCGCTGCTCAGGCCGACCCAACGTCGATCTTTGAGCCTGCCTCGCCGCCGGCGGAATCAATCCGCACGCTGGCGATCCTGGTGTTTGTGATCGCGTTGTTCATCTTCTTCGTGGTCGAGTTCATCCTGTTCTACTCGATCTGGCGTTTCCGCCGCCGCAAGCAGGCTGGCGGTGCCGATCAGGCCGGCGGGGATCCCACCGCCGAACCGCCGCAAGTCTACGGCAGCAAGCCGATCGAAGTGGCCTGGACCGCCGCCCCGGCCCTGATTGTGTTCGTCTTGGTGCTGGTCGCCGCGCGCACGCTGTGGGAAGTCAAACCCGACGTACCGACTCCCTCGCCCGGCGACAACGCGCTCTACGTCACCGCGATCGGCCATCAATGGTGGTGGGAGTTCCATTACACCTCGTACAACGGCGAGCCGCTGGATTTCATCACCGCCAACGAACTGCACGTGCCTGTCGGCGACGACGGCACGCCGCGGCCCGTCTACCTGACGCTGCTATCAGCCGACGTGATCCACAGCTTCTGGGTACCTCGGCTGGCAGGCAAGCTCGACCTGATCCCCGGTGTGACCAATACTTTGTGGTTCCAGACCACCGAACCGGGCCTGTACCTCGGTCAATGCGCGGAATACTGCGGCACCCAGCACGCCGGCATGCTGCTGCGCGTGTACGTCGACACGCCGGACGATTTTGAAACCTGGCTGGCCAACCAGCGCAAACCGGCCGTCGACGATCCGGCCGTGGCCGAAGGCAAGGCGGCCTTTTTGTCTGAAAGTTGCATCAATTGCCACCGCGTGCGCGGCACCCCGGCCGCTGGCACATACGCTCCGGACCTTACGCACCTGATGAGCCGGGAGACTCTGGCCTCGGGGCTGGTGCCCAACGACCGCGAAAACCTGCGGAAGTGGATCAACAATCCGCACGACATCAAAGAGGGCTGCCTGATGCCGGCCTTTGGCTTGAGCCCGGAAAAGTTGGATCTGATCGTGGATTACCTCGCGACGCTGAAGTAAGCCGAAGTCGCACGCGCCGTGGCTGGTAAGGAGCCATGGCGACAACAGCAAGGATCGATGATGGCGGTCGCAGAACGACAACTCGATATGGCCTCACAGGCTGCGGCACGGCCTGCGTGGACGGCGGTCTTGCACGACTGGGTGACCTCCGCCGACCACAAGAAGATCGGCATCATGTACATCCTGATGGGGACCGTGTTCCTGGTCATCGCCGGCGCCCAGGCGCTCGTCATGCGGTGGCAGCTGGTGTACGCGCGGCACGACTTCGTATCGCCCGACGTGTTCAACCAGCTCTTCACGATGCACGGCACCACGATGGTGTTCTTCGTGGGCATGCCCATGATCATCGGCATGGCCAACTATGTGGTGCCGCTGCAGATCGGTGCCCGAGATATGGCCTTTCCGCGGCTCAACGCCCTGGGCTTCTGGCTGACGCTGTTCGGCGGCCTGCTGGTTTACTTCAGCTATGCAACCGGCGGGGCACCGGCCCTGGGCTGGTTTGCGTACTCGCCGCTAACCACCAAGACGTTTGCCCGCTCCGCGGCGACGGACTTCTGGGCCCTGGGCCTGATCGTCAGCGGGTTTGGCACCATCGCGGCCGGCGTGAACTTTGTGGCGACCATCGTCACGATGCGCGCCCCCGGCATGACGTTCCGCAAGATCCCGTTCTATCCCTGGACGATCTTGTGGACGAGCGTGCAGATCCTGATCGCAATACCGCCGCTGACCGCGGCGCTGATCATGGTGATGTTCGACCGGCAACTGGGCGCCCACTTCTTTGATCCCCAGAACAACGGCTCCGCCGTGCTGTGGCAGCATTTGTTCTGGTTCTTCGGGCATCCGGAGGTGTACATCCTGATTCTGCCCATCTTCGGCATCGTGTCCGAGGTGATCCCCGTTTTCTCGCGGAAGGTGCTGTTCGGTTACGAGTTCATGGCCGCGGCGACGATGGCGATTGCATTCATCTCGCTGGGTGTGTGGGCGCACCACATGTTCGTCATCGGCATGAGCCGCACGCTCGATATGTACTTTGCCGTCGCCAGCTTGCTGGTCTCCATCCCCACAGGCATCAAATTCTTCAACTGGCTGGCGACGATGTACGGCGGCCGCATCTCGATGGACTCGCCGATGCTGTTCTGCATGGGCTTTCTGGCTATGTTCCTGATCGGCGGCCTGACCGGCATCATGCTGGCCCTGGCTCCGTTCGACTTCCAATTGAGCGACAGCTACTTTGTCGTCGGCCACTTCCACTGGGTGTTGATCGGCGGCACGCTGTTTGGCCTGTTTGCCGGGTTCCATTACTGGTATCCCAAGGCCACCGGGCGGATGCTTTCCGAACGGATGGCCAAATGGCAGTTCTGGCTGCTGCTGATCGGGTTCTTTCTGACGTTTGGCCCGATGCATATCTCCGGTATGCTCGGGATGCCTCGGCGCATTTTCACGTATGAAGCCGACCGCGGCTGGGAGCTGTGGAACCAGATCAGCACCATCGGCGCGTTCATCCAGGCCCCCAGCTACGTGATCTTTGTGTGGAACCTGGTGTGGTCGCTGCGCCATGGCCGGCCCGCCGGCGACGATCCTTGGGACGCTTATACACTGGAGTGGGCGACCACCTCACCGCCGCCAGCTTACAACTTTGACCAGTTGCCCGTAGTACACAGCCGTCGCCCGCTGTGGGACGCGAAGCACCCCGACGATCCCGATTGGCAATATGAGTAAATCTGTCGATCCAACCGGCGCAGCCCCTGGGTCCGGCGATGCTTCGCGCGGCGCGGCGCAAATGTCCGCGCAGGCCGTGGCGCTGCCTACGCCGCCGCCCATCGAGCCCGAGCGCACGCTGCCACCGGCGTTGTGGGGCACGATCGCCTTCCTGGTATCCGAAGGTGCGTTCTTCGCCACGCTGATCGTGTCGTACATCACCTTCTTGAACCGCGACATCACCGGTCCCACGCCGGCCGAGGTGTTGTCGCTGTCGCTGGTCGCCGTCACCACCACCTGCCTGCTCTCCAGCAGCTTCACCATCCATGCCGCGGAAAAGGCCCTGAAACGAGGAGCCCTGGGCGGCTTCACATTCTGGTGGGCAGTGACGATTGCCCTCGGCATCGCGTTCCTCGCCGGCACCGCCTACGAGTGGACCGGCCTGATCCGCGACGACGGCCTGACGATCAACACCAACCTGTTTGGCACCACGTTTTACACGCTGGTGGGCTTTCACGCCTTCCATGTGACGGTAGGCGTGATTGTGATGCTCACGATCCTGGGCCTGGCGCTCCGCCACAAGGTGACAGCGCAGCAAGAAAACGCCATCGCGCCGGTGGCGCTGTACTGGCACTTCGTCGACGGCGTCTGGATCGTGGTGTTTCTGGTCGTGTATATCATCGGCCGCTAGGCGGCATGTTCTGGTCATCGAACTGAGTAACGCACGTTTCACGATGAAATCGGCATTGGGCAGCGCTACATGACAGGCAGTGAATCGCAACATATCGACCCGCACGAGTCGGCCGATGCCGTGCACCTGCCGCGGCCCACGGTTGCGCCGCTGCTCCTGGCAACCGGCGTCATGCTGCTGGCGGCTGGCGTGGTGCTCGGCGTGCCGTTCTTAGCCGTGGGGGCCGTGCTGGTCGTGGTGGGCTTATCGCGCTGGATCAGCCAGTTGCTGCCCGGCGAGGGCCACGTGGCCGAGCCACGCGTGCCTGAGGGGGTGCCGGCTCGGATCCAACCTCGGCTGGGCCAGGTGCCCGCCTTGCGTGCCGGGATGCCCGGCTATCGTCTGCGACTGCCGGTCGAGACGCAGCCCATTTCGGCCGGCGTGAAGGGCGGTATTGTGGGCGGCCTGGTAATGCCGATTCCCGCCGTGATTTACGCGTTGCTGTCAGGTCACAGCATCTGGTACCCCGTGAACCTGCTGGCCGGCATGATGCTGCCGGGCGTCGACCAGATGTCGGCCGACGAGCTCAACCAGTTCCAGCTTTCGCTGCTGATCGTGGGTGCGATCATCCACATCACCATGTCGCTGGTGCTGGGGCTCATTTACGGCGTGCTGCTGCCGACGCTTCCGAACATTCCGCAAGCCGTGGCGTGGGGCGGTCTGCTGGCCCCGCTGTTGTGGTCGGCGATCACCTATCTGACCATGCAATACGTCAACCCGACGCTCAACGAAGGCGTCAGTTGGCCGTGGTTTGTCGTTTCGCAGTTCATATACGGCATCACGCTGGCGCTGGCTGTGAAGGATAGCCGCCGGCCGGTGGTGGCAGGGCTGGTCGGTGGCTGGATCGGTGGGCTGTTGATGCCGATTCCGGCCGTGATCTGGAGCTTGGTCAGCCGACACGGCGTGTGGTACCCGGTGAACCTGCTGGCCGCATTGGTGCATTCGGAGGCCAGGGAAGCCTCGCACGAAGCCTTGGAAATCCTGCGGCTCGATTGGCTGGTAGCCGGCCTGCTGATCCACCTGGCGTTCGCCGGCTTCTTTGGTCTGGCGCTGGGCCTGCTGCTGCGGGTGTTGCCGGCGATTCACAGCCAGCTTGCCTGGGGCGGCTTGTTGATGCCGGCCCTCTGGACGGCGTTGACCTATGGCATGATGGGCGTGGTCAATCCGGTCCTTCAGCAGCATGTGGACTGGCCCTGGTTTGTTGTTTCGCAGTTTGTCTTTGGCGCGGCGGCCGCCATCGTGGTGATGTTGTCCGAGAAAGTGGCCATCCCGCCTGCTGGTCCCGGCCAGCCTGAGGAGCCGATCGTGGCAGCCACGGAATCGTCCGGCGGCGACCAGCCCTCGGAAGGACCGGAGGAGACGCCATGAGCCACGGCCAACGAGTATCGCATTGCTGCCGGCCTGGCACGCCGCTTTGGTTGCTGGCCGCCGCATTGTTCTTCACCGGTTGCGAACCGCCCGGACGCCCGAACCAGGCCGACCGGCCGTTGCGGCCCGATCAGGTGATGAGCTTCGATCGCCTGTACGGCACCCGCTGTGCCGGCTGCCATGGCGCGGAAGGCAACCTGGGCGCGGCGCCGCCGCTGAACGATCCGCTGTTCCGTGCGGCCGTCGGCGAGGAAGAACTGGCCGAGATCATTCGGTCGGGGCGTCCCGGCACGTTGATGCCCCGCTTTGGCGGCGAACCCCCCGTGCTGACCGACGCGCAGATCAAGCTCCTGGTCTTCGAGATCAAAGGCGTGCCGTACCGAGTCCGTAGCCAGTTCGACGAGATTACAGGCCCCAGCGATTTCTCCGTCGAAGTGGCCGCCGATGGCCAGCCGCCGCAGTGGGGCACGGTGTCCAAGCGGCCCGATGATATGCCGTCGCTGACGCCTTCCTCGGCCGAATCGGGCGATGCGAAACGCGGCTTGCAGGTTTTCGCCCAGGCGTGCGCCAAGTGCCACGGTGAGCGGGGCGAAGGCGGCAAGGACGACGGCCCGGGAGCCATCAACAACCAAGCCTTCCTCGCGCTGATCAGCGATCAGGCGCTGCGGCGGTTGATCATCACCGGTCGGCCCGACCTGGGCATGCCCGACTACGCTGGCAAGACCGGCAGGCCCGATGACTTCAAGCCGTTGACAGCCGCCGATGTGGCCGACCTGGTAGCGCTGCTGGCTTCGTGGCGTGAGACGGGAGCGAACGCACAACCATGACCGACATCAACGATCCAACTTCCCGCCGCGGCGACGTGAGCGCACAGGTTGCCAACCCGAGCCGGCGGTGGTTTTTCCGCTGGCTGACCTATTTGATGGGCGCTGCGGCCACCCTGGTGCTGGCGGTGCCGCTGATCGGCTACCTGGTTTCGTACCGTCGGCAGCGTCCGCCCTGGATCAAGCTGGGGGCGGTGACCGATTTCCCCCAGAACGTGACTCGGATGATCACGTTCGACAATCCGCTCAAGCAGCCCTGGGATGGCATGGTGGCCCATACCGGCGTGTACGTGCGCTACCTGGGCGCCGACGACCGTCAGCAGGACCAGTTTCTGGTATTGGCCGTCAACTGCACGCACCTGGGCTGCCCGGTGGAATGGTTTGAAGGTTCCGGGCTGTTCATGTGCCCCTGCCACGGCGGCGTGTACTACGAGAACGGCGAACACGCCTCGGGCCCTCCGCCGCGCGGCCTGTATCACTACGTGTGGCGCGTGCGCGATGGCCAGCTTGAAGTCCAAGCGCCGCATTTCCCCACGTTGCACGACACGCTAAGAGACCGAGCCTGATGGCTCGCCGTGCCTGCCCAGCGCGGCAGGGCAACGACCAGAAACCGCTCGCCAACTGATCACGTTCTGCCGGAATAGGACCTTTGCCCATGTTCGCCTGGTTGCGGACTGCAGCACGCTGGCTGGATCACCGAATCGGAATCAGCACCGATATCGTCCCGGTGATGAAGCACCCGGTTCCTCGCCAACTCGAGGGGCCGATGGGCTGGTGGTACGTATTCGGCAGCGCCTCGCTGACGCTGTTTCTCGTGCAGATTCTCACCGGCATTCTGCTGGCGCTGGTGTATGTGCCCTCGGCCGACGAGGCGTATGAAACCCTGCTCTATATGAACTATGTCCAGCCGCTGGGCTGGTACATCCGCGCCCTGCACTACTATGCCGGCTCAGGCATGATGGTCATGGTGCTGGTGCACATGACCCAGGTGTTCCTGCAAGGCGCCTACAAGTATCCCCGCGAACTGACCTGGGTGGTCGGCGTATTCCTGCTGCTGTGCACGCTGGGAATGTTCTTCACCGGGCAGATTCTGCGGTGGGACCCCGATGCCTACTGGGGCCTGGCCGTTGGCGGCTCGATGGTGGGCCGCGTGCCGGGTGCGGGTCCCGAGCTGGTCTCGATCATGCTGGGCGGCCCGATCATCGGCGCCGACACGCTCAGCCGATTCTTCGCGCTGCACGTGTTTATCATCCCCGGCCTTCTGATCCTGCTGCTGTCGCTGCACCTGTGGCTCGTGGTCAAGCAGGGCGTGAGCGAACCGCCGGTCCCCGGCCAGCAGGTTGATCCCCAAACGTACGATGCCCATTACGAAGGCGAGCTGCGTCGCGGCGTGCCGTTCTGGGGCGAAGCATTGCTGCGCGACGCCTTCTTCTCGGCCGTGGTCGTGATTGCCGTGGCCCTCTTCGCCGCATACATGGGGCCCAAGGGGCCCGACTTGCCGCCCGACCCCACCTTGCAGGGCGCCAACCCCCGTCCCGAATGGCCGTTCTTGTGGCTGTTCGCGCTGCTTTCGCTCAGCCCTCCGCCGGCGGAAACCTTCATCATTCTGGTGCTGCCGGTCATTCTGATCCTCGGGCTGCTGCTGGTGCCGTTTGTTTCCAACCGCGGCGAGCGAGCCCCCAGCCGCCGGCCCGTGGCGGTGTTGAGCGTGATCGTCATTTACACCACGCTGGGCGTGCTCACGTATGAAGGCATCACCTCGCCCTGGTCGCCGCACATGACGGCCTGGAGCGGCGATCCGGTGCCGGTTTCCATGGTCAAGCAAAGCACGCCGTTGCAATTGCAGGGAGCGGTTGTGTTCCAGAGCAAGAACTGCCGCAATTGCCACGCGCTGGACGGCGTCGGCGGCCGGCGCGGCCCCGACCTGAGCACGGTAGGCACGCGTCTGACCCGCGATCAATTGATCGATCAGGTGAGCAACGGCACCCCTGGCGGCGGTTACATGCCGGCCTACGGCAAACAGGTTAACCCGGCGGAAATGACGGCGCTGGTCGATTTTCTGGTCAGTTTGCGGCCGCCGGGGCATCCACCCGCGTATAATCCGGCCGAACAGCCGTCGCCGCGCTCGGTAGAACCCGGCACCGACGGCGAAGCGACCGCAAACCGCCCATAAGATGCGATGAACCCCGCTATCGACGCCTTCTTCCGCTCGTGGCCGCGCGAGCCGTGGCTATGGGCCGGACTGCTTACGGCGGCGGCCATCTATCTGCGGGGTTGGCACGCACTACGGCTCAAGGATCGCCTGCGGTGGAGCGGTGCCAGGTTAGCCGCGTTTCTGGCAGGTCTGGCAGCCATCGGCTTAGCGCTAGGTTCGCCGATCGAAACCTTCGCAGGCCTGCTGCTGCAACTGCACATGGTGCAGCACCTGCTATTGATGATGGTTGCCCCGCCGCTCATCTGGCTCGCGGCCCCGATGTTTCCGCTGCTGCGAGGCCTGCCAACCGGCGTCCGGCAAGCCTGGGTGCTGCCTCTGCTGCGCTGGAAATGGTTGCGGCGACTGGCCGCGAGGCTCACGCATCCTCTGGGGGCCTTGCCTATCTATGTGGCGGCAACCTGGCTGTGGCACGCGCCGGCGGCCTATGAACTGGGGCTGCGTTCGCCCACCTGGCACGCGGTGCAGCACGCGTGTTTCCTGGGCGCGGCCATGCTGTTCTGGTATCCGGTGGTGCGGCCCTACCCGGCTTCGCCCCGCTGGCCGCTGTGGCTGCTCTTTCCGTACCTGATCCTGGCCGACGTGCAGAACACCGTGCTGTCGGCGCTGCTCACCTTTTCGCCGAAGCCTTGGTACGAACACTACGCCAGCGTACCCCGGCTGGGCGGCATCTCAGCCTTGGCCGACCAAGCTACCGCGGGCCTGTTGATGTGGATTCCCGGCTCGCTGGTCTTTCTGCTGCCGTTGTTTGGCCTCGGCGTGTCGATGTTGGAAGGCTCCAGGGCAAAACGGACTCGCAAGCAGGCCACAGCGCACACAACGAGCGCCGCCAAGCTGGTTTTGGACCACACCAGGACTTCCGGCGGCTGGGATCTCTTGGCAGTGCCCGTGCTCGGGCGGCTGCTGCGCTGGCACGGAACGCGACTCACGATTCAGGCCGCGGTACTGGTGGCCGCCGTGGCGGTGGTGATCGATGGCTTGACCGGCCCACTGGTCGCCCCCATGAACCTGGCCGGCGTAGTGCCGTGGATCCATTGGCGGGGCTTCTTGATCCTGGGCCTGCTGCTGTTGGGCAATGTGTTCTGTTTTGCGTGCCCCTTTGTCTTGCCGCGGCGCGTACTGAGACGGTGGCTTCCGCAGGGGCGGCGCTGGCCGCACGTGCTCCAGAACAAGTGGCTGGCCGCGGCGCTCACGCTGCTGTTCTTGTGGTCTTACGAAGCCTTCGCCCTGTGGGATAGCCCCTGGCTGACGGCCTGGGTCGCTCTTGGCTACTTCGGGGCGGCTTTCGCCATCGACACGTGGTTTCGCGCCGGCACATTTTGCAAGTATGTCTGCCCGGTAGGGCAGTTCAACTTCGTGCAGTCCCTGGTTTCACCGGCTGGCGTCCAGGTGCGCAGCCCCGCTGCTTGTGCCACATGTCGCACGCACGACTGCCTTCGTGGCCGCGAACACCTGCCAGGCTGCGAGCTCAAGCTCTACCTGCCGCGCAAGCACGATAATTTCGATTGCACGTTCTGCCTGGACTGCGCGCGACCCTGCCCGCACGACAACGTGGGCGTGTTCGTGGGCGTTCCGGCGGCAGCTTTGGTGGCCTCCGCGGGCGAGTTAAACCGGAAACCAACTTCCCCCGACACCAGCTCCGGGCCTCGGCACCTGTTGCGGCCCGATGTGGCCGTGCTGATCCTGCTCTTGGTGTTCGGAGCATTTGCGAACGCGGCAGGCATGGTGGCTCCGGTGGTTGCCTGGGAGCGAGCCATCGAACGGGCCTTAGGCCTGCACGCCCGCTGGCTGTCGGCCAGTCTTTTCTATGCGTTCGCTCTGCTGCTTGTGCCCGTCGTGGCAACGGTCGCGGCGGCCGCAGCCTCACGCTGGGCGGCGCGAAGCAAACGCAGTTTTGCAACCACGGTGGCGCGCTTCGTGCCGTCGTTGGTGCCGCTGGGGCTCGGCATGTGGCTGGCTCATTACTTGTTTCACTTCTTGACCAGCTTCGACACCTACTGGCCGGCCACGCAGCGGTTCGCCGCCCAGTGGAACTTAACGGCCAACGGCCCGGTCGATTGGACGCTTAGTTGCTGTCAACCGGCAGGCGACTGGCTCATCCAGCTGGAGCTGGTACTGCTGGACCTGGGCCTGCTGACATCGCTGTATGTGACGTGGCGCACCGCGGCTGCTGAATCGCTGACTCGCCGTCAGGCTTTTGCGGCTGCGCTGCCCTGGGCGGTGCTGATGCTGATACTATTCGCCGTAGGCGTTTGGACGGTGTTTCAACCAATGGAGATGCGGGGCACCCTGTCGGGCTAAGCGTCTCTTGGCGTGGTTGTCCGATACCGTATGAGCACGATGGCGAAAGTGAACTTTACCTCCAACACCTCCGAGTGGAGCTACCGCCGCGGTCTGGTTGCCGCCTGCTTGGCGGTGCTGGCCGGGCTATGCCCGCGCATTACCTGGGCCGATGGCGGCATCCCGCTGACCATGCGCGAGGCGGGCGGCTATCGCATTGCCGTGTTTGCCGAACCGGTGCCGTTGAGGGCGGGTCCGGTCGATATCAGCGTGATGGTGCAGGACGCTCAGAGCGGCGTGCATCTTCCCGACGCGGCCATCGAGGTGAAGGTGCAATCCGTCGGCCCGGTCGTCGTGCGCCGCTCGGCCACTGCCACGGAAGAAGCCGCAACGAACAAGCTGTTCAAATCGGCCCTGTTGGAATTGCCACTGGCGGGGCGCTGGCAGGTTCACGTTACCGTGGATGGCCAGCACGGCAGGGCGGAAGTCACGGCTGACATGGAAGTCGGCAAGGCTCTCTCGCGTTGGCAGCGCATGTGGGGATGGTTCGCCTGGCCCGCCGTACCAATCGGCCTGTTCCTGCTGCACCAGTGGCTTCTTGCCCGGCACGAACGCCGGCGAGCTCGGCCTGCCGTCGCGGCATAATTCTCGCCTCCGTTCAAAACAGCTCGCGCTGTTGATCGGCCGGCTTTATGCAATCCGGGGCATCGTGCGTGGGCCGATTCACGTCGGTGCTTACGGCGTAAGCTTCCATTTCGTCGGCCGGGTAGGGCTCGAACAGGTGCTTGATACGGGTGATGTCTTCCACCTCGGGATCGAGCCACAGATCGTACGCCTCGGGCGGCAGCAACACCGGCATCCGATCGTGGATCGGCTGCATCAGTTCATTGGCGTCCGTGGTCAGCACGGCGCACGTTTGCAGTTCGTCGTTCTCGCCCCAACGTTCCCAGATGCCCGCCAGGGCGAAGAGTTCATCGCTCTTGAGGTGGATATAGAACGGCTGCTTTTTGTTGCCGACGCGTTTCCATTCGTAGAAACCATCGGCCGGAATCAAGCAGCGGCGACGGCGAATCGCGGCACGAAACATCGGGCTGGTTGCTACCGTTTCGCACCGGGCATTGATCGGCTGTCGCCCCGAGCTGGGATCCTTGGCAAAGAACGGCACCAGCCCCCAACGGCAGAAAACCAGTTCGCGCTGCTGTTCCTTGCCGGGGCGAATGATAGGGATTTCCTGCGACGGCGCGATGTTATACCGGGCGTCTAAGTCCGGGATGTGGGGCAGCCGGAAGTGCCTGGCAACCTCGGCCGCGGGCGTGCGAAGGGTAAACCGGCCACACATGGGGAGCGATCCTCGATTGCGTGAAATGGCCAGCCCACCCGCGTGGCCGTTTCCTGGCGGCCGCCTGCGCGTTACATCCTGAGCCGCCGCGTCCCTAACTTAACCATTGGGCACGTCGAACAACGTGGGCGGCAGTTCGCTGAGGCCTCGCACGGTCACCCGGGCCACGTTCTCCCAAGGGATCACTTCGAGCACGTGCTTGCCATCGCGATCAATCAGCCCGAAGATGCCATGCTGCCCTCGCGAGAAATCGTGCGCGTAATGAACGGGCGTAATCATTTCGCCGGTGGACAGCCGCAACTCGACAATTGCTTCGCGGTCCGACTCGTCCCAAATGCGTTCAAACAGGGCCGCCATGGGATGCTCGTTCACAGCGCCAGGCGGGATGTAATCGCTGCCGTGCATGGATGCTTCGTCTGCTAAGGCGGACTGCTGCTCGAGAAACTGAAAGTCGAGTTGGGGAGCACTGCCGGTGTTGGAGTCGCTGGCGGCAGCGCTTGCTTCCGCGGGCTCGGCCACGGCGTCGGCTTCCTCGACTTCTTGAATCTCCTCGACGTCTTCTACCAGATCGGTTGCCCGGGCTTCGGCCACGGCTCGCCCGAAGGAATCGGCACTATCCTGCACGCCGGAGTCACCGGCGGCCTCGGCCATGGTTTGACCTTCCTCATCGCGCCCGCGCAAATCCTCCGGACGCGGCACGCGGAACTTGGATCCGCAGTGAGGGCATTGGCCGCGGCGGCCGGCCATGCTGGCCGGGGCCTGGAGCAACTGCTTGGGGCATTGCTCGTTGGGGCACAAGAACTCCAGCAGTTCTTCGGCCTTGGGGAGCGTGCCGGCCGGCAAGTTCGGATCGGGCCGAGGGATCACAAACGGCAAACCGCACTCGGGGCACTTGGCGTTCTTGCCGCCCCGGTCGGCGGGTACCTGCATCCGGCGGTTCTTGTCACACGGACAGGTAAACTTGATCACCATACGAGTAACTTCACTAGGTGGTGGGTGATTGCGAACCGGCCGGGGAAAGCCACGCGGCGACCATCGTCACCGCGACCGGCGAACTGTCCGGTGCCCCGTTGTCATCCTAGGACGCTCATCGCGGGCAAACAATGATTTGTGCCACCCGGGTCGCCGCGATTCAAGCCGATTCTGCGGTGGTCGGGTCGATCACCGTCCGGACCTGCGAAATCTTGTTCGCGGGGAAGCCGCCGCGCCGGGCGTGCTCCGCGATGATGTCCGCGTTGGGGGCGATATAAACGCAATAAATCTTGTCGTCTGTCACGTAGCTCTCGACCCACTGGATCTCGGGGCCGAGGTCGCGGAGCACGGTGCACAACGTTTGCGAGGTTTGCGCCAGTTGTGCCGGAGATAGCTGGCCAGCGCCCGCCAATTCGCGTTCGATGATGAACTTGGGCATGCGTTCTCCCCTGGTGGTTGCCATCGGGCCGGCCGCAGGCTGGCGTCGGCCCTGCGCCCTGATTCTAGCTGATCCGCCACACGTGGTAGTAGTCTCCCCCACCACAGATGATGCCAAAGCGGCGCGGTCGCGCCATCAAAGCCCATCGCCCGCGGCGGAGCGAGCCCAGCCACCGCGTTTCGACTTGGCGCATACAAAACGGCTCTGTCCTGGCCGCAACTGGCAGGACAGAGCCGCTGGTTGTTGAGCTGATCAACGTCAGCCGCTAGGCGGTTTTCTCCAGGTTCGCGTTGGCATTCAGCTTGTTGTAGAGCGTCTTCAGGCTCACGCCCAGCTCGTCGGCCGCCTTGGGCTTGTTGCCATCGTGACGCTCCAGGGCGTACTGAATCGCCTCCATCTCGATCTCGCGGAGCGTGATCGGGCCGAAAAACTTCACCCGCGGAGCGTTGAGCCGGCGCGTATCGAACTTTCCGGGCAGGTGCTCGGCGGTGATCGGCCCTTCGCCGCACAAGATGCCGGCGTGCTCGACCACGTTGGCCAGTTCGCGGACATTGCCGGGCCACACGTGATCCTCGAGGATCCGGATCGCTTCGTCGGAGAACAGCTTGTCGCCCGGCTTGAGCGTCGGACGGCACCGCCGCAGCAGGTGTTCCGCCAGCGGGATGATGTCCTCCTTGCGGTTGCGCAGCGCCGGCAGATGGATCTCGAAGGTATTGATACGGAACATCAAGTCTTCGCGGAAGTCGCCGTTGGCAACCATCTCCTCCAGGTTGCGGTGCGTGGCGCAGATCACCCGCACGTCGACCGTGAACGACTGGTTCTCGCCCACCCGGCGAATCTCACCACTCTCCAGAACGCGCAGCAGCTTGGCTTGCATGCCCTTGGGCAGTTCGCCGATTTCGTCGAGGAAGATGGTGCCACCGTCGGCCACTTCAAACAGGCCGATGCGGTGCTCATCGGCGCCGGTGAACGCGCCCTTGCGGTGGCCGAACAGCTCGCTTTCGATCAAGCTTTCCGGCAGCGCACCACAGTTGACCGCCACAAACGGCATGTCCTTGCGCAGGCTCTGATCGTGCAGCGCCCGGGCCACCAGTTCCTTGCCGGTGCCCGTCTCACCCAGTACCAGCACGGTGCTGTTGGTCGGCGCCACCTTGGCGATCAGCTCGCGCACCTTGTTCATGGCGGCGCTCTTGCCGACCAGCTGCGACGAGCCCTGCACCTTTTCCAACTGGTGCTTGAGTGCCCGGTACTTGTTGGTCAGCTCGCGCTTATCGGCCACGCGGCGCAGCAGCGCTTCGATCTCCACCAGCTTGCAGGGCTTGGTGAGGTAATCGAATGCCCCGTAGCGCAGCGCGGCAATGGCGCTTTCGAGCGACGACTTGCCGGTCAGCACCACGGCCTCGGTATCCGGCGAGAGGTCTTTCGCCTTGGCGATGACCTCGATGCCGTTGAGGCCAGGCATATCCAGGTCGACCAGGATGCAGTCGTAGGTGTTCCTCTCCAGCGCGGCCACGGCCGTCAGACCGTCCGGGCAGACGGTCACCTCGTGCCCCATCCGCGGCAGTTCGAGGCTCATCAACTCCTGGAGGGACCGTTCGTCGTCGGCGAACAACAGCTTCAGTCGCTTAGGCGGCTTGGTAGCGATGTTCGATCTCCTTCGAGGCAGGGGACAACGGCAGGCAGACCCGCAGCCGTGTTCCGGCGCCGGAGCCGGGGCTGTACGCGGTGATCTTCCCGCCATGATCTTCAATGATACTAGCCGAGATCGAGAGCCCCAGACCGATGCCGCTGCCGTTGCGGCGCGAACCCGTGTTGGGTTCGAACAGCTGCTCCAGCTCGTCATCGCTGAGGCCGGGGCCATCATCGGCCACGACCAACTCGACCTCATTGCCTACAGTGCGCAGGCTGACTTGGACGGTGCCGCCGGCTTCGGCCCTTTCCAGGGCGTTCACCACCAGATTGACGGCAACCTGTTTGATCTGTTGCACGTTGACCGCCGCATACACCGAGGGCCCGGGCAGCAGCACCACGCGCTTGCCCTGGTTCTTGCCCAGGTGGCTGGCCAGGTCGACCACACTTTGCAGGATCTCGCGCAGCTCGGTGGGTTTGAGTTGGGCATCGCTGGCGCGCGAAAAGTCCAGCAGATTCTCCGTGATGCCCTTGCAGCGGAAGGCCTCGGTCTGAATGTCGGCCAGGTGTTTCAGCATCAGCTCGCGCCGCTCCTGGGGCGAGAGCTCCTCGCTGTCCATGGTTTCGTCCAAGGCGTCCGCGGCGCGCACGATCTGCTCCAGCGGCATGCTGATATCGTGGGCCACCCCCGCCGCCAAGTAGCCGACGCTGGCAAGCTGCTCGGCCCGCACCACCTGCCGGGTGCGCTCCGTCACCTGGCGATCCAGGTCATCGCGGATCGTCTGAAAGCGGCTGGTCATGCCATTCATGGCGGCGGCCAGCTCGGCGATTTCGTCGTGGGTATCCAGATGGATGCGGTAGTGGAACTGCCCGTTGGCCACCTTGCGGGCACCTTTGATCAACAGCCGCAATGGCCGGAGCATCCAGCGGTACGCCAGCCAGCCAAAGGCGAACAGCACCACCAGGCAGCCGGCGCTGGTCGTCCAGACCAGGGTGAGCCGCGCCCGGTAGCGATCGCGCACCTGGTCGGGAAACTGGTTCATCCGTTCCTGCAAGTAGCCGGGTAGTTGCCCCACCAGGCGTTGCAGTTGGGTCAGTTGTTCCTCGAGCCGCTGCGATTGTTCACGGTCCTCCCAGGCGATGGCCGAGTCGGCCACGTCCTGGATCAGCTCCTTGATCTTGGCGAGCGTCTGGCGTTCCTGCCGGTCGTCGCCAATGAAGAATTCCTGCTTGCTGTTGTTATCGAGTTGCTTTTCGTAGTCGCGGACGGTGTCTTCGACCGCGTCGAGCCGCTGCAGAAACTCGGCTCGGGCAAGCTGCCAGCTAAGCGTGTGCGAGCCTTGCACAATATCGATGCCCGGTCGCGGTTTGCGCAGCGCTGCCACCCGCAGGTCGCTCACCTTCTGGTTGAGCTCCGTTGCCAGCGGCAGTTCGGTGACGCGGAACAAGCTTTTGAGCAGGCTGCGGTATTCGTACAGGCCGTGGAACCCGCTCCAGGAGAGCGTGCCCACAATGGCCAGCAACAATACCAGCCCCAGCAAGAGCTTGTTGCGAATGGGCCAAGATGACAGCACGAGAGCGACCTCCCTGTCGCAAGTCGGCTCGCGTTCGTCTCCGGCGTCCGGCAAGGGCGCCAGAGCAAAGAGATTCGCGGCCGATCCCCCCAATCCCGCTCGCTTCGGGCCCCTGCCGTTGCGATGGGGGCCGGAATGTACCATTGCCGCGGGAGCCAAAGCAAGACGTGTGTTGGTAAAGCGCGGTCTGGCCGGTGCTTGCAGCCTGGGCGAGCGGCCAGCGTAGCCACTGCCAGCATTGCAGGCGAACCGGCCCCGGCAGTCGCGTTCAAGTTGTGGAGCAACCGGTGCGATATAGGGGGTACGTCATACAACGTACTCAGGGACGACCGGCATGTTTAGGAATCTTGGCCTGCATCGTTTCACCGCCGGGGGCCTGCTTGGACTCGCGGCGATGCTAGCGTTGGTGGCTGCCGGTTGCGGACGGCAGGCACCGCCGCCCCAGGTTCGGACTGCCCAGCCCAAGGGCCCGGAGTTCGTGTACGACTATGCCGAGGCCCGCCGGGTCGCCCGCGAGCAAGGCCGCCCGCTGTTGGTGCTGTTCACCAACCGCGACTGCCCCTGTTGCCGTTACATGCTCCAACACGCTCTCCGCGAGCCGGTGGCCCAGGAGCCGCTGAAACAATACGTGTGTGTGCACGTCGAACTGGAAACGGCCCCCGAGTTGTGCCAGCAGTTTCGCGTGCAGTCGTTCCCCACGCTGCAATTCCTGACCAGCGACGGAGTAGCGGTGCGGCGCGTGACCGGCCAAATGGGGGGAGCCGAAGTCGCGACGCTCCTGCGCGACGCGTGGCAAGGCACGCCCGAACGCACCGTCCGGGCCCAGGGGGCGTCTTACACTTTCGAGGACCAGCGCGGATCATTACGATAGGACTGTGCGAGTTGTACCGATTCGGCCAGGTTTGCCGATGGCGGGCGGCGTGTGGTACGCCGCCGGTAGCGGATCGGATGTGCCCCTAGCAAGCTGGCATCGCTGGCACCGATTCGCTGTGTTTTGCAATCCCCCGAAGCCTGGTTGCGTGCTGCCGATGCTTCCGGCCCGATGGCAACGGTGCTGGCATTGACCGCGTGCGGTCGGCGGCGCTGCCCTCCATTGCTTCGCCCCCCGTAATTCCCACCGCCATGTCCAAATCTGCCAAACCGGACAAGAAACCCGCCGGCTACGTCGATCGCTGGTACCATGCCAAGATCTGGCACGGGTTTGAGTTCTTTGCCTGGATGCGGCTGCTGATCCGGAACCGATTTGCCGTGGGCTGGCACATGGTGCCCGCGGCGATCATCATCACCTTTTTCAGCATCTTCCACACGCTGCTGCGCGGCGTGCAGTGGTTGCTGCTGGGCATCCCGCTGATGCGGGCCAAGATCGAAAAGCCGCCGGTGTTCATCATTGGCCACTGGCGCAGCGGCACCACGCTGCTGCATGAGCTGATGGTGCTCGACGATCGGCACATCTTCCCCAACACCTATCAGTGTTTTGCCCCGAATCACTTCTTGATTTCGGAGTGGATCGCCACGCGGCTGTTCGGGTTCTTGATGCCGAAGCAGCGGCCGATGGACAACATGGCCATGGGCTGGAAGCGGCCGCAAGAGGATGAGTTTGCGTTGTGCGCGCTGGGACAGCCTTCGCCGTACTGGACGATCGCCTTCCCCAATCACCCGCCGCAGTTTCAGGAATACCTTGACCTGAAGCAGGTTCCGCCAGCGGCCGTGGCTCGCTGGCAGAAGACGCTCCTGCGGTTCATGCAGCACCTGTCGTTCCGCCGCTCCGACAAGCGTCTCATTCTCAAGTCGCCCACGCACACGGCGCGGGTTCGGGTGCTTCTGGATCTGTTCCCCGACGCCCGGTTCATCCACATCGTTCGCGATCCGTACACCGTGTACGCCTCGACGGTCAACCTGTGGAAGAAGATGTACCAGGCCGAGGGCTTGCAGCGTCCCAAGTACGAAGGCCTGGAAGAATACGTGTTCAACACGTTCATCCAGATGTACGACGCCTTCGAAGGCGATCGCCACCTGCTCAACGAACGTCAGTTCTACGAGATCCGCTACGAGGACCTGGTGGCAGATCCGATCGGGCAGTTGCGGGCCATCTACGAGCAACTGGACCTGGGCGATTTTGAGCCGGCCATTCCGGCCCTGGAGCGGTACCTGGAAGAAACCGGCGACTATAAGACCAACCGCTACGAGATCACCGACGAACTGCGGGCCCAGGTGACCAAGCGCTGGGCACGATATATCCAGCAGTTCGGTTATGGCGATGCCACTGCCGCGGTGCAGGGCGGGTCGAACAGCGACTCCGACAACAAAGACGCCCCGGCCGCCTGACGACCGGGGCGTTTTGCTGCTCAACAAGTATCGCTGGCTGGCTTGCCGCGTTCGGCGGGCCAACCAGAGTCCATCTCTTGGCGGCGTTCTACGGCAGCTCGCGGATCCGGATCTCTTTGAACTCGATGGGCGAGCTTTCCGACTCCAGGCACAAGTACCCGGTGGCCGGATCGCAGCCGGTACCGCCCGACACTTCTTCGCCGTTCACCCACAACCGCACTTCGCCGTTGATCGCGCGGATGTAGTAGTGGTTCCATTCCGGCGACCCCTTAGAGAGGTTCTTACGCGGGAAGCTGCGGCTGCCGTTGGGCGAGAGCGGCGGAAACGGCTTCATCTTCGAGCTGCCGACGGCAAACACGTCGCCGTTGGTGGTGAACCAGTCGGCCGTTTTGCCGGTGTTCTTCTCGTAGTTTGTTTTGTAGGCATGATCGAGGATCTGCACCTCGATCCCGTGCGGCAGCCGACCAGGCTGCAAATCTTTCAGCGATTCTTCCGGCACCCAGACGAACACGCCGGAATTGCCGGCCGGCTTGAGGTGCCGCCACTGCACTACCAGCTCAAAGTTCGTCACCTTCTCCTTCGTGCGCATCACACCGACCGGCTGACCGGTGCACTTGATCACGCCGTCTTCAAAGGTCCACGTATCCTCGTTGCAGTTGACGTTGACGAAATCGTCTTTGCCCAACGTGCGCCAGCCAAGCCCGGTGCCGTCGATGGTCGCCTTCGGCAATTCCACCGACTCTTCGGCCTCAGCCGGGGAAGAAGTCAACGAAGCCAAACCGGCAGCCACCGCCAGTAGGGCCGCCAGGTAACGAGGGGCGCGGCGCAACGCCGCAGTCGCCCAAAGGGTTGTCATGGCAATCACTCTCACGTGTGAAAGGGAACGTTGGGGTTGCGCGAAACCATGGCTGCAGGATGCCCACGGCCGCTTAGCGGCACACTCGGCATCCATCAACCAGCGACGATTGTAACTGCGACCACGGCGCAACTCACGCCCCCCAGCCGCGTCAAACCGCCGTGGTCAGCCGAGGTGCGATGGTACTTCGCAATTTCCGCGTCGCGGCAATGTGGCATGGCAGTTGCTCCCCAACACGGCAATGGAGAGGCAGGGCGATCCTGACTCCAAACGCAACCGAAGCACCGGGCGGTCGTCCGTGCCGCGTGCTTCCGCGTCCAGACCGCGTCACGGGCTGCTGCCTGGATGCCAACCATGTTGGACGTATCGAGATCAAGAGATCGTGAATCGCGTCTCTGGTTGCTGGACCTTGCCTTCGCCCGGTGTTCAAAAACCCTATTTCGTGCTTCGAGGGAGACTTGATGATGAAGACATCGATGTTTGGCTGTTTGGGATGTCTGTTTGTTGTGACAGCGCTGACCGTGGGCTGCGACAAGGAGACCGACGAAGGCGGTCCCGGCGCCGAACCGGGCGCCCGCACCATGAGCGGCCAAAGCCCTGACACCACCGACCGCATGGGTGATCGGGCGGCCGATCAGGAGCTGGATGAACAGACCTTTACCCTGCAATTGCCTGACGGCGTGAACGCCGCCCAGGACGAAGCAACTGAAACGAGCATTGAGCTCAACGCGGGCGACGACTTCAATCAGGAGGTCGCCGTCACCCTCAAGGCACCGCAAGGCGTCACCATTACGCCTAACCAGTTCACGCTGAACAAGAACCAAACCGAGCAGAAGATTCGGATTCAGGCCAGCCCCAACGCCCAAGAAGGCGACGTGGTGGTTGGCGTGACCGGCAAACCGGCCACTGGAAAGACCGTGGAATCCAGTTTCCGCGTAACGATCGATCTGGACGACACCAAGCCGGCCCAACCGGCTCCGCGTCAGGATACGACCACGCCGCAGCCGGTGCCTCAGCGGTAACAACTGCACACAACCATCAGCAAGCCGGCGTCACGCGTGTAACCGCGAGACCGCCAACAGCAAGCTGACAACAAACGCAGGCCGCAGGAACACATGTTCCTGCGGCCTTTTCTTGTTGTAGGTACCGAAGCAATGAGCCTGGGAGCAGCACTTCTTTTCCTCTAAGAGCGTGTCCAAAAAGCTAGGAGTTGCTTAGTCGCCGAGCCATAAGGTGAATCATAGTCACAAGAATGAACGCCTGTTCGCTCTCCGTGGTGCGTTCGTAGCATTTCGCCAGGCGGCGTGAGCGAT
>Ga0207864_1001037_pt1 | contig 33142 bp, 24 predicted proteins | sample HigsolmetaAR202D_FD_184834 | JGI IMG/M metagenome (GOLD analysis project Ga0207864, IMG submission 184834) | Ionic liquid and high solid enriched microbial communities from the Joint BioEnergy Institute, USA - AR20-2-D (SPAdes) (version 2) ... | reverse complement strand
CGGGCGCGTGACGGACATCACCTACTACGCCGCGCTGGCTTCGGTCGCTGCGACGCCGAACCAGGTCGTGGCCATCGGCGATGTGATCACGACGGGCGATGACCTGCCGGAGACGGAGTTCAACAACGTCTATCGGGTGGCGGTCTATCTCTGCGACGCGCTGCTGAACTGCGCGGCCTACGAGCTGGACACGCTGATCGGCGTGGACAAGACCGCCCCGCCGGACCTCCGGTTCGACGCCGGGACCGTTGCCGACAAGGCGATCAACCCGCCCACGAACAGCGAGTTCATCATCGCTCCGATCGCGGATGACTACGCGAGCGGCTATGGCCCGAACTCGCTGCTGGCCTCGCTCGTGTTCAACTTCGGCGAGGCGTGCGTGGTCGGCACGGGTGCCAGCTGCGCGCCGGCGGACGTTGCCAGGGCCACCAACGGCTTCTCCGGCGTCTTCGACGGGGGCCACACCGAAGAGGGCTACTACACGTTCACGGCGTTCGGCCGTGACAAGGCCGGCAACCGGACGAACCCCATCACGCGCACGGTCCTCATGGACAACACGCCGCCTGTCGCAGGGACGATCTCGGTTCCGGCGATCATGAAAGGTGGCGAACCTGCCACGTTCGGCGTGCTGCTCCAGGACAACGTGGACCTCCGCGACGTGAGCTTCCGGCTGATGTTCACGCCCGGCGCTCCGTTCGAGCTGCCGTTGCTGCCGAGGATCCAGATCTCGGACTTCGGCGCGCCCATCGTGCGCAGGCAGTACGTCGAGGCGACGTTCCCGTTCCCGCGGGCCGCCTACGGGGCGGGGGCCGGCGGAGTGGTCGATCCGACGCCGCTTCCGGCGGTGAAAGTCCGCGTCCGGGCGACCGACGTCGCGGGGAACTCCCTCGTGGCCGACCGGGACCTCGCGCCGATCAGCGTGGAGGAGACGGATGGTCCGCCGCCCGGACTGCAGACCTTCCGGATGTTGCCGTCGCTCGACGGGGCCGTGGTGTGCGGCGGCCTGTCCGGAGCGTGCGGCGCCACGACGCCGAACCGGATCACGCTGGTCGTGCAGGCCACCGGACCGTCCGGCACCTTCGCGAACCCGTTCGAGCAGGTGTACTTCTTCCGTAAATCGATCGACCTGATCGGCGAACTGATCGGCACGGCCGAGACGGTCACGGTCTCGGACGACGGGACGACCCGCACCTGGACGTACACGATCACGTTCGATCCGATGGCGCTGGGCGGGCTCCCGGCGCAGGTGGACGCGACGATGTACGCGGTCGGCATCGCGGCGGACGGCGACTTCGTGGTGACCGACTGGGACGCTACGATCGACGTCATTATCGAGTAGCAGGCGCCAGCGCCCGCTTCTCGGAGTGCGGGACACAGCACGAGGGTGCCGCCGGGAGGCGGCACCCTCGTCGCGTTTCCGGGTGGGCCCGGTCAGCCGCGTGCCCCTACCCGCCTCAATGGACCGTCCGCTCCTCGGGCCACACGGCCCGGACCAGCGCGGGGAGCATCGCGGCGGCAGGGCCGAGCAGCAGGTAGGCATCCGGGACGAGTCCGCCTTCCTGCGGGCGGGTGTTCACCACGGCCACGGTCGCGCCGGACCGAGCCGCCAGGGGAAGTAGTGACGCCGCCGGGAACACGACGCCGGACGTGCCGATGGACAGGAAGACGTCGCACGCCGATGCGGCATCCACGGCACGCCGGAACGCCTCCTCGGGGAGCGGCTCGCCGAACCAGACCACGTCCGGCCGGAGCGGCGCGCCGCACGACGGGCAGCGCGGCGGCACCTCCTCCGTCTCCGGCCAGGTGTCCACAATCCGGCCCTCCACCGAGCACTTCGTCCGGGTGATCCGGCCGTGCAGCTCGACCACGTTCCGGCTCCCTGCCCGATGGTGCAGCCCGTCCACGTTCTGCGTGATCAGCGTGAAGCGTGGCGCCCGGCGTTCGAGGGCGACCAGCGCCAGGTGCCCTGCGTTCGGCTCCGCGGCCGCGACGAGCGAGCGGCGCCATTCATACCATTTCCAGACCAGGTCGGGCTGCCGGGCGAACGCCTCGGGCGTGGCCAGCTCCTCCGGCCGATACCGCGCCCAGAGGCCCGTCTGCTTCTCCCGGAAGGTCGGCAGGCCGCTCTCCGCGGAGATGCCGGCGCCCGTCAGCGCCACGACGTGCTCCGCCGCGCGCAGCCGCTCCACCAACCTGTCCGGGATCTGGATCGTCGCCATGCGCTACTGCCTCGGGGTGAGGTGGGGGCCGGCGGTTCTCTGACCCGCTCCGGGAACGACGAATCCGCGATCGGCCGCCAGCATGCGCCGGTCGAGCCCGAGACGCGGCGGCGGCCGCCACACCCGGGACATTCAGGGTCGGGAATCCACCCCGGCCGCAGTGTCCGGGATCGCGGTTCTCGCACCGCCGGTGACTTTCACCGATCTGCGGACCACCGCGTACCGACCGACGAAGGGATTGGCGTGCCCGCTCCCGGGCGGCGCCGATCGGTGCCGACGTCGGCGCGACCGCCCCGCCGTGCGCCCCGTACCCATGGGCCGGACGGCAACCAACCGCCGTCCGTCGCCCGTGGCCGAATCAACCGCCGCCTTGCACCGGAATGCCGATCCGTTTCAGGGCATCATCGTCGCCATCGAGCGGCGACTCCCCGGCAGGGTACCCGTTCAGCCGGAGGAGATAGCTGACCACGTCCAGGTACTCCTGACGTGTCAGCCCGCCCGGATTGTCCATCGGCATCGTGGTCCGGAGCTGCTCGAAGATGTCGAACGCCGTGAGGCCGCCCCAGTTCACTTCGAACGTGGGGCCGGTGAACTCGGCGGGGCTGTGGCACGCCCCGCACGACCGCCTGAACGTCTCTTCGCCGCGGTCGGCCAGGGACGCCGAGTATATGCCGTCCCGCGCCGATCGCTGCGGCTCCGCCGACGACTGCCTCGCCGCCGCACCGTCAGGAGCCGCGCCCAGCGCGGCCGCCACGGCGATACACCACAGAATTCCTCGCATCCGTCGTTCGCGCGACAGGGATCCGCCCGCCGTGTCGGCGGTCCGGGGACCGCCGGGCACGCGGGGCGGAATCGAGCTGTATCGGGGATCGTATGGGCCGCGAGAATACGATCTGCTCGCGAGACTGGTCAAGGGCTTCCTCGACCGCCGCAGCCGCGCGAACGCTTCCCGACCCGCGAGGCCTCAGGGGACGACGGCGGTGCGGGCACACTACGCCACAGCGGCGTTCCGCCTCACAGCCTGGCCAGGATGATCACGAACTCCAGCGCGACCGCGATCGAGAGAACGGTCACGTAACACGTGCTCAGCATGGCGAACTTGACCGCGGTCTTGAGTTTCGACTGCCCGTAGACCTCGCGCATGGAGAGGAACAGGTAGGCCGGGATCCACCACAGCAGCATGGTGCTGAGCTCGACCCGCCAGGCCAGGAAGAGGAGGCCGAGCGAGTAGAGCACGAGACGAACGGGCGACGCCCGGTATCCCTTCACGATCCGGGTGAACGCGTAGCCCACGACGACGCCGGTCAACGCCAGGTCGAGGGGGCGGAACTTGCCCGCCACCAGCAGGACCAGGAGCACGAGGTACGTGAACGCGTGGGAGTGCAGCCCGAAGATCAGGTGCTCGACGTAGCTGCGGCCCGATCGGATGTAGAGGAGCTTGAGCAGGAGCGCAAAGACCGGGAGGAGCAGGAAGATCATGGTCGGCGCCTGCTGCGCCAATTCGCGCTTGAGGATCTGACCGATGCCCTGGGCGCCGGCCTGTCGCTCGACCTCGCCGAGCCGCTCGGCCCGGTCCAGGAGCCACCGGGTCACGAAGCGGCCGGCGGCGGTCGTGTCCCGGGGCTCGGATGCACCGCTATCGCCCTCCAGCGCGATGCGGAGTGCGCCACCCAGCCCGGAAACCTCCACCATGGACTGACCGTCGGGCGTGCGGCCCGCGCCGGGCGCTGCGGAATCGCCGGCGGGCGTTCCGGGCGACGTCGCATCGGCCGCCTCCGACGCCGGAGCGGTCCTCGCGGCGTCATCCCCGGGCGCCGGGGTCTGTCCGACCCCCATCCGCGCCGCGGTCTCCGCGAGCGTACTGTCCCGCAACGCCGCCGTGGTTTCCAGCATCTCGGCGCGCATTGCCTCCAGCTCCTCCCGGGATGTGTCCGAGAATACGAGGACGCGCCCCGAGCCGAGGGAGAACAGGAAGAAGAACACGAGGCTCGAGACAAGGTAGAGCCGGAGCGGACGGACGTAGCGGGTGCGGCGTCCCTGCAGGTACTCCCGGGTCAGGAAACCGGGTCGGACCAGCAGTGGGACGATGCTGCGGAAGAACCTGGAGTCGACGTTCAGGTACTCGTCCGCGAGCTCGCCGAGCAGCTTGCGGAGCGAGAGCTGGGCGTCCCCGGCGGGTTGGCCGCAGTTCGCGCAGAACCGGCCGGTCAGCGGCGCTCCGCAGTCCAGGCAGGAGGCGGGCAAGGCCCCGGGAGTCGATGCGCCGCCCGGGGGTGTTCCGCCCCGACCGTGGCCGTCGGCAACCGCGGACGTAGCGATCCCGCCAGGCCCTGCGCCGGGCCCGTACGTCGGCTCCCCGCCCTGCATATCGCCCGAGTGACCCATACGACCTCCGAATCGACACCCTTGCCACGCCCGACCGCGCCTGCCCCCCGGCGGCGCGGCGTTCACCCGTCAGCGCGGTGACCGAGCAGCGCCCACGCCCCCGGACCCGCCCACGGGCTCCGATCCGGTGAAACGGCTCCAACCGGAAAGCGCGGCGCCGGACAGCCCGCACTATGATCTCCGATCCCGCAGACCATGGCGCGCCCCCATTCCGGACCGGCCCGGCAGTCGCCCTAGGACGGACAGACCGAAGGCACCCTCCGTCCCGGGTCCCGCGCACGGGGCCACGCCGGACTCAGATGCCGGTATCCCGGTCCGCACCCGGCCGCGCCCGGAGCAGCGCGCGCACGAGATGCCAGCCGTCCGTACCCAGGACCGGCAGCGGGATCAGGTTCAGGACCGCCCAGACCGTGGACACGGCCGCGCTCACGTAGAGGAAGCCGGCCGCGCCTTCACTCCTGAGCAGCCTCAGGAGCACGCCCATCGCCCGACCCAGCTCCGCGGTCTGGCCGGTGGCGACCAGCTCGCGGACCGCGCGCGGAATCAGCCACGCCCAAACCCTCACCTCGGCCAGCGCATATTCGGCGGCGCTCGCGCCGCTCGCTCCGTACGGCAGGTCGCCCGGCCCCGCGACCCACGCCGCCAGGCCGAGGACCACCAGCGCGAAGACCAGGTTCGCCACGGGCCCGCTCACCGCCACCACCGCCTCCGCCGTCCCCGGAGCGACCCCTTCGTACCGGATCCGCCCGCCCACCGGAAAGAGCGCGATGACGTAATCCGTCTCCCCCCACCGCCGCCCCCAGAGCACCGTGCCGTACCCGACCTGTACCTTCAGCACGCGACCGCCCCGGACCCGGACCGCAAGGCCGTGCCCCGCCTCGTGCACCGCGGTCACCAGCCCCAGCACCAGCGCGACCGCGGCCGCAAGGAGCACGGCTTCCACCGCCATCTCGCCTCCGACGACTCCTGCTCAGGAACCCGACGCCCCAAGGTAACACCACGCCGCCCGTCCATGCACACACTCCGCGCCCGATGCCACGCCACCCGGCTCGACGAACGAATCCGCTCCCCGGCGTGCTCCCGCGCGGTACCGCCCGAATGCGATCCTGTTCCGCCGCAGCCGTGGTCATTAATTTCAGGCATCCCAGGACACGTCCACACCGGCCCCGGCCGTGGAGCGGCGACCGGGCTCCCCATGGAGCCACCCGGCCGGCGCGCACGCCTCGCGCAACCACGTACGCCGGGCCCTCGAGGACGCTCACCCCTACGGACAGGAGCGCCCGACATGCCGCACATCGGGAAGGACCTGGTCCGCTTCATACTGCGCGAGGCGCGCGAAGCGGCAGACGCCGGCCACTGGGACCCGCAGGCCGGGAACGTCGAGCGCCACGTCGAACGCTCCATCCTGCGCTTCGTCAGCAGCCTGATCTGCGCCGACGATACGATCGACTCCGCCGAGCTCGGGCTCCTGAGACAGATCCTCCCCGGCACGGACGAGCTGCCGCAGGCCGGACCCGCGCTCCACGACCTGGTCGAACGGGCCGCCGGTGAATTCGACAGGACCGGCCACGGCACGGCGCAATCGGACTTCCCGCCCGCGTACATCCGCGCGATCATCGCCCGGGACCTGGCCTCGGGCTCCCACCGCGCGGCCATGGTCGTGGATGCGCTCTTCCACCTCGGGATCACCGTGATCGCCGTGGACGGCCGCGAAACCGAGAGCGAGGTCCGCGCCCTCATCGCGTACACCCACGCCCTGCGCAGCGAGCTCATGCGCGCCGGGCTCGACCCCGATCCGCCGGACTACGCGCGGGAGACCGACCTCCGCACCGCGTCCCAGTCCGCGGATGCACGCTTCCTCGAGAGCCTGCAGGGCCGCCTCGACGCGCTCTCCGCCCACGAGCGCCTCGGGCAGGACGTGCTCGCACTGGCCAACCTCATCCGCGTCCGCCGGATCCGGGCCGACCGCGGACTCCCGGTGCTGCCGATGTCTTTCCACATCGTGTGCACCGGCGGCTCCGACAACGCCAGGTCCGCCCTCGCCGCGCTGATCGCCGACCTGTACCGGGAGCTCCGCGTGGTCTCCCGCGGACACCTGGTAGAGGCCGACCGCTCGCTCCTGGCCACGGGCCATGGCCAGCGCCTCGTCAGCCATCTCGAGGCCGCGGCCTCCGAGGCCCTCGGCGGCGTGCTCCTCGTCGATCCGGTGCCCGCGCCCGCGGCGAATCGGCCCGGCACGGACCCCGCCCGCCACGTAGCGGAGACGCTCACCCGCGCCATCGACCGGCACGGCCACGACTTCGCCCTCATCATCGCCGGACCCGCCCGGGAGATGCGCGCGTTCCTGGACGCCAATCCCGCCATCCGGGCCCGGATCAACATCCAGCTCGCCCTCGACCCGCCCGCCCTCGCCGATAAGCCCGCCCCGACACGCACGTTGTAGCGGAATCGCGCAGATTCTAGCGAGGAATCCGGGTGGGCGACGCCGCGCCGGGAACGCCCATCTCTTTGCCCGACCCACACTTGCCGGGAAGCCTCCGGTTTGGCTCGCGCCGTGCACTATCCTGCCGGCGACAACTGGGTACCGCGGCGAATGGGAACTCCGGGGAGAGCGCCGCGGATGGTCGGACGGCCGCCGAAGTACTGGCGGCCGTTCGACGTTTCGGCCCCCCCGCGCCGACCGCCTCCCCCCGGTCCGGACCCGACGGACTCCACGAATCCCGGCAGCCTCCGCCGCCCCCGCCCGCGACGCCGCTCCGGCCGCCCACCCCGGCACGCGGGCGCGTACTTCCGGTCTCGACGCCGCGCTTGGAAAGGCTATCGCGGCACCGGGATCCGCGTCGGGCCGCCGCGCGTGACGCACTGCCCGGGCCCATCGGCCAAACCGCCCACGCCCGCCCCGGGATACCGCGAGCGCCGCGCAGCGCCGTGGTCACCGCTCCGCACCGGCGCCGCGGCCGAGCCCTTCTCCGTCTCCCGGTCGGCGCCCGGTTTGCCGGCGCCCCGCGACCCCGGCGCCCCGCGACCCCGGCGACCCGCTAAGGACGGGACGCCGCTCCGGCCATGAGGAGATGCCCCCATCACCCCAACCCGGAACCCGGTTCCGCCGGAACGATAACGGCCCGCCCCGGGCTCCGGATGACTGCAGGCTGCCCCGCCGGCAGCGAAGGAATCCCCCGGAACGCTGCCCACCCCGACGTCGCCTCGACCACCCCCGACCTCTGGCGCCCACCACCCCTCCCTACGCCCCCCGGATCTCCCGGTTTCAGGCGCGCCCCCGCCCATACGCGGGTTATGGTCAGACTTCCGACGACCTTGTTAGATTACCCGGTTATGATGTCCAACCCGAACGAGCGCCGAACGGCGGCGAACTCGAATCGCCATGACCAGCAAGACCACGTTCTTCGATGATCTCGAGGCGCGCGGCCTCATCTACGAAGCCACCGAGGGCGCGCGCGAGCTCTTCGCCGAATCCCGGTCCATCACCGGATACATCGGCTTCGATCCGACCGCCCGGAGCCTCCACGTCGGATCCCTCCTCCCGATCCTCGCCCTCGCCCGGCTCCAGCGCGCGGGGCACCGCCCCATCGCCCTGGTGGGCGGCGGGACCGGCATGATCGGCGACCCCAGCGGCAAGACCCGCGAACGCCAGCTCCTGACCCGCGAGCAGGTCGAGGAGAACGTCGAGGGCATCCGCGCGCAGCTCGCCCGGTTCCTCGATTTCGAGGGCGAGTTCGCGGCTCGGCTCCTCGACAACCACGACTGGCTCGGCTCCCTCGGCGTCATCGAGTTCCTCCGCGACGTCGGCAAGCACTTCACCATCAACTACATGCTCGCCAAGGAGTCCGTGGCCCGGCGCCTCCAGGACGGCGGCGGCCTCTCGGTCACCGAGTTCAGCTACATGCTCCTGCAGGCGTACGACTTCCTCGTCCTCTCCGACCGCCACGACTGCGTGCTCCAGCTCGGCGGCAGCGACCAGTGGGGGAACATCACGGCGGGGATCGAGCTCATCCGCCGGGCCCGCGGCCGGGCGGCCTACGGGATCGTCCTCCCGCTCGTCACCACGGCGAGCGGCGTGAAGTTCGGCAAGACGGAAGCGGGCACAGTTTGGCTTGATTCCGAACTGACTTCTCCGTATCGTTTCTATCAATTCTGGCTGAACACCGACGACCGGGACGCTGAGCATTACCTGAAGGCGTTCACCTTCCTCCCCCTGGACGAAATCGCCGGAATCATGGAGGACCACGCCCGGAACCCGGCGGCCAGGGGCGCGCAGCGTCGGCTCGCCACGGAGGTCACCCGCCTCGTGCACGGCGACGACGGACTGGCCCGCGCGGAGCGCGTCACGGCGGTCCTGTTCGGCGGCCGGCCGGTGCGGGACCTGAGCGCGGCCGAACTGCTGGACGTGTTCGCGGACGTCCCGTCCACGGAGATGGCGAGGGCGCGCCTCGAAGGGGAGGGCCTGTCGGCGGTGGAGCTGCTCGCGGACACGGGCGTCGCGGCATCGAAGGGCGAAGCGCGGCGGCTGATCCTGGGTGGCGGGGTCTACCTGAACGGGGAGCGGGTGACGGATCCGGACCAGCGTGTGCGGACGGAAGACGCCATCGAGGGGAAGGTGCTCGTGCTGCGCAAGGGGAAGAAGTCGAACCACGTGGTCCGTCTGGTGGCCTGACGGGGGCGCCGCACACGGGCGTGCGGCGACGGTTGCGGGATCGTCCTATGGATCTGTTCTTCGCACGGCAGCCGATCTTCGATCGGGAAGACCGGGTGGTGGGCTACGAGCTGCTGTACCGTCCGCGCGCCGACAGCGAGCATGCGGGGGTTGGGAACGTAGCCGCGATGGCCAGCCAGGTCATCGTGTCTTCGGTGCTGGATGCGGGTGTGGAGAAGGTGACGAACGGCACGCCCGCCTGGGTCAACGTGCCGCGGGAGCTGTTGGTGAGCGGCGCGCTGGAGGCGCTGGATCCCCGGCAGGTCGTGATCGAGGTGCTGGAGTCGGTGGAGCCGGATGACGAGGTCGTGGCGGCGTGCCGTCGGCTGACGGACGCCGGCTACCGGCTCGCGCTGGACGATGTGGTGTTCCGGCCCGGGCTCGAGCCGCTGCTCCGGGTGGCCCACATGGTCAAGGTGGACGTGCTCACGTATTCACCGGCGGAGCTCCGGGAGCTGGTCTCACGCCTGCGGCAGTACGACGTCCGGCTCGTGGCGGAGAAGGTGGAGACCCGGCTCGCCCGGGACATCTGCCGGCAGGTCGGGTTCGACTATTTCCAGGGCTACTTCTTCTGTCGGCCGCAGAGCTATGCGAAGCGCTCGCTCCCCATGAACTGGCTGAGCGTGCTGCGGCTGCTGAACATGGTGCAGGACCTGGACGTGTCGGACTCGGAGATCGAGGAAGCGTTCCGCACGGATCTGCCGCTGACGTACAAGCTCCTGCGCATGGTGAACTCCGCCGGCGTCGGCGGGCGGGGGATCGAGTCGGTCGGCCAGGCGCTGCGCCTGCTCGGGCGGGGCGCGGTGTACCGCTGGCTCGCGCTCCTCATGGTCTCCCAGGCCTGCACGAACGGGGGCCTGCAATACGAGCTGTTGCGCCACACGCTGGTCCGCGCCCGGCTCTGCGAGCTGCTCGCGGAACGGACCGGTGGGCCGGTGGGGGCGGACGCCGCGTTCCTGGCGGGGCTCCTCTCCACGCTGGACGCGCTGCTCGGCGTGTCCATGGAGCAGGCGCTGGAGGGCATTGCCCTGTCGACGCCGCTGCGGGACGCGCTCCTCGGGCGCACCGGCCCGATCGCCGGGATGCTCGAGCTGGCGGCGGCCTACCAGCAGGCGGACTGGGACCTGGTGGAGCGCAGTTGCCGGGACTGCGGTCTCGACACGTCCGTGGTCGCCGGCTTCTACCTGGACGCTCTCGTCTGGGCACAGGACCGGATGCCGCCGGCGAACCCGTGACTCCGGCGGTCTGCGGGTCGCGGCGGCGCACCGGCCGGGCGGCCGCCCTCCCGGCCGGTCCCGGCGCGGACCTGGCGGGCGGCGGAGCGCCCGCCTCTTTTTTCACGCGACGTCGCCCCGCCTACTCCCCGGCCCCCGGCGGCTGCACGAAGTAGCCCACCGTCCGCCAGCTCTCGTCCGGCTGGAGCATCAGGATCACGACCTCGCGGGCCTCGGGGATGTTCGCGAAGGAGCCGGCGTACAACACCACGACGTATTCGCCGGCGGGCACGTTGGGCAGAGAGGTGGTGTGCTCCGCCCGCTGGAGCTTGCGACCGCGCGGCGCGCCGATCTGCTGCCGGACCATCCGGCCCTGCTGGACCCACATCTCGCTGGTGACCGCCGATTGGAAGAGCGGGGCCGCCGCCTGCCAGCTCTCCTCGTAGCGTTCCGCGTCCATGAGCGCGAGCCAGGCCTCCGCCGCCTCGACGGCCGCCCGTTCCTTGGCCCCGAGTTCCGGCTCCTGCGCGGCGAGGGCCCTGGGCGCGATGAAGAGCGCGAGCAGCGCCGCGCCGGCGAACATCCGGAAACTACGTGTCATTCTCGACCTCCGGGAGCGAAAGTGATTCGGCGTTCGCGGCGCGCCTGCTCACGCCGCTGGGGCCGAAGGATACTGGGAATGGGCACGGAACGGTAGGGGCCGCACGGGATCCGCCGGTCCGGACCACCCTCGGGGTACCCCCGTAGCCGCCGGCGGGGTCCGGGCGGCGGGCCGGCCGGACGCCGCGGGTGGTGTGCTATTTGCGCGAAACGGCTTGGACGCGTGCGCCGGAGCGCGCACGGCCCGGGCACGCTGCGCCCCAGGCCGGGCCGGGCGCCATCCCCGGCAAGGCCCGTCACGAGGTGAGCCCATGCCGCGCTACGACCAGGACGACGAGATCCGCCGCCGCGCGGCGGCGAGGCGCGTAAAGCCGGGGCCCGGCCGCTTCAAGCTGACCGGCCCGCCGCTCGGGTACGGGTATCCCGCGGACGAGAGCGAACCCGGCGGAGGCTACTTCAGCGGCGGGGGCGTGTACCGGGAGGTCACGGACCGCGGGCACGCGGGGTACTGGTCGCTCCTCCAGCCCAGGGACTGGGCGCGGCTCGCCCGCCAGTCCGGCCGTCGCCGATTCCAGTCCCGGAGCCAGGACCCGGTGCTCGGGCGGCCGTACGTGGGCGAGTACCGCGCCCGGCTGGAGCGCGAGGCCTACGGCCGGCCCCTCGACCCGGAGGAACGATACCTCCCTGGCCTCCCCGAGCCGCGAGATCGGGAGGGCATGTACCGGGACCTGTTCCGGTACCTCGGACCGGGCTACGCGCGGGGCGGCGGCAGGGGGCGCGCCGGGGCGCGGGAGGAGCGCGGAGAGTCGCGGGAAATGCGCGCGTACGAACCCCGCAACATGCGACGCCGCCAGCGCCGCCGCCACGAGCGGCGCATGGCCGAGCGCCGTCTTGCCGACCGCCGGCGCGCCTGGCGGGAGGAATAGCCCCGGATCCCGCCGCCCGGCGCCGCGGGCCGCGCCGCCTTACCGCTTCCGCTCCCGGCCCTCGACCGGCCCCGTGACGCCCGCCTCGGCCCGTGACTCCACGGCGTAGACGTAGTCTCCGTCCACCAGGTCGTCGCCGTTCGCGGCGTTCGCGGCCACGTGGAAGAGCACGGCCCCGGTCGGCTCCCCCGGCGCCGTCCAGAGCACGACCCAGCGCGCGGTGTCCGGCGCCACGGGGAGCGTCCCGGCCACCCGATGGTACGCGTACAGCACGCCGCCGCTCTCGGTCACGACCACGCGCTCCTCTTCCCCGGCGGCCGGCGCGATCGTCCCCGCCTGCGCGCCGCCGCCTTCGAAGCGCGCCGTGAGCTGGAAGCCGCCCAGGACCATGCCGGGCCGCGTGAGCGTGATGGTGAGCGGGTACGTCTCGCCCGGCGAGTACCGGTCCGGCACGCCCGACACCGCGACCGAGCCCGGCGGTTCGTTGACCTCCGCATCGAAGTGACAGGCGTGGCACGTCGACTCGCCGAACCCGCCGGAAAAGCCCGGCGGCGGCCCGTCGCGATAGAGGCGGCCGAGCGGGACGCGTTCGGCGGGCGTGGGACGCGCGCTGGCCGACGTCGCCTCGAACCCGATGCCGGTCCAGAGCAGCCCGCCCGCGAGCGCCGCCACGCCGAGGCGGCGGAGCCCGACGCCGCGACGGGGACCCCGGCCCGCATCCGACCGGGCCAGGCGCCCGGGTTCCACGCCACCCGCCGGACCAACGGCACCGGGTTCCGGCCAGCGGCTACGCGCGCTCCCTGGCTCCGGCCCGACGCCTGTGCCCGGAGGCGCCGGTCCTGAGCCCTGCCCCGTCCGCCTGGGCCCCGTGCCCCTCAATTCTCGTCCGCGCGCGAAGACGGGACCCGGCTGACCACGAGTCGCCCGATCATGTTCGCGTCCGTGCCGAACCACAGGGTGCCGGTCTCGTGGTGGTACATCATGTGACGGATGGTGTGGCTCACCGGGTTGACCGAGAAGAACCGCTCGGTCTTCGGGTCGAAGCCGACGAGCTGCTTCTTTTCGCCCGTCTCCGAGATCCAGAGCCGCTCCTGGCCGTCCTTGGTCAGCGCGTACGGCCGGGAATTCGGCCCGCCCGGCATCTGCCACTCCTTGACCTCGCCCGTCCGGGGATCAATCCGGCCGAGGTAGCCCCGGCGCTCGTCGCCGTACCAGACCATCCCGTCCGACGTCCACTCGATGCGGCGGGAGCGGGACGCCGAGTCCGCCTGCTGGTACTTCGTGACCGCCAGCGTCTCGGGGTCGATGTTGATCACCATGTTCGTACGGAAGAGCGCCACCCACGGACGCCCGTCCCTGTCGATCACGATCCCGTACGGGTTGGACGGCTGGTCGTGGGGCACGACGATGTCGATCTTGCCGGTCGCCATGTTCAGCCGGCCGACCCGGTTCGAGCCCTGGGCCGTGAACCAGATGTTCCCCCGGCCGTCGAAGATCAGGGTGTGCGGATCCCGCACCCCCTCCGGCATCATGTAGATCCGGACCTCGCCCGTGGCCGGGTCGAGCTTCCCGATCCGGCCGTTCCGGTTCCCCGCGTACCAGACGAAGCCGTCCTGGTCCACGATGAGGTTGTGCGGGTTCGTGCCTTCTTCGATCTCGTACCGCTTGAACGTCTCGGTGGCCGGATCGAAGTACGCGATGTAGTTGCCCGCCTGGCCGACGAACCAGACCTTGCCGTCCGGCGCCACGTAGGGATCCCGTGGGCGCCCACCCCACTCGACGGGCCATTCCTTTAGATCCACGGCGCCGTTCGCCGCCGCCGGCTGGGCGTCCTGCGCGGCCATGGGCACCGGCAACGCCAGCGCGCCGGCCAGTACGAAGAGCACGGCCTTCCTCATGGTCACCTCCCTGTGCGGGGTCCAGAGTCGGAAAATGGGCGTCCCGGCAGGGGGATGCAACCCGGAAGGCGTCGGCCGGTGCGGCGGCAGGCGCAGAGAACGGGACGGGCGCGCGGCGGCGCCGCGCGCCCGTCGCCCACCGCGAACGAGACGGTCGGGGGCCGCTTTCCGGCGTCAGCCGCTACGCGGCCCGCCGGGGACGGTGCACGCCCTCCGCGATCTCCTCGATCAGCTTGCGGTTGAAGGCCGGGATGTCCGACGGCTTGCGGCTCGTGACCAACCCCTGGTCCGTGACCACCTCCTGGTCCACCCACTTCGCGCCGGCGTTGCGGAGGTCGGTCCGCAGCGAGGGGTAGGACGTCACGGTGCGGTCCCGGGCGACGTCAGCTTCGACCAGCATCCACGGCCCGTGACAGATGGCGGCCACGGGCTTGCCCGCGTCGAAGAACGCCCGGACGAAGCGGACCGCGCGGTCGTCCATCCGCAGCCGGTCCGGGCTCATGACCCCGCCCGGGACCAGCAACGCGTCGTAGTCCTCGGCGTTCGCGTTGCCGAGCTCCACGTCCACGTCGAACTCATCGCCCCAATCCGTGTGGTTCCAGGCCCGGACCTTCCCGGAGCGGGGCGAGATGATGTGCGTGGTCGCCTCCGCCTGCTCCAGGGCTTCCTTCGGTTCGACCAGCTCCACCTGCTCCACCCCCTCCTCCACCAGGATCGCCACCTTCTTCCCGTGGAGACTGTGCCCTTCGGCCATCGCTCGCTCCTGTCGATCGGGTCCCGAGTGTCGGCTCCGAACCGGGGCGTGGGGCAAGATGCATGCGCGGGGGCGGACCGGCCGGCGCCCCGCGCGAGTCACGACCGAACCCGTGGAGGAGCGCCGGTCCCGGCCGATCAGCCGGCTACCGCGGCTGCGCCGCCGAGCTCTTCACCGCGCCGGCCTCGGGCTGACCCGCGTCCAGGTCGTTCCAGTGGAGGAGCGCGTTGAAGCCGAGGATGAAGGTGCCTTGCGTCTGCCACCGCCAGAACGGGCGCATGGCGAAGCTGACCACGTGCCCCTTCCCGATCGGCGAGTGGACCAGGAGCGCACGGTTCTCCAGGAGACGGCCGCCGGCCAGCCCGCCGGAGAGCAGCATGTCCTCCTCCACCGGCGGGAACTGGATCACCACCCTCGGGCGCCGGCCCGGCAGACCCAGATCCGCCGGCCTGCCGACTTCGCGCTGCGCCGCATGCGCCGGCGGCGTGTAGGTCTCGCCATCCACCCAGGGCGAGAGCTTCAGCGGCCGGGAGTTCGGCTGGAGCAGCGTGCCGCCGTACCGACCCTCGCTCGTGCCCCGATAGTCCCGCTCCTCGGGCGAGAGCGTCACCGGCGGCAGGTTCGACGCGTTCAGGATCGGACCCAGGCTGAAGTACACCGGGAGCTGGTTCGTGTCGAAATCGTAGACGAGCGGGCTCTCCCGGTCCGCGATGATCCCCCGCACGATCACGCCGCGGGCGAACAGCCCCTCCGGCGTCTCCACCTTCACGCCCGGGAGCAGGTGGTGGTTCGGGAAGATCGCCGCCGTGCCGCCCTCCACGATGAGCGTGCCGCCCTGCTCCACGAACTCGTAGAGCGCGGCCAGCCCTTCCAGCCCCAGACCGACGCGCACGTCCGGCGTTGAGTCCGGGGTCCCGAGCGCGGGGAACTCGGGCGTGGCCCGGTACGGCACCGGGATCCCGCCCTCGGGCGCGCCCCGGCCCACCGAGCCGCCGTGCGGCCAGACGATGACGTCGAACCTCTCCCGCAGCCTCCCCTCCCGCACACGATCCTCGCCCATGTACGTGTACGGGATGCCGTAAGGGTCGAACGCTGCCCGGACCCACCCCTCATCCTGCGTGTTCGTCCAGCTGTGGACGTAGCCGATCCGCGGCACGTCCAGGTCGTGGGTGCGCACCGGCGGGATCCGATCGAACGCGTAGCCCGAGAGGCCGAGCTCCTCCAGCGCAGGGGCGAGCCGGGCGACGTCCGCGTCCCGAATGATGATCGAGCCCGGGCCGAACCGGCGCCCGCCCGCCTCGAACGCCTCCCGCGCCGCCTCCATCGCCACATCCGCGAAGCGGAAGCGGAACGTGACGATGTTGTTGTCCCCGGTGTGGTCCACGACGACGATGTTGCCCCGGCCCTCGATCCCGCCCGCCGCCCGCACCTCCGACGTGGCCAGCTCCATGGGCGCACCGAAGATCGTCGTGTCCTGGACGGGCTTCACCACGATGTTCCGCTGGAGGGGGAAGGTCCAGCCGGTGTCGTCATAGGGGCGCGGGTTCGCCGGCGGGTAGTTCTGGAGCGAGAAGTACATGTCCACCAGCATCCGGTACGGCTGGTCCGCCCGGATGATCCAGTCCCCCGGCCGGACGTCCACCCCGCCCGCCCGGAATGCGCCCGTGGCCACGTGCACCTCCACACCCTGCCGCCGGAGCGCGTTCAACGCATCCGCCGCGTCACTCTTGCGCCGCTGGGTGGCCGGGATCACCCACGCGTTCGTCGGACCCGTGCGCCCCCGCTCCACCGAGCGGCGGTTCTTCAACCAGTAGTTCTCCAGGAAGAGCTCGCGGTCATCCGCCACCCGCCCGAGGGCGACCATCAGCGCCGAGATCGTGATGTTCGTGCTGCTCCGCGGGCCCCAGGCCAGCGAGTCCAGGATCGGGTTCGGCCGGAACCACTCCTTGCTCACCCGCTCCCACTCCCCGATCGCCACCTTCGGGTCCGGGCCGTACGCGCCCACCTCGTAGAAACGCCCGATGGCGTTGTGCGTGTTGCCGATGAAGAAGAGGTAGTTCGGCGCCCAGCCGTCGTAGAAGCCGTACGTCCACACGCCGGGGACGTCCCGTTTCGTCAGCTCCATGACCTCCGTCTGCGCCAGCAGCCACCACTCGTGGATGACGATGGGGTCCAGCGCGGGACTGTACGGGCCGGTGCCCGTCGACGTGTACAGGTACAGCACCTCCTCGTGCAGGTCGTGCAGCACCGTGGGCGTCCAGACCAGATACTCCCGCATCAGGTGCCGCGTGAGCGCCAGCATCTGGCCGATGCCGTCCCGGTTGTTGTCGTGCCGCACGTAGCGGCCCCAGTACACGAGCGGGAGCGGGGCCGACCCCTCCGGGCGGGACTTGTTGAAGTAGTAGGTGTCGACCTGCTTGTCCCGGCCGTCCACCTCCAGGATCGGCGTGATGAACGTGATCACGTTCTCCCGGATCTTCCGGACGTGCGGGCTCTCATCCACCGCGAGCCGGTACGCGAACTCCATCATGTTCTCCGGCCCGCCCGTCTCCGGCGAGTGGATCCCCGTGGTGATCCAGTAGATCGGCTTCGCCGTGGAGATCAGCCGGCGCGCCTCCTCCTCACTGGTCCTCCGCGGGTCGGTCAGCGCGTTGAGCATGGCCCGGTACTCGTCCAGGCGGGCGATCGTCTCCTCATCCGCGATGGCCGCCACGATGAGGTCCCGGCCCTCCTCCGTCTTTCCGATCCGCCAGACCTTCACCCGGGGCGAGGCCTCGTCGAGGATGTCGAAATAGCGGTAGATCTCCGCGGACCTGTGCAGGACGCCCGGCTCGCCGATGATCGTGCCCAGCACCTCGAGCGGCGTCGGCACCGTGGGCGAGTACGGCATGTACGTGACGAACTCGGTGGAGATGCGCGGGTCCGGCAGGGTCTCCCGCATGCGGCGGGTATACGCCTCGTGGATCGGCTGCTGCGCGGACGCCAGGGACGCCCAGATGCAGGCCATGGCGGCCGCGGCCGCCCGGATGGTCCACCGCGTTCTCGCTGTCCTCATCGTCATGCCCCTTTTCGTGGCGGGATGCGACGTCGCGCCGGAGGCCGCCCGCGCAGCGAGACTCCCCGGCGCCGCTCATGGATGCTCGTCGATTCTCTGTCCAGGAGGTGCTCGGGTCTCTGCCAGGACCCGCCGCGACCCGGCGTGGACACGGGCCGGGCCCGGCTCCCGGATTCGCGGCCGGCGAACCGCGCGCACGCCGGGGTCCCGCGGATCGCGCCGCGGTCGGTCCGATCGGCCGGACACCCCGTGTGTCCTACCGACGGCGGCCGGCTCACGCCCTGCGCTCTCACTGGCGAGGCGGTCGCGAACATGCCGCTGGGGCCGACGGCGGCAGAACGGCACGGCATTGCGCGACAAGCTTGCCACGCTCCCGCTCTGCCGCCGTCCTGTCCTGACACTGGTGATCGAAGGCTCCCCCTCGGGCGCGCCGGTCCCTGAAACGGGCCACGTCCCATGCAGGTCGTGATCCGGATCCCCTGCGGGTGCTCCGCCGCGGTGGCTCGACCCGCACTGACCGTTCGGTGCCGGCCGCGGCGCCTGCCCATTACACGACGCGCACGGCGGTGATATACCATTGGAGGGCGCTGCGACGCGATCATCGACGTCGATCGGGGGCCACCGCGCGGCCTCGTCCGCCGCGGTCAGCAGCGCCCGGGCGCCTCGCCCTATCGATCACGTGAAAGACAACATGCAGCTCCTTTCACGTGAAAGACCGATCCTTGACGGTCGCGCGTTGGACCGCGCGCCTGTCGCCCTGGTGGCCGGAAACTAGCAGTAGCCGGTAGGATACCGGCAACCGGCGCGGGGGATGAACGCGGGAAACCGGCGGCGCCTGGCGGGTGGACGTGGAGCGACGGACCGGCGGCGGATGACGTCGCCCGGAACCCCGAATGCAACGGGCGATCTGGCTGCCCCCGCTGCTGACCGCCGGAACACCGGGCCAACGGCGCCTCCATGGCCCGGGCGCCCGGGAAGGTACGGAGGTATTTCGGCGGCTCCGGCCCCGGCCGCCGACCCGTGCCGTGGCGCTCCGCGTGGTCCGGCTGCCCGCAGAACGGCCCGGTGCGCCGGGGGATGCGTCGAGACGGGAGCGTGAGCCATGATCCGGATCAAGCGTGTGTACGACCCTCCCGCCCGGGGCGACGGGAAGCGATTCCTGGTCGAACGGCTCTGGCCGCGCGGGATGAAGAAGGAGGCGCTGGAGCTGGACGGCTGGCTCAAGGACGTGGCGCCCAGCACCGAGCTCCGGAAGTGGTTCGGGCATCGGGTGGAGCGCTGGGAGGAGTTCAGGAAGCGGTACGAGGCGGAGCTGCGCGCCAATCCGGACGCCTGGCAGCCGATCCTGGACGCGGCCCGCAAAGGCAACGTGACACTCCTCTACAGCGCCCGGGACACCGAGCACAACGGCGCGGTGGTGCTGCGGGATTTTCTCGAGAAGCGCAGGAAGGCGAAGCGAGCGGCCTGACCGCGCGTCGTGTCGGGCTCCCGACCGGCGGGCGGATCCGCGCCCTGACCGCCCTCGTGTTCGGGTCCGGGAACCGACCTGGCCGCCAGGAGCCGCGCCCCCAGCCACGGCGAAGGCCGCCCTGGCCCTTCCTGTCGCAGGGCTTCTCCCCGAACTGCGCTGCACGCCGACCGCCATGCTGGCCGATCCTCCGACGCGGCCCGGGCATGAGTCGATGTGCCCTCGCGCCTCGCACCCGGGCGACGCCCTGCAGTCCCGGCGAGGCGCCGGGCCCGCGCACCCCGAGTGGACGGCCTCCGTTGGCGCTCCGCGGCGTAGCCGAGCCTGCGTCCCGCCCCGTCGCCTCAGCGCCCCGGCCGGGCCGCCGCCCCCTCGCGGAACAGGAAGAAATCCGGCGGCGCGAACGTCAGCGTCGAGAAGACCAGGGTGGTGAGGACGAGGAGCCCGTACGCGCCGATCCGGGATTTGCGCCCGAACCTGTGGGTGAGCGCCGCGTGGCCGAGGAGCTCCCCGGCGAGGACCGCGGAGGCGAAGATCCCGAGGTCGACCGGGAGGGCGTGTCCGCCGGTCAGGGCCCGGTACCCGTGGGCCAGCGCCACGATCAGGCACGACGGGAGCAGGCAGCGGATCGCCACGGCGGGCGGCCAGCCCGGCAAGGGGCCGTAGAGGGCGCGCTGGATCGGCGTGATGGCGAGCGCGGGCCAGAACGCGAGCTTGAGGTGCTCCCACGTGCTCTCGCTCGTCGCGGCGACGACGGCGACGGCCGCGCTCCGGCCGGACCACGCCCACACGAAGTGCAGCAGGGACCCCAGGGCGGTCACGGCGGCGGCGCTCACGATCGCGCGACGGATCATCCGTCGGGTCATGGCGGCCCTCCGGGGAAGGGGCGGAACGTAAGCGCGTGCGGCGGCCGCGTGATCTACCATCTGGGGCCCCGCCACGGCGCCTTCCCGGCCAGGAACCACCTGCCTTCCGAGGGAAGAGTCGTGCCCGGGCAACGGTCGGACCGCCGGATGGCGGTGTGCGATTGCCGGAACACCCGCGCCCCGGGCCGGCGTGGTGCGGAGTGCTCCGAGGCGACGCCGGCGGTGGCCGCGCTCCCCGCAGACCGGCCGCCTGCGACTCCACGGCACCCTCCCTGGCGTTCGGCAAAGCGCCCTCCGGGACTCCGTCGCGAGGCCTCGCGCTGCCGCGTCCATCTCCGGATGCACCCCCTTCGTCCCGGGGATGCTCTCGTGAGCTCGCGCGGCCCGCCCGCTACTCGACCCGCAACGCCTCCATCGGGTGGACGTCTGCCGCGCGCCGGGCCGGCAGGTACGCCGCGGCCGCGGCCACCACGATCACGAGCACGGGCACGAGCGCGAAGGTGACCGGGTCCCGCGCCGTGATGCCGAAGACCAGCCCATCCATGAAGCGGCTGAGCGCCAGCGCGGCGCCGAGCCCGATGACGACGCCGATCCCGGTGATCACGAGGGCCTGGGCGATCACCATGCGGAGCACGGACTCCCGGGTCGCGCCCAGGGCCACGCGCACGCCGATCTCGCGGGTGCGCTGGGTCGTGCTGTAGCGCATGACGCCGTAGACGCCGAGCATGGCCAGGAGCAGGGACACCGCGGCGAACGCGCCGAGCGCGCCCATGGCGAAGCGGCGGTCGCCGAGGGAACGGCGGATCCGCTGCTCCATGGTCGCGATGTCGTAAACCGGAATATCGGGGTCCACCTCGGCGATCGCGGCGCGGATCAGTCCGATCGCGGCGGCCGGCTCCAGCCGGGTGCGCACCGCCAGCCCGAACTCGGGACTGCCCGCCTGCCGATAGTGATAGTAGATCAGCGCCTTGGAATCCTCACCGAGCTGGCTGTGCTGGACCCGCCCGGCCACCCCGACGATGGTGGCGGTCTGGCCGAACTGTACGATTTCCCGGCCGATCGGCTCCTCGCCCGGGAAGAAGAGCTCCGCGAAGTGCCCATCGACCACGATCCGGCGCGGCGCGCCGACCTGCTCCTCGGAACCGAGCGGCCGCCCGGCGAGGATCGGGATCCCGAACGTGCGGAAGTAGTCGTCGCTCACCACCCGGTATTCGGCGTGGCGTTCCGGCTCGCCCGGCCCGGCCGGCGGGCGGCCGGGCAGCTCGATGGGGCCGCTGTCCCGGATCTGGTTCGAGAACGGCCGGGGCGACCCGAGTGCCGCGACCTCGATCCCTGGCGTGTTCCGGAGCCGCTCGAGCAAGGCATCGTAGAACGCGGCTCGCTCCGCGGTCTGCTCGTACCGCCACCGCGGCAGCGCGATCTGCGCGGTCACGAGCCGCTCGGGCGTGAAGCCGGGGTCCGTGTCCAGGAGGCGGGCGAGGCTCCGGATCATGAGCCCGGTGCCGAGCAGGAGCACCAGGGTCATCGCCACCTGGACCACGACGCTGGCTTTGAGCAACCGGTGGCGCGACAGGTCCGCGGTCGCGCCGGACGACGCCCGGAACGCATCCGCGGGGGTGGTGCGGGACGCGCGCAGCGCCGGCGCGAGCCCGGACACCAGCGCCGCGACGAGCGAGACGAGCGCGGTGAAGGCGAGCACCGTGCCGTTCAGCCCGAGCCCGTCCAGCGCGTGCCGCCGGGTCGGGTCCCAGCGCCCGAGGAGCTGCAGCGTGGCGTCTGCGACCAGGAGGCCGACCAGGCCGCCGGCCAGCGCGATGACCGTACTCTCCATGAGGAGTTGCCGGACGATGCGCCCCCGTCTGGCGCCCATCGCGGCGCGTACGGCCAGCTCGCGGGCCCGGGCGCCCGCACGTACGAGCTGGAGGCTCGCCACGTTCGCGCACGCGATCAGCAGCACGAGTCCGACCGCGCCCATGAGCACCAGCAGGACCAGCCGCAGCTCCCCGGCCTGGTGCTCGACAAACGGCACCGCATAGAGCTCCCGGCCGATCGCCGCGCCCGTGTAGATTTCCCGATTCCACGCCGCGGACTGGGCATCCAGCTCCGCGGCGATCTGCTCGCGGCTCAGGCCCGGTCTCATCCGGCCGAGCACCGGCTTCATGAGCCAGTTGTTGAGGTTCTGCCGCTCGGCCGGCGTCAGCGGGTACGGCTTGTAGATCTCCGTGCCCCGCGGGTAGTCGAAGCCCGGCGGGAGAACGCCGATCACCTCCCGCGCCACGCCGTCCAGGTACAGCGTCCTGCCGACGATGGACGGGTCCCCACCCGTGAGCCGCTGCCAGGCGCCGTGGCCGAGCACGATGACGTCGTGCTCCCCGCTCGTGGACTGTTCGGGGCCGAAGAGACGGCCGAGGAACGGCCGCACGCCGAAGATCCCGAAGAAGTCGCCGAACGTCTCGACGCCGTTCACCCGCACCGGGTCGCCCGCGCCGGTCAGGCTCCACGCCGCCATCCGGAGCGCGGCCGCGGCGCTGAACAGGTCCTCCCGCTCGACGACATCCGCGGCCTCCCTGGGCGTGAGCCACGTGTCCGTCAGCCCGAGCTCCCGGAAATCGGCACCGACGACCACGATCCTGTCGAGATCGGGCGCGTTGACCGGTCGTAGCAGCACGCCCTGGATCGCGCTGAAGATGGCGGTGTTCGCGCCGATTCCCACGCCCAGCGTGAGGATCGCGATCAACGCGAAGCCCGGCGCCCGCGCGAAGAGGCGCAGCGCCTGGCGCAGGTCGTGGAGGAAGGCATCCATCGCTCGCTGCCTCCTTGCCGCGGGTCCGCGGTCGGTTGCGGGTCGCGGCGGCGGTGGGGGGAGGTGACTCGACAGATCCGGGAGCGGCCGGAAGCGGCCGGGGCTCTTGCGGGACACGCACCCCGGACGCGGCGCGCCGCCGGGACCGTGCAAGGGAAAAGATCCGTGCCAGGCGCGGCGCGGACGGCCATCGCCTTGCCGGTCAATGATTTCGGCCCATCTCGCAGGCCGCCGGGACGGATCGGAGGTCTTCGAGGGCGGACACCGTGTCGCGGTGGCGAACACCGGGTGGCGGGACCGGGCCGCGCCGGACGGCGGCTCACGCGACGCGCGTGGATCCACGCGACGTCGCCCCGCTCACCCCGTCGTCGCCTTCACCGCCTGCGCGAGGTTCGCGAGCTCCGCCCGGTACACCCGCCGCAGCATCCCCGGCGCGAGCAGGCGTTCGATGAGCCCGGCCACGCCCGACACCTCCCAGGTCGTGCGGATCGTGACCCGGACGCGGCCAGGGCCCGTCGGCTCCACGATGAACGTGGTGGTCGTCCCGCGCTGGTCCCGGATCCGCTCCTCGAGCACCCGGCCCGGCTCGGGCTCCGAAATATCCGCCACGGCCTCCTGGTACTTCCCGCCGATCCTCATCCCCATGCGGATCACCGTCCCGGCGCCCCGCCCCCCTTCTTCCACGTGCAGATGCGTGAAGTACGGTTTCGGCAGGATGGACGGGTGGCCCTGGCGATAGTCGGCCAGGATCCCGTAGACGACCTCCGCCGCGCCGTCGAATTCGGCGGATTCCTCGGCGATCACAAGTGCCACGATCTACTCCAGTTCAGTGCCGGACTTGTGCTGCGCCGTCATGTTGGACTCTTCCCCCGATCCCGAGGCCGGTACCGACCCGAACATGCAGGTCGCCGCGTGCCAGACATGACGGACACCGCGAAGGAACGAAGGCTACCGGGCTCTGGCGCGCGGCTCGTCCTGCGGAGCACACGGTCAGGCCGCCCGGCCCTCCAAACTACGAGGGAACCATCGACCGGCGCGAGGCACCTCGGGCCGGGACCCACGAGATCCGCCGTTCGCCGGCCCTTCGTCCTGCAATCGGAGCTTGGCCGAATCGCGGGATCTCGGTATTGACCGGCGGGCAACGGCTTCACTTTGCCGCCGTGCCGGGCGGTGACTCGACGGTCGTGGGTCAGCGCGCATCGGGGAGCGGGCTTCGATCATTGCTGCCACGCGTAGCCCGGGCCGAGTACCGCCGACCTGTGGCAGCGAACGCTGGTCGGCTGGCGGCGACCCTGCGACAGTACGCCTTGTCCCTCACCTCGACATCGCCCAGATCACCACGTTGATCGCCAGGGCGTAGGCCTCCGGGGAGAAGAGGAGGAAGAACTCCTCGCTCTCCCCTTCCCGCTCCCAGCCGTCGGCGATGTCGGTGTTGTGGGTCATGAGGACGAGGAGTCGGCCGCGTTCGTCGAAGATGCCGTGCATGCGGGGGACGGCGCTCTCGGCGCCGCGCTCGGAGGTGAGCCCGCCGCTCCGCCGCCAGAACTGGATGGAGGGGATCTGGGGGAGGCGAGGCACGTGGTAGAGGGTCGAGAAGATCGGGTGGTCCGGCGTCAGCTCCACGACCGGGTATTCCGGGAGCACGCGCCGGATCTGGTCCAGCCAGTGACGCCACGCGCGCTCGCCCCAGAAGTCGTCCGCCCAGAGGAACCCGCCCTTGAGCAGGAATTCCCGCAGCCGCCGGACCTCCAAGTCATCGAACGCGGCGGTCCCGACGTCGGACGCGAAGAGGAACGGGCAGGTGAAGAGCTCCGGGTCGGTGGCGCGGACCACGGCGTGGCCGAGGTCGCCGTCCTCCCACGTGTTCACCGCGGCCTCGGTGAGCTGCGGGAGGCGGATCATGAAGTTGCGGTCCGAGAGCGGGTAGTCGGTGCGCCACCCCTGCCCGCCGGGCTCGCGGCGGACGCTCGTGTACATGAGGCGGCAGAAGGTGAAGCCGTCCCGCATGGCGGGCACGCCCTCACGGAGCGGCGTCGTCCGCCACCCTCCTTGCCACCAGCCCGGGGGGTCCTGGGCGCGGATCCCGGCGGGGGCCACGGCCAGTGCGCCCACGAAGAGGATCAGCGTGTATGCGACGTCGCCAAGGCCACCCCACCGGGCCTTCCGGGCCCGCTCCCGGCCGCCGCCGGTGTTCCGTGCCACGGCCCACGCCACGGCGCGGGACCGGCCGGATCCGAAGCAGGGCGCTCCACGCCCCGCCGCGGCGGGCCGACCCGACGCCCCGGCGGCTCCACCGCGCACGGTCCCCGCCGCGAAGGCGGGATCACGCGTGGGAGGGGGAACGATGACGTCGCATACCATGGGGTTCAGCGCTCCGGGCACACGGCGATGCGGGCCCGCGCCTCCGGGTGCACGTTCCGTGCTCGGGGCAACACCCGATGCGGGCGGCTCCCCTACCTCGCCTCCGCCCGCCCGGCGTCCCGCGCCCGCTCGAGCGACTCGAACCACTCGGCCCGGGGGAACACCGTCGCCACGCCGACGGCGAGGGTGGCGAGACCGACCCAGAGGAAGTCGGAGGCCGCGAAGAGGAGGAAGAACACGCCGGCTACGAGCGCGGCCATCTCGAAGAGCGAAGCGGCGATGATGAGCCGCGTCTGGACATCGGCCAGCGTCGCGGACGCCTCGCCCGGGTCCGTCACGAACCGCGCCTCATCGACGCGCGCGACCACGCGATTCCGCATCGTCAGAGCGATCACGACACACCCGACGGCGATCGCGAGCCAGATCCAGAGCGCGGTCCGCGCCGTGAACCCCGAGTCGGGGGGCAGGAGCCCGCCGCCGAACCGGCCGATCAGGAACGACACCAGCCCGAAGAACACGAGCGGCGCGATGAAGAGCGCACCGACCACACTCCGGGCGGTGCGGAGCGATGGCTGGGAGTGCTGCATCGTGATCGCCTCCAGCGTGTCGTTCTCGGGCGACGTCGCGTCGGCCGCGTCCGGGGCGCCGATCCACCCTCGACCGGCCCCGCCGGCTCAGCGCCGGCGGAGCGCCGGGACCGCGCGGGTCGGGATCCGGTAGAAGCTGCCTGGCACGAGCTCCGGCCTCAGCACGGTGCGCACGAAGTAGAGCGTACGGCCGTCCCGCGAGAGCGTGGCGTGGAACTCGTCGTGCTCCGTGTTCACCCGCGGGCCCAGGTTCTCGGGCTCCGTCCAGGCGCCGTTCCGGAAGTGGGTCACGTAGAGGTCGCCGTAGCCGTAGCCGCCCGGGCGATGGGACGTGAAGATCAACATCCGCCCGTCCGGCGAGATCTCGGGGTTGAACTCCCAGTCCACGGTCGGCTCGCCCGGGACGAACGGCACGCTCGTGTTCACCGCGACGAGCGGCTCCCGCGGCGCGAAGCCGGACCCGGTGGGGCGCGCGAAGTAGATGTCCCAGTCGGCCGCTTCCGTGGGCCGATCCGGGCCGCTGGCGAAGTAGAGCACGCCCGCCGAATCCGCCGATGGGTACAGCTCGTCCAGCTCCGAGTTGACCTCGGGCCCGAGGCGGACCGGCTCGCCCCAGCCATCGCCCACCCGGTCCATGTAGAAGATGTCCAGGTCCGGCTTCGGCTCGCCGTCCACGGGCCGGATGGACGCGAAGTACATGCGGCTGCCGTCCGGCGTGATGAACGGGTCGATGTCCGGGTACGTGCCGGAGAAGGGCGCCACCCGCGGCTCGGTCCACTCGCCGTCCTCGCCCAGTTCCGAGACGTAGATCGTGGCCTGCCGGGAGCCGGGGAAGAACTCGTCCGCCACCGAGAAGTAGGCGGTCCTGCCGTCCGGCGTGAAGGTGAGCCGGTACTGCCAGCGGTGATCGGAGATCACGCCGGCCGCGAAGAGCGTGGCCTTGCCGCCGAGTGCGCCGGTCCACGCCAGGTACGCCGCCGTGGCGAGCACCACGGCGATCAGGGCGACGGCCAGGCCGGACGGCCCGCTCGCCCCCGCATCGTTGCGCCGCCGGCCCGCCCCCCGGCCGTCCCCCCGCAGCCCGGAACCCTGAATCTCGTTGTACCCGTTCGTCATATACCCTGGACTGCTCGGCGATGGAGCGCGGAATATGGCGCCGGTCCGCACCCCGGACAAGGCGCCGGCCGGTACGTACGCCGCGCCGGCAACCGCTGTTCCGGTCCCGCTCAGAGCGCCACCACGTCCCCGGTTTCCGCGCTCCGCCGCTCAGCCTCGAGGATGCGGGCCACGGCCTCGGCCTCCGCCACGGTCGCGAGGATGTCCCGCCGGCCCTCCCGGATCGCGGAAAGGAGGTGCATGGCCTGGCCGGCGTAGGCGCTCCGGTCCGGGAGCGGGACCGGCTCGGTCTCGCCGTTCCGGGTGAGGAGGAGCGGGTGCTCCCGGTCGTGCCGGAAGTCGGCGATGGCGTCCTCGAACTCGACCCGGTAGCGCATGCGGAACGGCGCGCCGGGCACGGCGACCCAGCCGCCGTCCGCGGTCACGATCCGGGGCCCCGCCGGATAGCGGTACTGGGTGACCACCCGGCGCAGCGATCCCACGCTGGACACCGCCGCGGGGTGGCCGAAGCACCAGCGGATGAAGTCCACGTCGTGCACGTGCAGGTCGTGGAGCCCGCCGCCGGACTTCGAGAAGTCCTCGTAGAAATGCCGGCCCCACGTGGGCGGGAGCCCGGTCCGCTCGAACATGGCCGCCCGGACCTCCCCGAAATCGCCCGCCAGGATCCGGTCCCGCAGCCAGTCCCACCCCGGCCAGAAGCGCATGCACATGGCGGGCATGCAGAGCGTGCCCGCCCGGGCCGCGGCCTCGGTGAGCGGCCGGATCGCGTCCGCGCTGAGCGCCACGGGCTTCTCGACCAGCACGTGCTTGCCGGCATCGAGCGCCCGGAGCGCGAGCTCCACGTGCGTATCCGTGTGGGTGCAGATGCTGACGAGCCGGACCCGGGGATCGTTGAGGAGCTCGTCCACGGACGCGGCGATCCGGACGTCGGGGTCGAGGCCGGTATCGCCGCCCAGCTCCGCCAGGTTCGCGGAGGTGTCCGCGCCCGCGCGGCCGAGCGAACGGCTGTGGATGGCGACGACGCGGCAGCCGAATCCCGCCCTCGCCGCCTCCGCGTACGCGGCCGCGTGCGTGCGGCCGACCACGCCGAAGCCGATGATCCCGATCCCGATGACGTCGGAGGTGTTCGTACCGGTCATGGAGTTCCGATGGCTGCGGAGTGAGCGCCCGTGGTGGAGCGGGGCCGGGCCCGGCGTCTACGCGGGGAACCCGGCCGCCGGGGGAAACGGCCCACGACCGACATCCGGACGTGGCCCGTCACGCGTCGCCCCCACCGGCCGCCGCGGCAGCCGAGGCGAGATGCCGCAACACGACGTCCCGGGCAGCGATGATGTCCGCCACCCGGTCGTCGCCCGCCTCGCGCTCGATCATGAGGTCGGCGGTCACGCCGGACTCGCGGAGCACGGCGAAGAACGCGGCCCAGTCGACGTCGCCCGTACCGACGCGCACCTCCGTCCCCCACTCCCCCGGCACGGGCGATGGCCGCGCGTCCTTGACGTGGAGCTGGAGCACCCGCGGCGCGAGCCGCCGCAGCGCCTCGATCGGGTCCCCCATCCCGTAGAGGATCATGTTCGCCGGGTCGAAGTTCACGCCGGGCGCCGGCACGCCGGCGGGCATTGCACCCTCCAGCTCCGCGAGCAGCTCGAGGAGCGTGTCCGCCGTCTCCTGGCCGGTCTCAAGGGCCACGCGGACGCCATGCTCCGCGAAGACCACCGCCAGCTCCCGGATCCGGCCCAGCAGGACGGGCCGGAGCGGGTCGCCGGGATCGTGCGGGATGAATCCCGCGTGGAAGGTGACCAGGTCGATCCCGAGCGCCGCGGCGATCGGCGCGGTGGCGCGCGCCGCGGCCAGGTTCTCCGGCCAGGTCCCGTCCGGCACCACGCCGCCGGTCCGCCGGATGGACTCCAGCGTCGAATAGTCCTCGCCCGCCATGCGCATCATGCCGGAGGCGACGACGGCGCCGACACGCCCCAACGCCTCCCGGACCTCGTCGAGCCCCATGGCCCCGGTGCGGATCGGGTCCAGGTCGAGCTGCACGGCGGCCAGTCCGGTCTGCCGCACGAGCTCGGCCAGGTGCGCGGCGTTCCGCGGGCGGAGCGACCAGGAGCAGACGCCGACCCGGGGTCCTCCGCCTACGGCCCGACCGGCGAGGTCGGCTCCGGCCGGCGTCGGGGCGGTCGCGTCCGCCGATTGCGTCGTTCCTGAGAGTGTCTCCTGGCCGTACGAGGGATCACGCATGTCCGGGACTTCGGGTTCGGGCATGGTTCGGCTAGAGGTCGGAGCCACGTCCATCGGTTCCGCGGCGGACGGTAGCCGCCGGAGCGCGCGGCGGCAAGGGGCGGCTCGGGGTCCATGCGACGCCGCGCGGGGCTTCCTCCCCGGCGATCCGAGGGCGCCGCGCCCCGGCCGGCCTCAGCGCAGGTGGCGGTACGCCATGTCGACCAGCTCGTCGTACATGCGCTCGGCCTCGTCCCCGCCGGCCTCGATCGCCGCCCGCGCGCAGTGCTTGAGGTGGTTGCGGAGCAGTTCCTTGCCCACGCTGCGGAGCGCCTCGTGCACGGACGAGATCTGCGTCAGGATGTCCGCGCAGTAGCGCTCCTCCTCGACCATCCGCTGGAGGCCGCGGATCTGCCCCTCGATGCGGCGCAGCCGCTTCAGGTTCCGCTCCTTGATCTCCGGGTCCACGCCCACCGCCCGGCGGGCGCCGTGGGCGTCCTCCAGGTCCCCGCAGCACACCCCCACTGGCGCGTCCATCGTCCGATCCTGCCTCGTCTCCGCCATCACGCACTCCTCGCCTCTGTATCCGCGCCCCCGCTCTCGCCACCGACCGCGCCGGCGGACGGCGTCCCTGCCGCCTGCACGGCATCGTCCGCGGGAACCGGCGCCGCCGACGCTGCCGGCCGAAGCGCCGGGAACGCTGCCCCGGACGACGTCGCCCCGGACCCCGTGGCGCCCCCGGCCGGAGCCCCCGCCCCGGCCGCCCGGACCGACGGCTCCCCGGCCGCCACCGCCCGCGCCCCGTGCCTCGCGCCGCGCCGGAACGCACGCCCCGTGCGCCCCAGCCGCAGGCTGTTCCCGACCACGCTGACCGAGCTGAACGCCATGGCCGCGCTCGCCAGGATCGGGCTCAGCAGCACCCCGAACGCCGGGTACAGCGCGCCCGCGGCGATCGGGATCCCGGCGCTGTTGTAGAAGAACGCCCAGAACAGGTTCTGTTTCATGATCCGGAGCGTGCGCCGGGAGAGCCCGATCGCGTCCGCCACGCCCATGAGGTCCCCGCGCATGAGCACCATGTCCCCGGCCTCCGCGGCGATGTCCGTCCCGGTCCCGATCGCGATCCCGATGTCCGCCCGGGCCAGCGCGGGCGCATCGTTCACGCCGTCCCCCACCATGGCCACCACCCGGCCCTCCTCCTGGAGCCGCCGGACCTCCTCGACCTTGCCGTCCGGGAGCACGCCCGCCACGACCCGGTCGATCCCCACCTCCCGCGCCACCGCCGCCGCCGTGCGCGGGTCGTCGCCCGTCAGCATCACCACCTCGAGACCCATGCGCCGCAGCCGCGCGACCGCCTCGGGCGAGGTGGCCTTGATGGGATCCGCCACGCCGATCAGCGCCGCGAGCCGGCCGTCCACCGCCAGGTAGAACACCGTCCTCCCGCGCTCCGCGAGCCGGGCGGCCTGCGCCTCCATCGGCGAGACGTCCACGCCGCGCTCGGCCATGAGCCGCGCGCTCCCGATCACGACCTCCGCGCCGTCCACCACCCCCGCCGCGCCCCGGCCCGCCGCGGACTCGAACCGCTCGACCGGGAGCCGCTCGATCCCGTGCTCCTCCGCGTACCGGACCACCGCCTCGGCGAGGGGATGCTCCGAGTGGGCCTCGACGGACGCCGCGAGCGCCACGAGCCGATGCTCCGGCCATGCTCCGCCCGGAGCCGGGAGCACGTCCGTGACCCCGGGCCGACCCTCCGTGACCGTGCCCGTCTTGTCCAGCACGATCGTCGTCACGGACCGCGCCCGCTGCAGCGCCTCGCCCCCCTTGATCAGGATCCCGGCCCGCGCGCCCGCGCCCGTGGCCACCATGACCGCGGTCGGGACCGCCAGCCCCATCGCGCACGGACACGCGATGATCAGCACCGCCACCGCCGCGGCGAAGCCCCGCACGCCCGGCGCGGCGTCCGCCGCGATGAACCAGACCGCGAACGTCACGATGGCGATCGAGATCACCACCGGCACGAACACCGCGGTCACCCGGTCGACGAGCCGCTGGATCGGCGCCCGGGAGGCCTGGGCGTCCCGCATGAGCCGGACGATCCGCTCGAGCACGCTGTCCGCGCCGAGGGTCGTGGCCCGGAGCCGGAACGCGCCCGAGCGGTTGATCGTGCCCCCGATCACCACGTCACCCTCGGCCTTCTCGACCGGCAGGCTCTCCCCCGTGAGCATCGACTCGTCGACCGCGCCCCGGCCCGACACCACCACGCCGTCCACCGGGACCCGCTCGCCGGGCCGGACGAGCACCAGGTCGCCCCGGACCACGGACTCGACCGGGATCTCCATCTCCGCGCCGTCCCGGAGCACCCGGGCGGTCGGCGGGCGGAGCGACGCCAGCGCCCGCAGCGCCCGGGAGGTCTGCCGCTTCGCCCGCGCCTCCGCCGTGTTCCCCACCAGGATCAGTCCGATGATGAACAGCACGGCCTCGTAGTACACGTCCGGCCGCACGCCCCGGCTCAGGAACGCCTCCGGCGCGAAGGTCGCCGCCAGCGAGTAGCCGAACGCGGCCAGCGTCCCGACCGCGACCAGCGTGTTCATGTCCGCGGTCCGGTGCCGGAAGGCCGCCCACGCCCGGGTGTAGAAGTGACGCCCGGCCCACGCCATGACCGCCACGGTCAGGCCGAGCAGTACGAACTCCAGGATCCGCGGATCGATCCTGTACAGCCACGGCACGACCCGCTCGAGCCACGGGTCCAGCACCCGATGGCTCCAGGCCATGAACGGGTCCGTCGGGAGTGCGTGCGCCGCGTGCTCCCCGCCCCGCGGCGCGCTCATGACCGGCATGGTCAGGAGCATCCCGACTACCGCGGCCGCCAGCCCGACCACGGCCTTCAGCCGCAGCGCCCGGAACTCCTCGTCCTGCGCCCGGTCCTGCTCCTCCTGCTCCTCGAACGCGGTGCGGCCCGGCGCGGGGAGCTCGGCGTCGTACCCGACCTTGCGGATCACCTCCACCAGCCGCTCGGCCGTGGTCTCCGCCGCATCGAACGCCACGACGGCGTTGTTCAGCATCAGGTTCACCGACGCCTCGCGCACGCCCGGCGTACGCTCGAGCGCGCGCTGCACTCGCGCCGAGCACGCCGCGCAGGTCATGCCGGAGACCGGGATCGTGATCCGGACCGGCTCCGACCCGCCGCCGTTCACGGACGGGACCGCACCGTTGGCCGCGGGCCGCGCATCGCGTCCAGCGCTGGCCCCGGACGACCGCGCCGCCCCGGACGGCGACACGGTTCCCGCGCCGCCATCGCCCGCGCCGCCCGTTGGCGCCGCCGGCGCGGCCTCATCGCTCCGGCCGAACAGGAAGTAGCGGTTCACCGCCACCAGCGCGGCGGCGGCGACCAGCAGGACGAGGAGCTCCGCGGCGCCCATTACCGCCCGAGCCCGGTCGGCTGAGCCACGCGGTAACCGGCCTCCTCGATGGCCGAGACGATCCGGTCCCGCGAGACCCGCGCCGGATCCACCAGGATCGTGGCCGAGCCGATCTGCACGCCCTCGACCTGCACGCCGTCGATCTCTCCGAGCGCCTGCTCCACCGCCTTCACGCAGTGCCCGCAGCTCATGTCCTGGATCGCGATCGTCACCCGCTCCATACGTCACACTCCGTTGGTCTCGCGTCGTCGCAAGGTACCCCTGGGGGGTATCCGGTACCGTCAAGCTATGATACCCCGTGGGGGTATGTCAAGAGGGCGGCCTTCGCGGCAGGGCTACCTTTCCGGGTCGAGCACGAGCACGTGTACGGGGCAACCTATGAACCGCCCTGGGTTTGCCGGAGGCCGCAATTTTCGAGGGATTGGGGTCATGAACGAGGCAAAGAGGTACTCCCGAGAGATCCGGGAGCGGGCGGTTCGGCTGGTGCTGGACCCCGAGGGGGAATACCCGTCGCAGTGGGCGGCGATCGAGTTGATTGCGGAGAAG
>Ga0207864_1001025_pt1 | contig 33413 bp, 32 predicted proteins | sample HigsolmetaAR202D_FD_184834 | JGI IMG/M metagenome (GOLD analysis project Ga0207864, IMG submission 184834) | Ionic liquid and high solid enriched microbial communities from the Joint BioEnergy Institute, USA - AR20-2-D (SPAdes) (version 2) ... | reverse complement strand
TCCAGGCTGGTGTTCCTGACCCTCACCGTCGTGGGGCCGCTGGTGGCGTCGCTGGGCGCAGAGGTCGGGGCGACCGCGGTCCTGGCGGGTCTGGCCTTCGTCGCGTCGGTCCTGCTGGGCCTGCGCAACGAGATCTTCCTGCAGCCCGACCACCTCATCCGCCTGGGGACGGTCACGATCACGTCCCTGCTGGCCGTGTACGTGTCGGCCGAGCGCCGCCGTCGCCGCGAGGTCGCCCGGCGCCTGGCCCACGTGGCCGAGGTCGCCCAGGAGGTCATGCTGCGGCCGCCTCCCAAGGCGCTGGCGCACATCGGCCTGGCCGCCCGCTACCGCTCCGCCAGCGACGAGTCCCTGGTGGGCGGTGACCTCTACGAGACCGCCTACACGCCCTACGGCGTGCGCATCATCATCGGCGACGTGCGCGGCAAGGGCCTCGGCGGCATCCAGCTGGCCGCCACGGTGCTGGGGACGTTCCGCGAGGCGATGTGGGACCGCGACCTGCTCGACCTCGTGGCCCTGCTCGACGAGCGCGTCTCGGCCGAGGCCGGCGACGAGGACTTCGTCACCTCCCTCGTCGCCGAGTTCCCGCCCGACGGCGGGCTCAAGCTGGTCAGCTGCGGGCACCACCCGCCCGTGCGGCTGCGCGGGGAGCAGGTCGAGGTGCTCGACCCGTCGACGCCGACGCTGCCCTTGGGGCTCGGCCCCACCCCGGTGGTGGAGCGGCACGAGCTGCTCGCCGGGGACCGGCTGCTGCTGTGCACCGACGGGCTCCTCGAGGCGCGCGACGACCGCGGCGCCTTCTTCCCCTACCTCGACAACCTCGACGCGCTGCTGCTGCCCGACCTGCAGGAGTCGGTCGACACGTTCGTGCAGCGCGTCCTGGACCACCTGCCCGGCGAGCTGGAGGACGACCTCGCCGTGGTCCTCGCCGCGTGCCTCCCGGAGAGCGCCGACCCCGCGGAGGCGACCCGCACCGCCTCGCCCGACCCGCTGTCGCGCTGACACCCCCGAGCGGCGGCGGCATGCCGAGCCCCCGCGGAGGGAAGGGAGCACCCGTGGCACGCCGGGGCGCGCCAGGGAGGAGCGCCGACATGGGACTCGCGCTGGGCAAGGGGCTGGGCCGGGTGGTGGCGGGCCTGCTGATGACCGTGCTCGGCATCGTGCCGGGGCTCCTCGGCGGCATCGCCAAGCCGGTGTCGAAGTCGGTCAGGCGCCAGCGTCGCAAGGCCCGCCGCAAGCGCGACCTGCGCTCGGTCAAGCGCGACGCGAAGGCGCTGGTGGGCGGGAGCGGCCTCAAGAAGGGGACCAAGCGCACGCGCAAGCGGCTGCGCAAGCGCCTGACCTGACGCGGCGGGGCGTCAGCCCGGCCCCACGTCGACGACGCGGACGACTGCCTCGCCCGCCTCGTCGGAGGCCGCGAGGTCGACCTCGGCGGTGATCGCCCAGTCGTGGTCGCCGGCAGGGTCGTCGAGCACCTGGCGGACCCGCCACACGCCGGGCTCCTCGTCGATCACGAGCAGCGCCGGGCCGCGCGCGTCGGGGCCGGTGCCGATCTCGTCGTGCTCGGCGAAGTAGCCCTCCAGCGCCTCCTCCCAGCGCTGCGCGGTCCAGCCGTCGCGCCAGTCCAGCTCGCCGAGCTCATCCCAGCGGCGCCGCGCGGCCAGCTGCACGCGGCGGAACAGCGCGTTGCGGACCAGCACGCGGAACGCTCGCCGGTTGGCGGTGACCGGCGGCGGGCCCTCCTCGACGGCCTCGTCGCGCGGGGCCGCCGCCTGCTCGGGGTCGGCGAGCGCCTGCCACTCGTCGAGCAGGCTGGAGTCCGTCTGGCGGACGACCTCGCCGAGCCACGCCTCGAGGTCGTCGATCTCGGCGGTCTTGAGGTCGTCGGGGACCGTCTGGCGCAGGGCCTTGTAGGCGTCGGTGAGGTAGCGCAGCAGCAGCCCCTCGGAGCGCGACAGGCCGTAGTAGGCGACGTACTCGGCGAAGGTCATGGCGCGCTCGTGGAGGTCGCGGGCGATCGACTTGGGCGACAGCTCGTGCTCGGCGACCCACGGGTGGCTGCTGCGGTAGGCCTCGAAGGCCGTCTCGAGGAGCTCGGCCAGCGGCTGAGGGTGGGTGACCTGCTCGAGCAGCTCCATCCGCTCCTCGTAGGCGATGCCCTCCGCCTTCATGGCGGCCACCGCGTCGGCGCGGGCCTTGGCCTGCTGCGCCGCCAGCACCGGACGCGGGTCCTCCAGCGTCGCCTCCACCACCGACAGCACGTCGAGGGCGTAGCCGGGCGCGTCCGGGTCGAGCAGCTCGAAGGCGGTCACGGCGAACGGCGACAGCGGCTGGTTGAGCGCGAAGTCCGGCTGCAGGTCCACGGTCACGCGGACGCGGCGTCCCTCCTCGTCGGGCTCGTCGAGCCGCTCCACCACGCCGGCGGCGAGCAGGCCGCGGTACAGCGCGATGGCGCGGCGGATGTGGCGGATCTGGGCGGGGCGGTCCTCGTGGTTGTCGGTGAGCAGCCGCCGCATCGCCGCGAACGCGTCGCCGGGCCGCTCGATGACGTTGAGCAGCATCGCCGACGTCACCGTGAAGCTGGAGGTCAGCGGCTCCGGCTCGGCGGCGACGAGCCGCTGGAAGGTCGGCTCGCCCCAGCTGACGGCCCCCTCCGGCGGCTTCTTGCGGATGACCTTGCGGCGCTTGCGCGGGTCGTCGCCGGCCTTGGCGAGGTTCCTGGCGTTCTCCACGACGTGCTCGGGGGCCTGCACCACCACCAGGCCCTCGCTGTCGAAGCCGGCACGGCCGGCGCGCCCGGCGATCTGGTGGAACTCGCGCGCCGACAGCAGGCGCACCCGCTCGCCGTCGTACTTCGCCAGCGACGTGAACAGCACCGTGCGGATCGGCACGTTGATGCCGACGCCGAGCGTGTCAGTGCCGCACACCACCGCCAGCAGCCCCGCCTGCGCCAGCCGCTCCACCAGGCGCCGGTACTTCGGCAGCATCCCGGCGTGGTGGACCCCGATGCCGTGGCGCAGCAGCCGCGCCAGCGTCGCACCGAACCCGCGGCCGAAGCGGAAGCCCGCGACGGCCTGCGCGATGGCGTCGCGCTGCTCGCGGCTGGCGAGCTTCATGCTCGTCAGCGCCTGCGCGCGCTCCACCGCCGCCGCCTGGGTGAAGTGCACCACGTACACCGGCGCCTTGTCGGCGGCGACGAGGCCCTCGACGGTCTCGTGCACCGGCGTCGTGACGTAGCGGAACGTCAGCGGCACAGGGCGCTCGACGGAGGTCACCACCGCGACCTCGCGACCGGTGCGCCGGGTGAGGTCGTCGCGGAAGCGGCTGACGTCCCCCAGCGTCGCCGACATCAGCAGGAACTGGGCGTGCGGCAGCTCCAGCAGCGGCACCTGCCAGGCCCAGCCGCGGTCGGGGTCGGCGTAGAAGTGGAACTCGTCCATGACGACCTGGTCGACGTCGGTCGCCTCGCCGCCGCGCAGCGCCAGGTTGGCGAGCACCTCCGCGGTGCAGCAGATCACGGGGGCGTCCGGGTTGACCGCCGCGTCGCCGGTCATCAGGCCCACGTTCTCGGCGCCGAGCTCGTCGACCAGCGCGAAGAACTTCTCCGACACCAGCGCCTTGATCGGGGCGGTGTAGAAGGTGCGCTCGCCGCGCGCCAGCGCCGCGACGTGCGCCCCCAGCGCGACCAGGCTCTTCCCCGACCCGGTGGGGGTCGCCAGGATCACGTGCGACCCCGACACCACCTCCAGGAGCGCCTCCTCCTGGTGCGGGTACAGCGTGAAGCCGCGCTGCTCGGCCCAGTCGACGAACGCCGACAGCAGCGCGTCCGGCTCGGCGCTGTCGGGCAGCACGTCGATGACGCGCGGCGTGGTCGCGGCAGGGGCAGCCATGCCCCCATCCTGCCGCAGCGGCCCCACGCGGCTCAGGGGCGCGCCGCCCGCGGGGAGGAACGTCGGCGCCGGGAGGCCGTACGCTGGCGGCGATGAGCGCCCTCGAGCCCGTGCGACCCTCCGTGACCTCCGAGGTGGGACGGCTGCGCGACGTGATCGTGCACCGCCCCGACCTGGAGCTGCGCCGTCTCACCCCCGCGAACAAGGACGCGTTCCTGTTCGACGAGCTCGTGTGGGTGGCCAAGGCGCAGGAGGAGCACGACGGCTTCGTCGAGCTGCTGCGGCGCGAGGGCGTGCGGGTGCACCTCGTCGCCGACCTGCTGGCGGAGGCGCTCGCCGACGAGGGCCTGCGCGAGCACGTCGTGGAGCGCAGCGCCACCGTCGACACCTGCGGGGTCGAGCTGGTCGACCGCGTCCGCGGGTTCCTGCGCGACCTGCCGCCCGCGGAGCTGGCCCGCCACCTCATCGGCGGGCTCACCGTGGCGGAGGTCCCCGGCGCCCTCGACGGCTTCGTCGGGGGCGTGCTGGGACCCGCGGCGTTCCTGCTGCAGCCGCTGCCCAACACCGTGTTCACCCGCGACCCGTCGGCGTGGATCCGCGACGGCGTGGTGATGGCGCCGCTGTCCAAGCCGGCGCGGCAGGCCGAGCGGCGCGTGTGGCAGACGATCTACACCGGCCACCCCAGCTTCGCCGGCTCCCGCGAGCACGTGTGGTACGGCGAGGACGAGCGCGACTACTTCCCGGCCACGATCGAGGGCGGCGACATCCTGGTCCTGTCGGAGCGCTGCGTCGCGATCGGCCTGTCGGAGCGCAGCCACCCCGTGGCCGCCGAGAACCTCGCCGCGCGGCTGTTCGCCGCGGGCGCGGCGGAGTGGGTCCTGGCCATCGACCTGCCCAAGGCACGCGGCACGATGCACCTCGACACGGTCCTGACCGTCGTCGACCGCGACGCCGTGGTGCTGTGGCCGCGCACCCCGGCCCTGGCCAGCGCCCACCGCATCGAGCCGGGCGCGGACGGGCGCATGCGCGTGTCGCCCGTGCCGGACCTGCTGCGCGGGCTCGCCGACGGGCTCGGCGTCGACACCCTGCGCGTCATCACCACCGGCGAGGACGAGGTCTCGGCCGACCGCGAGCAGTGGGACGACGGCAACAACACCCTGGCGCTGGCGCCGGGGGTGGTCGTCGCCTACGAGCGCAACATCGACACCAACCGGCGGTTGGAGGAGGCGGGGATCAGGGTGCTGCGCATCGAGTCGTACGAGCTGCCGCGCGGTCGCGGCGGGCCGCGCTGCATGTCCTGTCCGGTGCTGCGGGATCCCCCGTGACCGACGTGCTCGGCGAACCCTGGGACGGCGCCTGGGGCGACGACGACCCCGACGCCAACTTCAAGGCGGAGGTCGCCGCCTACTCGCGGATCGACCCGTCGCCGACCCTCGAGGGGCTCAGCGCGCGGACCGGCATCCCCGTGCCGGCGCTGGTGCGCTACATCCTGGTGAAGTGGGGCGCCGAGGGCTCCGAGGCGCTGCTGGCGCTGGGACCGCGCACGGTCGAGCGGCTGTGGCAGGCGATCGCGCGCGCCGAGGAGGCGGGCACCGACGAGGCCCGGCTGCAGGCCTACGCGGTGCTCCGCGACATGATCTCGTGGCTGCGCGCGCCGCTCCACGCCGACGAGCGCGCGTCCTCCTGAAGGATGAAGGGAAGATCGCCGTCGTGATCGACGCGACCCCACCTCACCCCGCGTAGTGTCGGGTTCACCAGACCGTTTCCGCTGGGAGCCACCTCCCCTGACAGGAGCAGTGCATGTCCGCAGCGCCCCATCCCGCGACGGGGACCGAGCCGCTGCCGCGCGCTCGGCGTCGCCGTCCGCTGCGGACGTCGCTGCTGCTCGTCGCCGTGGTGCTGGCGCTGCTGCTCGTGTTCCTCATCACCAGCGTCGCCCTGCAGCGCACCGAATCGGGGCGCTTCATCGTCGCCGAGCCGGTCGAGACGGTGCGCCTCGACCTCACCGTCGGGCGCGTGGAGCTGATCGCGGGGGAGGGCGACACCGTCGAGGTCGCGTACACCCGCCGCTACACCTGGAGGGCCCCGCAGCTCGACCGCAGCGCCCGCGACGGCGTGCTGATCCTCGGCGGCGGCTGCGGCGGCGTCTGGTACGGGGTCGTGTGCAGCATCGACTACCTGGTCACGCTGCCCGCCGACACCGAGATCGTCGGCTCCACCTCCGCCGGCGACATCGTCCTGGACGGCCTCTCCGGGCCAGTCGACGTGGCCACCAGCGCCGGCGACGTCGACGCGCTGGCTCCCGGCGGCCCGCTGCGGCTGCGCAGCTCGGCGGGCGACGTCACCGTCACCGACGCGACCTCGTCGCGGATCGAGGCCCGCACCAGCGCCGGCGACGTCGACATCACCGCGCGGGAGGCGCCGACCACGATCGTCGCCGAGACCAGCGCGGGGGACGTCGACATCCTCGTGCCGGACGAGGCCTACGACGTGACCGCGGAGACCACCGCGGGCGACGTCACGGTCGACGTCGTCGACGACCCGGGTGCCGAGCGCACGATCACGGTGCGCACGAGCGCCGGCGACGTCTCGGTGCTGGCCCGCTAGAAGAACGGTCGGCCGTCGGCTCCGGGCGCGTTCAGCCCTCCAGCGGCCGCACCGCGGTGATGGTGACCTCGAACTCGCCGGCGGGCGCGGCGTAGCGGACGGTGTCGCCGACCTTGCGCCCCAGCAGCGCCTTGCCCAGCGGCGACTGCGCGCTGACCACCGAGAGGTCCGCGGGCCGGTCCTCGCGGCTCCCGAGCAGGAAGGTGTCCTCGTCCCCGTCGCCGTCGACGGTGGTGACGACCATGCCGGCGGCGACCGTGTCCCCCGCGGGCGCCTCGCCGACCTTGGCGTTGCGCAGCATGTCCTCCAGCTGGCGGATGCGCGCCTCCATCTTGCCCTGCTCTTCCTTGGCCGCGTGGTACTCGGCGTTCTCGCGCAGGTCCCCGTGGGAGCGCGCCTCCTCGATGGCCGCGGACGCCTGGCGGCGGCCTTCGGTCTTCAGGTGCTCGAGCTCGCGGCTCAGGCGGTCGAACGCCGCCTGAGACAGCCACACGGTGTCGCTCACAGGAACGCTCCGGAGTCGTCGAGGAGGATCAGGGCTGTGATCGGCGGGAGAGTGTAGTCGCGCGGCCTGTCGAGTGCGGCGGCTTGGCATGCTGGGCGCATGCCCGAGCTGCCCGAGGTCCACGCCCACGCCGAACGCCTCCACGCCGCCTTCGCGGGCGCGTCGCTGACGGCCTTCGAGCCGCTGTGGTTCACCGCCCTGAAGACCTTCGACCCGTCCCCGGACGCCGCCGTGGGCCGGACCCTCGAGGCGGTCACGCGTCGCGGCAAGCTGCTGCTGCTCGGCTTCGGCGACCTCACCTTCGTCGTCCACCTCATGCAGGGCGGTCGGCTCAAGCCGGACACGGGCCGCTCGCGCCGCCCGCGCGGCGGCGTCGCCCGCTGGCGCTTCGCCGACGGCCGCGCGCTGCTGCTGACCGAGGCGGGCACCGAGCGCAAGGCGGGCGTGTGGCTCGTGCGCGGCGATCCGCTGTCGCAGCCGCCCCTCGACGACCTGGGGCCGGAGGCCGACACCGTGGAGCCGGAGGCGCTCGCCGCCGACTTCGCCGCCCACCCCATGCGCCTGCACACGTTCCTGCGCGACCAGCAACGCCTCGCCGGGATGGGGCGCCGCCTGGCCAACGAGGTCTGCCACCGCGCGCGGCTGTCGCCGTTCGCGCCGACGAAGTCGCTCGGGGCGGACGGCGCCGCCCGGGTGGTGGCCGCGATCCGCGACGCGGTGGCCGAGGGCCTGGCCGTCGAGCGGGCGCGCGACGACATGAGCGCGTCCAAGGAGCGCCCCTCCCGCGTCCACGGGCGCACCGGCGAGGCCTGCCCGGAGTGCGGCGACACCGTCCGGGCGGTGGAGTACCGCGACTACACCGTCAACTACTGCGCCACCTGCCAGACCGGCGGCAAGGTCCTCGCCGACAACACCACCAGCAAGTTCCTCAAGTAGCCCACCGCGAGCGGGGGCCGCCGAGCGGCCTGGCTACACTCGCCGGTCGGTCCCGACACAGGAGCAGACGTCCCCGTGCCCGATGGCGAGCCCGCGCCGCAGATGAGCTTGTGGCGCGACACCACCTTCGTGGTGGCGCTGGTCATCGCCGTGGTCGTGGCGCTGGGGTTCGGGCTCGTCGTCCCGGTCCTGCCGCTGTTCGCCGAGTCCTTCGGGGTCGGCGTCTTCGCCGCCTCGCTGGTCATCAGCCTGTTCTCGTTCGTGCGGCTGGTGTCCAACGTCTACACGGGCGCGCTGACCCAGCGGATGGGCTCGCGCCGGGCGGTCGGCTGGGGCGCGATCATCGTCGCCGTCTCCAGCCTGCTGACCGCCGGCTCGCCCAGCTACCTGGCGCTGCTGCTCGTGCGCGGCGCAGGCGGCTTCGGCAGCGCGCTGTTCTTCAACTCGCTGCTGACCCTGGTGATCCGCGCCGTCCCGGCCGGCTACCGCGGTCGCGCCGTGGGGGCGCTGCAGTCGTCGTTCCTGTTCGGGATCATGTTCGGGCCGATCGTCGGCGGCGTCCTGTCCGAGCCGCTGGGGCTGCGCTGGCCGTTCGCGATCTACGCGGTGTTCTGCGGCACCGCCGGTGTGGTCGCCCTGCTGTTCCTGCCGCGGGAGGCCGAGCTCGACGACGACCCCGAGACCGCCGGTCCCGAGCGGCCGCGCGGCATCGCCGCGACCTGGGCGACCGCGCGGCGGCTGTGCGTGGACCAGGCCTTCCTCGCCGCGCTGGTGATGATGGCCGCGTCGCGCTGGTCGGCGCAGGGGGTGCGGGTCAGCCTCGTGCCGCTGTTCGCCGCCGACATCGGCATCAGCCGCAGCTGGCTGGGGATCGCGCTCGCGCTGGGGTCGGTGACGCACCTGCTGGCGGTGTGGCCGGCCGGGAAGCTGGCCGACACGGTCGGCCGCAAGGCCCTCGCGACGCCCGCCTACCTCCTGTTCGCGGTGTTCGCGCTGGTGATCGGGTGGGCCACGAGCCTGCCCTGGTTCCTCGCGGCGATGGCCGCCTACGGCATCGGCACCGGGCTGACGTCGGTGAGCCCGCCGGCGGTGGCGGGCGACGTCGTCCCCGCGGAGGACACCGGCATCGGCGTCGGCGTGCTCAACACCGCCGGGGACCTCGGCAGCGTGCTGGGGCCGCTCGTGTCCGGCGCGCTGGCGGAGGCGTTCGGCTACACGGTGGGGTTCGGCTCGGCGGCGCTGCTGCTGGTCGTGGCGGCGGGCTTCGCGATGCGGATGCGCGAGACGCTGCCCGCCGCGGCCGTCGCCCGGTGACGTCGTTGCCCGAACGGCCAAGGGGCGTCTGGGCAGGGGCTGGCACTACCCTGTGCTGCGGATGATCCGGGACCTTGTCTACCGGCTGTACGAGCGACGGCTGTCGGCGTCGTTGCGCACGGGTGCGCTGCCGCAGCACGTCGGGGTGATCCTAGACGGCAACCGCCGTTTCGCCCGCGAGCGCGGGCTCGACACCGTCACCGACGGGCACCGCCTCGGCGCGGAGAAGATCCAGGAGCTGCTCGACTGGTGCTGCGAGCTGGGCATCCCGTACGTGACCCTGTGGCTGCTGTCGACGGAGAACCTGCAGCGCGACGCCGACGAGGTCCGCGACCTGACGGAGATCATCGCCGACACCGTCAGGACCCTGGCGGCGGAGCCGCGCAACGGCGAGCACGGGATCAAGATCACCGCGGTCGGGGCGCTCGACGCGCTGCCCGACAACCTGCGGGTCGCCCTCAAGGACGCCGAGGAGATGACCCGCGCGGGCACCGGCTGCCACGTGCAGGTCGCGGTCGGCTACGGCGGACGCCAGGAGATCACCGACGCCCTGCGCGGGCTGCTGGAGGAGCGGGCGGCGGCCGGCGACACGCTCGAGGAGGCCATCGAGGCGCTGACGCCGGAGGCCATCTCCGCCCACCTCTACACCACCGGCACGCCCGACCCCGACCTCATCATCCGCACCTCCGGCGAGATCCGCCTGTCGGGGTTCCTGATGTGGCAGTCGGCCCACAGCGAGTTCTACTTCTGCGACCCGTACTGGCCGGAGTTCCGCAAGACGGACTTCCTGCGCGCCCTCCGCGAGTTCCAGCTGCGCAAGCGCCGCTTCGGCCGGTGAGCGCGCCCGCGGGGCCGGCGGACGAGCTGAGGCTGGAGCTCCCTCCCAGGGGACGTGTCGCTGCCGGTCGCCGTGTTCCTCGCCGCGCTCGTGGCGCTGCTGTGGAATCGCGACGCGGCCGCCGCCGCAGCCGGCGGCTAGGCTCTCGGGCCATGCCCGTGGAGACCACTGACATCGAGGGCTTGCTCGTCGTCCGCTGGCCGACCCACACCGACGAGCGCGGCTTCTTCCGCCAGACCTACCAGATCGCCGAGATCGCCGAGGCGCTGGGCCGCGAGCCGGTCCTGCGCCAGGGCAACCACTCCCGCAGCGTCCCCGGGGTGCTGCGCGGCTTCCACGCCGAGCCGTGGGACAAGCTCGTCTACGTCGTCCGCGGCCACGTCATGGCCGCCATCGCCGACATCCGCCCCGACTCGCCGACGTTCGGGGAGGCGCGCACGTTCCTGCTCGGCGAGCCGCCCCACGGCGAGCGCATCCGGCTGTTCATCGCCGAGGGCCTCGCCAACTCCTTCCTGACCCTGGGCGACGTCGACGTCGACTACCTCTACGACGTCAGCGACTACTGGCGCCCCGGGGTGCCCAAGCCGTCGGTGGCCTGGAACGACCCCGACCTGGCGGTGGACTGGCCGATCGACTCGCCGATCCTGTCGGAGGCCGACGCGGCCAACCCGACGCTGCGCGAGCTCTTCCCTGAGCACCCCCGCTGGGGCTCACGCCCCTGAGGTCACCCCCGCTGGGGCTCACGCCCCTGAGGTCACCCCGTTCGCCCTGATGGCGCAGGCGCGCCTGCCGCGGAAGGCGCAGGCGGACGGCTATCCTCGGCGGCACATGGACCGTGCCCCTGACCGAGGCAGCGCGTGACGACGATCGAGCTCGTCCGGCACGCCAAGGCGCAGTCGCGGGACCGCTGGTGGGGCAAGCCGGACCGCAAGCGCCCGCTCACCGCCAGCGGGCACGAGCAGGCCCGGAGCCTGGCCCGTGAGCTGCTCGCCGCCGGACCGGTGGACGCGCTGTGGTCGAGCCCGTACCTGCGCTGCGTGCAGACGCTGGAGCCGCTGGCGGCCAAGACCGGGCTGCCGATCCAGGTCGACGAGGCGCTGGCGGAGACGGCGACCCTGCCGGTCGTCGACGGGGGCGACGCCTGGGTGGCGGCGGCCTGGCTGGGCGGTCGCGCCGTCGCCTTCGTCAACCGGCTGTGCGACGCGCACCCGACGGGGCGCGTCGTGGCCTGCTCGCACGGTGACATCGTCCCCGCCCTCATGGCGCTGCTGGTGGGCCGGGACGGCCTCGACCTGACCGACGTGCGGCTGAAGAAGGGGGGCCGCTTCACCCTGCAGTTCGAAGGGCGCCGCTGCGTGGGCGCCACGATCTCAGCCGCACCGGCCACCTAGCGGGGGGACCCGCGACGCTGCGGCTGACCCGAGGGGAGACACCCATGGTCACCTACGTGCTGGACACCTGCGTCCTGCTCGCGGATCCCCGGGCGCTGTACCGCTTCGACGAGCACGAGGTCGTGCTGCCCCTGGTGGTCGTCGAGGAGCTGGACCGCCACAAGACCCGGATGGACGAGGTCGGCCGCAACGCGCAGGGGGCGCTGCGCCTGATCGAGGAGCTGCGGGAGCGCAGCGGCACGGGCCTGCGGGAGCCCGTCGCGCTGCCGGGCGGCGGCAGCCTGCGCGTGGAGGGCAACCACGTCGACGCGGGCCTGCCCTCCTCCCTCGACCCGCGCACGCCCGACCACCGCATCCTGTCGGTGGCGCTGGCCCTGGGCGGCACGCTCGTCACCAAGGACAGCGCCCTGCGCATCAAGGGCGGCCAGCTCGGCGTCGCCGTGGAGGACTACCGCGCCGACACCGTCCACGTCGACGAGCACTACACGGGCATCGCCGAGCACGAGGTCGACAGCAGCGTGCTCGACGCGCTCCACCGCGACGGCAAGGTCGTGCTCGACGCCGAGCAGGTCGGCGGCGAGCCGTGGCTCAACCAGTGCCTGGTGCTGCGCGCCGGGCGCTCGTCGAGCGGGCTGGGACGCGTGGTGTCGCTCGACGGGGACGGGGCGGTCACGGTGCACCGGGTCGGCGGCGCGCCCCGCGCCTTCGGGGCCAGTCCCCGCGACGTGCGCCAGACCTTCGCCCTGGACCTGCTCAACGACCCGGAGGTCCCGTGCGTCTCGCTCATGGGCATGGCCGGGACCGGCAAGACCTTCCTGGCGCTGGCCGCCGGGCTCGAGCAGGTCGTGGAGGCGCGCGCCTACCGCCGCCTGTCGGTGTACCGGCCGCTGGTGGCGGTGGGTCGCCAGGAGGTCGGCTACCTGCCGGGCGACCTCGACGAGAAGCTGCAGCCCTGGATGGCCGCGGTCCACGACAACCTCTACTCGCTGTTCCGCCGCGACGACGTCGGGGACGCGTCCGCCTGGGGGCGCGACGACCACCGCCACGCGCAGGCGGCGATCGACGCGCTGCTGGAGCGGGGGCAGCTGGAGATGGCCGCCATCACCTACCTGCGGGGCCGGTCCATCACCGACGAGTTCGTGATCGTCGACGAGGCCCAGAACCTCGAGCTGCCCACGCTCAAGGTGATCCTCACGCGCATGGCCGCCGGCTCCAAGGTCGTCTTCTGCGGGGACCTGTCGCAGGTCGACAACCCCTACATCTCCCCGTACGGGGGGATGGCGGCGCTGATCGAGAAGCTCAAGGGGAGCGCCCTGTTCGGCCACGTGACCCTGTCGAAGGGGGTGCGGTCGCCGCTGGCCGAGCTCGCCGCGACGACCTTCTGACGGTTGCCGGAGAAGGTCATGACATGTCAGCGCACCGGCCGTTGACCCCGCATCGGCGGGTGGCATAACTTCTGCCGCATCTCGCGCGAAGCGCGAGGAATCGGCAGCTGGGGTCGGATGCTGCCTCTCCGGGCCGACCTGTGGAGGAACCCATGCGCAAACGTGCGCTCTTGTCCGGTTGTGTGACCTTTCTCTTGATCAGCACGCTCATCGCGCTCCCGGCCAGCGCCGCTCGTCCGCCCGCGAGCCCCGGTCCTCGGGATCGCGTGCTCGTCTACACGGGCGACACGGGCGGGCCTCGCAGCGAGGCGGCGGAGATCGAGCGCGCCGGGGTGCGAGCCCTGCGGGAGCTCGGCCGCGGTCTCGGCGTCGTCGTCACGGTGGCGCAGGAGCGCGACTTCAACCCGCGCACGCTGGGCGAGACCGACGCGGTGGTCTTCCTCAACACGCGCGGCGACAACCTCAGCGCGACGCAGCGGGAGGCGTTCGAGGACTACTTCAGCGACGGCGGCGGGCTCGTCGCCATCGCCGGCGCGATCGAGGCGGAGTCGGACTGGGACTTCCTCACCGACGTGCTCGGGACCCGGGCGACCGAGGCGACCCCGGTCCAGGAGGCCCTCGTGAAGGTCGCCGACCGCGTGCACCCGGCGGGTGAGGACCTGCCCGAGTACTGGGAGGTCGTCGGCCCCTGGTACGACTTCGCCGACAACGTCCGCGGTGAGCAGCACGTGCTCGCCACGGTCGACGAGAACACCTACTCCGGCGGCAGCATGGGCTTCGACCACCCGATCGTGTGGTGCGGCGACGTCGAGGGCGGCCGCTCCTTCTACACCGGGGTCGGTGGCACCGCCGCCGTCTACAGCGACGACGACTTCCTGTCACACCTCGCCGGCGCCCTGGAGTGGGCCATGGGCGGCGAGGGCGACTGCGGCGCGACCGTGGTCGACAACTTCGAGATGGAGGTCATCGCGGAGAACACCGTCAGCAACAACGAGCCCGGCTTCGACGTCAACCCGCTCGGCGAGCCGATCGGCTTCGACGTCCTGCCCGACGGGCGCGTGATCACCACCACCCGCACCGGCTACGGCAACCCGCGCAGCAACCTCGCCGCGGTGCGGCTGTTCGACCCGGAGACCGGCGAGCACCACACGCTCGCGCAGATCCCGGTGTACGACCACAGCGAGGACGGGCTCTACGGTCCCGCGATCGACAACGACTTCGAGAACAACCACTGGGTGTACCTGTACTACGCCCCGGTCCAGATGGAGGGCATCTCCCAGAGCGGCAAGCCGTACCCGGAGACCACGCCGCCGGGCGCCGCGCCCAACACCGGGCCCGACCCGAGCACGTGGGACCCGTGGGTCGGCTACTTCCAGCTGTCGCGCTTCAAGTTCGTCGACGGCCCGGCCCCGTACCTGGACATGGCCTCCGAGCAGAAGATCCTGAAGGTCGAGGTCAACCGCGGCGCGTGCTGCCACGTCGCCGGCGACATCGACTTCGACTCGGACAACAACCTGTGGCTGGTCACCGGTGACGACACCCCGGCGGGCGGCGGCAACGCCGGCGGTTTCGGCGTGTTCAACGACCAGCTGACCAACGAGACCCAGCAGATCAACCTGGCCGGCGCGACCGGCGGCACCTTCACGCTGACCTTCGACGGCCAGACCACGGCGCCGATCCCGTTCCCGCTGGACAACGCGGCGATCGAGGCGGCGCTGGAGGCCCTGCCGAACATCGACGACGTGTTCGTCTCCGGCACCAACGCCACGGTCCGCACCATCCAGTTCCGCGGCAGCCACTCGGAGACGGACGTGCCGCAGATGACCGGTGACGGGTCGGGGCTCCAGGGCACCAGCACCGTCACCGTGACGACCACGCAGGAGGGCGGCTGGTACTGGGCTCCGCACGTGGACGCGCGGCGCTCGTCGCTCAACACCAACGACCTGCGCGGCAAGGTCCTGCGGATCAAGGTCAACGCCGACGGCAGCTACAGCATCCCGCCGGGGAACCTGTTCGGCGAGGACAGCGACCCGCTGACCCGCCCCGAGATCTACGCGATGGGCTTCCGCAACCCGTTCCGCATCACGCTGGACGCGAACGACGTGGCCTACGTCACGGACTACTCGCCCGACTCGCGGGTGCCGGAGGTGTTCCGCGGGCCGGCCGGGACGGGGCGCGTGGAGATCGTGGACGAGCCCGCCAACTACGGCTGGCCGGTCTGCTACGCGCCGAACCTGCCGTACTTCAAGTGGAACTTCAACGAGTCGCGGCCGCTGAACCCGGACAACCCCGAGATGTTCGACTGCGCCAACGGGCCTGAGAACACCTCGCGGTGGAACACCGGTCGCACGCAGACGCCGCCGGTGAAGCAGCCGGACATCTGGTACTCGTACAACGACAACGCGCCGGGCAACCCGCTCGGGACGCCGTGCCTGGCCTACTACGCCCAGGACCCGCCGGGCACCTGCCCGCAGCTGTTCCCCGAGCTCGGCACCGGCGGTGTCGGCCCGCAGGGCGCCGCGCCGTACAACTACGACCCGAGCAACCCGAACCCGACGAAGTTCCCCGAGTACTTCGACGGCGCCTTCTTCCTCGGCGAGTTCACCCGCGACTGGACGCGCGAGGTGCGGCTGGACGAGGACGGCAACATCTTCAAGATCAACAACACGCTGCCGTGCGGCGCCGAGCCGTCGCCGTTCCTGTGCGACAACCCGATGGACATGCAGTTCACCGACGGCAACCTGTACCTGCTGACGTACGGCGACGGGTTCTTCCGCGCCAACGGAGACGCCAAGCTGGTCAGGTTCCACTACCACGGCAACGACTGACGTCGCTGCCCGTGCGATGACCTCAGGGGGCGCCGCCGCCGGCGGCGCCCCCGCCGTCTTCAGCCCTCGTCGGGGCGCTCGCCGGTGAGGAAGTAGGCGACCTGGCGGGCCATCTCCACGCCGTGGTCGGCGATGCGCTCGTAGTAGCGGGCGATCAGCGCCAGGCTGACGGCCTCCTCGACCGACTGCTGACCGGTGTAGAGCTCGGTGAGCAGGAACTTCTGCAGCAGGTCGACCTGGTCGTCCTGCTTGGCCAGGTCGTTGGCCGCGAGCGCGTCGTGCTGCGCCCACGCCTCGACCGCCCCGCTGAAGATCGCCGCGGACGTGCTGCCGAGCTGAGCGATCGTGTCACGCAGCTCCTCGGCCATGGCCGGCGGGTGCACCCACGTCAGCGACTCGGCGACGTGGCGCAGCAGGTCGCCGGAGCGCTGCACGTCGGCGGTGGAGCGCAGCACCGCCACCACCCGGCGCAGGTCGCGGGCGACGGGCGACTGCCGCGCCAGGAGCACGTAGCAGCCCTCCTCCAGCTCGCGGCAGCGGCGGTCGACCTCCACGTCGACCGCGATCGCCTTGGCCGCCGCGTGCGTGTCGGCCTGCAGGAAGGCGGTGGTGACCGGCTCGATCCGCTCCGCCACCAGCGAGCCTGCGTGCACGAGCAGCCGGTCGAGGTCGGCGAGCTGCTCGTCGAAGGCCATGCGCGAGCCGCCCGGCTCGCGACGCTCCGCCTCCAACCACGTCAGGGGATCCGGCGGCGACGGATCCTGCGCGGGTCCGTGTGTCTCTGACTCGTCCACCATGTCCTGCCCGTCTGCGCCTGGAGGCCGTGGCTTCGCGTGTGCCCTATTGTGTGGGCGATGACACCCGACGGCGAGGTGTCGGCCCGCGCCGGCCGTCGGCGCCCCAGCACCTCGCGCGCGCTCGACGGGGAGGACTCCCGGACATGGCGGTGACGGCGCCGGGGCTGCGCCTCCTCGTGCGCCCCGGGCACCCCGACTTCCTCGACCTGCCCTGGGACACGCCCCTGAAGGAGTGGGACGTGGACCGCGTCGTGGAGGTCGCGCGCGGGGTCCATCGCCACGTCGTCCGCTTCGTCGACTACGGCGGGCGCCTGTACGCCCTCAAGGAGCTGCCGCCGCGTCTGGCGCGCCGCGAGTACGCGATGCTGCGCAAGATGGCCGAGGAGAAGCTCCCGGTCGTCGAGGTGGTCGGCGTCGTGGAGCGCTCGCGGGCGGACCTGCCCGGGGGCCCGCTCGAGGACGTGCTCATCACCCGCTACCTCGACTACTCGCTGCCGTACCGGACGCTGTTCACCCACCGGCGCTCGCCGCGGCTCGACGAGGCCCAGCGCGATCTGCACGCGCGGCTGCTCGACGCGCTGGCGAGCCTGCTGGTGCGGCTGCACCTGGCGGGCTTCTACTGGGGCGACTGCTCCCTGTCCAACACGCTGTTCCGGCGGGACGCGGGCGCGCTGGCGGCGTACGTGGTGGACGCCGAGACCGGCGAGTGGCACGAGCAGCTCACCGACGGCCAGCGCGAGGCCGAGCTCGAGGTCGCGGTGCTCAACGTCGCCGGCGGGCTCATGGACCTGCAGAGCCAGTTCGACCTGCCGCCCGAGCCCGACCCCGTCGAGACGGCAGAGGACCTCCGCCGCCGCTACGAGCAGCTGTGGCACGAGCTGACCACCACCGAGGTCATCGCCCCCGACGAGCGCTACCGGATCGAGGCGCGCGTGCGGCGGCTCAACGAGCTCGGCTTCGACGTCGACGAGGTCGAGCTGGTCGCCACCGACGACGGGAACCGGCTGATCCTGCGCCCGTCGGTGACCGAGCAGGGCTTCCACCGCCAGCGGCTCCTGTCGCTCACCGGCCTCGAGGCGCAGGAGAACCAGGCCCGCAGCCTGCTCAACGACCTCGCCAACTTCCGCGCCCACGTCGAGCAGGAGGAGGGGCGGCCGATGGCCGAGACCGTGGCCGCCTACCGGTGGCTCAGCGAGGTCTTCGAGCCCACCGTCGCCGCGATCCCCGAGGACCTGCGCGGCCGGCTCGAGCCCGTGGAGGTGTTCCACGAGGTCATCGAGCACAAGTGGTTCCTGTCGGAGCAGGCCGGCCGCGACGTCGGCATCGAGGAGGCCGTGGCCTCCTACATGCGCGAGGTGCTGCCGCAGGTCCCCGAGGAGCGCAGGATCCTGGCCAGCGAGGCCGACGAGTCGGTCGGCTTCATGGGCTACGGGTGACGCCGCGGCTCAGCCCGTGGAGCGGTGGCGTTCGCGGAACGCCGCGACGTTGCTGCGGTTGGAGCAGGTGTCCGAGCAGTAGCGGCGCGAGCTGTTGCGGGAGGCGTCGACGAACACGTCGCGGCAGGTGCGGCCGACGCAGGCGCCCAGCCGCTGGCGGCCGAAGCGGGTCACCACCTCTGCCAAGCCCATCGCGGTGATCGCGCCGAGGCGCTGGGCGACGCCGGCGCCGGCGCTGTCGTAGTGCAGGTGCCAGCCGCTGCCGTCGTGGCCGCTGATGCGCGGTCGCGCATCGGTCTCGGCGAGCAGCTCGTTGAGGACGCGCACGGCCTCCTCGTCGTCGGCGGCGGCGAACACGGTGAAGAGCCGGTCGGCGAGCTGCGCGACAGCCTCGAGGTCGCCCTCGCCGACCCCGTCGGCGGGCAGACCGTGGGCCGCGAGGAAGGCGTCGAGCGGCGGCGGCGGCTTGGCTGCCGTGCCGTCGGCCCTCCGTGGCTCGGTGGCGTAGTGGTTCACGAGGTCGACGGCCAGCGCCACCGGTGCGTCACTGTAATGTCCGAAATTCACTTGACCTCTTACGACCCGGCCTCTAGGCTGTAAGAACCGAACCGCGGTATGGACTTTACCACGCGGTGCGAGGCGACGGAGGCCCGATGAACCCCCTGCTGTCGGAGTACCTGAGCAGGATCCATGCCGAGGAGCTGACCTCCCAGGCGGCCACCGCACGTCGCCTCGCCGCGGCTCGCCGCCGTGGCGCGCGGCCGCCTGCGTCCCCCGTCGGTCCGTTGCGGCGCGCCGTGGGGCTGCGCCTCGTGGCGGTGGGCCTGCGCCTGGCCGGCAGCCGCTGACGTCCGCGGTGCTGCCGGCCGCGGCGCCCGGCGGGCGTTCCAGGAAGGCTGTGCGCGGGGGCTATCCTCCGCGCAGGTCCCCCGACGGCGCGAGGAGCCTCGTCATGGACAGCCGCAACCGGGAGCGCCCCGACCGCAACCTCGCCCTGGAGCTGGTGCGCGCCACCGAGGCCGCCGCCCTGGCCGCCGGCCGCTGGATGGGCCGCGCGGACAAGGAGGCCGGCGACCAGGCCGCCGTCGACGCGATGCGCCTGGTGCTGTCCACGGTGGAGATGGACGGCGTCGTCGTCATCGGCGAGGGCGAGAAGGACGAGGCGCCGATGCTCTACAACGGCGAGAAGGTCGGCACCGGCAACCCGCCGCAGGTCGACATCGCCGTGGATCCCATCGACGGCACCCGCCTGCTGGCGCAGGGCCGGCCGGGCTCGCTGGCGGTCATCGCCTGCGCCCCGCGCGGCACGATGTTCAACCCGGGCCCGATGGTGTACATGCACAAGTGGGTGGTGGGCCCCGAGGCGCGGGGCGCGGTCGACATCGACGCGCCCATCGCCGAGAACCTGCGACGCATCGCCGACGCCAAGGACAAGGACGTCGAGGACCTCGTCGTCATCATGCTCGACCGCCCGCGGCACGAGGAGATGTTCGCCGAGGTGCGGGCCACCGGCGCACGGCTGCGGCTGATCATGGACGGCGACGTGGCCGCCGCGCTGCTGGCGCTGCTGCCCGACAAGCCGGTCGACGTGCTGCTCGGCATCGGCGGCACCCCCGAGGGCGTGACCACGGCCTGCGCGGTGCAGGCGCTGGGCGGGGAGATGCTCGGGCGCCTGTGGGCGCGCGACGAGGACGAGGCGCGCCGCGCCCGCGAGCTCGGCTACGACCTCGACGAGCCGCTCGACACCGGCCGCCTGGTGTCCTCGTCGGACACCTTCTTCGTGTGCACGGGCATCACCCCCGGCGACCTCGTCGACGGCGTCGAGTACGACCGGCGGGGCGCGGTCACCGACTCGCTGGTCATGCGCGGCAAGTCCGGCACCGTGCGCTGGATCAAGGCGCGCCACACGTTCTCCAAGCTCATGACCTACTCGTCGATCGACTTCGAGTAGCCCAGGCGGCGTTCACCACCCGTTCACCCCCCGCCCCCGTCACGTCGGAGCACAGGCACCTGCGCTCCTACCGTGCCGCGCCGCCGCGGCGATCGCCGCGGCACCCCCGAGCACGTGTGGAGGCGAGCGTTCGTGCTGGACAGACGACCCCTCGGCCGCGCGCTGCCGCTGCTGCCGCACCGCAGCGGCACGCGCGCGGCGGTGACCTGCCGGTACCGCTGCGCCGACCAGTGCGCGCACCCGGCACCCAACACCGGTGACGACCCCGCCTTCGGTGACGTCGTCGCGGGGGCGATGAGCCGCCGCGGCTTCCTCGACTTCGAGCACCAGACCGCGGCCGTGCAGGAGCAGCAGGTCGGCTACAGCTGCGACCACGTGACGATCCTGCCCCCGGCGGGGCGCCACCGCGGCGGGGCCCGAGCGCTGCTCGTGGTCAACCACGAGTACACCGACCCGGAGCTGATGTTCCGCGACCACGACCCCGAGGGGACCTCCGAGCGCGGCTTCGTGCGCCAGCACCTCACCGTCCCGCGCGGCGCGGAGGCGTTGCGGTCCGGTCCTGTCGCCCGACGGTGAGACGATGTTCTGCGCCGTCCAGCACCCCGGCGAGGTCGACGGCGCGTTCCCCGACAACCGCGCCAGCACGTGGCCGGACGGCGACCAGCCGCGGCCGTCGGTCGTCGCCACCTTCCGCGCCGCCCCGGGACCCGAGCACATCGGCGCCTGAGCGCACCCCCGCCGTCGACCAGGGTCGCCGTCCGCGGCCCTGGTCGGCGTTCACCTGCCGTTCACCTGCCCGTCGGCGTCGCGTCGCCTGACGCACCTACACCTTGCCGTGGCAGCCGACGAGGACCCTGTCGCGCCACCGGGCGTTCACCTGCCGGTCAGGGTCGGGTCACCCGCCCTCCCTACCGTGCGGGGCGCACGGACTGCGCCGGGCACCCGCCCGGCCCCGCGAGAGGGAGCTCGAGGAGAACATGCGGACGACGAAGCACAGCGCGTGGGGCGTGATCGTGGCGCTCGCGCTGGTCGCGGCGGGCTGCGGCAGCAACGAGGGCGCCGCCGGCGAGGAGGCCCCGGTCGGGGACCTCACCACCGAGGAGCAGGCGGCCGCCGACGGGGGCGAGCAGGACGGCGGACCCGCCGGGACGATCGAGATCGACGGGTCGTCGACGGTGGGGCCGCTCACCGACGCGATCGCGGAGGAGTACGCGACCGTTGCGCCGGACGTCACCGTGAACGTCGGCGTGTCCGGCACGGGCGGCGGCTTCGAGCGCTTCTGCGCGGGCGAGACCGACATCTCCAACGCCTCGCGGCCGATCGACGAGGAGGAGGCCGCCGCCTGCGAGGAGGCGGGCGTCGACTACACCGAGGTCCGCGTCGGCACCGACGCGCTGACCATGGTCACCAACCCGCAGTCGGACTGGCTGGACTGCCTGACCACCGACGAGATCGAGGCCGTGTTCGGGCCTGACGCGGCCACCACCTGGAACGAGGTCAACCCCGACTTCCCCGACGAGCCGGTCACCGTGTTCGCCCCGGGCGCCGACTCCGGGACCTACGACTTCATGCTGGAGGACGTCCTCGGCATCGAGGAGTCGCGGCGGGACTACAACGCCTCCGAGGACGACAACGTCATCGCCCAGGGCGTCATCGGCACGCCCGGCTCGTGGGGCTTCTTCGGCTTCGCCTACTACCAGGAGAGCGCCGAGCAGCTGCAGGCCATCGCCTACGACGCCGGCGACGGCTGCGTGGAGCCGAGCGTGGAGGCCGCGCAGGACGGCTCCTACGGGCTGACCCGACCGCTGTTCATCTACGTCGAGGACGACGCGCTCGCGCGGCCGGAGGTCGCCGACTTCGTCACCTACTACCTCGACACGGTCGACGACGTGATCGAGTCGGTCGGGTACATCGCCGCACCGGAGGAGGAGCTGGCCGCCGCCCGCGACGCGGTCCAGGCGGTCATCGACGGCGGCGGAGGGGAGTGACCGCATGACGTCAGCCGCACAGGCGCCGGCGCCGAGGACCGGCGCGGACGCGCCCGAGCGCACGGTGCAGCTGCGCCCGGCCCGGCCGCGCTACGGCGAGCGCGTGGTGCTGGCGCTGCTGCGCCTGTGCGGCGTCGTCTCGATCGCCACCACCGTCGGCATCGTCGTGGTCCTGTTCGTCGACGCCAGCGCGTTCTTCCGCGTGCCGGAGATCACGCTCCGCGGCTTCCTGACAGGCACGGAGTGGTGGCCCTACGCCGGCGCCGAGTCGGGGCGCTTCGGGATCCTGCCGCTGCTGTCGGCGACGCTGATGGTGACGGCGATCGCGGTCGTCACGGCCGTGCCGCTGGGCCTGGCGACCGCCGCGTTCCTGTCCGACTACGCCCCGCCGCGGGTGCGGACCGTCGTCAAGCCGGTCCTCGAGCTGCTGGCGGGGATCCCGACGGTGGTGCTGGGCTGGTTCGCGCTCACCTTCGTCACCCCGCTGCTGCGCGCGCTGCTCGGCGTCGAGGTGGTGCAGGTCTTCAACGTCGCCTCCGCCGGCCTGGTCATGGGCGTCATGATCGTGCCGACCGTCGCGTCGCTGTCGGAGGACGCCATGAGCGCGGTCCCGCAGGACCTGCGACTCGCCGCCTACGGGCTCGGCGCGACCAAGCGGACCGTGGTCACCCAGGTGGTCGTTCCGGCGGCCCTGTCGGGCATCGTCGGCGCCGTGATCCTCGCGGTGGGGCGGGCCATCGGCGAGACCATGATCGTCGCGGTCGCGGCCGGCAACCTCGCCAACCTCACCGGCAACCCCTTCGAGCAGGCGCAGACGATGACCGCCTACATCGTGCAGGCGGTCAGCGGCGAGGCGCCCCGCGGCTCGCTCACCTACCAGTCGATCTTCGCGGTCGGCTCGCTGCTGTTCCTCATCACCTTCGGGCTCAACGTCCTGGCCCAGCGCTTCGTGCGCCGCTTCCGGGAGGTGTACTGACGGTGGTGTCCACGCCCGCGCGCGTCGCCGCACGAGCGGTCGACGACCTGCGCGCGCCACGCGGCCGCACCCGACGGGAGCGCGCCTTCGCCGCGCTGCTGGTGGCCGCCAGCGCCGTCGCCCTGGTCGTCCTCGGCGTGCTCGTCGTCGACGTCCTCGTCGACGGCCTGGGGCGGCTGAACCTGTCGCTGCTGACCTCCTACACCAGCCGCTTCGCCGAGAGGACCGGCTTCCGCGCCGGCATCACGGGCACGATCTCGCTGATGGTCCTGGTGGCGCTGTTCGCCTTCCCCCTGGGGCTCGGCGCCGCCGTGTACCTCGAGGAGTTCGCGCCCCGCACCCGCTTCAACCGGTTCGTCGAGGCGAACATCAACAACCTCGCCGGCGTCCCCAGCGTGGTCTACGGCCTGCTCGGCTCGGCGGTGTTCGTGCACGTCCTCGGCTTCGGCCGCTCGCTGCTGTCGGGCGCGCTGACGCTGTCGCTGCTGGTGCTGCCGGTCATCATCGTCGCGGCCCGCGAGGCGCTGCGTGCCGTGCCGCAGAGCATCCGCGCCGCCGGTCTGGCCCTGGGCGCCACGCCGCTGCAGACGGTGGTGCACCAGGTCATCCCGGCGGCGCTGCCCGGCGCCCTGACCGGCACGATCCTGGCGCTGTCGCGCGCGATCGGCGAGACCGCCCCGCTGCTGGTCGTCGGTGCCCTGTTCAGCCGCCGCGCCGACAGCGAGCCGTGGTTCCCGCTGGAGGCGTTCTCGGCCCTGCCCGTGCAGATCTACCAGTACATCGGCTATCCGCAGGAGGAGTTCCAGGTGGGTGTGGCCTCGGCCGGCATCATCGTGCTGCTGGTGCTGCTGCTGGGCATGAACTCCGTGGCCATCGTCCTGCGGGCCCGCTACGCGAGGAGGTGGTGATGGAGGCGGCCGACACGGTGCGGGTGGCGGAGCCCACCCCGGCGCCGCAGACGACCGCGTCGACCCCGGCGCCGCCGGTGGTCCTGAGCGCCCGGAACGTGACGATCTCCTACGGTGGCGTGCCCGCGATCCGGGACGTGACGATGGACATCCACCAGCACGAGATCACCGCGCTGATCGGCCCCTCGGGCTGCGGCAAGTCGACGCTGCTGCGCGCCTTCAACCGCACCAACGACCTCATCCCCGGTGCCACGATGCGCGGCACGATCACCTACTGGGGGCAGGACCTGTACGACAAGCGGGTCGACCCCGTGGAGGTGCGCCGCCGCATCGGCATGGTGTTCCAGAAGCCCAACCCGTTCCCGAAGTCGATCCGCGACAACATCCTGTTCGGGCCCAAGGTCACCGGGCTGGACGTCGACCCCGACGAGATCGTCGAGTCCAGCCTGCGCCGGGCCGCGCTGTGGGACGAGGTCAAGGACAAGCTCGACCAGAGCGCCTACAGCCTCTCGGGCGGTCAGCAGCAGCGGCTGTGCATCGCCCGCGCCATCGCGGTCGGGCCCGACGTGATCCTCATGGACGAGCCCTGCTCGGCGCTGGACCCGGTGGCGACCGCGCGCATCGAGGACCTCATGCGCGAGCTGGCGCGCCAGTACACGATCGTGATCGTCACCCACAACATGCAGCAGGCCGCGCGCGTCAGCGACCGCTGCGCCTTCTTCACCACCGAGGTCGCCACCGACGAGGGCGGCGACCGCCGCTCCGGTCGCCTCATCGAGTACGACCTGACCGACACGATCTTCAAGAACCCCTCCGACCCCCGCACCGAGGACTACGTCACGGGGCGGTTCGGCTAGTCCCGCACGATTTGGGCGGGCCCTGGGGTCCGCCGCTGCGGCGGCGTACCGTTGCGGCCATGACCACCACCACGCCAGCCGCGGCGCTGTCGGACAGCGAGGTGGCCGCGTGGCGGCGGCGCTTCCCGATCTTGGAGCGCACCACCTACCTCATCAACAACTCGCTCGGCGCCATGCCGGCGACGGTGCCGGCGTCGCTGCAGGCCTACACCGACGCGTGGGCCTCCCGCGGGGTGGAGGCCTGGCACGAGTGGCTGGCCGAGGTGCGGCGTGTGGCCGACCGGCTCGCCGGGCTGCTGGGCGCCCCGGCGGGCAGCGTCGTGGTGCACCAGAACGTCGCCACGCTCCTGGCGATGGTGCTGTCGGCGCTGGAGTTCCGGGACCGGCGCAACCGCATCGTCTTCACCGACGCGGACTGGCCCTCCTCGCGCTACCAGCTCGCGGCGCAGCGCCAGCTCGGCGCCCGCCTGTGCGTGGTCGAGACCGACGGGATCAGCGTCGACACCGAGCGGCTGCTCGCCGCCATCGACGAGCACACGATGCTGGTGGCGATCAGCCACGTGCTGTTCCGCTCCAGCGCGATCGTCGACGTCGCCCCGGTGGTCGAGCGCGCCCACGAGGTCGGGGCGTACTGCCTCGTCGACGGCTACCACGCCGTCGGTCACCTGCCCGTCGACGTGACCGCGCTGGGCGTGGACTTCTACGTCGGCGGCAGCGTCAAGTGGCTGTGCGGCGGCTCCGGCTGCTGCTACCTGTACGTCCGCCCCGACCTGCACGACGTGCTGCGGCCCCGCGACGTCGGCTGGTTGGGCCACGCCCGGCCGTTCGCCTTCCTCGACGACTTCGAGCCCGCCCCCGGCGCGATGGGCTGGCTCGGCGGCACCCCGTCGATCTCGGCCCTGTACGCCGCCCGCGAGGGCCACGCCGTCATCGCCGAGGTGACCCCGGCGCGGATCCGCGCCACCTCGATCCCGCTCACGACCCGCCTGGTGGAGGGGGCGCTCGAGCGCGGCATCGCGGTGCGCTCGCCGCTGGAGCCGGAGCGGCGCGCCGGCGCCGTCACGCTCGACCTCGGGCCGGGCACCGAGGCAGCCAGCCGCCGCCTCATCGACGCGGGCATCATCGTCGACTACCGCCCCGGCGCGGGCATCCGCGTGGGGCCGCACTTCTTCTCCACGCGCGACGAGATCGACGCGCTGCTCGACGCGCTGGAGACCTGAGCCGGGTCAGCTGGGCGTGTCCGCCTGGCCCGTCACGATGAAGCGGGTCTGCGCGCCGATGTCGACGGCGTGGTCGCCGAGCCGCTCGAAGAAGCGCGCGACCAGCACCATCCGCATGGCCCAGTCGAGGTGCTCCTCGTCCTCGGCGGCCAGCTGGACGAGGCGCGTGAACAGCCCGCGGTTGAGCCGGTCGAGCGGCTCGTCGAGGGTGTCGAGGGTCGCGACCAGGTCGAGGTCCCGCCGCGCCAGCGCCTCCAGGGCACGGGTGATGACCCGGTTGGCGTGCACGCCCATCTCCGCTAGCTGCGCGCGCAGCTCCGGGTCGGCCGGGGCGTCGGCGACCAGGCGGGCGGCGTTGCCGATGTTCTCGCAGAGGTCGCCCATCCGCTCCAGGTGGGAGCTGCAGTGGATGAAGGCCACGAGCAGCCGCAGCTCGCTGGCGACCGGCGACTCCAGCGTCAGGACGGTCAGGACCTCCTCGGCGAACGCGCGGTAGCGCTCGTCGAGCCGGTCGTCGGCCTCCGCCAGGGTGGCGGCAGCGTCCACGTCGCCGTTGGCCAGCGCCACCATGGCGGTGTCGAGCATCGTCAGCACGTCCTCGCCCATGCCGAGCAGCTCGTCCTCCAGGGCGCTGAGACGGCGGTGGAACTCGACGCGCAGCTCGGGCATGGGTGCTCCCGGTCGGGGGTCGGCATTCTAGGTCCGGGGTCCCGCGTGAACGCGAGCCGACGAGGTGATGACATCACGGTGAACTCCTCCGCGCAGGGCCGCGCCAGGCCCGTCGCGCCGCACGGCCGGTCCTACACTGCCGGCGCCATGCCGAAGATCCTCGTGGTGGAAGACGAGCCGGCGCTGGTGGAGGCCCTGGAGTTCGGCCTGGCCGCCGAGGGGTTCGACGTCGTGGCGACCGGCGACGGCGAGGAGTCCCTGCGGCTGGTCGAGCGCGAGCGCCCCGACCTGATCCTGCTCGACCTCATGCTGCCGGGGCTGCCCGGCACCGAGGTGTGCAAGCGCGTGCGCGCGACGAGCAGCGTGCCGATCATCATGCTGACCGCGCGCGACGCCGAGATCGACAAGGTGGTCGGTCTGGAGCTGGGCGCCGACGACTACGTGACCAAGCCGTTCTCCATGAGGGAGCTGGCGGCCAGGGTGCGCGCCGTGCTGCGACGCGGAGGCGGCGGCTGGGACCTGCCCGACGTCGGCGCGCCGCTGGAGGCCGGCGGCGTGCGCGTCGACCCGGAGCGGTACGAGGTGACCGTCCACGGCGAGCCGGTGGAGCTGCCGCCCAAGGAGTTCGCCCTTCTGGAGCTGCTGATCCGGAACGCCGGCCGCGTGCTGACCCGCGACCTGCTGATCGACCGGATCTGGGGACCCGACTACGTCGGCGACACCAAGACCCTCGACGTGCACATCAAGCGCCTGCGCGGGCGCATCGAGGAGTCGCCGCACGACCCGAAGCTGATCGTCACCGTGCGCGGCGTCGGCTACAAGTTCGTCGACTCCTGACCGCGCCTGGCGGTGCGCGGCCGCGAGCCGGGCGATGATGGGGCCCGTGGTCAGGCTCCTGCTCGCCGTCCCCGCGGTCGCGGTGCTCGCCGCGCTGCTCGGCGCGGCCTGGTCCGGGCGGCCGCTGCTCGCCGGGCTCGTCGCCGCCGTCGGCGGGCTCGCCGTCGCCGCGGTGCTGGTCCGCGGCACCGAGGGCCGCATCAGCCGGCTCGCCGAGCAGGTGCAGCGCTTCACCGGCGGCGACACCGCCGTCGCGTTCGCCGACCGGGCCGGCAGCCCGCAGTGGCGGCGGCTCACCGCGGGCCTGGCCGCGATGGCGGCCACGCTCGAGCAGCGGCTCGACGACCTCGACGAGCAGCGCGCCCGCGTCGAGCGCCTCCTCGACGCCCTGCCCCTGGCCGTGCTGCTGTTCACCGCCGACGGCTCCCAGGGAGCCGAGGGCCTGGCCTACGCCAACCCCGAGGCGCGCAGGCTGTTCGGAGTCAGCGACGGGGTGGGCCGCACGCCCCTGCAGGTCCTCGGCGTCGCCGGGCTCGCCGACGCCGTCGTCGAGGCGCACGAGACCGGCACCACCGTCGACGTCGAGGTCACGCGCGGCGACCGCGAGCTGGCCGGCAGAGCGTCGGTGACGACCGCGGGCGAGGTCGTCCTGGTCGTCAGCGACCTCACCGAGGCCCGCCGCGTCGAGGCCGTGCGCCGCGACTTCGTCACCAACGCGTCGCACGAGCTGAAGACCCCCGTGGCGGGCATCCAGGCGCTGGCCGAGTCGCTCGCGCTCGCCCTGCGCCAGGACACCGAGCGCGCCGAGCGCATGATCGCCCGCCTCCACGGCGAGGCCGTGCGGCTGGCGCAGCTGGTGCGGGACCTGCTCGATCTCGCCCGCCTGGAGGAGTCCCGGGAGCGGGCCCGTCAGCGGGTCGACCTCGCCGCGGTCGTCGCCGACCAGGTCGAGCGGATCGAGCCGATCGCCGCCGAGCGCGGCATCGACGTGCGTCTCGACGCGCCGGAGCCGGCGCCGCTGGTCGCCGTGCCCGAGGACCTGCGCCTGATCGCCGCCAACCTCATCGACAACGCCGTGCAGCACAACCGCGACGGCGGTCGCGTGCGCGTGACCGTGCAGCGCCGCGGCAGCGAGGTGGTGCTGGAGGTCGCCGACAACGGCCTCGGCATCCCCGAAGCCGACCGCGACCGGATCTTCGAGCGCTTCTACCGCGTCGACAAGGGCCGCAGCCGCGCCGCCGGCGGCACCGGTCTGGGGCTGTCGATCGTGCGCCACGCCGTGCAGCGCCAGGGCGGCGGCGTCAGCGTCAGCAGCGTGCTGGGGGAGGGCTCCACCTTCCGGGTGGTGCTGCCCGTGGACGGGTCTGCGCACCGCTGAGCACTACACTCCCGCGCATGTCCGCCCCCGAGTCCGCCCCCGCCGAGGCGCAGCTGACGCGCCGCAGCCCCAAGACCAAGCGCGCCCCCGTGATCATGGCGCGCCTGTACGAGGAGTACGACGGCGGCGTCGTGGAGCTCGACTGGTCCACGCCGTTCGAGCTGCTGGTGGCGACGATCCTGTCGGCCCAGTCCACCGACAAGAAGGTCAACGAGGTCACCAAGGAGCTGTTCGCCAAGTACCGCGGCCCCGCCGACTACCTGGCGGTGCCGGAGGAGGAGCTGCAGGCCGACATCTACCAGACCGGCTTCTACCGGCAGAAGGCCCGCGCCATCCGCGGCGTGGCGCAGGCGCTGCTGGAGCGCCACGGCGGCGAGGTGCCCCTGTCGATGGCCGAGCTGGTGGCGCTGCCGGGGGTGGCGCGCAAGACCGCCAACGTGGTCCTGGGGGCGCTGTCGCCGGAGGCGCACGCCGCCGACCCGGACGCCGGCGTCGCCGTGGACACGCACGTCAAGCGGCTGTCGCGGCGGCTCGGCTTCACGCGTCACACCGATCCGAACAAGATCGAGAAGGACCTCATGCGGCTGCTGCCCAGGTCGCAGTGGGCGACCGCCAGCCTCACCATCATCCTGCACGGGCGACGCGTCTGCGACGCGCGGCGGCCGCGGTGCCGTGACTGCGTGGTGGAGGACCTGTGCCCCTCGTCGCTGGTGGCCGGCTGCCGCGACAAGGCGGGCCAGGCGATCGGGCTCGGCTGAGGCGTCGTCAGCGCACCACGCCGGCCTCGCGCGCCCGCCGCGTCGTGACGCGCTCGACGACGGCCAGGCCGAGGGTGACCAGCGCCACGATCACGGCGACGACCGCCCGGTCCACCAGGAGCGGGTCCCGGAACGGCTCGCCGCGGCGCACGACCTCGAGGCCGTCGGCGATGATCACCGCGACCTCGCCGCTGACGGGGTCGACGCGGCGGAACACCCCGGTCACGGCCACCCGGTCGCCGCGGGCGTGGGGGCCGCCGACGACCTCGATGGCCGTGACGGCCTCGCGCGGCACGAACACGCCGACGCCGGCGTTGCCGCCGTCGAAGTCGCGGTGGCCCGGCAGCGGCCCCGCCTCGCCGGCGTAGCGGTCGTCGTTGACGTGCAGCCAGGCGCCGTCGTCGCGCTGCAGGATCGCCCCGACCACCTCGCCCTCGTAGCGCACGCGCTGCCCCGCGTAGGTCTCCGGGCACTCGATGAGCGCGGTCGCGGAGACGTCGATGGGGGTCCGGGTCGGCGCGGCCTCGGGGTCGCGCTCCTGTCCTTCGCGCGGCACCGGCTCGGGGCAGTCCTGGGGCAGCGCCGCGTCGGCGCCCTGCTGGAGGTCGGGGCCGTCCGCCGGCACCCCGCCCGGCGGTGGGTGCCGCAGCGCCTCCGTGAGCGCCACCAGGCCCGCCAGCGCCAGCGCGAGCAGCAGCGCGACCAGCGCCACGCGCGGCCGCGACACTGGGCGGGCCGGACGTCGAACCGGTGGCGTGGACACAGGTCACACCCTCCCGCGCACGATCGCGACGGCGTAGCCGACCAGCGTGAACACCGCGATGAACTCGAGGCGGCCGATCAGCATCTGCAGCGTGTAGGCGACCTTGAGCGGCCACTCCAGATCCACCCGCACCACGCCGACCGAGAAGCCGGCCGAGGACGCGGCCGCGGTGCTCTCGAACATCGCCTGGTCGAAGGGGTAGCCGTACAGCAGGCCGAGCATCCCGCCTCCGAGGTACAGCAGGAGGTACAACAGCAGCAGCATCGCGGCGCTGCGCACCTCGTCGTCGCGCAGCACCCGTCGGGCGGTCGCGTGGTACGTCTCGACGACCACCGCGTCCTCCGGCAGCAGCACGCGGCGGGTGTCGCGGCGCAGGGCCTTGAGGACGAGGCCCAGGCGGATGCCCTTGATCCCCCCGGCCGTGGACCCGCCCATGCCGCCGATCGCCATCGCCGCGACCAGCATCGCGGGGGCCAGCACCCCCCAGTCGGTGACGAACATCCGCCCCGGGAAGGTCGACAGGCCGGTGGTGGTGTGGCCGCTGACGAGCTGGAAGAAGCCGTGGCGCAGCAGCCCGCCGGCGTCGGTGAAGGTGCCGGTGCGGCCGAGGCCGATGGCCATGAGCGTGAACAGGACGAGCGTCGACACGAAGATCGTGCGGGTCTCGAGGTTGCGCCACAGCTCGCGGCGGCGTCCCTGCCACAGCTGGTAGTGCAGCGCGAAGCTGAAGGCGCCCGCGGTCATCAGCACGAGCAGCACGGCCTCGACGAGCGGCGAGCGGTAGAAGGCGGCGCTGGCCGACTGCGGGACGAAGCCGCCGGTGTCGAAGGCGGAGGCGAACAGCGTGACGGCGTGGAAGGGGATCGCCGCGACCGGCACGCGCGCAAGCGCCAGCGCGGCCGCCAGGGCGGCGGTGCCGATCAGCGCGTACGCGATCGCGACCCGCCAGATGAACCGGGCGGTGCGCATGACGTTCGGCAGGATCCGCTCCTCGCGGCCCTCACCGGTGTAGAGCGAGCCGAGTCGCCCCGCGGCGCTGGCCAGCGACAGGACCACGACGATGATCCCCTGACCGCCGAGGAAGTGCAGCAGGTGGCGCCACAGGTTGGTGCTGCGGGCCATGTGGTCGACGTCGTTGACGAGGCTCAGCCCCACCGTGGTCAGCCCGCTCATCGCCTCGAAGTAGGCGTCCAGGAACGACGCGTAGTGGCCTGACAGCAGCAGCGGCACCGCGGCGAAGAAGGCCGCCAGCAGCCACGACACCGCGACGGTGGCCAGGCCGTGGCCGGCGGTCAGCGGCGCGCGGGTGCGCAGCGCCAGCTGGCTGAGCAGCCCGACCGACAGCGCCAGCCCGGCGCCGATCGTGAAGGCGGCGACCTCGTTGACCTCCTCCAGGGCGACCGCCACGACCAGGGGCACGCCCATGGCGGCGCCGACGCCGAGGAGCACCCGGCCGGTGTAGAAGCCGATGAGGCGGAAGTCGGCGGTGCTGGGGCGGAACAGCACCTCACACCCTCCCGCGCGCGATCGCCACGACGTAGCCCACCAGCGCGAAGACCGCGACGAACTCGAGGCGGCCGACGACCATCTGGGCGATGTAGGCGATCTTCAGGGGCCACTCGAGCTGGGGACGGACCAGTCCCACCGACAGGCCCCCCGACGACGCCGCGGCGGTGCTCTCGAACATCGCCTGGTCGAACGGGTAGCCGAAGAACAGCCCCAGCAGCCCCCCGCCCAGGTACAGCCCGAGGTAGAGCAGCAGCACGGTGACGGCGCCGCGCACCTGCTCGTCGCGCAGCACGCGCCGGGTGGTCGAGTGGTAGGTCTCGATGACGACGGCGTCCTCGGGCAGCAGCACGCGGCGGATGTCGCGGCGCAGGCCCTTGACGATGAGGCCGAGGCGGATGGCCTTGATCCCACCGGCCGTGGAGCCCGCCATCCCCCCGATCGCCATGGCGGTCACGAGCACGGCCGGGGCCAGCACCCCCCAGTCGGTCACGAACATGCGCCCCGGCAGCGTCCCCAGCCCCCCGGTGGTGTGGGCGTTGACGAGCTGGAAGAAGCCGTGGCGGAACAGCCCCGGGAAGTCGGTGAAGGTGCCGGCGCGACCGAGCCCGACCGCCAGCAGCGCGAACAGGGAGACGATCGACACCAGCAGCGTGCGGGTCTCGATGTTGCGCCACAGCTCCCGGCGGCGTCCTTGCCACAGCTGGTAGTGCAGCGCGAAGCTGAGCGCGCCGGCCAGCATCAGCACGGCCAGGATTGCCTCCACCAGCGGCGAGCGGTAGAAGGCCGCGCTGGCGGACTGCGGGGAGAAGCCGGCGGTGTCGAAGGCGGTGATGAACAGCGTGACCGCGTGGAAGGGCGCCTGGGCCAGCGGCACGCCCGCGAGCAGCAGCGCGACGACCAGCAGCACGGTGCCGATGAGCCCGTAGGCCAGCGCCACGCGCCAGATGAACTGGGCGGTCCTGACGATGTTCGGCAGGATCCGCTCCTCGCGCCCCTCGCCGGCGTAGAGGGAGCCGACCCGGCCGGCGCCGCCGGCCATCATCGTCAGCACCACGACGAGGATCCCCTGGCCGCCGAGGAACTGCATGAGGTGGCGCCACAGGTTCACGCTGCGCGACAGGTGGTCGACGTCGTTGACGATCGTCAGCCCGATCGTGGCGAAGCCGCTGACCGCCTCGAAGTAGGCGTCCAGGAACGACGCGTAGTGGCCGGACAGCAGCAGCGGCACGGCGCCGAACACCGGGGCCAGCAGCCACGACAGCGCGGCGACCGCGAGACCGTGGCTGGTGGTCATCGACGCCCGCGTGCGCAGCGCCAGCTGGCTGCTGATCCCGACCGACAGCGCGAGGCCCGCGCCGATGGTGAAGGCGGCGGCGTCGTTGGCCTCGCCGAGCACCAGGGCCACCAGCAGCGGGAGGGCCATCGCCGCGCCGGTGCCGATGAGGACCTTGCCGGTGTAGAAGCCGATCAGGCGGAAGTCGGCGACGTCCGGTCGCAGCAGCATGGTCCGTCAGTAGAACGACGCGATGAGGGCGGCCAGCACGGCGGCGATCGCCGCCAGCAGCAGCGTCGCGGCGGTCACGGCCGCGATGCCCAGCAGCCCGCCCACGAGCATGGAGTCCTCGCGGCGGACGCGTCGCCTGCTCGGTCGGCGTGCCACGTCAGCGTCGCC
>Ga0207864_1001024_pt1 | contig 33468 bp, 31 predicted proteins | sample HigsolmetaAR202D_FD_184834 | JGI IMG/M metagenome (GOLD analysis project Ga0207864, IMG submission 184834) | Ionic liquid and high solid enriched microbial communities from the Joint BioEnergy Institute, USA - AR20-2-D (SPAdes) (version 2) ... | reverse complement strand
TCATATCGACGATCGCGCCGTCTCCGCCGCGCTTGTCGTCCGGCCGCGCCTCCAGGCTCCGAATGTTGCTGCTCTCATTGAACAGGATCGACGTGAGCTGGTTCAGCATGCCCGGCCGGTCGTCGGTATAAATTACCATCTTCACCTCGAACGCGTGCGAGGTGCTCCGGGCCCATTCCACGTCGATCTTGCGCTCCACCTCGTACATAAGGTTCTGCACGTTGCTGCAGTTTACGGAGTGAACAGCAACGCCTTTGCCGCGGGTGACATAGCCAACGATGGCTTCACCGCGGATGGGATTGCAGCATTTGGCCCGGTAAACCAAGAGGTCGTCAACTCCCTTTACTCTGATGACAAGATCGTTCCCGCCGGCCGGTTCCGTCTGTGCTGGCGGAGGCGCGGTCTTTGCAGCCTCGTGCGTCTCCGGCGGAAGCTGGTCGGGCGCGAGCTTCTGCAACACCTGTCTCGCCGAGAACTTGCCGTAGCCGAGCGCCGCGTGGAGGTCCTCCAGCTTGCTGCAGCCGTACTCGGAAGCGACCTGCTCGATGGTCGCCTTGCTGATGCGGCTGAGCGCCACCCCGAGCCGCCGGGCCTCCTTATCCAGGTACTTTTGGCCGATCTCGATGGCCTTCTCGCGCTCGGTCGCATTGATGACGTGCTTGATCTTGTTGCGGGCCCTCGAAGTTTTGACCAGCGAAAGCCAGTCCTTGCTCGGCAGATGCCCAGGCTGCGTCAGGATTTCTACGACGTCGCCGTTGCGCAACGTGTATTTGAGAGGCACGATCCGGCCATTGACCTTCGCGCCAACGCAGGTATTTCCAACGTCGCTGTGAATCGCGTAGGCAAAATCGATGGGGCAGGCGTCACGCGGAAGGACAATCACTTTTCCCCGTGGCGTGAAGCAATAGACCTCTTCGGGATACAGGTCCACCTTCAGCGTGGACATGAACTCGCCGGGATCGCGCATTTCGCGCTGCCATTCGACGAGTTGCCGCAGCCAGGCGATCCGGTGATCATCTTCGCCGGGCCCGCGCTTCCCTTCCTTGTACTTCCAGTGCGCGGCAATGCCTTCTTCGGCGACCCGGTGCATCTCCTCGGTTCGAATCTGAACTTCGAAAGTGATGCCTCCCGGACCAATGACCGAGGTATGGAGACTCTGATAGAGGTTCGGACGGGGGATGGCGATGAAGTCTTTGATGCGTCCGGGAATAGGGTGCCACTCGTTGTGGATGACCCCCAGAGCGGCATAGCAATTTCTTACGGAATCCGTGATGATGCGAAGCGCAAGCACGTCGTAAACCTGGTCGATTCCGATCTTCTGCCGCTTCATCTTGAGGTGAATCGAGTAGGCTCGTTTCACCCGGCCCTCGATTCGGGCGGGAATGCCCTCCCGCGCCAGTTTTGTCTCTAGGGTCTGGCGGATCTTGTTCAGGCTCTCCTCGCTGGCCTGCCTGCGCCCCTCCACCTCGCGCATAATCGACGCATAGCTTTCCGGCTCCAGGTAGGCGAAGGAGGTGTCCTCCAGCTCACCGCGGATCTTGCCCATTCCCAGCCGGTGAGCGATCGGCGCATAGATTTCCAAAGTCTCCTGAGCAATCCGCTCCTGTCGTTCCCTTGAGAGGTTGCCCAGGGTGCGAATGTTATGGAGCCGGTCAGCAAGCTTGACGAGGATGACGCGGATATCCGTCACCATCGCCAGAAGCATCTTCCGGAGAGTCTCGGCCTGCCTTTCCTCCCGGGAGTAGATGTGTAGCTTGCTCAACTTTGTGACGCCGTCGACGCATCGCGCCACGTCCTCGCCGAAAAGTTTCCGGAGCTCCTCGAGAGTTGCGCCCGTATCTTCGAGAACGTCGTGCAGCAGACCCGTCTGGATGCACACCAGATCCATCTGCATGTCCGCAAGAATCAGCGCGACGTGCAAAGGGTGAACCATATAAGGCTCACCTGAGGCGCGTGTTTGGAAACGGTGCCGCTCGGCCGCGTATTCAAACGCCTGGCGCAAAGAAGTAAGGTCCTCCTTTGGCCGGTCGGCGCGGACCCGCTGCTGGAGCTCGCGATAGAGTTCCTCGAGTTGGCCGGTCAGAGGAGTATCGGCGGGAGCGGAGGGCGAAACAACCTGGCCAGCAGACACCTCAGTCGACTCAGGAGACATCAAGACCCTATTTCTAGCTTAGCTTACACATACCTTGGCGAAAAGCTTCAAGACAGGCTGCGGGAAGGACGGGCCGCCTGACTTTCACGATTGCCGCAGCAGCAGGCGGAAGCGCCGACAAACGTAGTCTCTTTCGGTGTTTGCCGGAAGCGGTTTCCTCCTATTCTGTAACCGCAAATGACAAAGCCGGTCAGCTTGTCACTGACCGGCTTTCTTATAAGGGGTAGTTGGGGATGTTCCTTACCGCGCACCGGCAGGAGCGTTCGCGGCGCGAGCGGCCTTGATCTTCTTCGTCTCAAGGGCCTTCGACACCCAGTTATCCGCGATTTCCACTTCCTTCTTGTACTGCTCCGAATTCTCGGCCAAGTCAGCACGCTCACGAATCAGCAGGTTCAAGTAGGCCATCGCGTCGTCGTACTCCTGGTCAATCTCAAGGGCCTTCTCCAGGTTGCGGATGCCCTCTTCGATCAACGCTCCGTACTTCTCTTTCAACTCGTCACGAACCTTCTTATCCTTCAGCGGACCAGGCTCTTCAGGCTTCATGCCGAGTTTCGCACGTTCAGCCATTAGCGCGGGGTACCATTTCGCCCACGCAATCACGCCGAGGCTGTAGTATGCCTCCTTGTTCTGCGGATCCGCGCTTGCGAGCTTCTGGTACCACTCCTTGGCTTCGTCGAGCTTTCGCAGCTTCGCGTCCAGATCTACGATCCCCTGGGCCTCGCTGTAGTGGAGAGAAGCAAGGGACGCCAGCGCCACAGTATTGTTCGGCTCTTGCTCGAGGACCTTGAGGAAATTCTCCATCGCGGCCTTCGACATCCGCAGGTTCTCCTCGGACTGAGCGCCGGGGATGTATTGGTTCATGTAAGCGGTGGCAAGATACAGCCGGGCCGTCGGGTAGCCCGGATCCAACTGCACCGCAGCTTGAAAATGGTCTACCGCTTCCTGGTATTTCCCGTTCTTAAACGAATTGACGCCCTTGTTCAGGTGATCGCGAGCCTTCAGTTTTTCGCAGCCCGTACCAATTAGGGCCAGAACGCCCACGGAAAGGGCGGCAACAACGATGGACTGGCGCTTCATTGTCTCATCCTCTAACCTAGAGTCCTGCCTCGACCTTCGCCGTCATGAGGCCGATCTTATCGATGCCGGCGCCCTTGGCGATATCGATCGCCCGAGCCACCACCTGGAACTCGATATCGGGATCGCCCTTGACGAAGACTACGCGCTCAGCGCGGGTCTTGAAGATCTCTTCGAGACGCGGTCCCAGCCTCTGCTCGTCTGTCGGCTCCGTGTTGAGCATCATGCTGCGATCCTTGTTGATGATGATCACGACGGTGCGATCCTGCGCCGGATTCGGAGGTGGTGCGTTCGGCGGTGGCGGCTGAGGCACCAGAGCTTCAAGGCCCTTGGGCTTCAGCGGCGTAACCACCATAAAGATGATTAGCAGCACCAGCAGCACGTCGATCAGCGGCGTCATGTTGATTTCAGCCTTGGGGCCGCCACCCCCGCCAACTGCCATTGCCATAAGAATTACTCCTTAATAAGGTCTTACACCAACGCCTTACAGACCGCCTGCTGACGCCTGGCTGGCTGCAGCGCCCTCCGGCTTAATTTCCTCTGTGAGCAACCCGAGCTGATCCACACCACCTGCCCGGAGATTGTCAACAACTTCGACAACTCTCTCGTAGCGCGCACGGGCGTCGCTCTTGATATACACCATCCGGTCCAACCGGTTCGTCAAAAGATCCTTCACCCGGCTTGGAAGCTGATCCGGAGGCATTGGATCCGACCCGAGATAGGTCTTCCCATCGCGCGTCACAGCGATAAGGATAGCGTCCTCTTTGTCGGCCGCATCCATCGGCGATGGGTTATGCGCCTTCGCCATGTCGACCGAGACACCTTTTGACAACATCGGCGTGATGACGATGAAGATGATCAGCAGCACCAGCATGATATCCACCATCGGCGTCACGTTGATGTCGGCCATTACATCCGGCGCTTTCGGTTTTCTCATATATCGTCCTCCAGCTGCCACACCCGGCGCTCAGGGGGCCGAGCTCCTGTGTTTTACAGGAGCCCGGACGGACTGACTCGCAGGTGTGTCTCTCGGAACTATCTCCAGGCTGCGATTACTTCGCCGCGCGGCTCTGGGAAGCCCGCTTCAGGAAGTAATCAATCAACTCCGAGCTGGAATTCCCCATCTCCACGTCAAAGGCTTCAACACGGTTGGTGAAGTAGTTGAACATCCAGACCGCGGGCACCGCGACGAACAGACCGATAGCTGTTGCTACGAGCGCCTCGGCGATACCGGCCGACACAGCACCCAGACCAGCGCTCTTCTCGGTAGCGATGCCCCTGAACGCGCCGATGATGCCGACGACGGTGCCGAACAGACCGACAAACGGAGCGGTGGAGCCGATGGTTGCCAAGCTGCTGACGCCGCGCTTCATCTCCGCACGGACAATCGCCTCAGCCCGCTCCAGCGCACGCTTGGAAGCTTCGACTTCATCACCCGAAATGTCGTTGCTCATCTGGTGAGCGCGGAACTCCTGCAAACCGGCAACGACGACTTTCGCCAGGTGGCTCTTCTTGTACCGGTCCGCAATCTTGATGGCCTCATCGAGCTTGCCATCGCGCAGCGCTCCGGCCACGGAGGAGGCGAAGAGCCGAGACTGCTTTCGAGCGGCGCCAAAGGCGATCAGACGGTCAATCATGACGCCGATCGACCACGCCGACATGATGAAAAGAGCGATAACCACGCCCTTGCCAACCGGGGTCATTGTTGCCCACATGTGGCGCGGGTCGAAGCTAACGACTGGAGCGCCCTCCTGGAGCAACATCATTGCCCATACTTGAAGCTGAAGATACATTGTGTTCTCTCCTGCGAGTTATTCCCTTGCTTGAAAATGCTGACTAGACTGTCCTACTGGCTCAACGTGAAGTTCACGTCGATTTGAGTCACTACTTCGACCGGCTCTCCATTAAGAAGCGTCGGCTGGTAGACCCACTGCTTGACTGCCTCTGTTGCGGCCTGCACCAGAAGCGGATGGCCGCTGACGAGGGTCAAATTCTGAATCGTGCCATCCTTGCCAATGATGGCGTTGAAGCGAACCGTTCCGGAAATTCGCGCCTGCTTCGCCAGAGGCGGATAGATCGGGCGGGGCTGCCGGATCAGCTTCGCTTGCTGCACGTTTCCACCCACACGGATTCGCTGCGGCGTTGCCGGCTTCGGCTCCTCCTTCGGCGGCGGCGGGGGAGGCGGCGGAGCGGCTGCCGGAACCGATCCAAGGATGCCTCCAATTACGCCCCCAGCCGTGCCTCCCGGCACGCCTCCGGGCACTCCACCGACGACACCCACGGCACCCTCCATCGGAGGCGGAAGCTCGTCTTCCTTAATCATTGCGATCTCTTTCGGAATCTGCTTGGGAGCCATCAGCCTCCCCGCGTCAAACTGACGTGGAATCACCTTCACTACCTTCACGGGGGCTGCGGCAGCAGGCGGCGGGGGAGGTGGCGGCGGTGGCGGTGGCTGAATCAAAAGACTGGTGAGCTGCGCCTTGGGGAGCACGTCCGGGTTCAGGAGCGGTATCAATATCAACACGGCTATGACCCCAATCTGGAGCACGAACGACAGCATCACCGTCCAGGACTTGTTGGTCTTACCTGTCCCTTCGACGAAGGTTTGATCGAACATAGCGTTGTCCTTTCCGAGCCGCTCGGCTGGGGGCCCCGGCGCTCCGCGTCCCGCGCACGCCAGACCCCAATCGCCGGCTTAATCACTTCATGTCAGTTCACCTGACCGACTTAACCGACGGTCGCCGGGCAGATTCCCTGGCCGCGGCGCCTGCCGCGGGAGTCGCTCTCTTTCGCTTCTCCTGGAAATCGTGCCAAAAGACCAGTATCGGGCTGGCGATGAAGATCGACGAATACGTGCCTACCAGAATCCCCACCACCAGTGCGAATGAAAACCCTCGAAGCACGGGACCGCCGAAGAGGAACAACGCGAGCACGGTAAGGAACGTCAGACCCGACGTCATAACCGTCCGGCTCAGCGTCTGGTTGATGCTGCTGTTAATGATTGAATACAGCGATTCCCGGCGTTGAATCTTGAGATTCTCACGGATCCGGTCGAAGATCACGATCGTGTCGTTGATGGAGTAGCCCACCAGAGTCAACAGGGCTGCAACCACCGTGAGAGAAATCTCCTCGTTAAATACTGAAAAAAGTCCAATTGTAATAATGACGTCGTGAAAGATGGCCAGCACCGCGGCGACACCGTAGATCCACTCGAAGCGGAAGGCGATGTACACCAGCATGCCGCCGAGAGCATAGAGCGTAGCCAAAACAGCCTGACGCCGCAACTCCGCTCCAATCTTCGGTCCAACCATCTCCACGTTGCGGATCGAAAACGGAGCAGCGTACATCTCCGACTTGATTACAGACAGCACTTGCGGTGTTACGCCCTGAACCGCGGACAGTTCATCGAGGCTCTTGACCAAGCCCGAGTGCGGCGCAGAATCGCGAAAATCCGTCAGCCTCTGAACCAAGCCCTGCAGTTCCTGCTCAGACATACCAACACCAGCGCGCTGGAGCGGATCCCTTAAGCGATCCGCAATCGCCTGGACGCCTGCATTGTTGAAGTCTAGCTTACCTTCCTGCGCTCCGAAAGTCGCCGCGAGCGTTTCCACCATCTGACGGCGCGCTTCTGCCAGTTCGCGCTCGTCTCGCAGTTCCGTCGTCACAATCACTTCCGACGTACCGGAGATATCCTGGACGCTGATCTCGCCCGGAATCCGCGCGGACAGAGCCGATCGAATCTGATCGGTCGGCGGCTGCTCAGCGAAGCGCACATACATCAGCGCGCCGCCCCTGAAGTCGATGCCGTAGCGCGGCCCGCCCTTGATCACAAGGCTGCCAACCGACACCGCCAGAAGCACCAGCGAACCGATGATGAAGGGCCACTTCTTGCCCAGAAAATCAAAATTTGTGTTCTTGAATAATTCCATGCAACCTGTCGGACCGGTGCTTGAAAGCTTTAGACACCAGCCTCCCCGCGAAGGTTCCCGTAACCGTGATTCAAAACGTTACCACAATTCCCTTAGATACTCAAAGACGTGACTTGGCGCTTCCGCGCGATCGACGTCTCGAACAGAGTACGGGACACAAAGACCGCTGTAAACAAGTTAGCGACCAAGCCAATGACTAGCGTCACAGCGAAGCCGCGAACCGGCCCGGTACCGAAAATGAAGAGGAAGGCGCAGGAGACGACCGTGGTCACATGCGTGTCGATAATCGTGAGAAAGGCCTTGTTAAAACCTGCCTCGATGGCGGCCATGATCGCCTTCCCTTCCCGCAACTCCTCGCGTATGCGCTCAAAAATCAGCACGTTGCTATCAACGGCCATACCGACCGTGAGAATGATGCCTGCGATACCAGGCAGTGTCAGCACAGCCTCAAAGTAGGCAAGCGCGGCGATCAGGATGACGGCATTGAGCACCAGGGCGATTGTCGCGTTGATCCCCGCCTTCTTGTAATACACGAGCATTACAAAAACCACGGCGATCAAGCCGATGATACCGGCGATGAATCCTTGCCGGATCGAGTCCGCGCCGAGGGACGGCCCAACCGTTCTCTCCTCGAGGTAGACAATCGAAGCCGGCAGCGAGCCGGCCCGGAGTACTAGAGCCAGATCGGCCGCTTCTTGCTGGGATGCTGCCCCTGTGATGCGGCCCTGGTCCTCAATTCGGTTCTGAATCGTCGGCGCGCTGCGCACCTGATTGTCCAGCACGATAGCCAGACGATTCCCAATGTTCGCTTCCGTAAACCTTGCAAAGCGGTTCCGGGCGTCCTGGGTCAGGGTGAACTCCGTCTCCCACTTGCCAAACTCGTCCTGACTCGGCCGCGCATTCCGCAGGTCACGTCCTGTGATTACTGGAGTCCGGGCAAGCAAGTACCAGGCTTCGGCGGTATCCCCGCCGCGAGGCTGCTGGCGCACGAGCTTGGTGTTCAGGGGAAGAACGCCGCCGTGCTTGGCGCGGGCTGCTTCCTGGCTGGGGAACGGACCATCCTTCACTTCGTACAGCTCGAGCATGGCGGCTGTCTGGAGGATCTGCTTAATGCGGGCCGGATCGTCAACGCCCGGAAGCTGAACAAGAATCTCCCCTTCGCCGTCCGTGCGCTGCCGCTGCTGGACTACGGGCTCCGTCAGACCGAGGCCGTCAATGCGGCTCTCAATCGTCCTCATGCTGCGCTCTACCGTATCGCGGCGGAGGGCGATGGCTTCGGTCGGCTTCATCGTCATCCGGTAGTCCGTAGAGTTTACCGGCGTCAGATTCCAGGCCTGATACTCCTCGGAGATGATCCGGCGGAAATCGCCTGCCCGCTCTGAAGGTATGCCTTTGATGTTGATTTGAATCTGGTCCGCCGTTTCGATCGAGTTCGGATCGTTGCGGTCCATCGCAACGTAGTTGATACCTGCTCCTCGCAAATCTTCTTTGATCCGCTCGATGACCCGGTCCGCTTCCGCCTTGAATGCGTCCTGCACTTGAACCTGAAGGACCAGGTGGCTGCCGCCCTTCAGATCCAGTCCAAGGCGGATGTTGCGATTCCAATTGGCTACCAGTTCATCCTTGCTCTTCGGCAGGCCGATAATGCCGTACAGGCAGATGAGAATCGTAATGACGATCGTAGCCCACTTGTATTTCAGATTCTTTTGCATGCTCAGACTCGACGAATAACGCTTATTGCTTCTCTTCGGTAACCAGGCCGGAAACCGCGTTGCGCGCCACCTGCAGCTTGAGGTTGTCCGGCTTGACTCGAAGTATCAGAGTATCATCGTTGTTGATTGTGACGATGGTCCCCACGATCCCTCCGGTTGTTACCACAGTATCTCCGTTCTTCAGCTCAGCCAGCATCTTCTGTTGCTGCTTCCGCTGGCGCTGCATGGGCAGGAAGAGCAGGAAGTAGAAGATCGCGAAGATTAGCAGAATCGGCAGGAAGCCCACCAACTGGTTGACTGGACTGGGCTGCTGGAAAACGATCAGATTCAGTAGCACGATTACCCTTAGGCGTAGGCCCTGACGGAGGGCGATCTAGCGATAGTTTTGCACGTTGTGATTGAGTTACCACCGAGTGGCGGACCAATGTACTCAGACTTCGTCCGCCTTCGAGGAACGCACAGCCTCCAGAAAGGTCGTGAATACCCCAAGCACTATAGCCTGACGCATCCGCCGCATCCTGTCAAGGTAATGATGCAGATTGTGGAGCGTGGCAAGCGTTGAAAATAAGATTTCTTTCGCCTGGAACAAGTGCCTCAGATAAGCACGTGAGTAGTTGCGGCAGGTATAGCACTCGCAGGACTCATCCAAAGGTCGGTTGTCATCCCGATAGCGTGCCTGCTTAATGACAATCCGACCATTGTTCGTAAACAGATATCCATTGCGGGCGTTGCGCGACGGCAGCACGCAGTCCATCATATCTATGCCTCGCGCGACATACTCCGGCAGCTCGTCCGGCATGCCCACGCCCATGACATAGCGCGGACGATCCTCGGGCAGAAGAGGGGTCGCCGCCTCCACCATCTCCATGCTCAGCTCCCGCGGCTCGCCGACCGACAATCCGCCGATCGCATAACCTTCGGCATCCAATTCCCGAAGCTCCCCTGCACAGCGCCTCCTCAGGTCCGAAAACATCGACCCCTGCACGATCGGAAAGAGCGCCTGCCGGATCTCTCTTTCGTTCTGCCGCTGGCGGTAATGAGCGAAAGCTCGACGGGCCCAGCGAACAGTCAAATCCGTGGAAGCGGATGCCTCCTCGTAAGTCGCTGGATAGGGCAAGCACTCGTCGAGAACCATCATGATGTCGCTACCGAGCGCAAGCTGTACATCGACCGTGGATTCAGGCGTAAACAGGTGGGGATCGCCGTTCAAGTGCGAGCGGAAGAGCACTCCCTCTTCCTTCACGCGGCGCAGACCGTTCAGGCTGAAAACCTGGAAACCTCCGGAATCCGTGAGGATGGCTCGCGGCCAGTTCATAAATTTGTGAAGGCCGCCGAATGACTGGATCAAATCATGTCCGGGACGCAGATAAAGGTGGTAGGTGTTCGCGAGAATGATCTTCGCGTCCAGGTCGCACAGAAGTTCCCGCTGCGTCAGCCCTTTCACGGTCGCCTGCGTGCCGACAGGCATAAAGACCGGTGTTTCGATGGTTCCGTGAGGAGTATGCAGGAGACCGGCCCGTGCCCCTGTGTGGGGGCATCGAGCCACGATTTCAAAACGGAGAGATTGCCCCAAACCACTATTCTAGAGTGAAATGCTACCGGAGCATTCCACGCACTCGCAGCCAGTCGGCTAGGCGGTCCGCCCAGGAAGAGAGGACGGCATTGGTGGGAGCAAGCCCGACCCCGTGGCGTCCCTGCTCGTAAATGTGCAGTTCGGCCGGCACCCCCGCTTTCCTTAGAGCCAGATAGAACAGCACGCTGTTCTCAGGAGGAACTCCGGTATCCGCATTTGTGTGGAACAAAAACGTTGGCGGTGTCTGCGAAGTGACACGCTTTTCGTTTGACAGATCGTCAACCAGAGCGGTATCCGGATTCTCGCCTAGAAGATTTCTCCGTGAACCTTTGTGTACGTAGTCGCCCGAGAGCGTGATGACAGGGTAGGCAAGGATTGCGAAGTCCGGGCGGGAACTGACGCGATCAATTGGGTCGGGAGCGTTCGGCTGCCCGCCGTCAAAGTGCGTGGCGGCAGTAGAGGCCAGATGTCCTCCGGCCGAGAATCCCCAGACTCCAATGCGATTGGGTGAAACCTTATACTTCTCCGCGCGGGATCGCACGAGGCGGATGGCGCGCTGGACATCATTGAGAGGCGCGGGATGCTTGTACCTGGGTGCGATGCGGTACTGAAGCACGAAGGCAGCCACCCCCAAGGAATTCAGCCACTGCGCAATCTGCCGCCCCTCGTGATCCATCGCAAGAGCCCCATACCCGCCTCCGGGGCATACGATGACTGCCGTGCCGGCGGCGCGTTCGGCTTCCGGCAGGTAGATCGTTATCTTCGGACGGTCGGCGTCTTCTTGTCCGATGGCGCCCGGAGCACCGTTCGGCCAGAGCAATTCGACGGGTTGTTCCGCGGCGTGCACGAGCGGTGACAGCAGGAGAACGGCGATCACAAAACGGAGCATGTTTCATTCGTAGCACATCTCTCCGCAGTGATCACGTCCGCACAGCCATACTGATAAAAGGAGTAGACGCAGTGGCTCAGCGCGAGATTGACCCCTGGATGGAACGCCTGGCGTGGTTGATGGACCGGGCCATTCCGGTCGGCCGCCGGTCCTTCGGACTTGATCCCTTAATCGGACTCATCCCTGGCTTGGGCGACGGCTTGTCGGGCCTTGTCTCCATGGCGATTATCGTCCGCGCTGTTCAGCTCGGAATCCCGAAAGCCACAGTGGTACGAATGCTGGTCAACGTCGGGGTGGATTCGATTTTCGGCGCCATCCCGATCCTGGGGACGATTTTTGACTTCGCCTTCAAAGCCAACAGCCGCAATCTCCAGATCCTCCGGAACACCGTCCATGGGACGCATAGCCATGCCGGGGACATCTTCTTTTTGATGCTGGTTGCGATTGCCACTTTCGCGATCGCTTTGGTTCCTGTGCTGCTGGTGGTGCTGCTAATTCGAATGCTCTGGGCGTCCTGATCCAGGCAGGCTCTATCTAGGCAGCTTCTACGGCGGGTTCCTCAATGGTGAGCACGCCGGCATCTGCGTCGAGAGTGGCCATCACCCCGAGAGGGAGCGTGAGCTGATCGGCCGTGTGTCCAATGGTCATGCCGGAAATGACAGGGATTCGAAGGGAACCCAGAATTCGGTCCAAAACTTCCCCCAGAGAAAACGACGACTCGAAGGACGGCTTGCCGTCGCGCGGCGGACAATCGGCGCACTCGCCGATGATAATTCCCGCAGCCGCCTCCAGCTTCCCGGCGAGCCGCAGCTGCGTCAGCATGCGGTCGATGCTGTAGGGATACTCGCCGACGTCTTCGAGGAAAAGAATCTTTCCGCGGGTGTCGATCTCGTAAGGAGTCCCCATTGTCGTCGAAATCAGCGTCAGATTGCCGCCAATCAGCCGTCCCCGCGCCTTACCCGGCCGTATCGTACGAAGCAGATGGTCGGGACGAAGCCGATTCGACTCCTTTGGATTGGTCAGCGCGCCCAGAGGTCCGGTCTGGAAGAGCGCCTTGCGGAAGTGCTCCTGGGTGTATCCCGTAAATTGCGACAAGGCCACAGGGCCATGGAACGTCACCATGCCGGTCATCTTATGCATGGCCAGATGGAGGGCGGTGATGTCGCTGTAGCCGAGGAAGATTTTGGGATTGGAGCGGATCAGGTTGTAGTCGATGCGATCCAGCAATTGAGGAGATCCGTAGCCGCCTCGCACTGCGAAGACGGCGCGGACTTCAGGATGGCGAAACATATCGTGGAGGTCCTCAAGCCGCTCCTCCACGGATCCGCCCAAGTAGCCGGCCCGCTTGCCAACAAACCTCCCCATCTTTGCCTTCAAGCCGAAGTATTCAATGGTCCGCTGAACCAGGAGCAACCGGTCGGGATCGGCCACGTAGGTGGACGGGGTGATGAGGCCCACGGTATCACCGGGACGCAGTACGCGAGGGCGAATCAAAGGGCGATTCATTGGGTCTGAAGCAGAGGACCCGGGCCATGGCGCGGAAAGAACTCCGGCCACGGCCCGTAAGAAATGTCGGCGATGCATGCCTGCCTTCAGTTTACGGCAGCGCTATCGGGGCAGGGTAGGCTTGGCGATGTATTCAGTCGGGATTTCACCTGTCAGCGCGTTCAACCATGCGACGATGGACTTCACGGCAGCCGGCTCAAGCTTCTTACCGGTCTGGTGCTCGGCCATGAGCCGCACGGCTTCTTCGAGACTGGTGACGCTGCCGTCATGGAAGTACGGACCGGTCTTGGCAATGTTCCGAAGCGAAGGAACTTTGAACATCATCTTGTCTGTTTCCTTCTTTGTCACGCGGAACCGGCCGGGATCGCTCGTATTCGGCCACGGCTTCACGAGCCCTACCTTCTGAAACATCGTTCCGCCAACGTAGGCTCCGGAGTGGCAGGAAGCGCAGCCGGCGTTCACAAACTGGCGGAAACCTTCCTGCTCTGCGGCGGTGAGCGCCGTCTTGTCTCCCTTCAGGTAGCGGTCCCAGCGGGAAGGAGTCACGAGTTTCCGCTCAAAGGCAGCGATCGCCTTCGCCATGTTGTCAAACGTCACCGGATCCTTCTCACTTGGGAAGGCGGCGCGGAACATCTCAACGTACTCCTTGCTGCGTTTGAGCCGAGCCACGACTTCCGCCTCGGACGGCATCGACATCTCCACAGGATTCATCACAGGCCCCTTTGCCTGCTCCTCCACATTTGGAGCGCGGCCGTCCCAGAACTGCACGAAATGTCCGGCGGCGTTATAGACGGTGGGAGCGTTGCGGTCGCCGGTCTGTTTCTTATGCCCTACCGAGAAGCGCAAGCCGTCCACGCCATACTTGTCCAGGCTATGGCAGGAGTTGCAGGACACATCATTATTCGTCGAAAGGCGCGTGTCGTAGAACAACACCCGCCCCAACTTCACTTTCGCTTCCGTAATGGGATTGGAAGAGGATTCCATCACGGCAGGAAGAGGCTTGAATAATTTGATCGCGTCGGCGTCCGCCGCCAGAAGAGGATTCATGGAAAGCGGCAGAAGCGACACCGAAAGGAGAGCAGGCAAAAACGGTCGCATGATACGTTCCATAAAAAAAGAGTTTAGTTTCCGATGATCGGATGTGTCTCCGATTATAGGATGCCGGACTGTCACGAGGCGAATAGGTACAATCAGCGGGAGGAGCCCAGGGAATGGCCGAACTCTTGTACTGCGTGCGATTTAAAGGACAAGCCGAGCCGGAACCGGAGGGGTCAGGGCGGTTTCGCATAAAGGCGGCAGGAGAGAGCTGCCACATCCAGACAACGATTGACGAAGAGGGCGTCCGGGGAGCCTTACAGCCGGTAACCGGCGGGTTCGCGGAATTTGAATCAAGAGTCCGGATGAAGGACAACGACACCTTCGAAGAGGAAGGTGAGATTCAGTTCGGAGAGGAGGGGCCTAGTATTCGGTTTGTGACGTTTACGCCGGGGAAAATCGAACAGGGGCCGGAGCCGAATGAAACCCGGGGGGCCATCACATACCGTGTCGAGGGAGGCAAAGGTCAGCTCAAGCACGCCAGCGGGCTGATCACTGCGAACTTCCGCCTGGGATCGGCAGGGGAGGTGGAGAATTTCCAGCTTGGCCTCCTCCACATCCCCGAGCCCTAATTGCCTCGTACCGGCTTGGGGCGCCAGACCTTAGGCCGGCTCACCGTCGCGGTGCTCCTTATGAGTCATTGAGGCGTTCTCCTTCTTCTTGTAGTTTTCTACCTTCGAGCCCGTCGGCCCCTGCTTCGTGCGGTGCAGCAGAACGCTGATCTCCTGCTTCGACATGGGCTGGAACGTCTTGCAGATTCCTACGTTTTCGAGAAGCTGGCCGACTGTTTCGACACCCGACACTACCGTGTCGACGTCCTGGCTCCAGGCAAACCGCAGGCATTCGGAAATGGATGCAATCCGATGCTTCCCGATGCTTCCCATGCCGTTTGTCTTCATGGCGAGCACCCCCAGCCCTCTCTTCCGCGCTTCCGGCAGTACGTTTCGGATGAAGCTGAGGTAGTGCGGATCGATGAGATTCACGGGCATTTGCACGGTCTCCCACCCGTCGAAGGACTCGAGCAGGCGCTTGTGGACCGCGGGATCGTGATGCCCTGTAAACCCAATGTGCCGTACCTTCCCCTGCTCCTTGGCTCGAACAAAGGCTTCGAGCGCGCCACCGGGACCAAGAATCTTGTCCACTTCCTCCTGCGTGCTCACTTCGTGGCACTGCCACAGATCCAGGTAGTCGGTCCTCATGCGTGTCAGCGTCTCCTCCAGTTGATGCATGGCGCTATCCCGGTCCCGCAGTTGCGCTTTCGACATCAGCAGCACTTTCTGCCGGAGCCCTCCGCTCAAAGCTTTGCCATAGATCTCGTCGCTCTTACCTTTGTGATAGTGGTTCGCGCTGTCGAAGAAGTTGACGCCGAGGTCGATGGCCCGGTGGATAATCCGGATTGCCTCCTCCTCTCCGCGAACGGCCATGTGGTACCCGCCGAGGCAGAACCGCGAAACCTTCAAACCGCTCTTGCCAAGAGTAGCCATCGGCATCGGGGCATCGGCGGAAAGCGCGCCGGCGCCGGCAACAACAGAGGAAACCTGGAGGAAAGTCCGTCGCTTCATGATGGCAACTAAGGTATCAAAGGCTGCAAAAGATTCAAAATTCGGTCGATCGCCGGAGATACAATGAAAGTCAGATGAGTAGTAAGGGTCGCCCGGGGAGGTTGGCAGCAGCCGTCTGCCTTATCCTGGTCCTTTCTCCCGCCTCCGCCCAATCCGCAGAGCAGCGCCGCGAACAGACACAGCTTGAACAGATCAGTACGGCATTTCAAGCACTTGCAAAACGGGTTAGCCCGACAGTCGTCAAAGTGCTTGCAATTGGATACCGCCCGCTAGACGACGAAGAGGACCCGAGTTCCCTGACAACCCGCCAGCAAAGCAGCGGATCCGGAGTGATTGTGGATCCGAACGGCTACATCATCACCAACGCCCACGTGATCCTTGGCGCCGAACGGATCCAGGTGCTCCTTCCCTCGAGCATGGACGAAGAGAGCCCGAAGAACCGCTCGATCATCCGCCCGCAAGGACGGCGCTTGCGCGCCGACATCGTTGGCATCGATCTCGAAACAGATCTTGCCGTTCTGAAGATCCCGGCCAAGAATCTTCCAGCGCTGGAGTTGGGCGATTCGGAAACTGTCGAGCAAGGGCAGCTTGTACTGGCGCTGGGAAGCCCGCTCGGACTGGAGAATTCGGTCAGCATGGGAGTCGTAAGCGCCAAAGCGCGACAACTCCGAGCTGACGACACCATGATCTACATCCAGACGGATGCCCCCATTAATCCGGGCAGCAGCGGCGGACCTTTGATCGATACTCAGGGTCGAGTGATCGGCATCAACACGCTGCTCCTTACGCAATCCGGTGTCAATGAAGGTATCGGGTTCGCCGCGCCGAGCAACATCGTCAGGACGGTGTACGAACAGATCCGGCGTAACGGACGGGTAATTCGCGGCGACATCGGCGCAGATGCTCAGACGATCAACCCTACGCTTGCCAAAGGATGGAAGCTTGCCCGGGATTCGGGCGTCGTGATCTCCGACGTTGAGCCGGAAGGGCCGGCTGCCACAGCCGGTCTGCGGGTAGGAGATATTGTCCTTACTCTTAATGGCAAGCCGATGGAGAATGCGCGGCAGTTTGCCGTGAATCTCTACCGGCCAAAGATCGGTGAAACCGTGCGGCTGGAGGTCCTCCGAGGACAGCAAAAGCTTACTTTCAACGTGCCGGTAACCGAGAAACTGAACGACCCCGAGCGCTTTGCGGCCCTTGTGACGGGCGGGGAGAATCTTGTGCCGCAACTCGGGATTCTTGTCGTTGAGCTGACGCCAAGGATTCTGGAGCGACTCACTCCTCTCCGAAAGGGCCTCGGCGTCCTGGTCGTTGCGCGGACTGCCGACGCGCCGGTCATCGAAGGCGGCGGTTTCCGGGCCGGCGACATCATCTACGCGATTAACCGTGAGGTTGTGGCCTCTCTCGCCGACGTACGGTTGATCCTCAGCCGGTACAAATCAGGGGACGCAATCGCGGTACAGCTCGAACGGAGCGGCAAGCTGATGTTCGTTTCGTTCGAACTCCCCTAGCAGCGCAACGCCGCTCGAGAAGCGAGCTTCATTCACTGACCTTAACAGGTACAGAAGCCTTCGTATTTTCCCAAGCCAGCGCAAGAGTGGCGCTTTTTGCAGTCGGCTGTTCAAAGCTGATCGTGAACTGTTCCACGAGAGAGGGCGTCTTCTCCACCTTCATCCTGACACGGCCAAGGTCGGTGGAGGGATCATACTTGAACGCGCCCCACTGCTTGGCAACCTTGTTGACGATGAGAGTCCAGCCCTCCTCCGTCGGCAGCGTGAACAGGCTGTAGCTACCGGCAGGAACTTTCAGGTCGCCGATCATCAGGTCGCCGTCGGTAGTAAGCATGGTAGCCTCGTCCGCGCCGGTCCTCCAGACCTTTCCGTAAGGGACGAGATCGCCGCCGACCGCTTTTCTACCCTTCAAATAGGGACGGCCGTAATCAATTTTGATGGACTTACCCGCCAACGTAACCTGAACCTGCTCGTGCGGACTGATGCGTTTGCGCTCTTGAGCGAGAAGAGACGTCACGGTTAGCGCCAGCGCTACCGCGGAGGCGAACACCGTCTGTGCTTTCACCATTTTCGCTGCTCCTTTTCCGACCGGAGACATCATTGTATTCTCTCCGCTCACCGATTGCCGATCACCCGCATTGCTTCGCTAAAGCTCGGCGGAATCGTCAGAACGGCCTCCGGTGATCAGGCAGAATACTTACGGGTCAGCGCCCGCAACTCTTTCATCATTCGTGGCACGGCGACCGCCGGATCTTCCTTCGCTTCATATTCCAGCGCGAGATAGCCCTTGTACCCGGACTTCGCAATCATCTGGACGACTTTGTCCCAGTCCTGGCGTATGCGCGCCCCGCTTTCATCTCGCATCTCCGCCTTGACCTGCACGTTCGCCGCATAAGGGAGGCACATCTCGATCTGCGGGAAAACATTCCTGTTGAAGTTTCCTGTATCGAGGTTTATTGCGACCCAGGGCGAATCCACCTTTTTGACGATGTCGATGATCCGCTCAGCGCGCTCGGTGATCCCGCCGTGATTCTCCAGTCCGAGGATAATTCCCTTTGTCGCGGCGTACTCCGCGGACCGCTTCAGGACCTCGACGACCCACGAGGCTGCCACGTCCTCACTCGTACCCTTCGGGACGGATCCACCGAACACGCGAATGTGCCCCGCGCCCAGCTTCTCCGCCACGTCGATCCACTTCTTCACTTCGGCAACCTCTTTGTCGCGCAGCTCGGGCGTCGGGCGCGTCATCTCACTGCGGACCGAAATGCTGTAAATCTCCACTCCGTTGCGGTAAGCCAACCGGCGTAGCGGCAGGAGAAAATCGTTAGTAGTGTTCGGGAACCAGTACACTGTCAGATCGAGCCCGTCCACGTCATGCTCTACCGACATGTGGACGAGATCGGCGTAAGTCATCGTTCCGGCCTTCAAGGCGTCGCGGAAGGAGTAGGCGCAAATTGCGGTCCGCAGTCGCGACTTCTTGGCAAGAGATTCTTTCGGGGTTGCTGACAGCGGGGCGGCTGCCAGCAGAGGCATGGACTTCAGGACGTCTCTTCGATTCATGAGTTCGATCCTATCGCAACGGCCGTTTCGCTCAACTCCGTTTCCCCGGGTCCGATCCGGAAGAGACCGGCAACCCAGGGAGTGATACCAACGATTTGAAGGCGCCTCCGGAACGGCGGCGCCAGAAGAAGCAAACTCTCAAGCCTCAGGGTAAGGCTACGCTACTCCATACTTCTTGAACCAGGCGAGCAGCCGCTTCCAGCCATCCTCCGCCGGTTCCTTCCGATAACTGGGCCGATAGTCCGCGTGGAAGGCGTGCGGGGCGTTGGGATAGAGAATGATTTCGGATGGAGATCCCGCAGCCTTTAACGCCGCCCGCATCCTCTCCACCGTTTCCACCGGAATGCCCTGGTCCGCCTCACCGTACAATCCGAGCACAGGAGCCTTCAACTGGCCGGCAACATCGATCGGCTGTTTCGGCTGGAGCGGTGTCGGAGGACGGTCGGCGCGGGGAACAAGGCTACCATACCATGCAACGCCAGCTTTTAATTTCGGCTGATGCGCGGCGTACAGCCAAACAATGCGGCCGCCCCAACAAAAGCCGGTAATGCCAAATCGCGATACATCTCCCTTGCCGGTCTTGCCCGCCCAGTTCATCGCCGCATCCAGATCCGACATGACCTGCTCATCGGGGACCTGCATGACAATCTTGAAAATGTCCTGCATGTTCGAGAGCTTGGACACGTCGCCCTGGCGGGCGTACAGTTCAGGAGCAACAGCAAAATAGCCGAGCTTCGCGAAGCGCCGACAGATATCTTTGATGTGCTCGTGAACCCCAAAAATCTCTTGGATAACCAGTACGACAGGGAACGGTCCGCCCGAAGCGGGCATCGCCCGGTAGGCCGGAATCTCCACATCCTTCGTCGGGATTTTTACTTCACCGGCTTCCAATCCCTTCGTATCAGTCGTGATCATTGTTTGTGCAGCTACAGGTTGGACCGCAAGGGCAAAACCTGCCGCCAGTCCGGTCATCACCTGGCGCCGGTCGAGATCGATCTTGGGCAAGAGGCTGTCGAGTTGATCCTGCATTGCTTCCCCTTTGACGGATGCTGTGTTGGAACCGCCTCATTGTACACCGGCAGACGATCTGCAAACGACCTCCCCCGGGGGACAACGTTACAGCCTTAAACTACTTCGCATCCCGCCAGTTCGGGCCGACGCCCACTTCCACCAGCATCGGCACCTCCAGCGTGGCAACCGATTCCATTTCGTGCTTCACGAGCTTGGCGACCTCATCGACTTCGTTGGGAGGAGCCTCGAAGACCAGCTCGTCGTGCACCTGCAAGAGCATCTTGGCCTCTTTCGATTGCAGGCGGCGATGGATCCGAATCATCGCCAGCTTGATAAGGTCTGCGGCAGTGCCTTGAAGCGGCGTATTCACCGCCGTTCGCTCAGCGAAGGCCCGGGCGTTCGGGTTGCGGCTATTGATATCGGGAATCGGCCGGACACGGCCATGCATGGTGTGAGTAACACCGGTGCGGCGCACTTGTGCAATTACGCCCTCAATAAACTTGCGCACGCCGGCGTACCGTTCGAAGTAACTGTGGATATACTTTTCGGCCTCCGCTCGCGGGATCCCAAGCTGGGTGGCAAGCCCGAATGGGGTTTGCCCATAGACAATGCCGAAGTTCACCGCTTTGGCGGCGCGCCGCATTTCCGCGTTTACCATCAGGGGAGGCACGCCGAAAACCTCCGCCGCCGTCCGGGTATGAATATCCTCCCCCTTGCGGAAGGCGTCCAGCAAGACGGGATCCCGCGACATATGCGCGAGCAACCGTAGTTCAATCTGCGAGTAATCCGCGACAATCATCGTCCATCCCTCACGAGGAACGAACGCAGCGCGAATCTCCCGCCCCAGCTCGGTACGTATCGGGATGTTTTGCAGATTCGGATTCGAAGAAGAGATCCGCCCCGTGGCGGCTCCCGCTTGATTGTAGGTTGTGTGCAACCGGCCATCCGACGGATTGAGCAAGTCCGGCAGAGCGTCCACGTATGTGCCCTTCAGCTTTGCCAGTTGCCGGTAGTCCAGAACCTTCCTTGCGATTTCGTGCTCGGCTGCCAAAGCCTCCAGGACATCGGCAGCCGTAGAGACTGACTTGCCCTTGCCGTACTTCACCGGAGACGGCAGTCGCAACTCCTCGAACAGAACCTTGCTGAGCTGTTGGGGTGAGTTGATATTGAAGGGATGTCCGGCGAGCGAGTAGATCTCGGCGCTGAGCGCTTGCAACCTGCTGTCCATCTCCTTCGAAAGATGCCGGAGTTGCTCGGGCTCAATCCGGACGCCGGTGCGCTCCATGTCCACGAGAACCGGCACCAGAGGCAGATCGATCTCATCGTAGACCGTGCGCAGCCCCTGTGCGTCGATTTCAGGCCCCAACTTTTCGCGCAGGGCGCGGATGCAATCGGCAAAATGCTCCGCCAGAGGTTCGAGCTTCCGTCCCAGGTACCTCTCCGTTAAGGTCGCAGCCGCGCAGCTGCCGGGATCGGCGGTCAGCAGGAACGCATAGAGCATGACGTCCTCGGTGAATCCGCGTGGCTGAATTCCGCGGGAGAGCAGCTTTAGCGTAAGGGTCTTGAGATCGTATGTCGCCTTGGGAATGGACCCGTTTTCGAGGAACGCGGTTAAGACTTCCGAAGCTTCGAGCGGAACGGACCGCGCCTCGCCTCGCTTCCACGAAAGGCCCACCGTCTCGGGCGTGAGTTCCTGCTTTTCGCCTCCTGCAACGGCAACTGAGACTGGCGTCCCCGCAGGGATGGCCGCCAGCCACTCTTTCAAGGCCTCGGAAGAACCAAGCGGAGCATAATCCCGCGGCTCCTCCGGCGCCTCCTCAGGCTCCAACTGCTTCAGAAGGCTAAAGAACTCAAGCTCGCGATACAGCTCGCGCAACGCGCGGGCGTCAGGCTCCTGCGCGCGGACCTTTTCGAGATCGAAATCAATGGGAACGTTCGTATCAATCGTCGCCAGCTGCTTACTGAGCAGGATTTGATCGCGGTAGTTCTGCAGGCTCTCACGGTAGGTCTTCCGCTCTACTTCCGCCGCGTGATCCAGAGCGCATTCCACGGTTCCGAACCGCGCAACCAGATCTCTCGCCCCTTTATCGCCGATTCCAGGCGCCCCCGGGATGTTATCGATGCTGTCGCCCTTGAGGGCCAGCAGATCCGGAACGCGCTCGGGCGGGACGCCCATAAACTCAGCGACGCCGGCGGGATTGTAGACGACGTAATCCTTCATCGGATTCATCATCGAGATCCGCTCATTCACCACCTGGAGCATGTCCTTGTCGCTAGACACAATTACGACATCGACACCGGCCTCGCTGGCCCGCCGTGCAAGCGTGCCGATCACATCGTCGGCTTCGAAGCCGGGATATTCCAGGATCGGAATACGCATCGCCTCCAGCGTCTTCCGCACCCACGGGATCTGCTCGCCCAGATCGGGCGGCATCTCGGTCCGATTGGCCTTGTACTCGGTGAAGGCCTGCTCGCGAAATGTCGGACCGCTGCTCTCAAAGATCGCGGCGATGTACTCCGGGTGGTAAGACGTGGTCAGCTTCCGAAGCATGTTGTGGAAGATGAACACAGCTTCCGTAGGGAGCCCCTTGCTCGTCCGCATGGGAGGAGCGCCGCTTCGGGCGCGGGCATGGTAGGCCCGGAAAATAAAACCGAACGAATCAATCAGAAAGAGGCGAGGGCGTTCCATCAGGAATCCCCATCATACCTCCGGACATCCCGAGGATTCGATCCGCCTCCGGGCAGCCGCGATGACACACCGAAATATGCGAAGTGTTGCAAAAAAGCCACACATAGAAATTACAAACTCTTGCAATTGAGTCATATACAAAGCGGATGCCGGATTGCTAGACTGGGAGCTTGTAAGATTCGCCCGGGGGGCGGGAGGTGAGGATTGCGTTTTGAGACAACTGTGCAGCGTCCTGTGGAGGCTTCCGGTGTCGGCCTTCATAGCGGGGTTCCCGTGCGGATCCGGATTCTTCCCGCGCCGCCTTCGACCGGGATCGTCTTCCTCAGGACCGACCTCGACCGGTTTCCCGTTCCCGCAAGCTGGGAGCACGTCGCCCGGGTCAGCTACGCTACCAGCTTGATGCGTCAGGGGGTGCTCATTTCGACGACCGAGCACCTGTTGAGCGTTTTCTACAGCATGGGCGTCGATAACGCCTACGTCGAAATCGACAATCTGGAAGTACCCATCCTCGATGGCAGCGGACTCCCGTTCGTACAACTCATCCAGAGCGCCGGGCTGAAAGTGCACCGGCGGCGGCGCCGCTACCTTCGGATCCGCCGTCCGGTCTCGGTCGAAGGCGGAGGCAAGCGGATCACGATTCTGCCCTCCGACCGGTTCCTGCTGACCTGCGATATTTATTTCGAGCATCCCCTCGTCGGTCGCCAGTCGCTGGAAATGGAGGTGACGCCGGAACGTTACGCCAGCGGCATTGCCCCCGCCCGAACCTTCGGGTTTTCCTGGGAACTCGATCAAATGCGAGACATGGGACTGATTCGAGGGGCGACGCTTGAAAATGCCGTCTGCTTTGATCGCACAAGCGTCCTGAATCCTGAAGGGCTCAGATTCCCGGACGAGTGCTGCCGCCACAAGGCGTTGGATCTGATTGGAGATCTGGCACTGATTGGGAAGCCGCTCCTTGGGCACGTCATCGCCGAACGTGCTGGACATGCGATGCATGTGGCGCTCGTCGCCAAGATTATGTCCGATCCAACTTTATACGAGGTTCTGAGTTTCGATCAGCTTGCTTCGAGAGTCGCCCACGCCCTCGTCTGTTAACCGCGTGCCGCCGATCGGGATGAATCTGCCCAACCTGCTATCCCTCCTCAGGCTGGCGCTTGCACCTGTCATCGTACTGGCCGTACTCCGGGGCAACTTTCGTGTTGCCCTTGGCCTTGCCCTCGTTGCGGGCCTGAGCGACGCCGCCGACGGGGCGCTCGCCCGGCGCTTCAACTGGATTACCCGACTGGGCGCCTATCTCGACCCGATCGCCGACAAGGCGCTATTGGTTGGAGTTTACGCCGCCCTCGGAGTCTCAGGCGCCCTACCCCTCTGGCTTGTCGGGATGGTCTTCCTCCGGGACTTTCTGATCCTCCTGATGGCATCTGTTGGCTACCTTGTTTACAAGGTCCGGGACTTTCCGCCCTCGCTGTGGGGAAAAGTGAGCACCATTCTCCAGGTCTCCGCCGCAGTTATCGTCTTAACCTCAAGGTCCTTCCCCCAAGTGGCGTTGAACGGGATCGTGCTGGCGGCGATCGCTCTGACGGCGGTAGGCACGGCCTGGAGCGGAGCCCATTATATATGGATTGGAGTGACCCGCCTGCGCCAGCTACGCGGCGTCTCCCCCCGAAGCTCTCATTGACGCACGGGGAAGGCAGGGGTAGTCTAAAAGTGTGGGAGCGTCGATGACTCGCTATGCGCCATCCCGTCAATACTTGTCAGCGGGATTTGTAGCTATAGCGCTTGCTCTCTTCTCAGGCTGGTGCGGGCTTTCCTGGGCGCCCGCGTTCATTCCCGCCTTTCTGTTCCTCGTGAGCGCGGCCGTCGTTTTGGCTCTCGCCACTCGCCCCGCGATTGAAGTTCATGACACTCATCTGGCGATCGGAAAGCGAGTGATCTCGTGGTCCGACATCCGGCGCATCGATCGAAGTGGGTGGGAATCACCTTTGATTCTTTACATCACCCTGGCTGATGAGCGAAGGGTCGTGCTCGTTTACCCGGGTGATATGGATTCGTCGATCAGCCTTGTCCGCCATCTGCAGCGGTCGGCTCGCTACGCTCTCATTGACGGGAAGCCTTACAGCGAAGTTTGGGGCGAATCACAGCCCGGCAAGGAGCGTAAGCCGCTGGCGTCGCCAAGATATCGGCTCCTGACCGAGGAAGACGAAGCCGAGGTGGAACGCCTCTACCAGCGGTTGAAGACGGTCGGCCACCTGGATACCAAGAATTCATCGGACGAGAGTTAGTGAGACTGCCGAGAAGACGTCTCGGCTGGCTGGCGCCGCCGGTCCTACTGGTTGTCCTGGTCATCTTTCATCCGTACTGGCTGAGCGCTCTTGGTTCTTTTCTCGTCCTGAATCAGGAAGCCGTCCCTTCTGACTGCGTGCTGGTCCTGGGTGGGGACTTCTACGGGAATCGCGTGCGATTCGCCGGGGAACTGGTTCGGCGCGGCATGGCACCGGTTGCGTTTGTCAGCGGTCCCACCAACGTGTATGGCTTGCCGGAATCAGCGCTCGCTATCCCGTTCGCAATGAAGCACGGCTACCCGGAGGACTATTTTGTAGCCCTTCCGAACCAGGCAAACTCAACCCGGGAGGAAGCTCAAATCCTTACGGCGGAGCTCCGCAGGCGTAACATTCGACGGTATCTGCTGGTGACCAGCAACTACCACACGCGCCGGGCGGCGTCTCTCTTCCGCGCCGCCGCACCGGACCTGGAAGTCCGGGTGCTCGCCGCCCCGGACGCCTTTTTCCGCCCGGAGGACTGGTGGCGGGACCGCGAAGGGCGAAAGACATTCCTGCTCGAGTGGGCGAAGACCTTTGCGGCGATGCTAGGACTTTGATGAAGATGCGGGAAACTCTGAGAACAATCTGGCCCTACCTATGGACCTACCGGTCCGGCCTTCTGCGCGGCGGCGCTGCATTGCTCTTCAAGGTCCTCCTCGCCACTTCCCTACCCCTCCTCATCCGCGCCGGCATCGACAGTCTCACAGAAGGCTTGCGGATGGAGACGGTGCTCGCGTTCGCCGGAGCGCTGGTCGCCGTTTCCGCGCTGAAGGGCTTGTTCCAGTACTGGATGCGCGTCATCCTGATTGGCCTTTCCCGCGATATCGAATACGACCTGCGGAACGACCTGTTCCGCCATTTCACCCGCCTGTCCTATGACTTTTATGCCCGGTTTCGGACGGGCGACATCATGGCCCGGGCCACAAATGACTTGAATGCCGTTCGAATGATGCTCGGACCCGGCGTCATGTATTGGACGGAGACGGTGCTGACATTTGCCTTCGCCATCACCGTCATGGCCTCGGTCGACTTACCTCTGACGCTCGTATCCCTCATACCGGCTCCGGTGATTTCCCTTGTGGTCATTATCTTTGGCAACAAGATTCATAACCGGTTCGAACGCATTCAGAGCATGTTTTCCGACATCAGCAGCCGGGTGCAGGAAAACATCGCAGGAGTGCGTGTAGTTCGAGCCTACGTGCAGGAGGAAGCGGAGCTCGAGCAGTTCGACCGCCTGAACCGGGACTACATTACTCAGAACATCCGGCTGGCCCGGATCTCGGGCCTCTTCATGCCGCTCTTACAGGGTCTGATTGGCATCGGATTCCTCATCGTCCTTTGGGTGGGTGGCGCGCGCGTGCTTTCCGGCTCGATCAGCGTCGGCAGCTTCGTGATGTTCAACACCTATATGGGGACGCTCGTGTGGCCGATGATCGCCTTGGGCTGGGTCGTGAACCTGACCCAGCGAGGAATGGCGTCTCTCAGCCGCATCAACGAGATCCTCAAAGAGCGTCCGCTCATCGCTTCCCCTGAGCAGCCGGTCATACTCGGGGACAGATTCCAGGGAGAGATTGTATTTGAAGGCGTCAGCGTCAAATACGGCAACACGTGTCAAGCCCTTGAAGGCATCTCCCTCCGAATCCCGGCCGGTTCCACTGTCGCCGTCGTCGGACATACAGGCAGCGGTAAGAGCACCCTGGTTCAGCTCGTGCCGCGGCTGCTCGACCCCACCAAGGGCCGCGTCCTCATTGACGGCGTGGACGTGAGGGAACTCTCGCTCGATGAGCTGCGTTCGAACATCGGTTTTGTTCCGCAGGAGACCTTTCTGTTCAGCGCGACGCTGGGTGAGAATATCGCCTTCGGCGTGAAGTCGGCGACGGAACAACAGATTCGGGAAGCGGCAGAGATTGCAGGTCTGGCCGGCGACATTGCATCCTTCCCCGCCGGCTTCGGAACGGTCGTGGGCGAAAGGGGCATCACGCTTTCCGGCGGCCAGAAGCAGCGCACCGCGATTGCCCGTGCGATTCTGCGCGATCCCAAAATCCTGATTCTCGACGATGCCCTGTCCAGCGTCGATACTCTCACGGAAGAAAGGATTCTGAACGCCCTCACCGGTGTGATGAAGGGACGGACAACGATCCTGATTTCGCACCGTGTGTCGACCGTTCGAAACGCCGATCGCATCTTTGTGATCGAGCGCGGCAGGTTGGTCGAGGAAGGCACCCACAGCGAGCTCGTCAACAGCGGCGGCTACTACGCAGATCTCTACCAGAAGCAGCTACTCGAAGAAGAGTTGGAAGCGATATGATTCTTGTTTCGAGGCCGGCTGAGCCGGCATGCAAGGAGGATCGCGATCATGAACATTCAGTCGACCAGGCGTGGATTCTTCGGGGCTGGCGCGGCCGCGCTGACCGCTCTCCAGGCCGAATTCCAGTCCACGGCGCAAGCCGCTGAGAGCCACGGCTTCAAGCTCGGAGTTGCTACTTACTCTCTCCGAAAGTTCTCAAGAGCCAAGGCGATTGAGATGCTGAAGCAACTGCGCGTCACAGACGTCAGCATCAAGTCCTTTCACTTGCCTTACGAGGACACGCCAGAGCAATTGAAGGCGGCCATGGCCGAGTTCAGGGCCGCTGGAATCACCGCATGGAGCGCCGGAAACAACAGCATTCAAAAGGATGATGAAGCCGACATCCGCCGTTACTTCGAATATGCGAAGAATGCGGGCATCCCGATGCTCGTGATTGCGCCAACCGCGCAGACTCTTCCGAAGATCGAAAAATTCGTCAAGGAATACGACATTAAGGTGGCCATCCACAACCACGGACCGGAGGACAAGCACTTTCCGACTCCGCAGAGCGCCCTAAAGCTGGTGAAGAACATGGACCCTCGCGTGGGTTTGTGCATCGACGTAGGCCACACAGCACGAACCGGCGTCGACGTCGTGGAGTCGATTCGCGAAGCTGGTCCACGGCTCCTGGACATGCACATCAAGGATCTGGCGAACATGAAGGAACGGGACAGCCAGTGCGATGTCGGCGAGGGCAAGATGCCAATCGTGGCGATCTTCCGCCAGCTTAAGAAGATGAACTATCGGGGCGGAGTCATGCTGGAGTACGAAATTCACGCCGACGCGCCCCTGCTTGGCATGGCGAAGTCGCTCTCCTACATGCGCGGCGTTCTGGCCGCGATGTCCGCCTGATGCTTCCACGGGCGGCCCTCCCGGAGCGCCGCCCGCCTTAGTTCACGCTCCAGCCGGTATCTGGTCGGCGTCCATCCCCATCCAGAGATTCGCGGTGCTCAGCTCCTCACGTCCGCTCGCTTTCAGATAGAGGAAGAGCTGCATGCGATAGGCGACATAGTGGCAGAGCACTAGGCCGACGAGCCAGGAGCCGCGGCTGGCCTTGGCCCCAAAGATTTCAATCTCAGAACGGAGGAAGGAGTCGGAGCAGGAACTCAGCAGTTTCCGATACAGCCCGGGCTGCTTACTGATCGCTTCTCTGATCTCCTCCAGGTTCATGGCCTTTGCGGCGGCCTCGCCGCTCTCCCACTGTTCCCTCCACGCATCCATGTCGAACGGCTCCGCAACGATCCCGCGCAGATGAGTGGGAGGCATGTAGACCATGTACTGAAGGAGTTCCAGCGTCGAACGCTGTTTGGGAGTTGGGCGATAGTCAAGCTTGGAAGGATCTACCTTTGAAGCCAGATGCAGCAGAATATCTACTTCTCGCTGTAGAGCGCTGATGAGTTCATCCTTTGTGAGGACCATAACCACCTCAAATTGCCGGAGGCGAGGCCTCCGCAACGCTGCGGCTTCCGTACGCCATGGCACCCTTCTGCGTCGCAGCCCGCCGTTGCGGGCGTGGCAATGGCGAAGACCGAGACAGAATACCACGCGGCCGCGACCGTCGCAGTGCTTGCTGATCGAGCCGGTTTCCGTATCATTCCACGCCGCCGACGCTCCGGCGGCTGCACGGGTATAATCGAAAAGTGAAATTGCACCTGTTATTGCTGGCTGCGGCGCTGCTGTTTCAAGGGTGTAATCGTGCTCCACAAACTCCTGAAGCCGTTCGGGAGGGTGTAATGAAACACCTATCCAGCCGTTCCGATCTTGACATCGACTCCCTGCAGGTGGATGTCGCCACGGTCACGTTCCGGAACGGGGAGGCGGACGCCGTTGTCTCTTTCCGCCCGAAAGGATCCACGGATCCGGCAAGCGCGATGCAAATTCGCTACACGTTGGAACGGAAGGGCGGAGAGTGGGTAGTGAAATCCAGGTCGGAGGCCGGCGGGTCGCCTCACGGCGGCGCACCACCGGATGGAGGACTTCCCCCCGGACATCCGCCAGTTCCTGAGAGCCCTTCCGGACAAAAATGAAATCCGTCGCAATCCTGGGTGGAGGGCCAGCGGGCGCTGTCGCCGCTGAGAAACTTGCCTCAGCGGGAATGAAGACGATTGTGCTCGATGAGAAGCTCGCCTGGGAGAAGCCGTGCGGCGGCGGCTTGACGTATAAGGCCTACTCTCGGTACCCGTTCCTGATCGAGAACGACGTCCCCAAGAAGCTGGTTACTGAAACCTGCCTGTCCGCACACGGCGCCGGCGACGCCGTGATGAAGCTCAACCATCCGCTGGTGATCTACTCACGGTATGATCTCAACCGGATGCTGCTGTCTCGCGCCGAGCGGGCTGGAGCACAAATTGAAAAGGATCGGGTTCTCGAAGTGAAGCGAGCCCTCCGCGGCTGGCGGATACGGACACGCCGGGGGACGCTCGAAGCCGACTACTGCATCATTGCCACAGGGGCCAGGAACTCGCTGCGCGATTTTGGCACTGCCTGGAACGCGGCTGACACCATGTACGCAATGGGATATTACGTCCCGGCGCAGCAGGATCACATCGATATTCAATTCCTTCCGCATCTTGAGGGTTATATCTGGGTATTTCCGAGGTGCGGGCATCTGTCGGTCGGGATCTGCGGCAAGGGCGAACCTGCCCCGGCGCTACGACAACGGCTCGAAACCTATATTCGGAAAAAGGGCATCGACTTGCGAAACGCCACCTTCTACGGCCACATGCTGCCGGCGCTGTCCCACGCATCGTGGCAGAGGAACCGGGTGGCGGGCGACGGCTGGCTTGCTGTGGGAGATGCCGGCGGCCTGGTGGATCCCGTCACAGGCGAAGGTTTGTACTATGCGATGCGGTCCGCCGATCTCGCCAGCAACGTTGTTCTCGACGACGCCTGCGCGCCACCTGCGAAGGCCATTGCGTACCGCCGTTTGCTCGAGCAGGACTTCACCACAGATCTGGCTTTCGGCGCACGCATCGCCAAGCGTATCTTCGTCGGCTCCTTTCTGTTTTCGAGCGTTCCCGCCCGCATGGTGCAGTTTGTCCGGCATAGCCCGCGCTTCAGCGAAATCATTCAGGATTTATTCGCCGGCACGCAAAGTTATCGGGACTTGAAGGAGAGGCTGCTGAAGAATCTCAACGGCACTCTCCATGAGGTCGTCATGAATTTTTTGTTTGGCCGGCTTATTCCCAAAGAGAATCGCACATGAATCGTTCCCGTTCCGAATCTCTTTTTGCGCGCGCACAGAAGGTGATCCCGGGTGGGGTCAACTCCCCGGTTCGCGCGTTCCGCTCCGTCGGCGGCACACCTCCCTTCATTGCCCGGGGCAACGGCTCCCGCGTTTACGACGTGGATGGTAACGAGTACATTGATTATGTCGGCTCCTGGGGGCCGCTGCTGCTGGGTCATCGCCACCCTGACATCTTGAAGGCTCTGGAGGGAGTGCTGGAGGTCGGCACGAGCTTCGGCGCTCCGACAGAACGGGAGGTCGAGCTCGCCGAAATGATCCGCGAAGCCGTCCCCTCTATGGAGATGGTGCGGCTGGTGAACTCCGGCACCGAGGCTACAATGAGCGCCCTCCGCCTCGCCCGCGGGTTCACCGGCCGCGACCTTACGGTCAAGTTCGAAGGCTGCTACCACGGTCACGTGGACTCGCTGCTGGTCAAGGCCGGTTCGGGGATGGCGACGCTGGGCATCGCCGATACAGTCGGCGTGCCGCGCGCTTTTGCCGAAACGACGATCGCTCTTCCTTACAACTCGATCGATGCGGTGGAACAGGCGTTTCGTCTGCGCGGCGACAGTATCGCCGCTGTCATTGTGGAGCCTGTCGTCGGCAACATGGGATGTGTGCCGCCCGCGCCAGGCTTTCTCGAGGCGCTCAGACACCTCACGGAACGGCACGGAGCTCTCCTGATTTTCGACGAGGTAATGACAGGATTCCGGCTCAGTTACGGCGGCGCGCAGGCATTGTACGGCATCCGTCCCGATATCACGACCCTCGGCAAAGTGATCGGCGGCGGCCTGCCCATCGCTGCTTACGGAGGCCGGGCGGACATCCTTTCAAAAGTCGCCCCGTCGGGACCCATTTATCAAGCCGGGACACTGTCGGGAAATCCGCTTGCCGTCGCTGCGGGGCTCGCGATGCTGAAATACTTGAAGGCCCACCCGAATGTCTATACAGATCTCGAAGCTCGGACGGCTCAGCTTTGCGCTAATCCTCCGGAAGGCATCACAGTCAATCGGGTCGGATCGATGTTCACATTCTTCTTCACGAACGGTCCTGTGACGGATTGGGACTCCGCAAAGAAGGCCGACACACAGCGATTCCGGGAGTTCTTCCATTGGATGCTCGATCGCGGCGTCTACCTGGCGCCTTCCCAGTTCGAAGCCGGGTTTGTATCAGCGGCTCACACAGAAGCGGACATCGCAAAGACTGTAGAGATTGCAAGAGAGTTCTTCGCCAAAGCTCCGGCGGCGGCACAGGGGTAAGCGGATCGATCCATCGAGGCAAGGGACCGCCCTGTGTTCTGCGGATGAACCTGCTCGTGCCCTTATCCTGAAGCTTAAGCTTGTGGATCGGCATATTGACTTGGGGTAGCATGAGCCGATGCGTTTCGCAGCATTTTTGATACTTGCTCTATCCTCCTTCGGGCAGGAGGTTGCTCCTGCAATTCAATCAATCCGAAAAGAGGAATTGAAAGCGGATCTTTTCTTCCTTGCCTCCGACTCCATGCGAGGCCGTCTCACGAACACTCCCGAATACAAGATTGCCGGAGAGTGGATCGCCTCGCGTCTGGAGAGGCTCGGACTCGAGCCGCTCGAGGGCGAGACGTTCGTTCAGACCTTTCACCTCGTTTCAGCGCGGCTGGGCGAAGGGAACCGGTTGCTGATTGGCTCGCAGGCTTCGCTGCGAAGCGCCAGGCTCATGGAAGAGTTCTATCCACTTAACATCAGCGCCAACGGGGAAGTGAAGGGGCGTGTCGCTCTCGCTGGGTTCGGAATTCAAGCTCCCGAACACGGCTGGGACGATTATCAAGGACGCAATGTAAAAGGCTCACTGGTCATGGTGTTCGAAGGGGATCCGCAGGAGGACAGCCCGGAGAGTCCCTTCGACGGACTGGTTACGTCCGAGCATGGAGGCAGCTTGAAAAAGGCGCTGGTTGCTCAGAATCAGGGCGCAGTAGCATTGCTGATCGTCAGCGCGCGGAGAGATGCGGAAGGACCTCGGTCGTTTCCCTCCGCCGCGCGAACTCACTGGCCCCAGAACCCTCGGATCGAACGCTATCAACTGGCAAGCAACATTGAGAAAGTCCGTATACCAGTGATCCAAATATCACCCGCGCTGGCCGAGCACATTCTCGGCAGCGATATCGAATTACTCCGGAAGCAGGCGGATCGTGCCGGCGGCGCGGTATTCTCCATGTCCAGCCTGCCTGTTGAGCTTGCCACATCGATTACGAGAACGGTCATTAGCGATCGAAACATAGTCGCAAAGATCGAAGGGGCCGACCCGAAGCTCAAGGAAGAGGCGATTCTCATCTCCGCGCACTACGATCATGATGGCGCTGACGGGGAACGGGTGATGAATGGAGCGGACGACAACGGATCGGGAACCGTTGGCCTCCTCGAGATCGCGGAAGCCTACGCGACGGCGATGAGCCAGAACCGGCGGCCGAAGCGCACTGTGATCTTTGCGTTCTGGGGCTCCGAGGAACGCGGCTTGCTGGGCTCCTGGGCGTGGGTGCAGAATCCTTTGTGGCCGCTGGAGAAGACGGTAGCGGTGCTCAACATGGATATGATCGGACGCAATGAAGAAGTGCCTGAAGGGGGCGGTCGCAGATTTCGCGGATTGAAACCTCAGGACGCAGCAGCGAATGCGAACAGCGTGCACTTGATGGGATACAGTTTCAATCCCGAACTGGCCGAAATGGTACGGCAGGCAAACCGCGAGATCGATCTGACGCTGCGAATGGAATACGACAACAACCGGTCCAATTTGGTCCGGCGGAGCGACCAGTGGCCGTTCCTGCAAAACCGGGTGCCTTCCGTCTTCTTCCATACGGGTTTGCATCCGGATTACCACACGCCCGGCGACAGGCCGGAGCGGATCAACTATCCCAAGATGGAGCGGATCGTACGGCTCGTCTACCAGACAAGCTGGGACCTGGCAACCAGTGACAAACGCCCAAAGATGCCTGCAAAGAGGTCTCTCAGCGACTAGAATGGCTCGTCGCGACGCCGCAGGGCATCGAGCAGCCGGCGGCCCGAATAGAAAACAGTTCCGACGAAGAAGCAGAGGCTGAGCCAGATGACGAGGGTCCTCTTCTCCGGCTCAAGGTAACGCACTTCCACTGGAGCGGGGTTGTTAAAGGCAAGCCAGACGGCCAGTTGAACGTCCGCATCGTCACGCCCTTCCATCCGGTTGTCGAGAATGAGCTCGTACTCGCCTGTAGAGGGGACCCGGACGGCCAGATTTCCCTTGTCGACATACGCCGTCGCGGCAACCACTTCCGCCTTCCCCGATCCATCCTCGGCCCTCCG
>Ga0207864_1001023_pt1 | contig 33480 bp, 45 predicted proteins | sample HigsolmetaAR202D_FD_184834 | JGI IMG/M metagenome (GOLD analysis project Ga0207864, IMG submission 184834) | Ionic liquid and high solid enriched microbial communities from the Joint BioEnergy Institute, USA - AR20-2-D (SPAdes) (version 2) ... | reverse complement strand
GCCGCTCTTCGATCGCGACGACGACTTCGTCATCTGGGGAGGCCAGACGGTGCAGCCCAGGTCGGCGACCGTGTACAACTGGTATAACGGGTCGCTGATGATGGTGCGGGCGGGCGCACGCAAGGAGGTTTGGGAGCGATTCGATCCGCGCGCGTCGCCCGCCATGGCGAACGCTAACGGTTGCCGGGGCAGCGATCAGGGATGGATCGCGTACTGCTTGGGACGCAAGGAGAGGGTCTGGGGATGCGCTGACGGGGTATATTCTTACCGCAACCACGTCCTGCCGGCCGGGGGCAGGCTCCCAAAGGGTGCAAGGATCGTAGCCTTTCACGGGGTTCACGATCCCTGGCATCAGGACGTACAGGCTCGACATCCATGGGTTCGGGAGCACTACAGATGAGTCTCAGCGGTTACATCACACTCGACGAGGCGAAGGACCAGGTGTCCGTCGAACGCGACAACACCGCGCATGACGCTCGGCTGATGCGACTCATCGAGGCGGCGGAGACGTGGGCGAAGAACTTTCTGAACATCGACTCGCTCGCCGAGCTCGAGAACTCTCCGCACACGTCGCCTCCCGACTTCCCCGAAGACGTGAAGAGCGCGATTCTTCTGCATGTCGAGGCGGAGTTTGATCGCGATGCCCAGAACTTCGAGCTCATCTTGAAGAGAGCGGAGCAACTGCTGTGGCCGTACAGAATTGGGCTGGGAGTGTGAGGATGGGCTGCTCCAGGTGCGAGAAGGCCCGAAAGAAACTGCCGAAATCAGTGCGTCAGGCGCTGGAGCGGCTCGAACAGAGGGTGCTAGGCAATGCAGTCAGGAAAGCTCCGTCACAGAGTGACGCTGCTCCGACGGGTGGACAACCAACAGCCCGGCGGACAGGTCCAGCATAGCTACGTCCCTTTTGCCGAGGTCTGGGGGAACGTTCGACCGCTGAGCGGTCGCGAGCTCATCGCGGCACAACAGGTCAACTCGCTCATCGACTCTGAGATCACGATTCGTTATCGCGTCGACGTCGACGAGACGTGCCGAGTCCAGCACATCATCAAGCACGACGAGAGCCCGCAGTGGTTCGACACGTACGACGTTATCGCCGTCATGCCTGACCCGAAGACGAATCGCAGGGAGCTTCGACTCGCCTGCGTGAAACGAACCGCGGAGGGGTGGCGTGGCTAACTACTACGTTGAAGGGACGAAGGAATTGACCGAGAAGCTCCGAGAGCTTGCATCGCCGAAGGAGCAGGCGGCGACCCTGCGTGCAGCTGTGCGCGAGCCGATGAAGGACGTGATGCGAGTCGCGCAGGCCAACATCGCGCGGATCTCTCCCGGCAAGCGCCAGTTGCATCGAACGTACAAGGGACGACTGGTAACGGCGGGCTTCGCGTCGCGAAATTTGCGCATGATCGTCGTGATGAGCAGGGACAAACAGGCCGCGTGGTCGTTGCTCGGGGTTCGAAAGGAGGCATTCTACGCGTTGCAGTTCTTCGAGTTGGGCACGGCAAAGATCCCGAGTCAGCCCTGGCTGATGCCGGCGTTCTACCAGTCGCGCAACGCGACGCTCGCGAAGGTCGGCGAGGTCATGAAGAAGCGAATCGAGCGCATCGCTCGAAAGAGAGGCGGGTGATGCTGCACATCGGACTCGAACAGGAGCTCGCCACGCACACGGCGACTGCGGCATACCTGGCCGGAGAGAATGGCGCGCCGAATCGGATTTACCCGATCGTGATCCCGCAGAAGGTTCCGCGTGGCGCGCAGGTGACGCCATGCGTGTGCTACGAGACGCGCGCTGTTGACAGGCAAGTGACGTACTGTGGGACGAGCGGACTCGTCCGAACTACGATGCAGCTGGAGTGCTACGCATCTGATTACAACACGGCGAAAGAGGTCGCCCGGGCCGTCCGCGAGGTCCTTAGTGACTTTCGAGGGATGCTTGGTGGTACAGTTGACGTGCGAGCTGCAACCCTAGAAACCGAGTTCGATGTCCAGGACTTCGAGCCCGGTCTCTATCGTGTCTCACAGTCCTGGGCTTTCTGGCATGCGGAGTAAACAACGATGGCTTCCGAAGACGCTCTGATTGGTAACGACTTTGTCGTTCAGCTCGGCGACGGCAATTCGCCCGAGCAGTTCTTTGACCTGTGCGCGGCGTTTGACTTCGGCAACGTAGGCGAGGAGAAACCCCTCGTCGACGTCACGTCGTACTGCGATGCGGCGCGCACATATCGCAACGGCCTCGCCGACGGCGTCGAGATCCCGCTGCAGAACAACTTCATCCCCGGCGACCCGCTTCTTGCGCAGCTCTACGAGGCGTACAAGAACGACGAGCTCGTCACGATCCGCATCGCGCGGAAGAACGCGAGCCCACCGGAATACTTCGAGTTCAGCGCGACCGTTCGAGCCTGGAACGTTTCGGGTCCGATCGGCGAACGCGCGGTGTTGACCTACACGCTGAAGATCAGCGGTGAGGTCATCTGGGTTCGGCCACCTCAGGTTCCCTGATCGGGCGCGGCCGATCGTCTTAGCTTCTACGTAGGAGACGTCTGTGGATAAAACAAAACTGCTGGACCTCGCCCGGCTCAGGGATACCGTGGTCGACGTGGACGGCGAGAAGGTCCGCGTTCGCGAGGTCGGCGCGTTGGAGTTCGCCGAATACGGACAGCTTCTCAAGACAGATCGGCTCAAGGCCACCGCGACGCTCATCGCCGCGTGTGTCATCAATGACGACGGCAATCCGGCGTTGACGATCGAGGAGGCGATGACGCTGGCCAGGTCGGCCCGTGTCTCGATGCCGCTCGTCACTGCGATCATGGAGCTGAGCGGATTCGGGGACGACGACAAAAAAGAGTCTGACGCCAGCTGAGCTCTTCGATTATCGGCTGGCCGCGTTGCTAGGCTATGCCGATATCGACGAGATGAAGCGATCGATGACGCAGCGATCGTATCTCGGCTGGCAGAGGTATTGGGACAAAGAGCCGTGGGGGCCGTGGCGTGATAACATCCACGCGGCCATCATAGCGCGGGAAGTGCGTCGACCGCAGGTTCGTCGGGGTACGCGCATTCCTCTCGAACAGTTCTTCGTTCGCGACCCCGAGGAGCGGAGGCAGGAGGGCATAAACGGATTCTTCGCATTCTTGCAGGCGGTAGCGAAACAGGTGACAGAGCCCGTGAAGCGGCAACGGGCTCGACGTAAGGAACGGAAATGACAGATCTTGCGAAGCTAGTCGTCCGTCTCGAAGCCCAGACTGCGCAATACATGGCGCAGTTGGAGAAGGCCAACAAGCGTCTCGAGAAGTTCGACAGACAGTCGGCGATCACGGCGGGTCGGATCGCGAAGGGAATCGCGGCCGCTGCCAGTACCGCAGCCCTCGCCTTCGGGGCGATGGCGTTCAGCGCGGTCACCGCCGCCGACGACATGGGCAAGCTCGCTCAGTCGAGCGGCATCGCTGTCGAGTCGCTATCGCAACTGGAATACGCAGCGAAACTCGGCGGGGCATCATTCGATGTTCTGGTTCAGGGAATGAACAAACTCACCAAGTCGGCCGTCGACGCCGCGCGCGGCTCGAAAACGTCGGCCGACGCTTTCCGGGCGATCGGCGTCGAGGCGCGGAACGCCGACGGATCGCTCAAGAACGCAGAAGAGTTGATGCTCGAGGTCGCCGATCGGTTCGCCCAGATCGAGGACGGCGCGGCGAAGGCGGCGGTCGCCCAGGAGCTCTTCGGGAAGAGCGGCGCCAAGCTCATCCCGTTCCTGAATCAGGGCCGCGCCGGGATCGAGGCGCTGAAGAAGGAGGCGGATGCTCTTGGTCTGACGATTACGGACAAGACGGCTAGAGCAGCTAGCGAGTTCAACGACAATCTCGACCAACTGAAGTTCGCAGCAAAGGGCCTTGCGAATCAGGCAGCTGAAGAGCTCCTGCCGATGCTGAATGTGATGATAGAGCGGTTCATGCGCGCGGCGAAGGAGGGCGGCGCGATGGACTTCGCGATCAAGGCGCTGAGCGTCACCCTGAAGACGCTCGTCTCCGCCGGCACAATTGTGACGTCGGTCTTCGAGCAGCTCGGTCGGGTCATCTATGGCGTCGGCGCTGCGATCGTTCGCGTCTTGCAAGGGGAGTTCTCGCTCGCCGTCGACGAGATCAAGGACGCGTTCGCCGAGGCTCGCAGCAACGTTACGGACGACATAGAGACCATCGCGAAGGTGTGGAGCGACGCCGTTCCGCAGGTCGAGGAGTCGGCGAGGCGGATGGACGCCGCGCTCAAGGAGTCGATCGTCTTCAACGACGATAAGGCGGCCGAGGAGGCGCGCAAGGCGGCGGAGTCCGCGCTCGAGTCCCTGCAAACCCTCGCCCAGGGACTCCAGCAACAGGTCGACACGTACGGGATGGCTGAGGAGGCGGTCATTCGGTATCGTCTCGCCCAGGGCGATCTCGCGGACGAGGTGGCACGCGCCGGGGAAGCTGCCAGACCGTACGTGGAGCAGATCATCCGTATGACGGACGAGTTGGAGCGACTGAAGCGCGAAACCGAAGCGAGCGAGGAGCGTCAGCGCGAATGGGACGCGGCGGTCGAAGAGGGAAAGCGCATCACCGAGCAGATGCGCACGCCCGCAGAGGTGTACGCCGATACGATCGAGCGTCTGAACGAGCTCCTGGCTGACGGGCACATCACTCAGGAGACCTACAACCGCGCCGTCGAGAAGGCGCAGGAAACGTTCGACAAGGCGACGAAGGAGCAGAATAAGTTTCTCGAAGAGGCCAACCGGAACGTGCAGGACATCCTCGCGAAGGGTCTCGAGGACGCGCTCGACGGCGGGATCAAGAGAGGCGCGAAGGGAGCCCTGCAGGCGTTCAGCGACATGCTCAAGAAGATGATGATGGAGGCGCTCGCGGCCGACATCGCGAAGTGGCTATTCGGCGGGGCGGGCATGGGGTCGGGTGGCGGAGTCGTAGGCGATTTAGGGAAGGTCCTCGGCGGAATCTTCGGCGGGTCTCGCGACAGCGGTGGCCGCGGGCGACGCGGGGTGGCGTATGCGATCGGGACCGGGGCGCAGCCGGAGCTCTTCGTGCCGGACACGGCGGGCTCGTTCTACCCGGCCGATCAGTGGATGGGCCGGTCGCAGAAGATCACGCAGAACATCTACGTGCAGGGTCGCATCGATCAGCGCTCCGCTAGGCAGTTGGAGCTTGAGGCGTCGCGTCGACAGACGGCGGCAGCATCGAGGTTGGGATAATGCCATTCGTCGAGGCAAGACTTCTGGACCGCGTGGCGTACGGCACGAGCGGCGGCCCGACGTGGCTGACTCGAAAGATCACGCTACGTTCGGGCATCGTCCGCCGGAACCCGTTGCGCTCGCGTCCGCTCTACAGGTTCAACATCATCTACCGCAATCTGCTACCGCGCGATCATATGGAGGTGATCAACGCGTTCAACGCGTGCTACGGCGGAGTGTATTCGTTTCGACTCAAGGACTGGTCGGACTTTCGGGCGGTCGATGAACTGATCCCGGTTCTGGGCACGGGCACCGAGCAGACGATTCAGCTCTCGAAGGTGTACCGGTTCGGGGATCGCAACGTCGTACGCCCGATTCGCAAGCCCGTGGTTGGCACGGTCGTGATCACGGATGACGGTAATCCGATCCCGGCGACGATCGACTACACGACCGGCATGGCGACGTTCACGGCCAGCAACGGCGGGATCCTGCGATGGAGCGGCGAGTTCGACGTGCCGGTGATGTTCGAGGACGACGAGCTCTCGTTTACGGGCTACGAGAAGGGCGCTGAAGGTTTGTTTCTCACCTCCGATGTCGCGCTGATGGAGGACATCAGCGTATGAGCCGCAAGGTTCCTTTCGCTCTCCAGCAGCATCTTGACCAGCCGGCCACGACGACCACGCGCCTGCTCAAGATCATTTTGCGCGATGGGCGGGTCTTCGGGCTCGCCATGTTCGATCGGAACGTGGACTACGACGACGGTCAGGGACCTGTCACGTACTACGCCACCAACGGCTTCGATCCCTCGACTCTGAGCGGCGACATCAACTTCTCGGTTGATAACGCGGAAGGCTACGCGCTCGTCTCTAAGGCGCCCGTTCCCGGCATCACGACGGAGATGGTCGATGCGGGCGAGCTCGACGATGCGCAGTGGATCATGTACCTCGTGAACTTCGAGGACCTGACGCCAGGACGCCACGTCATCCTCGATGCGGGCGATCTGGGCGAGGTGCGCACCCGCTACGGGATGATCTGGATCCCGGAGTTCCTCTCGTACGGCATGCGACTCAAACAAAACATAGGCTCCGTATGGTCGCGCCGGTGCCGCGCAATCTTCGGATCGCCCGCGGCGTCTCAGACGGGGTGCGGCGTGAACATCGAACCGCTGTGGGTTTACGGCGAGGTCGTCTCGGTCGGAGCCGAATCGAATCGCGTCTTTACCGGGACCCTGCTCTACAACAACATCGTCCCGTTTCCCGGTCGTGTCCAGTGGCTCACCGGAAACAACGCTGGCAGGGAGTTCGCGACGGAGGGCATCGACGGCGACGTCTGCACGCTCAACGAGACGACGCCTTATCCGATCCAGCCGGGCGATCAGTACCGCATTCGGCCTGACTGCCGGAAGCGTTACCGCGAGGATTGCATTCAGACGTGGAACAACGGGCCGAACTTTAAAGGCGAGCCGCTCATTCCCGTGGGCGACGCGACGCAGGTGCAAACGCCGGGCGCGCAGTTGCCAAATGGTGGCGGGTGGGACGGTGGCGATGATGTCAGGGAGGAGCCCTGATGTCTGCGAGGGAGTTCGTCGCTGAGGCGAGGAAGCTCAAGGGCGCGAAGTGGAGGCACCGCGGCCGAAAGCCATGGGCCGTCGACTGCGTCGGTCTGATCGCGGTCGCGGGTCGAAACAGCGGGCTCAACACCTACGACGAGAAGGGCTACGGCCGAGAACCCTGGGACGATCGGCTCAGGAAAGGCTGTCGGGCTCGCTGGGGCGATCCGCTTCCGCCGGAGCAGGCTCGCCCGGGCGACATCGCCATCATTCGCTGGGGGCGTGGAGAGCCTTCTCACATGGCGATCGTGGGCGACCATCCCGACGGCGGCCTGACGCTTATCCATTCGCACACGCTGCACGGCGTGGTCGAGAACTCCCTGTCGGATTACTACCGGGATGTAGTGATCGAGGTCTACCGTCCCTGGAAGGACGAGGAGACCTAGGGTGTCGACGTCAGAAATTCTCGGCGCAGCAGGCGCAGTCGTTGGCGGATTTTTCGGCTTTCCGCAGCTCGGCTACGCGATCGGTTCGGCGATCGGCGGCGCGATCGATCCTCAGGTCATCAAGGGACCGAGCATCGGCGATATCGCGAAGCAGACGAGCATGGAGGGCATGCCTCGTCCGATCGTGTGGGCGCTTTCGCCGCCGATGGCGGGCAACATCATCGCGAGCAGCGAACCGAAGATCGTACGCAAGCGGAAACGTCAGGGCAAGGGCGGTCCGAAGGTGGAGACCGAGCACGTCTATCGCACGTATGCGATCGGCGTGTGCGAGGGACCGATCACGCGATTCGTTCGGGTCTGGCGCAATAACACGCTCGTATACGACGCGAGCGAGTTCCCTCTGCTGACGCAAGAGGAGAACGCGGAGTTCCTGAAGCACGCCCGCTTCTTCCTGGGGACGTGGGACCAGAACCCGTCGCCCGCTCTCGAGAAGATCTTCGGGGTCGGCACGACGCCGGCGCACCGCGGCACGGCGTACATGGTCATGGAAGACGAGGAACTCACTGACCTGCGAGGCGCGATCCCGCAGTACATGTTTCAGGTCGAGCGATGCGAGGGATTCTTCGTCACGTCGCGCCCATATCCGATCGAATCAGAAGATGCAGTTTCATTGTCCTTTGATGTGCTAGACCCGTCTGTGTGGACGCCGCCGAGCGACGACATCGATCTGAGCTTTGCCGTACTCGGCGGATCGCTTGTTGAGCCGGTCGCTAGCTATGTGATAGGCGATGATGCCGTCGACATCTCGTTCTCTGTCATTGACGGCACGCTCGTGACGCCTCTGGTCGCATATACGATGGAGAACGATGCGCTTGAGTTAGACTTTGCAGTGATTGACGGCACGCTGGATACGGCGCTGATCACGTACACTAATCCAGACGACGCTCTGGATCTGGGTTTCGCAGTATTGGGAGGCACACTTGAATGAGCATTCGACAGACACCGCATCTCTGGATTCCGAAAGCGAAAATTCTCGAACCTCGTGATCCGCTCACAATGAAGGTCGGTCTCGCTGCGGAGTTTCGACTTCGGGCTATTCGACCGAATGGTCAATGCCGTGTTGATACCGGCTTCTTTCATAACCTGATTACGAATGTCGGGCTCAACGATGCGCATAGCGGTACGACAACCTTCAACGCGATCTCCGTAGGCACGGGAAACACGCCTCCCGCTTATACCGATACGACGCTGGCGGCGCGAGTCGCGACTACGACTACCGTTCAGTCCTCTCAGGAAGGTCAGAGCGGCTCGCCAGGAGATCCCGACTTCTATCGTTGGGTCGAGAAGACGCTGCGCTTTGCGCAGGGCGTCGCGCAAGGCAACCTGACGGAAGTGGGAGCGACGCGTTCCAGCAGTCCCTATACGACGTACAGTCGTGCGCTGATTCTCGATGGCAGCGGCAATCCGACAACGCTCACCGTTTTGGCGGATGAGTTTTTGGACGTGACCTATCGAGTGCGCTTCTACCCCGGCGACACGTCGGATGTCAACACGTCGATCCTGATTTCCGGCCAGAGTCATGACATCGTGCTGAGACCCGCCGAGATGGATGGCACCAGTAATCTCTGGCGGCCGGGTAGTGGCAGTATTGACTGGAACGTTCGCATGGGGCACCCGGGTACCTTCGGTTTTGCCAACAGTGGCCACCATCAGGTGTATCCGTCGACGAGTGTGCTCGGCCCGATTACGGGTTCTCCGAGCGGTACAGGTCTCAGCAGCGGAACGTCGTCGGGCAACGCTGCGTATATCAACGGCACTTTCTTTCAAGATTTTTTCGGCGTCTGGGGCCTGAACGAGGGAAACGCGGCTGGTGGTATAGCGGCAGTTCGTGTGGCAGCCGGATATGGACGCACCCTCCCAGGTAGCGGTGGCAGCGCGTGCGCAGCGTATCAGTTCTCTCTGAACCCGGTGATTGCGAAAACAAATTCGCACATCTTGACTCTGAATTTCCGTCAGTCGTGGGCGCGTCGAGCGATTTGATCATGCTACCTGATCACGTACTATCAACAGAGTTCTTCCCGGCGCAGTTTCGTTTTCCACGAAACATTCCGAGGCAGCCTCTTGTCTCGTATGAGTACGGAGGCGTCGCTCTGAACGATCCCTCGCAGGGATTGCGCGTGCGCGTATGGCGAGGAGAATATCTCGATGGGAGCATCGTCCTGTCTGCAGACGGCGTTGCGCCGCAGACAGTGCTGACGATCGCTGATGTTGTGAACTTTGATTTCACGTTTGATCAGAACATGAGAGTCGCGATCGCCTATCAGCTCGCCTCAGGCTCATCGCACTTTTATTGGTTCGATTCGACGATCCCGGGCTTCACGACGCTTGATCTGCCCGCAGGCTCGATCACGCCGCGCTGCGCCCTTGACGATAACCGCGACTCACAGATCGACGTATCTGACATCATTCTTGCTTATGTTCGTGGCGGTCATCTGTACTTTAGGGCGCAGAGAGATCGCTATACGGTCGAATACGATCTGCTCGACGGCGTAGGCCCGGCCGGTTTAATCCAGATAGGCATGAACCGAGTGTGGCGCATGCAGTTTCAACTCTCGACTGCATCGGTGTAAAACATGGCTGAGCTGAAGGACGCACTCGCACGAGAGATCTACGCGGGCGCCAACACGCCCGAGGCCGGGCCGTCGTGCGTCTACTCCCTCGCCGGCGTCGTGATGGAGATCTGCATCCGCGCCGGGCTCGACCCGCGGCACGTTGACGTGGGCGATCTGTGCGAGCTCCCGGTGCGAGGATTCGCGGTGACGAACCAGTACCCTGCGTCGGAGGCGCTGCGCGCTCTGGCGCAGATCTACTTCTTCGACCCGGCCAACTACGACGGTCAGCTCCACTTCGTGACTCGCGGCAAGAATGCGGTGCTGACGGTAACAGAGGACGAAATGCTCGACGACGATCAGGACATCGAGCAGACGAAGCGCGCCGACTCGATTCAGATCCCGCGAGTGCTGCATCTGAACTACCATGACGTCCACGGCGGCATCGCTCCGGAAAAGCAGACCAGCGAGCGATCGGGCGACCGGCGCGCCACGGGCGAGGTCTCGCTTCAAACGGCTGTGCTCATGACGGCCGACGAAGCGGCGATGGTCGTTCACATCAACCACAAGGTGATGATCGAGAATCAGAAGGGGGAGCTGAAGTTCTCCCTTCCGGACAAGTACATCCGATTGACTCCGGCCGACATTATCTTTGTGCAGTGGCAGGGCCGGACCGAGCGGGTGCGCATCGTACGGGTCGACGTGTTCGACGGGTATCAGGAGTACACGTGTCTGCGCGACAGGCAGAGCGCGTATTCGCTCACGAACCTAAACATCGAGGGGATCCCGCCTGCGCCCCAGACGCCGCCGCCTTCGAGCATCGTAGGCCCGACGCTCATCGCGCCGCTCGACATTCAGCTGATGCGAGACGCCGACGATAACCTCGGCATCGGCATTTATATCGCCGTGTCGGGCATCTTCCCGGCGTGGAACGGGTGCCTGATCGAGCTCAGCTACGACGGGGGTCAGAACTACGTGGAGTCGGGCGAGAGTCGGATCAGCGCCGTCATGGGCGAGCTGATCACGCCGTTGGGCGATCACCCGGCTGAGTTCCCTGACACGCACAACACGTGCAGCGTTCGGATCGATACGCCCAACGCGGAGCTCTTCGACACTACGCTCACCGGTCTGCTCAACCGCGAGAACCTGGCGGCCGTGGGGACTCTCGAGGACGGGTTCGAGCTGATCAACTTCGGCGACGCGGAGGAGACGACGGAGGGCGAGTGGACGATCGGCCATCTGCTGCGCGGCCGGAAGGGCACCGAGCCGAGAGCGCACGCGCCGGGGGAGCGATTCGTGCTCCTCGAGCGCGGGTTCATCAGCTTCCAGGTGGGGAGCATCACCGACATCGGGCGCACGCTGACGTTCCGCGCGACGAGCTTCGGAACGTCGCCCGAAACGGGCACGGTCGTGAGTCTCGTCTTTCGAGGTAACACCCAGGTCGAACGCCGGGTAGGATACCTGTCGGCGCGACGAGTCGACGCGAACAACGTGCTCGTCACGTGGCAGGGCGTGGGTCGACTGGGCGGAGGGGCAGCCGTAGCGCACGGTTCGAGGTTTGCCGGGTACCGCGTCGTCTTCGATGATGGCGACACGGAGCTCGAAATCGATACCCAAGCGCAGTCGCTGACGCAGGACGTCTCGAGTCTGAGCTCGCCCATCAACATTCGAGTCTATCAGCTGAACGATCTGACGGGCGAGGGCCCGGCGGCGGAGGTCACAATCGCATGAGCAACACACCGAGGATCGGACTCCCGTTCGTGCCGGAGGGCACGTTGGATCCCGCCGCGGGTCTCAATTTGGCGCTGAACTTTCTCGACGCGCTGACGCAGTGCGCCGTCACGTCGATCAGCCTGACCGAGCCTCCCGCGACTGCCAACGACGGCGAGCAGTACATCGTCGCCGGGGAGGGCGGCGTCGCGACGGGCGCCTGGGCCGGGCACGAACTCCAGCTCGCGAGGTTCGTCGATAAGGGCAACTTTTGGCAGTTCTTCGAGCCGGGCGTCAACGTTTTCTTCTGCCTGAATCTCTCCGACGGCGGTCTCTACAAGTTTGTCCCCGGCTCGCCGGGATCGTGGGTCCTGGCGGCGGGGTTGGGCGACGCGCCGGCCGACGGGCAGCGATACGTTCGACGCAACGCCGTCTGGGAGGCATTGACGGGCCTCCTGACGGTGCAGGATACGGATTCGTCGCCCACGGTGAGCGCGGGGAACGTGCACACGCTCCTGGTGGGCGACGGACTGCAGATCGTGCCGGTATCGCCCGGCGTCGTGACGCTCAACAGCGTTCCCCAGTACGCCCCCGTGATCGACGTCCCCGATCAGTTCACCAACGCGCTCGCGGGAGTCTTCGGCAATTACATGCGGTTCACGCACGCAGCCGCCGAGTTTCACTTCTCGGGCAGCGAGCCCTGGGTGATCGGCGCGGAGTACCACGGGCGCTACGCCGGGTCGGGCACGCTCACCATCACGGCCGGCGCCGGGTTCACGATTAACCCGCCCGCCAGAGGCACGTTGGTGATCCCTCCGGGCGGCACGTTCACCGTGAAAATCGTCGCCGCGGACGAGGCTGATCTGTTTGGCGTTACGGTGCCTGCGTCATGATCCCGGGAATCGTGGCCGGCGGCGCGACTCCCGCATACACCTACGAAGTGTTCACCAGCAGTGGCACATTCAACGTGCCAGCTGGCGTCACCAGTGTGGATGTTCTGCTAGTTGGCGGTGGCGGTGGCGGTGGCGCCACGATCTACGGGGCATCTAACATCGTCGGACGCGGCGGCGGTGGCGCTGGTGGTCTCGTCATCGCCTACGGGGTGGCGGTCATGGGCAATGTGACTGTGACGGTCGGCGCGGGCGGCCTCGGCGGCCTCGTCACCAATCCACAAGTGCCGGACGGCCATCGCGGTCGCAACGGCGAGGACAGCAGCTTCGGCAGCATTACGGCCAAGGGTGGCGGTGGCGGCGGGCCAGCCTTGGACACCGGCACGAGTGACGGTGCTGACGGCGGCAGCGGCGGCGGCGCCGGCTTCCGCTCCAACTCGCCCGGTTCGGGTGTCGCCGGGCAAGGCCACGCTGGAGGCAGCGCGAACTTCAGCGCCACCTCGAGCGGCGGAGGTGGCGGGGGTGGCGCTGGTGGCGTCGGTGGCAACGTGCCCGACAACACCTCAGGGGGCAATGGCGGCCCTGGCGTCACGCTGGAGAGCCTCGGTTGGGGTGACGCCGTCGCCTTTGGGGCCCCCGTCAGCGTCGGCGGCGGCGGTGGGGGCGGGGCGTACACCGGCGGCGCGCCCGGCACGGCAAGTGATGGCGGCGGCGCGGGCGGCGCGCAGAACTTCGAACGCGGCGCTGATGGGCAAGCCAACACGGGCGGCGGAGGAGGAGGTTCCGGTGGCGGCAGCGGCACGCAGACTAGTACGGGCCAGAAGGGTGGCAACGGCGGCTCCGGTATAGTTATCGTGCGCTACGTGACACCGTAGGCCTCCACGCGTGAGCGTACACATCGCGGTTCGTCCATCTGTCTGAGGTATGAGTCAGATGCTCAATAAGCTCATCGACATCTTTATCGGCGACATCCCGCAGAATCAGCGAGCGGCGTTCACCCGCATTTTCTTCAGATGCATCTTCCTCGTGCACATCGTCTGGGCGTGCGGCTGGCTCGCGTCCCTGGGTCTGACCGGCTTCGCCAGGGCGGAGAGCATCGAGCAGGTGAAGCGCGAACTCTCGACTCAGATCGCTGAATTGAACGCGAAGATCGAGACGATACAGAGTCAGGTCGCCCGAGGCCAGAAGGTGCAGACGCGTACGGCATACGAGACCGAGCTTCGCCGACTGAACCAAGAAATCTTCGCCGTCGAGGCGAGATTGAAGGAGCTCACCGCGGCCGGGATCAGGGCTGACCGGATCTACGACGAGAGGCTCAACGACCTGAAGATCGAGCGCAGTAGGGTAGAATCTCGCCTCAACGCTTTCTTACGTGCTAACCCTGACATTGCCGAAGCGACATACTGATGCCAAGGTTCAGCGAAACGTCGAAGCAACGCCTCGCCACCTGCGACTCTCGCCTGCAGCTGATCTGCAACGAAGCGATCGAGATCGTCGACTTCACGATCATCGAGGGCCATCGCGACAAGGCAGGACAGGACGCCGCGTTCGCCAAGGGCGCGACGCAGCTTCGATGGCCCAACGGCAAGCACAACCAGTACCCGTCGCGGGCCGTGGACGTCGCCCCCGTGTACTACGACGCCGGAAAGATGAAGATCGACTGGAACGATCTGATCGCGTTCGGTCGCCTCATGGGCGTCATACAGGCCATCGCCCATCGTCATAACATCCGATTACGATTCGGCCTTGACTGGGACGGCGACTTCAGGAGCGTCGATCGCGATCCCAGTGAGTCGTTCCTCGACGCTCCGCACATCGAACTGGTGGACCCATGAAGAAGTCAGTCATCGCATCTCTGGTCCTGGTCGCAGCTCTCGCGTGCGTTCCAGCGTATTCACAACAGGCGCCGACGGGCGAATTCAACCTCACGACGACGGTCAACAACGACGGCACGCTCACGCCGACGCTATCGTGGAGCACGACTCCGGCGGCGACCTCGTGCGTCGCGTCGGGCGACGACGAATGGTCGGGAAACAAGCCTGCGGCCGGCACGGAGGTCCTCTCGCCTCGTCCGACGACGCAACCTCGAAACTTCATGTTGGTGTGCACGTTTCCGGGCGATACGCAGGCGACGCTGATGTGGACGCCTCCGACGCAGAACACCGACGGCAGTCCGTTGCTGAATCTCGCCGGATACCGCGTCCACTGGGGCGTCGCCGACGATCAGCTCTCGAACACGGCGCAGGTATCCGACCCGAGCGTCACCACGTACACGGTCGAGAACCTGACGCCGGGAACCTGGTACTTCGGCGTCACGGCGTACACGACCCAAGGCGCCGAGTCGACGATGTCGAACGTCGTCAGCAAGACGATGCGCGCCCCGGTCGAGTGGTCGCAGTCGATCGGCATCAAGACGCCGCGAGCGCCCGTTCTCGACGAAATAGAGTGATCGGCCCCAAAGCAGAGGGAGTGAACATGAACCTGAAAGACTCGGCGTTGAATCGCCACAAGACGAAGGCGCTCGGTCTCGCGACCGTGGTGCTGGGATTCCTGCAGACCGACCCGCAGCTCAAGGCGCTCCTGCCGGAGGCGGCGTACGCGTGGCTCATGGTGGTCGTGGGCCTGGGCACGGTGGTGTGCGGGTTCCTGAACACGTTCCAGGCGCCGCCGGAGGATTCCGGAGGACCTGACTACGAGGGGGGTTACATACGGGCCCCCATGCTGGCGCTGATCCTGGCGCTCTCCGTAGCTCTGGCGGCCCTTCCGGGGTGCGCCCAGCTGGGATTCCAGACCTCCGGCGGCTTCAACGACCGGCTGGCGGCAGGCTACTCGCTGGTCGCGGCCATCTCTGAGGGCGCCGGGATCGTCCTGGATAGCAAGGTGCGGGCCGCCCAGAACGAACCAGATCCGGAGCGCAGGCGCGCCCTGATCGCGGCCGCCAGGGCGGACGCCCAGAACCTGAAGGATCAGGCGCAGGCGGCGAAGGAGGCCCTGGACGTCGCCCGGAGCCTGAGAGGTGTGAACTTCGAGGCCGCCGAGGAGCGCCTGGTCTCGACGTTGCGTGTTCTGGAGGCGCTTCAGAGATACCTGGAGGAGAACCCATGAAGACGAGCGAAGCGCTGGCGCTCATGATCGTGCTGACCCGAGAGCTCAACGCTCTGGCGATGGCGTACAAGTCGGCCCGCGATGCGGGCAGGGACGATCTCACCGACGAGGAAGTCAGTACCTTCTCGGTGCGTGCCGACACCTCGTTGTCCGATCTTCAAGCAAAGATCGATTCGCTGGGCTGAACGCCCCTCGGGGCCCTCGGGTCAGAGGGCCCCGACCTGCATCAGCAACACGCCGAGCATCACGCCGCACGCCAGCCCGAGCGCGAAGAACATCAGGCGCTCGACGCGTCGTCCCTTATGTCGCTGCTCGTGAAGCCACGCTATCGTGCGCAGCTCCGCCTCGACGAAGTCGAAGTCAGGCGGGAGCCCGAACTCTCGGCGGACGCTGTCCTCGGCCAGCGCGTCGCTCTCGAGGTCCTGCTTGAGACGCGTCAGCCCGTCGATGCGCCGGTGCGACGCCGCATCGAGTACCTCGACAACCTGACCGCCGTCGGTCGGTTTCTGCCGGCTCGCCCGGCATGCACTGCACAGCTGCTTAAGAGGATCGTGGAGGGTCCCCGCGTCGATCCACCGACCTTGGCAGCCTTCTACCTTGTGTTCGCTCATCGATGTCTCCACGGGCCCCTCCTGCCGTACGGCGTGAACGGTCTGACGATCTTGAAGTAGATCGCGGTGCCGAGCACGACGCACAGCAGGAGGAGGACCGCGATCATGACGCCAGGTCCACCGCCGGCTGGGAGCCCGTGTCGTCGACCTTGGGGGCGGGCGTCGCGGGCTCGCTCGTCTTCGCGGAGGCCTTCTTCTTGCTCGCGGCTTTCTTCGCCGGAGCCTTCGAAGCGATCTTCGCCTTGCCGAGCTCCTTGCCCATCTGGTGCCTGGCGATCCAGCGCACGTAGCCGCGCGTCGGCTTCTTGCCCGGGAACTCCTTCTTCGCAGACTCGAGGATCGCGTCGACGTCCGTCTCGCCGGCGGCGATCTGGTCCTTGATGTACTGCGCGATCGAATCGCGGTTCTTGCGCTTGGCGGCCAGCGCCTTGTCGTCGAGCTTCTTCGCGACCTTCTTCGCCGGGGCCTTCTTCGTCGCGGCCTTCTTCGTCGCCTTCTTGGATGCTTTCTTCGTTGCCATGTCAGTGAACTCCTGAGTTGATGTCGAATCTAGAGCGGCGCGTCGCGCCTTCACTCGCACCTTCCGTTCGCACAGCTGCCGGCGATCTCCACCACCGAGTTTGCGACGTCCGACACGGGCGAGTACTCGCACATGTCTGACACCTCTTCCTCGTTGGTCGCGACGTAGCGCAGCGCGGCAGCATACCTGCGCTCGTCGATGACTCCGACCTCGCGCATCGCCGCGAGCTCCTTCTTCACGGCGTCGATGTTGACGTGACGGGCGCTCATATTCGGACGCCCAGCGCTCGGACCGTCCAGACCACCGGCCGGGAGAGAACCCAGCCGGTGATGATGACTGCGATGATCAGGGCTACCATTACCTGCCTCCCTCGTCCGAGTCGGCGACAGTCAGCGAGTAGCGGCCATCGCTGTACGTGGCCTTTATGAGTCCGGCGCGGATCGCGCGGTTGACCGGCTCGTAACCGAGCGCCCAATTCCTGCTCGGGATCGGGTGCGGGCTGATTCGCATTGCGACGAAGCGCTTCGAACATCCCGGATTCGCGGCAACGATGGCAACGGCGCGAGACATCTGGGGGCCGATACGAGTAGTCATGATCTGGTCTCCTGTCTGGTGCCCCTTGGGCCGGGGCTGGCCGGTCTTCGTTTCGGGGAACCATTCCCCGCGACCACGGAAACCGACCGTACCGAAGCTCTTCGGCGTATTACACCACTTTTGCAAAAACTATGACGGGCTCTACAGTTTTTCGGTGTTCCGCTTCCAGTCTACCCACGCCGCGACCTTCCGGTCGCAGATCCGCTGCGGGATCTCGCCTCGGCAGAACACCAGGACGCTCTCGACCGCGTAGGGTCCGACGCCCGGGATTTCCTCGAGGGGCATCTTACCCCAAGCTTTGTAGAGACCGCGCAACGTTTCGGCTCTTTTTTCGCTCATACCCAGAGGCTTCAGAATCGCCTCCAGGTCGGGCCCCGCCATCGCCAGCGATGCGGGCGTAGGCCATCGCTCCAGGAGCCGCATCACGACGCCCCTGGCGATCCTGGCGGAGCAGACGTTCAAGCACACGCAGGCGACCACCACCCGCCATTCGTTGAGCGGGTCGTCGGGCCCGAAGAGCCGGACGAGGTCCCTCTGGATCATCGGCGGTTCGCCGTCGAACGCTCGGGCGAGGCGACCCGAGGCGATCCAGAGCAGTCGGCCGGCGTCGTCGCCGTACTCCTGGTCGTAGACGATCTCCTCGCAGGAAGTGTTGAGGAGGAGCTTCGTGCAGCTCGGACACGGGAACGCGGTGACGTACGCGCGCTTGATCGCGTGGGCGTCCGGGCACTGCAGCACCGCGTTCTGTTCGGCGTGCACGGCGTGGCAGGCATCCAGATTCTGCCCTGACCTCGCGCTTGCCCCCGCGCACGCGTGCGGGAAGTAAACGACGCCGGCGGCGACGTCTACGTCGTTGCAATGTGGCTGCCCTGCCGGCACTCCGTTATACCCGGTCGCCAGGACGTGGTTGTGTCGGTCGACGAGCACGCATCCTACGGCTCGCCTGACGCACGTGCTTCGACTGGCGACCAGCCTCGACATGTCGATGAAGTATCGATCGATGCTCGGTCTCATTGTCGCTGTCTCGCTGATGGGCGGATCTCTCGGCATCTTTAATCTCGGCGTTGACGCGTGACCGTCGGCTCCATTTCGACGTACTCGATTCCGTGACGCTCGAGGAGTTCGACTAACAGCTCGTGAGCGCGGCTCTTCTCGGGCACCTGATACACGATCACGTCGTCCCTCGGATCCTTCGGGTCGGGATCGATCGCGATTATCCGGATGATCATTGTCGCCTCTCATGGAGTCTCTCCAGTCGGTACTTCGCAGCGATGGCTTGATACCGAGTCGGATAGTCCTGCTCGGGAACGTCGCGCCACCGGAGCCAGCGGCGTTGTTGAATGACGTGACGGAGCCGTTGACCACGCACAACTTCTCGGATTCGCAGTTTCATCCTGACCTCCCAAAGACATCTCAGCCCGCCTGCGGACGGAGAAACATCGACAGCTCCGCCGGCTCTGGCATGGCCGAAAACGAGTCGCGCCGCATGCGGTAGAGCGACAGCGCGTGTCGCCACATGACGTCGGCTTCGACCGTGATGCCATTGGTCAAGACCTCGCGCCGCAGGTTCGTCAGCGTGTCGACGATCTGGTCTGCGATCGGGTTGTTCATTTTCTTCGCTCCTGTGTCAGGTTAAAAAGGGGAGCCCGGCGTCTCATAACCACCGGGCTCCGGAGGAAGGCCGATCAGGCGGCCTCAGCGAGCTGCTTCCATTCTGAGCGGGAGAGATCGATGATACGTGCGCCCATCCGCTCGAGCTCGGTCGCACGGTCGTAGTCCTCGACTTCCTGGCTGTAGCGGGTGATCGCGGCGTGCACCCCGTAGCGTGTCATGTCGCCGCCCTCGATTAGGGTCTGGAGCACGCCCTTGCGCTCGCCCTCGGCAAGCCCGAACTTCTTGCCCACCCGCTCGACGACCTCGACGACGTCAGCCTTCTTGGGGAGCTTGTCCTGGGACGCCTCGCCGATCTTCTCCACGAGCGCCTCGAACTTCGCCTGATCGAACGCGGCGGCCACGAGGTCTCGCGTCTGCGACCACAGCGCGGCGTCGGTGAGGCGCTTCGTCTTGTCGGTCAGGAGCGCGTAGACCTGATCGCTCAGCTCGGCCCGTGCGCCCGTATGGAACTTGCGAAGCTTCGTCTCGAAGGTCGCCAGGTTCGTGCAGGCCTTCGTGAAGACGCCCGTCTCGATCAGCAGGGATCCACGACCAACCTCCGAGTTCGAGATCGTGATGGCCGGCGAGAGCGTGTCGAAGAACACGTTGCTGCCGTCGCCCAACCTGCGGCCGGTAGGCACGTCCTTCTCGATCTTGCGATCGACCGCCTTGATGTACAGGCGCGACTCGGTCACATGGCAGCTCATGATCAGGAGATTGCGCTCCATCAGGACCGGTAGGACGGCTTCGGCGAGGTCCTCGTTCTCAAGGGCTCGGTACTTGTCGGAGAGGACGGCGCGCACCTGGCCGTCGAGGGTGCGAACCATGCGACGCTCGTCGGCGCGATCGCTCAGCCAGCGGTTCACGTTGTGGGCCAGGAGCTCGGGATCGTTCTCGAGCATCCGGCGGTAGTACGCCATGGGGATGCCGGCGTAGTCGGCGAGCTGCTCGTGAGCCACCTTGTTGATGTCGAACGTCATCTTCTCATCGAGCACGACGATCGGGCTCTTGTCCGAACCGACCGCTACTTTGAGCTTCGAGATCGGCGCGATGAAGTCAGCCTTGGCTTCGCGACGACGCTCGAGCTCTTTCGCCAGCTCGGTCAGTGAGAGTCCAGTCTTCATATCGATTCCTCCGTTTTGGGTCCAGGACCATCCCGGACCACGGAGAGCATTCTGTTGCAAAAGCGAAGAGCTTGTAAACTGCAAAATTATGAAAAGTGTTACGCAGTCTATAGTAGGCAAAGAAAAGGGGCCTCGGAGAATCCGGGCCCCTGATGCTTTAGGGATTGCGCGGCTCGAAAACCTTGACAGCGTTCTTGCGCGGATTCACGCCATCCGGTTTCGAAGCCATTAGATCCAGATAGTTGATAAGCGACTGCGGTGTTTCGAACTTCGACGGATCGATGGGTGCGTACGTCGCGACATCGTTGTCGTACACAAAGTCGAGGGCGCTCTGCCACTGGGGCTCGTAGATGTGCTGGCTCCCGACCATGAGTGTGTGATACCCGAGTTTCAGATCCTTGCGGCCGCGTTTCGCCCGTTCGCGGAGCAAGAGGATGATGTACGTCGTCAACATCGCAGCGTTGAACGCGTCATAAGGATAGCCGAGCCACACGTCGCTCGAACGCATCGACTGGATGCAGTGAAGCATGCCGTCGCGAGCGATGAATTGGTATGACAGAGTGCACGGGATATCACGCGACGGTCGAGGATTAGGTCGCCATATCGTCATGACAGCCTGCCTGGTGTCGGGATCATCGGATAGCATATCGCAGACATAGCTTAACTGTTCGACGACTGGCGGGCCGTACGCGCCGTCGTAGAAGAAGCCATCATCGCTGAACTGCCAGATGAAGGGCATGTTTTTGTCTCTGAAATACTGAATGTCTTTTCTTCCCATTAGTATCCACGCAGCCTCCGCCGGATAGAACCGATAGCCGATCTTTCGCGACGGCTTGGTCACGATCGGGTAGCGCATGTCGAACGAGATCGCCTCGCCGATCAGCTCCCGGACCCGTTTGCCTCGCGGCGCCGACTCCTGGCCGCGCGTCATCACCTGGTCGAGCGCGTGGCTCAACGCTTGATCGATGTTCTCGAATACGCTCGTCATTGGAACCACCTCGTAGCTATCTCGACAACCCGCTGCATGTCGCCCTGAACCGTGCGATCGTAGCGAACGATCTTGTTTCTCAGCGCCACGATCTCCATGATCGTGTCGTACGCCTTGATGAGCGCCGGTGCCGTCTCGAGCACACGGGCCATGTGCTCGTCCGTATCGTGTGCCTTGCGCCTGTGATCCTCGAGCACGCCCTTCAGCAGCGTCTCGTCGGGCGGCCGGCAATACACGACCATCGTCGGCGCGCGGATGTCCCTCAGCGCGTCGATGGCGATCGCCGCCTTCGCCGGATTGTGGAGCAGCGAGTACACGCTCTCGCTGATGTGCGTGATTCGATCCTGCACGCACTTCATTCGCATGCGCTGGCAGCTCCGGAACAGGCACGCGTAGACGTCGTCCTCGTTCCGAGTCGGACCCCCGGTGTGCAGCACCTGCCAGCCCATCACGCGCCCGATCTCGTTGGCCAGAGTCGTTTTGCCGGACGCGTCGAACCCCTCGACGATGATCATTGTTCTCTCCTCACTAAGTCTGTTAGATCGGGCTTGACCCAGCCCTCAGGTTTCACGATGTCCCACGCGCTGTCGCGCTTGGACGCCTGTCGCGACGGGGCGAGCACCTTCTGCATGTTCGCGTGGTGCACCCGCCAAAACGCCGCGACGACGATGTCAGGGGTGAACCCGAGCTGCAGCGCGGTCCCGATCAGGACGTAGAGCTGATCGATGAGCGCGTCGAGCTGCTCGTCCAGCTCGCCTCGGTCGATCGCGAGCACGAGCTCGGTCGCCTCCTCCAGCGTCAGCTTCTTTCGGAGTGACGCCACGGACGCCGGCATCTCGCGAGGCGGGCCGGAGTATTCCTGGTTGAATTTCTTCTGGAACGCCCTGACGGCGTTCATCATGAGGTTGAAGTCGTGCAAATGTCTCTCGCTCATGATCGCACCAGCAGAGTCGTGGGTTCCTGGAGACCGAGAGTCCGCGCGCGGAAGCACTGCATCTCGTGCGTCCGGCAAGCGTCGTCCTCGGTGAAGACGATCGGCTCGCCGTGGTAGTTGAAGCTCGTGTTGATGAGCACCTGATCGGGCAGCAGGCACAGGAGCCGGTGCACGTCGTCGCCCTCGTCGACGATCTGAGGTCTCGCCGTCCACACGTCCTCGAGAGGATCCCTGTGCGCGACGCCCATGTGCAGAGGAGAGGGCGCGTCCTTGAACGCGACCGTAGTGATCATGAAGCGATCGCTCACGGGCACGTCGAGCAACTCGTCGTGACGGAACAGCTGCATAGCCCGACGCCGGGTGATGACGGGAGCCATGGGCATCACGTCGTCGCGTTCGTTGAGTCGGTTGATGAGCGACACCATCGCCGGAGTCGGCATCGCGAACGTGGTCGTGTTGCACAGCGCGCGAGGGCCGAACTCCATCCCGCCGCGAACGACGTTGACGACGTGCCCCTCGTCGAGGAGCATGGCCGCCCTGGGAACCCATTCGCTCGCGTCCACCACTTCCACCCCGACGGGGAGCTGCCCGTCTCGTCCCAGGATCGTCCTGGCGCCCCAGGTCAGACCGGCGCAGGTGAGGTCGGGGGAAAACCCCATGGCGGCACCCTGGTCGCCCGCAAGGGGGTGAGAGAAGACCCTGCGGCCGGTCCTGAGCTTCACCTGCCGGCTCAGTTTGACGTTGTAGAACGATCCCCCGGTCAGAATCAGGTGAGGCGCCGGCCCGAACGACTTGGGGATCGCTCTCTCGAGGAGCATGATGACACACTGCTCCAGGAAGTACTGAGCGCAGAACGCCACGCACGCTCTGACTCCGGCTTCGGGGAGATTCGGCGGGAAGAGCTTGCGCCAGCGATCGGCGATCTCCCACCAGTACGCCTTCGCGAATTTCAACGCGTTGTAGTCGATCAGCTTACCGTGCAACGACGGCTTCTCGGTCGAGTCGAGCATCATCCAAGCGTGGAAGTCGGCCTGCCGCTGGATGGCGTCCGTGATCCCGATCAGGTGGGCTCTCGGCACGTACTCGAGGACGTGCGCCTCGTAGCCGAGGAGTTTGTATTCGTCCTGGTTCGGTTTCAGTCCGAGGTACTCGGTCGTGTACTGGTACATCAGCCCGAGGGATCGCGAATACCCGTACGTGCGATGCATCAGCTTCGGCCGCGTCGTGAACGGATGCACCGCGTAGTAGACCGAGAAGCATTCCTGATTCGTGCCGAATCCGTCGATGACGACGACGTGCGCGTCGTCGGCCCGTCCGCCGTTGCTGACAAAGAACGAGATCGCCGACTGGGCGTGCGCATCGTGGTGGGTGAATCCGTCGTTGAGACCGACGACGACCCCCGCCACGCTCTCGAGATGATCGAGATCGAGATACTTGTTGTTCCGAAGCGTCAGGTCGTCGAACCAGTGCGACACGTACGCCACGTCCGCTCCGCCGTCTCCGACGGCGAGCTCGATCGCGTCGCGCGGATAGGCGCTCGAGCTTTTCTTGCGATCGATTCGCTCCTGCTCGTAGCCTCGTATCACCACGCCGTCGCGAGCGAAGACGGCGGACGAGTTGTGTCCCAGGGACACGAAGAGTTCATCGGTCATATCAGCTCCTTCTCGAGGATTGTTGTGAGTAGTTCGTCTTCGGCTTGTTGTTTGCGTTTGAGCACGCTCGCGACGTAGCCGTCGACCGTATGTCGGGCGATGAGCCGGCGAACCACGACCTTTGTCGCCTGCCCCTGCCTCCAGATTCTTCGGATGAATTGCCAATGTTGCCCGTGGCTCCAGGGCATGTCGTAGAAGATCACGCTCGCGTCGGGCGACTGCATGTTCATTCCCAGCGCTATCGTCTTCACCTGCCCCAGCAGGATCGGGAGCTCGCCCCTCGACCACGCGGCGAAAAGTCGTTCCTTCTCCCGCGGCGGGGTGAAGCGGTCGATCGCAGGGGCGTTCGGGAACGCAGCCTGGATCAGACGTTTGCTGCCTTGATACCAGAAACCCACGAGGATCGGACGACCGAACGCCTCGTCGACGGCCTCCTCGAGAGCCCGTATCTTCGACGGCACGTGCTCGATGACGTGGGCAACCCGTTCCTCGTCGTACACGAATCCGCTCGTGATCTGCCGGAGCTTGTCGAGAGCGACGCCGGCGTTCGCCAAGGTGAATGGCTCGTCGGGTAGCTCGACGATGCAATGCTTGCGCGTCGTCTCGTAGAACCTACGTTCGGCGGGCGTCAGATCGAATACGACGTCGCTGAAGATCAGCGGCGGCATGTCCAAACAATCGGTCGCCCGACGGACGAAACACAGCGGCGCGGCGTCCCGCCTGAGATCCTGCGCCCGCGTCACCTTCCACGTCGTGTAATTCTCCCTGACTACGGGCGAGCAGTATCTCTCTCGAAACACGCCGATCCGTTTGCCTAGCGATTCGCCGCGATCGACAAACCAGAGCTGTCCCCACAGATCGTGCAGCGAGTTCTCGGCCGGCGTTCCCGTCATGGGGATCACTGCGTCAAACGCCGGCTCGAACGCTCGCAGAGCCCGAAACGTGACCGACGACGGCGACTTCACCGCCGTCGACTCGTCGAGGATCAGCAGGTCGTACGGCAGCTTACGCCTCGCGGCGACTTCGTCGTAGAGCCAGTGTACAAGATCGTAGTTCAAGACAGCGACGTCGGGCTTCTGATCGAACAAGATGCGAGCTCGCTCCTTCGGAGAGCCTCGCACCAGGGCGAACGAGAGGTCGCGAGCCCACTCCCGATGTTGAGCCGGCCAGACGAACATCGCCGGGTTGAGAGGCGCCACGACGATGGTCCGGCGGGCGCGCCTCGCCGCCTCGAGACCGACGCGTGTCTTGCCCAGTCCGGGCTCCATGAACAGGGCGCCGCGCCATCCTCTCCGTCGAAGAAAAGCGAGAGCGTCGTTCTGGTGACGCAGCAACGGCTTCATTCGAAGTCATCCTCGATGCCTAGCGCCCTGACGATCGCGAGCGCCGCTCTCTTTACGTCAGGACCTTCGACGACTAGTACATCGATGCCATACTTCTTTCTCATCTCCCTGTGACGCTCGACCTGCGATCGTCGAGCTTCCTCGCCCTCGCGCTTCACTTCGACGAGCTTCGCCCGGCCGTTACCCAGAGCCAGGCGATCGGGGAAGCCCTTGATCGTCGGCTTCAGCTTTACGAAGCCGACGCCTCGCAACTTCAACTCGTCGCGCAGCGCGTACTCGAACGGACGTTCTCGCCGCGTCAGACGACGACGAAGCTTGAGATCGATCGGGGCGTCGAGGTCGCGTTTCATTTGTGATATCTCGGGCCTTCCCACACCTCGACCTTGATGGGCAACCCCTTGGCCCACGACGGCACGTCGAGCATGATCTCTTCGACGATCTTCGCCGCCTTGCCGGGCTCGCCCTCGACCACGAGTTCGTCGTGGGAGTGCATCACCGGCTCAATTTCGTCGTACTCGAACTCGGCCTTGACGATCGCATCGGCCAACAGGTCGCGAGCCGTGCCGCTGACGACGTATTCGCACAGCTTCCCACCGTACGTGCTCTCCACCCAGCCCTTGCCGTTGATGAACTGCAGGTCGCCGTCCCGCCCGATGCGAGCGCGGCGGTGGAAGATCTCGCGGCCGCTCGGAAGCCGGATCACCAGATCGCCCTTGCGCATCGAGAAACGAATGCGCCCGTCGCTGACCTCGTGCGGGAACCCGGTTCGCACCGTGGCGATCGCGGCATCCTCGAGCTCTTCCCAGAACTTCGGCACACGCGCGTACCGCTTGCGGTAGGCGTAGACCGACTTCTTGCACAGCTCGTCAGAGATGATCATCCCGTACGCCCGTTTGCAGGTGAGCTTGAACTTACGCCATCCCATCCCGTAACCGCACCCGAGCACGGTGGTCTTGCCCATCATGCGTTCGAACGAGACGTCGAGGTCTTCCGGCTTCTTGTTGAAGATGACCGACCCCATGTCGCGATAGATATCGCCGTTGGACATGTAGATCTGGAGACCGTACTTTTCGTCGGCGAGCCAGAAAAGGACGCGAGCCTCGATCGCGGCGTAGTCGCCGACTCCGAACGTCTTGCCTTCGCGAGCGATGAACGCTCCGCGCAACGCGGTCGAGAGCACTTCCGCCGGCGGGGCCGGGGAGAGAAAACGCTTCGACTTCGGATCGCCCGGAATCTCGTTCTCCTCGATCCAGAAGTTCTCGCGCAGGATCTCGACGTTTCGAGTCTTCGCGGCCATCTTGATCGTGGCGACCATGCGCTCCATCAGTTCGCCGCCCTTCTCGTCCTTGTCCTTGCTCTTCGCGTTGCCGCGCGGGAAGTTCTGAGGCTGGATGAGCTTGCCGGCCCAACGGCCGTGAGCGTTCGCGCCGTAGTACAAGAAGAGACCGCGAACGACGTCCTCGTCCAAGCAATCGACGAACGCCTTGTACTTGCTGACGCTCGAGCGAGCGCCTTCCCGACGCAGCTCCAGGACGCGTCGCTGGGTCTCGGTCAGCTTCGCGTGATAGAGCGTGTCCTCCACCGTCTCCTGGTCGACAGAGTCGAGCTCGAGACCGGTCGAAGCGAGGAAGTCGATGATCTTGTCGCGCTGCGTCGGGGCCGTCACCCGGCCTTTCGTGACGCGGCTCATCTCCTCGCACAGCTGCTCCTCGAGGATGCCGGCGACGACGATGGCGGCCTTGACGAAGTCGACGTCGACCCTTATCCCGCGAAGGTTGATGCGGAAATCGGCGAGAAACGCTCGACGCTCGAACGGGGGGAGCGCGCCGATGTGATCGCTCAGCGCCATCTCGGCTCGCACGTCTCCCTTGCAATATTCGTACAGTTCTTCGTAGAGCTTAGGATCCTCATGCCATTCGCTCTTGTCCTTCTTCGTGGGCTTGCGAGGTTTGGACAGTTTCTGCATCGCCTTGCTCGAGAGCTTGCGCTGCTCAAGGCCGACGGCTATGAGCGCGTTCTCCAGGGCGCGAGGCAGACAGAAGAATGCGGCCCGCGCGGCGGAGCAGATGATGCGCTCGATTCGCAGACGCGGCCATCCGTGGCGTTCGACCATGACGTTATGCCAGATGCACCATTCGAAGAAGGCGTTGTGAGCCTCGACGAACGCGCCCTGCTCGATCGCGTCGAACAGATCTCGCGGCTCCGGGTCTCCCGGTCGCCATAGGCGAATGGGCCCGTGATCGAGCGCGTACGCCAGGCAAAGCACCGTCGTGCTCGGGTGCGTGCTGTAGCGCCACGCCCCGACTTTCTTGAGGTCAAGCCTGGAACGCGTCTCGAAGTCAGCCGTCGTTATCCAACACCGCATCGAGGTTCCGCTTGCCTTTATAGCTCAGAAGCCCCAGAACGCCCGTCATCGTTCTGTTGCCGCGCAGCCGGTTGAACCGGCCGACCATGCGCGCGAGCATATCGGGCCGCGGATTGGGTTTGTCGAGCTCCTCCTGCATCGCAGCACGCAGCTCGGCTTCGCTCATCTTGGGCAGCGCCTTGTACAGCTCCTTGTAGGAGCGCGGCGCGGCGCCGTTCTTCTTCGCCATGTCGTATTCTCCTCAATCCCACTCGACGCGACCGCCAAAGCGCGTCACGTCTTGTTCTAGTCTACGACGCACCGACTCCAGGCTGTCGTGCCCGGTCCAGAAGCGCCACCACCAACGACTCAGTTTCTCCCATAGCCTCGCTCCGATCTCGCTCATCGCCCCTCCTCCTCCTCGTCGTCCCCGGGCGAACGCGTAGAACGAAGCCGGCCGGGATCGACCGGCCTCGTTACTCTACATCAGATCACGTCATCGTCGTCGTCATCGTCCTCGTCGCGACGCGCCTTGCCCCGATTTCGGCGATTTCGACGATCGTCGTCGTCATCGTCGTCATCGTCGTCATCGTCGTCGATCTCGACGGGCTTGAACGAGTCCTTCGGGTCGATCTTCCCTCCGCCCAGAGGTTCGTCGTCCTTCACCTTCTGGATGCCGTTCAGAATCACCGTGACGCCCTTTGCGCTCGGGCGGTCGTAAGGGTAGAACTCGACATCGGCGATCGCCCAGCACCCGCTGTAGAACTCGCTCGGGCTCTCGATCGGCTCGACGTTCTGATCCACGATCGCAGGCCGACCGTACTTCTCCTGTCGACGCGCCACGATGATCACGTCATCGTCCTCGATGTAGTCGTACTCGTCCGAAAACTCCGAGCCGTTCCGGAAGGGCGACTTCAGACGCTTCGGCGGTTTGTCGCCCCACTTGTCCCTGATCGCCGCCTTCTCGGCCGCGTAGAGCGCCTTGAAGTTCGTCCCGGCTTTGAACAGCAGACCGACGGAGTAGCTCTTTTCGTTGCCCTCCTCCATCGCCTCAGCCTCGAACAGTCGGCACCAAATAACCCGAGCACGCGGCGTGTTCCGCACTCGCCGCTCAGGGCTCTTCTGTTTCGCCATCAGTCCATCTCCTCTTCGTTGGACACAGGTTTGAACGAGATCTTCGCGCTAGGCAACGCCTCGCGTCGATCCGACTCGGGTACGATGGTCGGAGCCCCGATGGGCTTGAACACGTACTGCGAGAGTTTCTTGCGCCGCTCCTTGGGCAGGAGCTCCTCGACCTTCGACGGTGAGAGGAGCTTCGTCTCCGTGATCTGATCGACTGTCAGTCCCAGACCCTTGGCGATCGACGCCGGCGTGTGCTTGGGCTCCCACACTCGACGCGTCACTTTCTGGACCACCTTGAAACCCGGCACACGATACCCCTTTTGCACGAGTTCGAGGGCTCGGACTTCGACGGCCTCGAGCCATTTCATGAACGCCGGAGCGCGCTTCATGATCTCGGCCACCTGATCGGGTTCGAGGGTCTCCGGCGCCGGGGGTTCGATCCGCTCGACCGGCACCGGCTGGAAGTTCTTCGTCGCGATGGCGAGCTGCCGCTCCCTCGCCATCGGGCACACGCCCAGCGCGTCGCAGTAGCGGCAGTGATCTCCGGGAACGAGCTCCGCCTCGTGGCCCTTCTTCTTCATGAGCCACTGAGTCGCCTTCTCGACTCCCTCCATGTGACGGTCGCACAGAGCGCCGAACTCCTTCGTCGTATAGACGTGCGCTCGCTCGGGAGGCCCGCCGTCCTGGGCGTTAGGTTGCCAGATAACAGCCTCGAACTCGCGGGGCCACGTCGGGAGCGTCTTAGCGATCCCGAAAAGGTAGTTGACGAGCTGCGTGTTGCCCTTCGCGTCGACGCCTTCGCGACCGCTCTTCAGGTCGATCGCTGTGAGACGCCCGGCGGCCAGGATGGCGAAGTCGACGCTGCCCCAGTTCTCCTCGGTGACGACACAGCGCTCCTCGATCCAGTACGTCGCGTCGGAATCGAGCAGCAGCGCCTCCTCCCAACGCCGCATGCAGAAGTCGACGTACGCCTTCGCTTCGGCCACCTCGTCCTTCGCGGCCTTCGCGGGCGGCTTGTATTTCTTGCCCCTGATCGAGGCGCGGAGCCAGGGCTCGGCGATCTCGTGGATGCGGGTGCCTCGCTGCGCGGCCGGACCGCTCTCCCGTTTCTGGATCGTGCCCTCCTCGATCAGGCGCCTGATGTAGCCCTGACTGGCGTAACACACGAGCCACCGGCTCGAGGCCGACGGAGGGAGGGGCGCGTGAGCGCGATCCTCGTGATTCGCTTCGGGTCTCTTTCTCATGGGGTCTCCACCTCGAGCGTCGCGGGCGGATGAGCTCCGTCCCAGACGGTGAGGATCTCGCCCGGCGTCATCGCGGCGAGCTCGATTCTGCGTGCTTGATGAACGTCTGCTGGTCGGTGGGAAGGGACTTGTAGTCCTCCACCGTCAGGGACGCCTTGTAGCCGTCGTTGAAGACGACCCTGACCAACGCCACGCGCTGCCAGTCCTTCGCCCACCACCCGTTGCGGTCGACGAACTGCGAGTACAAGATGGGGACGACGCCGATGCGTCGCCTGAAATCGTCGGTAATCATGACTCCTCCGAAGGCCCGGGGCCTCGACGACCCCGGGCGCGGTTCTGGTTCTTCGACCTCAGGAGAGCTTACTCCGCCTCGCCGGCGGCTTCCATGGCCTTCTCGAGCTCGTCGATCACCTTCTGGCGCAGCTCTTCGTCGACCTCGCTGGCACGGTCCGCCTTGCCGTACTTCTTGATGATCTTCGCCACTTTCGTCTTCTCGAGGACCTTCAGCGCTGCGCGAACGGCTTCGATGATATCGCTTTCGCTCGGCGTATCACGGTCGCCGTCGTCGTCGTCGTCGCCGTCGCGGTCGTCGTCCTTGCTCGCGCCCTTGGCGCCCTTCTCCTTCGCGCCCGTCGACCCCTTGCCGGAGCGAGTCTCCTCGCCCTCATTCTCCTCCCCGCTTTCGCTGATCGCCGTTTCGATCTCTTGGGCCGCGTTGTCCAGAACGGAGACGACCTTGTTCAAAATCGAGACGATCAACGCAGCGAGCGCCGTTGTTTTCATTAGAGACACCTCGAATGGTATGGTTGCTTTTAGGTGCGGGTTTTTGCAAACCGGCGAAGGGGAATGTACAACAAGAACCTTCCGTTTGTAAAAACTTTCTGCAAAACCGATAATTACGCGGAGTTCTGCGCTCATGCTCGACGTCTCCAATCGACTCACCGTACTCACAACGCGTGGCGTTAAAGCAGTCAAAACGTTTAGAAAAACGAAAAGCGGCTCGATCGAAGTGGAAGGCTACGGGCGGGCGAAAACGTTCACGGCGGAGGAGATCGAGATCGACGATCGGGGCCAATGGCTCGAGAAGCTGAGACCGAAGAGCGAGTCGTTCGTCGTGCTAGGCGCGCCGAAAGACTGGAAGAAGGGAGAGAAGAAAAGGCGACTGAGCTCCGCGCGCGACGGGGCGGACGCCACGCTCGTCGACGTGCCCCGGCTGTGGATGCCCATCGACGTGGACCAGATCGACTTCGAACCCCTAGCGTCGATCGACGACGGCGAGACCTTCGCCCTTGAACTGCTCGACCGGCTCTCCCTCAGAGGCGTGCGATGCGTGTGGCATCTCACCAACAGCCACGGGTTCTTCGGCAAGTACAGGGCGCGGCTGTGGGTCGAGCTCGAGCGCCCGGCCACTTGCGCAGACATGAAGGAGTACGCCAAGGCGAAGTGGGGCGACGACAAGGTCGAGGTCGACGGCAAGATCAAGCACATCGTCGACTTCGCGGTCTACCGGCCGGCGCAGCCGATCTACACCGGCGACCCGATCCTGGAGGGCGTCGACGATCCCGTGGAGAAGAGGGTCGGCTGGATCGACGGCGACGCGCTCAAGGTGAAGGTGTCGTCGAGGACGAAGAAGAAAACGGGCGAGGAAGACGAGAACATCGCGAAGCTCAGGGACGCGGGCCTTTATATCGGGAGGCTCAGACCGGGACAGCACATGATCCGGTGTCCCTGGGAAGAGAACCACACGGGAGAGGAGCGCGACGACGACACGTTCTACTTCGAGCCCAACTACAACGGGCACGCGGAGCCTCGGTTCAAGTGTCACCACGCCTCGTGCGAGGACAAGTGGTGGGACCACGTCCTGGAATTCATGGGAGAGGGAGGCGGCGACGAGGACGACGAGGAGACGAGCCCGAACTGGGTCTTCGTCAGGCGACTCGATCAGTTCTGGGACGCGAGAGACGGGACGCTCGTCGACACGAAGGTCTACGACTCGACGCACGGGGGCAGGGGCAAGAAGGGGACGCCCACCGAGATCTTCTTGAAAAAGAAGACCACGCGCAAGGCCGACATCGCGGAGTTCCTCCCAGGGAGAGACCGATTCGTCAGGCGCGGCAAGCTGGTCGTGCTGAACACGTACATCGACATGCGGATCGAGCCCGATCCGAACATCGACGTCTCGATGTGGGAGGATCACCTGAACTGGCTCATCCCCGATCCCGTTGAGCGCGACTACATCGCGGACTGGCTGGCGTGGGTGTATCAGCGCCCGGGCGAGAAGATCACATGGGCGCCGATCCTCTACAGCAGCTCTCACGGCGTCGGCAAGACGACGGTCTTCAACTGCCTCGCCCATTGCATCGGATTGAGCCACGTGTCGGAGCCCACGCAGGCGGAGCTCGAGGACAAGTTCAACGACTGGTGCTACGGCAAGCTGCTCGTGAAGATCGAGGAGCTGATGAGCGGAGACAAGTACCACGTCGCCGAGAAGCTCAAACCGGTCGTCGCGAACCCGACGGTGAGCGTGCGCAGGATGCACCAGACCGGCTTCGTGATCCCGAACTTCGCCAACGTCTGCGCCTCGACGAATCACATGCAAGCGTTGCCCATCGAGAAGGGCGACCGGCGGTACATGCTGGTGCAATGCGTGGAGGCGCCCGAGGAAATTCGCCGGCCCAGGATGCGAGCGTTTCACAAGTGGCTCGAGGAGGTCGGTTACGGAGGCATCGCCCACTGGCTCAACGAACGCGACGTCTCCGGCTTCGTGCCCACGATGGAAGCGCCGAACACGAAGCTCAAGGAGCTGATCGTCGAAGCGTCGAAGACCGACTTCGAGCACGCCGTCGACCTGTGCGACGTGTTCGACAATCAGGACATCATCTCCTCGGCGATGGTCGCAGAATATCTGCTCCAGAACAACTGCAAAATAAGCGACAAGCGAATCGGCCTGATCGCGGCGCGGCGAGGATGGACGAGTCTGCCCGGCGCAGAAGGCCGAACGAGGATCGGGAACAGGCGCGTTACGTTTTGGACACGTCCGGGCGGAACGATGCGCCTGAAGGCGTTTCTGGCCAAGAAGCCGGGAGAACGGGAGCGAATCCACCAGAACCTCATGGCGAGGCTGAGTTTCGGGGATGACAGGGCCGCGGAGAGCGACGATGTCCTTTAATTTGCGGGGCGAGAGCGCTTCTAGAGGCATTGGCCATCTGGCCATCAGGAAACTGAGATGGCCAATAGAGATGGCCAATCGTTTAGAGCGCTCAGGAGCGCTGTTTCGCGACAACATTGGCCATCTGGCCATCAGGTTTCCCAACTTTTTTCCTGCACGTACGCGTGCGTGTAGCGCGCGCGAGGAACTAGAAGAAAGAATAGATCCTGATGGCCAGATGGCCAATGCCGCCCGCGCGGTCGATCCATCATGCCGGGGCGAGCGCCATGCCGTGGAGTAACAAGATCCATCGGCCGGTGCCCAAACGGCTGGTGCAGAGGGCGAGGGCCAAGCTCGTCGTGAGCAGGTCGAAGAGAGGGTACACGAAGGAATGGGACAGAGCTAGCAGAGAGTACCTGGCGCAGAACCCTCTGTGCGCGGAGTGTTTGAGGCGGGGAGTACGAACACCGTCTCAGGTCACCGACCACGTCGTCCCACACAAGGGAGACATGATCCTGTTCTGGGACAGATCGAATTGGCAGCCTCTCTGCAAACGATGCCACGATCGAAAGACCGCGATCGAGGATGGAGGATTCGGTAAATGAATACGATGTTCATCATATTTGCTCATTATGTGATTTGCAGGGGTAGGGGTGCTGCAAAAGTTCAGCCGCGCCGGGTCGGACAC
>Ga0207864_1001022_pt1 | contig 33481 bp, 54 predicted proteins | sample HigsolmetaAR202D_FD_184834 | JGI IMG/M metagenome (GOLD analysis project Ga0207864, IMG submission 184834) | Ionic liquid and high solid enriched microbial communities from the Joint BioEnergy Institute, USA - AR20-2-D (SPAdes) (version 2) ... | reverse complement strand
GCCCGTTGCTCACCCAATCCTGGGTGTCGTTGACGATGCGCAGCACATCGGCGCTGCCGGGCCAGGCGATCTCCAGGAACACGAGCACGCCATCCGTGTCAGTGACGCGCTGGCGGCGTTCGATGAAGTTGGTCATCGCAGGTACTCGAAGGTCACCTCACGCGCGCACCAGCTGAAATCGGGGATCAGCGGCACGAGCGGGCCGAGGCGGCCGCCCTTGAACCGGGCACTGATCGTCACGCCGGTGCGCGGGTGTTCCATGTCGAACCAGCCGATGCGCTCGATCGTGTCGAAGTACCAGGCCTCGAAGCTGGCCGCGTCCGCCTTGGATTCGAACAAGAGCCGGCAGTTGATCTCGGCCAGTACCTTGGAGTTGATGACGCGCTGCTTGGGCACGCCGCGTTCCATCTCGACACGCTCGACGGACGGGTCGAAATCCTCGGCGAACCCGTCGAACAGGATGGTCACGTAGGAAGGCAGGGTCGCCATCAGCTCGTCGCCTCCCGCAGTCCGAACCGGTTGCGCAGCACGGCCGCGCTCTTGCCGCCGCTGGCCAGGTCATCGGCCAGCACATCGACGATCAGGCGGCGCAGCTCCGTGCCGTCGGGGCCGCGCGTGCGCTCCTCGCGCGTGCGCACCTGCCCGCCGGTGTAGTTGTTCACCTGCACCTGCACGTTGCCGCCGCCGGCCGCCGCGCCCTGGACGGGCATGACCCGCCCCGACTGGCCGGGCACGAACAGCTCGGGCTTGCCGCCCTCGCCGACCAGGTACGCCTGGCCGGCCATCACCGGCCCGCCGGCCGCGCGGCCGCCGCCGAAGAGCTTGCCAGCGAAGCCGGCCAGTGCGCCCACAAAGCCGCCGGCTCCAGCATTGGCATTGCCCCACGCGCCGATGCCCTCGAAGATCTTGGCGGCAGCCGCCTCGGCCACCATGCGGCGCAGTGCGTCGGCGAAGCCGCGCACCATACCGCTGACGCCATCCTTGAACGGGTCGAACAGGAAGTCGGCGAAGGCGTCCTGCATGTTGCGGGCAGCCTGCTTGGCGTACTCGCTCATGCTGTCGGTAGCCTTGGCGTGGTCGCGCCGGATGTCCTCCCAGACGCCGGTGAGCACCTGGTAGTCGCGCTCGATCTGGTCCCACAGTTCCTTGGACTTTTCCAGCTCGTCGCGACGCTGGGCCTCCAGGCGGATCTGCTCGGCCAGCTTCGGGTTGATCTTGTCCAGCCCGTCGCGCTGGATCCGGTAGTTGGCCTCGGCGAGCTCGCTGGTGTCCCAGGCCAGCGCGTTGGCCTGCCTGAGCTGCTCCAGGTATCTCTCGTAGCTGTCCTGCAGCCGGTTGATCTCGCGCTGCTCCTCGGTCAGCTTGGCCTTCTTGTCGCTGCTACCCAGCGACGCCGGGATCAGGGACGCGCTCGGCGCGGGCGCGTCGGGCACCGTGACCGTCGGCCGGGGGGTGTTGTAGAAGTCGGCGATGGCCTTGCGCAGGTCGTTCAGCCGGGCCCGCAGAATTTCCAGCTCCCGCTCGGCATTGTCGACCATGTTGCCGCCCGCGCGCCCGAGCGTCGGGTCCCGCCCGACGGCGTAGGGGTCGGCCCTGCCGAGGCCAGACAGCGCCCGGCCAACGCGCCCCTTGGACAGGAACGCGCCCAGCTCGTCGATGCGAGCCTGGATGCGCTCGGCCTCCTGCTCCATGCGCACCGGGTCGTCGAACGAGGCGCCGTGGCGGCGCGCGGCGAACTCCTCGCCCCAGAAGCGGGCAACCTCCGCGCTCTTGGCAAGGAACTCGGCCAGTTTCGACGTGGCCGTCACGACGCCGCCCACGAAGGTCTGGAAGCCGTCCCGCACTTCCTGCGATTCGAGGGTGCGCGCCAGGCCGGCGATCGTCTCGGCCAGGCCGGCACTTGCCCCGGCCGCCTCGTCCGCCGAGCCCACCAGGTTCAGCAGCGCGTTGCGCACCTCCTGGGTGGCGCGGGAGACGGTGAGCGGCATCTGCCGGAACTCGGCGCCGATCTTGTCGGAGGCGTTGAGCATCGCCGCGGCGAACTGCTCGGAGCTGATCTTGCCGTCGTTCACCAGCTTGCGGACTTCGCCGAAGCTGACGCCGAAGTGGTCGGCCAGCGCCTGCACGATGCGAGGGCTGGACTCGATGATGCTGTTGAACTCTTCCGCGCGCACGGTGCCGCCGGCCAGCGCCTGCGTCAGCTGGCGAATACCGCCGGCTGCCTCCTGCGAGGTGGCACCGGACACGATGAAGGCCTGCGTGACCGTCTCGGTCAGCTGCGCCACCTGCGCCTGCGACAGGCCCAGCTGGGCGGACGACTGCGCCAGGCGGCCGTAGAGGTTGACCACGCCCTCCAGCTCGGTGCCGGCGCTCTGGGCGATCCGGAACGTGGCCTCCTGCGCGGCGGCGAACTCTTCTTGCGACTTCGTTGCCAGCCGCAGCCGGGCGCTCATGTTGGCCGCCGCATCCGCCGCGTCGAGGTAGGCGCGGGTGACGCGCGCCACGGCGGCCGCACTCAGGACGCCGGCCGCCGCGCGCCAGGCGCGCGACAGCCCGTCGGTGGCGCGCTCGGCCTTTCCGCTGGCATCGGTCAGCCTGTCGAGGTCGGCGCTGGCCGACTTCGCGCCGCGACTGTCGACCTTGATGATGAGGCTGGCGGTTTCGGTCATGTCAATCTCTTGCGGTCAACGTGCGCCAGCACGTCCAGCTCCCAGCGCGCGAAGCGCCGGCCGGTCAGGCGGGCATAGGCCTCGAACGAGGCCCAGTCGATCGGCGCCGGGAACTGGCCGATCACCTGCATCAGCGGGGCAAATTCAGCGGGGCACTGCGGCTGCGACCGCAGCAGTGCGGGCTCAGGTGCGCCCGCCTTCATGGCGGCGCGTAGGTGCTCGCGGAGGGTGCGCCCGTCCGGCTGGCGGGCGCTCAGGACTCGCTCTGACTCGATCCAGCGGTCGAGCTGGTCGAGTCGTTCCCGAAAAAACGCTTGGAGTCGGCGGCAAACTTGTCGAGCACCTTGCCGATCTGCGGCGCCTCGCGCAGCCAGGCCGCCACGTTCTCCGGCGTGCAGGGTTCGTCGAACGACCAGGCCGCGACCAGTGCGGTCCACAGCCTGATCTGCGCCTCGCGCTTGGCGGCCGCGATCTTGGCGAGGTCGCCCTGCGCCGCCAGCACCGCCTCGCTGACCTCGGCGACCGCGACGTCGTTGGCCTCCTGGAAGGCGTCGGACCAGACGTGCCGGACCTGCAGCCAGTGCTCGGTGGGCGAGCCGTCAGGGGCGTACAGCGGGAGCCGCACGCCCTCGTTTGCCCGGGCGCGGGTATGGAACAGTTCGAGGCCGGCCATTCGTCAAGCGCTCCGGGAGATGGTGACGGTGGTCTGCGCCGTGCCGTCGTAGCCCGCCGAGTACGTGAAGGTGTTCACGATCGCGTCGGGGCCCGGCACGGCGTCGTCGGCCTGCGTGTAGATGACGTTCGGGAAGGTGAACGTGTAGGTCTTGGAGCCGTCGGAGAAAGTCTGGCTGATCGACGTCGCGGTCTCGTTGAGAAATTTGGCGTAGAGGCCGCCGCTCTCCCGGTAGGCCGACAGCGTGCCCGAGGCGGTGAAGATGCCGTTCTGGACCTTGAAGGCCGCGCGGTTGTGCAGGGCGAACAGCGGCGCCATGCCGTTGTTCAGGGTGAAGTTGTGCGAGGTGGCAATGGCCAGGGTGCTGCCGCCCTCGCTGATGCTGCCCACGCTGGTGACCATCGGTTCGCTCGTGGTGGCCGCGGCGAAGGTGGCCTCGGCGGGCACGGTGTACGGCACCGCCTCGGTGCCGATCACGCCGAAGGTGAACATCACGCGGGCATCGATGTCGGCCGTCACCGACAGGGTGTTGAGCCGGCAGCCCCTGTAGATCACGTCCTCGCCGGTGTCCGTGTGGCGCTTGAGGATGCTGATCGAGCGCACGGTCGAGCCGACCTTGAGGGCGTTGGCCGTCCAGTCGGCCTGCTGCATGAGGATCGCCAGCAGCTCGTCGAAACTGCCGTCCGACAGCTCGCACACGATCTCGCCCTGCGTGCTGTACGTGCCCTGCTTGGCCGGCGGGCGCTGGCGCAGCGGGTTGATCTCGTTCGACTCGACCTGGGCGACGTTGCGCGTCAGGCTGGCGGTGTTGAATCGGATGGGCAGGAAGTCCGGCTCGGCGGGCGTGGTGCCGGGCACGGTCTCCTCGACGTAGTAGTAGCGGACGGCGGAACCGGATGCGGCCATGGCTTAAACCTCGGGGCGGGTGGAGAACGCCGAGTAGCGGACAGACACGCTGACGCGCTGCCAGCCGTCGACGCGGCGGATCTGGGAGACGTCCGCGCGGGTGACGCGGACACTCTGGGAGGAGTGGGTGAACCGGCGGCCGGCGACGAAGTAGCCGCGCAGCTGGTCGGCGTGTTGCAGCAGCGTGGCGCGCGGGTTGCCGCCGGACTCGGGCACGTTGACGTCGATCTGGAACACGCCGACGTGCTCGTCCATGCCACCGGCGCCGAGCGACGCGACGTCAGCGCCGGCGCGCAGGTGGGTCAGCTGCGCCCAGGGGCCGGACGACGGCGGCGTGAAGGCGAAGCCCTCGGCGGCAATGCGGCCAGTGAACGCCGGGCCAAGCGCCGCCACCGCGGCGGCCTCGAGTGCGCGGTCGATGCTGGCTTCGGACATGGGTCAAACCTTGTGCTGTCGCGCCGCGGCGCTGAGCAGACGCTGCACGCGGGCCATGGACACGCGCACCATGCCGGCGGGGGCCTGGCGGCTCCATCCGTCGAACTCGATGCGATGCGCGTACGGCAGGTTGTTGGCCAGGTACGTGACGGATCCGGCGCCGCCGATGGCACCCGAGATGGCGACCATGGTCGTGTTGCCGTCCTTGTCCGTGCTGGTCAGCGTCCCGCGCACCGGCACGTTCTGCGACGCCTGCCAGTTGGCCTTGAGCCGGCCGGTGTCGACCGGCGTGCGCTGCACGACCTCGAAGAACAGGTCGAACGTCACCTTGCGGACCACGGCATCGACCGAGGCGTTGGCCTTCTTGGCGAAGCGGGCCACATCTGCGGAGAAGGTCATCTGGTGGCGTTCGCGGTGTAGAGGACGGGCACGCCGGCCGGCGCCAGCGGCTCGACGGATTCGAGCTGCCAGACGGTGCCGTCGGCCTCGATCAACTTGGTCAGCGCGTCCGGCGGGAATGCCGCATTCGGCGCGATGTAGGCCTTGCGGTCGCCCTGGCGGATCATCTGGCCGGCCGCCAGCCTGTCGCCGTTCGAGTACGGCAGCAGCGCGGCGCGGACGGGCGCGGTCTGCGTCACGTCCGGCGAGGTCACGCCGGTGGCCGGGTCGTAGCCGCCGGCAGCGGTGCGGGTCAGGGTGACGGCTTGGCCGAACTGCGCGAGCAGGCGCGCGGCAGTATCGGCCGCGCGGGCGTAGTTGAAGGCGGTCATCGGCAAACCCGGACGAACAGCTTGGCCATGATATGTGCGAGCCGCTCGGCCCCGATCCACGCGAAAGCCCACGGCGCACGCTCGATGCCGCGGAGGATGAGCGGCACGATGGGACTCACGACGACTCGCAGCTGGATGCTCTGCACGCTCACGCCCTCACTGCCGGGATGAATGCAGCCGCGGACCGGAACAGGCCGGCCGCGCGCAGCGCCGCCTCGACCGCGGCGTACCGCGTGCTCTGCCGGGCGCCGTCGGCGTACGTCACGGACAGCGGCCCGATCGTCTCCTGCTTCACTGCCGGCCCCTGGTCGGCCAGCAGCGGCCCGGCCGATGCGCGCACGGCCAGCTCGGCGTTCGCCCGCCGCACTGCCTCCGGCACGCCCTCGACGCCGCGCGGCCACGACAGCGCCTGCTCGGCCGTCAGCCGGTTGCCGAGCCAGCGCGGGCCGTACTCGGCCTCCATGTAGTCCGTCGCCAGCCGCAGCGCGGCCTCCTTCGCCTCGGTGGTCAGCGCCGCCCAGGCGGCATTGCCGCGCGCCGCGTGGTAGGCGTCCGCGTCCGCGACGGAGATGTAGGCCTCGGCATCCGGCAGACCGGTGCCGTCCTCGACGATGAGGGCCATCATTCGACCTCGCGATGCGTACCACAGCGAAGGCACTGCCTCCCCGCAGGAGAACCGGCCGCGCAAAACACCTTGGCCCAGTAATGGGAGCCGATGCGGCAGAGGAAGCGGGCGATCGCGCCATCGCAGAAGATCATGCCTTCGTCTCCTTCACCGGCGCCTTGCCCGGCAACAGGTGATCCAGAACGAACCGCTGGCACACGCCGGCGCGCATCTCTGCGAGCGTCCATTGCGCGTAGGCCAGGCGGCGGAAGTAAGCGTGCCGCGCCTGTACGGAAGGCACCGTCTCGCCGCACATGTCGGCATAAACTGCATTCGGGCCGTGCGCCACGACCGGCACGCCGGCCAGCAACGCGTCGTTGCCCGTGTTGCTGTTCCACGTGACCACGAGCCGCGCGCCCGCGAGCGCGTCGGCCAGCGTGCCGGTCAGCTCGGGAACGCCTGGCAGTTCGATGCGCCCCAGCGGATGCGGGCGATACCGAACGTTCGGGTACCTCGCGGCCATGGCCTCCAGCCATCGCCGAATACCCAATTCGTCCATGCCGTGCGCTGCGTCGCCGGGCACCTGCCCGATCAGCAGCGTGTAGCCCTCGGGGTTGCCGCCCTTCGCGGCGACCTTGACCCCGAGCGCCTTGAATCGATCAGGCGGGCATTCGAACGGCGGCAGCGAGTTGAGGCCGCCAAGCCCGACCTGGTAGTGCCCCGTCTCCCGCTCCTCGCGGGTGTTGACGCGGGCCATGTATCCCCAGTCCACGGTAACGACCGGAACCCCGGCCGCCTCGTAGCACTGACGCACCCGTGCGCCAGCCCTGCCCCCGTAGACAACGACGAGGTCGAAACCCTCGACCTCGCCGCGGTGGTACTGCGAATTGCGGGCCGACGCCCCCACGCCAATCGAAAGGAACCCCTCGATCAGTGCGGGGCCAACCGGATGGTTGGCCCCGGTGTAGACGCCGACCCGCATCGGTCAGGAGGCGCCGCCGCCCGACACGTCGATGATGACGCCCGCGGTGGCCTTGTCGCTGGTCGCGTACTTGCGCCAGTTGCTGCCGGTGCCCAGCTGCGCCAGGTTCGGGTTCGCCGGCGCCGGGGTCGGCGTGGCGTCCTTGGCCCAGCCGTAGCCGAGCAGGTCGAGGTTGAACGCGCCCTCGGCACGGAAACCAATGGCCAGGTTCTCCTGGTCGTTGATCTGATACGAGCGGATGCCCGGCACCTGCGACTCGGTGATGGTCACCGCGCCGGCCTGCAGGCCGAAGATCGTGTCCTGCGGCACGCGGTCGGAGACCAGGACCGGCTTGCCCAGGGTGCCCGGCTGGCCGCCGTACACCACGACGCCGGCCTCCTCGTAGATCTTGTCCGTGATGGACTGATCGACCAGGTTGAAATACTGCTCGCTGTCCATGGCGAACAGGGCCACGCGATTGAAGCGGTCGCCGAACTTGCGCAGGCCCTTGGTCAGGACCTTCTTGCCGTCGGTCGCCCACGAGGCCGACGCGACCATGTTGGCATTCGCGCCGATGGCCGCCTGCAGCGCAGCGAAGGCCGCCTCGATGTAGTAGGCCAGCGTGGCGTCGGCCATGTCCTGACCGACGAGCTGCGAGAACTCCTCGGGCGAGCGGGCGCGGCGCTTGAACGCCTCCTCCGTGGTCTCGTACGGGCCGTACTTCCACGGAGTCTTGACGCCGACCATCTCGTCGGCGCCGATCTTCGACGCGGTGACGCCAGCGGTCGAATTGACGTTGCGATGGGAAAGCGAGCCGCCGATCTCGTAGAACGCACGCTGGCGGAAATCGCCCTCGATGTTCTCGTTGATCAGCCGGATCGCGCCGGCGCTCGCGTTGTTGAACACGTCGAGCACGTCCTGGATGCGCTCCAGGTAGGCGGTCTGCGCCAGATCGTTGTAGATGATCAGGTCGCTGTTGACGGTCGTGGCCATGACGGCATCACTCCTTGGGTAGCTTGAGGTATTCCGCCTGGCCGTGCTTGCTGATGAACTCGGCCTTCTCGGCGGCGGTCATTTTCGATCGCTTGAGGCTGCCGCCTCCGGGCGGGAGCGCGCTGGCGTTGCCGCCGTCGGCGCCGTTGGCGCGGAAGTACTTGCCTTCCTCGCCGCCTGCCCATTCCGTGATGAAGTCGCCCAGGGCCTTGTCGCCAGCCTTGATGACGGGCTGCCCGTTCTCCTCGACCACCTCGACCGCCGACCCGAGGAGTGCCTTCGCGGCCTTCAGGTGGACGGGGTTGGTCACGCCAGCCTTCGTCAAGGCTTCGGTCAGCGCCGAATCCTTGAGGCTGCTGGTGAACCGGCCGTGGATCTCGTCGCGCGCCTTGGCGGTCGCTTCGAGGTCCTTCTGGGCCTTGGCCAGCGAACGCTGGGCCTCCGCCAGCTGCTGCTTGAGCTGGTCACGCTCGGCCTCGACCTTTTCGAGGTCGGCCGGGTCGATCTCGGCGTTCCTGCGCAGCTTCTTGACCTCGCCCAGCAGTTCGTCGCGCTTGGCGATCAGCGGGGCGGTGGCCTTCTCGACGGCGGCCTTGATGGCCTCCTGCACCTCAGGTGCGGAAAGGTCGATATCACTCACGGTCGGTGTCCTCTGGACGGGTTGCGGGCTCTGCCCTGGATGCGCCCGCTCAGCGGGCGCGCAAAAGAAAAACCCCGCCAGCGCGAAACGCAGGCAGGGTTTGGGATCGTGGGAAAGTGTGGCCGCTCAGCGGCCGAATGTCAACCCTTGGGGTAGACGGTCATCTCGCGCCGCCTGCCCTGCATCAGGCAGACGACGCACAGCTTGGCCCGGGCACGGCCGTTCTGCGCGACGATGTACTCATGGCCGCCGCAACTGGTGCAGTGCGGGCGGTTGCGGTCGGCCGTCGCACGCACGCGCTTGCGGACGCGCTCTGACGCAGGCGGCGGAGACGGCGGGACGAGGCGCAAGCTCATCCGCCAAGCTTCGCCAGCAGCTCGGCCAATGTCAAAGGCCGCCCACGGTCGTCGTAGAGGTCAGCGAACTTGACCTTGCCCGCCCGCAGCAGCTTGGCGCGCTCCGGCCCGAGCACCTCGTCCTGGCGATCGGGCGGCTGCCTGGCCAGCCACTCCCCGAAGGTCGTGTCGCCGGGCACGGCTCCGTCCATGCTCGCCCGAGCGCCGGCCGGCAGGTCGTCGGCGTCGATGCCGAGCTCGCGCCAGCTCTTGGTGACCGGCACGTCGACCGAGCGGCAGTTGAAGTGCAACCGGCCAGGCCCCTGCAGCCACGGAATACTGTGCCCGATGGGCCTCGGGTGCTCCTCGTTGGTGTACAGCTTGCCGTCGCGGATCCGGCAGCCCTCGGATGTGCGGGTGTCGAGCGTTGCATCCCAGCGCCGCGCCTTGATCAGGTCGGCGTTGGCCAGGTACAGCTGCGTGCGAGCCGTCTGCGCGGTGTGGGCCAGCGCGGTGCGCACGATCGTCTGCACCTCGCGCCGGCTGCGCTCGAGCACGCCGTCGGCGTACTGGCGCGCGCGCGTGCCGCGGATCGACCGGACGATCTGGTCGGTCGTCAGCCCGTCCATGTACCCCTGCCGGACCGCGTTGCGAATGGCCGTCATACGGCTGGCCTCGACGTTCTCGGCCCAGCCCGACAGCAGCCGGCCCTGGAACGGCCGGGACAGCGCCGCCGCGTACGCCGCCTCCCACGACATGCCCACCAGTGGCTGCTGCGCCAGCACCGCGGCCGGGATGGCCGTCGCCAGCGCCTGCTGCTGCGCGACAGTCGCCGCGCGGGCCATGCCGCGCATGCCCTCCTGCAACTCGGCCATGGCCGCTGCGTGCGCCTGGGCGTTGATGGCGCGCACGGATGCCAGCATGGCCTCGAGGCGCTCGACGGTGAAGCTGGTCGCATCCATCCGGTCCAGCGCCTCGGCCAGCGCCGCGGCGAGCCGCGCATCCTGCCGGTTGAGCGCCGCGATCACCCGCAGCACGACGTGCTGCGTGTACCGGCGCTGGTCGATCGCGTGGGCGATGGCCTCGTCGCGGAGGCGTGCGTTGACGCTCACGCGGCCCGGCCCTCATCCTCAAGCCCCAGCGTCCCCAGCGCCGGGCCCTCGGCGTCGATCTCGTCGCGGATCTCGTCGTCGCTCTTGTCCGCTGCAATCAGGCCGATGCTCCGGCAGTAGGTCCAGAAATCGGACAGCGGCAGCTTGCCCGACTGGACCGCGGCCAGGGCCTGCCCCATCTGCGCGGCGTCGAACTGCACGCCCGAGAACTCGGTCGAGATGGTGAAGTCCACCTCGCCGCCAGCGTTCGCGAATTGCGCGACCCAGCGCAGCGCCCGGCGGTAGGCGTCCGACACGTTGTCGCAGACGATCGAAAGCACGCTGTTGCTCGTTTTGTCGGCGCTGGCCGCCTCGGTGGCTGTGCGCTTGGCCTCGCCCGGGGCGATCAGGCGCGCGCCGAGCTGGGCCATCAGCTCCACCTTGTGCTTCATTTCCTCGGACAGGCCGCTGACCGCCTCGGCCTGCAGGATGCCCGCCTGCCCGCCCTGCGGCACTGGCAGGATGCTCCGGCTGCCGACGTAGACGCCCAGCTTCTGCATCTCCGCGGCCCACTCGGCATCGGCGCCGCTGACCCAGTACATGGCCTGGCCGGCGAAGAACAGCGATTCCTCGTGGTCGGCGCTGTTGCGGAAGTGCGCGATGTTCAGGTCCGCAAGGTCGAACAGCGGCGGTTGGTCCGGCGTGGCGTCGTTGTTGGTCGCGCCCACGAAGGTGAACGGAATCTCCGTCCACGGCCGCCCGCTGCCATCGGTAGGCACGTAGGTGGCGGCGACCTCCCACTTGCCGGTCGTGCTGCTCTCCCGATACACCTGCTGGACGTAGCGCCCGCTGATGATGCGCAGCGCGCGGTACTGCGTCTTGGTCTCGAGCTCGAAGCCGTCACCGCTCCACTGCTCGTAGCCCTCACGCAGCACCACGAGGGTGAGCAGGTTCCGCGCGCCCACCTTCTCGGTGCGCCAGTTGATGATCTGCTCGGCCGGGTAGAGCTGGATCGTCGGGCGCAGGCCCCGCGCCTCGGCCTCGGCCACGGTCAGGCCGCGGCCGCCCGACGGGTAATCGACCAGCAGGCCGGCGCGGCCGGTCTGCAGCACCTCCGACACCACGGACTGCGACTGGTTGATCAGGCCCACGCCGGCGCCGTCCGCGTCGTCCAGGAGGTGTTCGAGGCCGGGCGGCAGCTTCACCTCCGGCCACTTGCCGAAGGCGATGCCCAGAAGCGCCGGCAGCGTGCGGCCCGTCGCGTTGAAAAAGACCGCGCGCCTCACCCGCTGCTCGTTGCGCAGCCGGTTCTCCGGGCTCGTGTCGTGCGGGTTGACCGGGATGACGTACCCGCCCGCTTTGACGGCTTCGCTGCCGGCCACGCAATCGCGGACCAGCTTCCAGGCGCTGGCCTTGGCGGTGACTTCGGGGCGGACAAACTCAACGCTCATGTGGCGAATCCCAGTTTGATGACGGTTGCGGGCTTGCGGATGGGGTAGCGGTAGGCGATGAAGTAGCCGGCCGCGTCGACGACGTGGTCCAGGCCGCCGGCCTTGTCGGGCTCGCCGTGCTTGTCGTAGGCCTGCTTCTCGAGCGACTCGACCAGCTCAGGGCACGTCTCGGGGTTGACCCGGTAGCGGCGCACGCCTTCGCTGTGGATCATCTTGTTCACGGCCAGCACGCGGTCCTTCACGCGCGGGTTGGCCGGGTTGACGCGCACGCCGAAGCCGGCCGCGCGCAGCAGGGCGAGGTCCGACTCGCTGGCGTTGTTCGACTTGCGGCTGGCGCCACTGGCGTCGGGGTACACGAGGATCCGGTGCCCCTCGTGCTCGCGCTTGAGGAGCGCGATCATCGCCGGGGTGTCGAGAACTCCGGTGTACTCCTTGACCGCGTGCGGGTCGTCGCCGCGCAAGACGTGCACCACCGCAGACATCTTGCCGACGTTGAAGTCCATGCCGACGTGCAGCGCCTCGCCGGGCTGGATCCGCTCGGCGCTCGCGTTGAGGGCGCGGTCGAACTCCGGGTACACCGAGCCGGCGACCAGGTTGACGAACTCGCCGTCGAGGTAGGCGGCCAACAGCTGCGACGGGTAGGTCGCGCGCAGGCTGTCGATGTAGCCCTCGGGCAGGTTCGCCGCGTTGGACAGCGTGCTGGCCTTGATGATCCGGTAGCCCGGGCCTCCCTGTCGCACCCAGCGGTCGTAGACGAACCGGTAGCCTTCGGGCGTGGTTGCCACGCCCACCGTGTTCACGCTCCCGTCCGGCTTCTTCTGCCGGTTGCGGGAGATGATCTTGTTCCAGGCATCGCGCGCCTTGTCCTCGGGCAGCGTGTCGAGCTCGTCGACCAGGCTGTCGGCCACCTCGTAACCGATGATCCGCTCGGGGGCGTCCATGGTGCGGAAGATGAAGCTCCCCGCGCCCTCGACGTGCAGCATCTTGTCGTTCTTGTTCTGCTTGTACCTCAGCCCCCACGCCTCCAGCGTCTCGATGAATCGCGGGAAGGCAATGGTGGTCACCAGGTCATAGGTCGGCAGGTAGTAGGCGACGTTCTGGCGCGGGTACTGCAACTTGAGCACGATCGCGCGCGTGACCGCCGCGTGCGTCTTGCCGGCACCGAAGCCGGCCACCAGCGCGGGGAACCGGTCGGTCGCGGTGACGAAGTCGTACTGCGGCCCCGTCAGCTCGACACGCACGTCAGTCCTCGTGCGCCGGTGCCTCGGCTGCTCGGACGATCTGGATCACGGGCAGGCCGCCGCCGCTCACGTTGGCGTCGAGGTCCATCGACTCCTTCGGCTTGCCCCATCCGCGGTCGAGGATGGCGGACGCCGCCCGCAGGCGGATGTCGGCCTCGTGCGCCGGAGCCATGAGGTCGACCAGCGTCTGTAGCGCCTCCGCCGTATGAGCGCGCGCCAGCTGCGTGATGGTCTCCCCGTTCGGGCCAACGCGCGGCGAGCGGCCGCCGGGGTTGCCCGACTTGCCCTTCTGCCACGTGCTGCCGTTGGCGTGTTTCGGTCCAGCCATGGTGTTACCTGATGACTCCTTGCTGTTTCAGACGATGCAGGCACGCCGCCGTCTCCACGCGCTGGGTCAGCACGTGCTCGGCGTACGCCTGCCAGTTCCATGCGTAGAGCTGCCACGGCACCGGGTGCCGTTCACTGCTCGACGGCTGCAGCGGCGGCTGGACCAGCGGCGGGTCGAAGGCCGCGCAGTCGATCCTCGGCGGCACGTATGCGGCCGGCAGCGTCGGCCGACTCGCGCACGAGGTCAGGGTCAGGCAGAGGGCAGTCGTCAGGCACAGGAGGGCGCGGTGCATGGGCAATGGCCTCTACTCGTTTGGCTCGGTCGTGGTGTTGCGCCACCTGCTCAGCCACGCGCGAACGCGCCGTGTCAGTGGCAGTTGCGGCGGCATCGTCCCTCTTTGCCGCCTGTTGCAGTTGCTGTACCTGCGCGCGTGCCTGATCGCGCTCGGCTTCGGCTCGCTCGGCACGCAGATCGCTGGTGCGGGCGCTCCCATAAAAGAACAGCGCCAGGACGACAGCCGCGACCGCCAGCACGGCGAGCACCGCGGATGCGTACTTCCAAGCGGTTGCTCGGGCTTCGGACAGGATCACTTCCACAGCTCCCTGCCCTCGCAAAGGGCTCGCTCGTCGTCGCGCCGCAACACCAGGCCGCGCATCTCGCGCCCGCCCGCGTACTTCCACTTGTCCAGCTCCGCGCAGGCCCCCGGCCAGTCGTTGGCCAGCGCCTTCTTCTGCAACGTCGAGCCGCACACGACCTTGGGGCCCAGGTTGAAGGTAGCCGAGGTCAGCGCCGCCTCCACCTGCCGCAACATGGGCACGCCGATGCAGCGGCGGACATGGCTGTTGGCCTCGACCATATCGGCCCGCAGCAGCGCCTCGCACTCGGCCGCCGTGTATCGCTTGGTGCGGTCAACCGTCTTGGTGTGGCCGTAGCAGACGGTCCAGACGCCGACGCTGTCCTGGTAGGCGGTGTACCGGACGCCCTCCCACTTGGACACCAGCGGCGCAGCGATGGCGAGGACGGCTGCGAGGCCGGCTGCAAGGCCCAGTGCGGCAGTATTGGCCTTGCCCGATTGCAGCGAGCGCATACGCGCTTCGTGTTCCGCCTGCTCGCGCCGGTCGCGGCGGCGGTTGTAGTACCACTGCACCAGCAGGCCGAGCACGCCCACGACGATGCCGCCCAGGGCGGCGATCTCGTTGGCCGTCAGCCCGAAGAACAGCGCACTGGCTCCGCCGCCGACTGCGCCAACCTTGCCGGCCGTCGCGCCGATGACATCAATCCGCTCCTGCATCACTGCAGCGTCCTCCGCTGGCTGGGGTTGGCCTCTGCGTCCGCCAGCGCCGCCCGCACGTCGTCGATGAACCGCTGCATGTCGTCGCTCGCGTAGGCGCACAGCAGGCGCCCGGAGGCGTCGCGCACGAACACCATGACCTCGGCGACGTCTCCGTCGCAGGCCATGTCGTGCAGGTCTTGCACGATGGATTCAGCGTTGTCTCTGGTGTTCATGAGATATCCACGGCGTCGACGCCGCCTCCTGTGTGTGGATCGAACTGCGCCGCCACCGCGACGGCGGTCCTTGCGTCAGCGCCCATGGCCAGGGCGCCCAGCGCGTACTCCGCGCCCGACCCGAGCGCAGCGAAGGGCTCGCGAATGCGGACCTCGCGCAGATACGGCCAGGACAGCCAGAAGGCCTCGCTGCCACGCACGACGATGAACTCCGACTCGGGGTCATCGGGCAGCCTGGGCTTGTCCCCGCCCTCCTGCAGCCACGCGGCGACCTCGACCAACTGATCCATGGTCCCGGCGCCGGCGACGTAGCCGCCCGGGATCGGGAAGATCTTGCAGGTGGTCATGTACCCGGCCATGCGCCGGTCAGCCGCCAGCGTCTTGCCGTCCCACGCGACGGTAGTCACGCTGCCTCCCGGGCGAACATCGCGGCGCTCACGCGACTGCGCGCGACCTCGCCGTGCTCGACGTGGTAGACGATGGCCTGCATGGAGCGGCCCGACCGCCAGCCGCCGTTCGTGGCGTATGCGTCCCTGGCCGCCAGGGTGCCGAAGCTCTCGACCGTCACGCCTGCGTACTCCTTGCGGCTCTCGTGGTGCACGTGTCCAGTCAGCCAGTGCCGGTGCTCGGCCTCGCCCCAGTCCTTGGCCCGGTCGGCGGCCATGACGCCCGGCAGCTTGTCCGGCTTGCAGGTGTGGCCGTGGTGCACGCCCAGCAGGACTTTGCCGAACCTGTAGTAGGCGAACACGCCGGGCGAGGTGTCGACGGTCACCCGCGGCTCGCGCTCATAGGCGATGGCGAGCAGGCGTGCAAGCCACAGGCCGCCGGTCTCGTCGTGGTTGCCCGGCACGCAGATCACGTGCACGCGCTTGTGCTTCGCCAGCGCCGACTCGATGCACTGGCGCATGGTGGTGATCGCCACGTCGATGATCTTGGCGTAGCGGCCGTCGGCATCGAGCAAGTGCCCGCTGCGCGGCGTCTTGGCCTCCATGCTGTCGAAGTGCAGGGCGTCGCCGAGATTGACCACGACGGCCGTCTCGGTACGCGGTGCGGCCTCGACCAGGGCGGCCATGGCATCGGCGTGCACCTGCCGGGCGATGTCGAGGTTCCAGTCCTCGCCCGTCTCGTCCGGCCAGCTCAGCATGCCAAGGTGCGGGTCGCCGATGGGGTAGACGGTCAGCAGGTCGGTGCGCCATGCGCCTTTGGCCTTGCGCGCCCGAACACGCGGCAGGTCGGCGGCCATGGCCTCGACGGCAGCGCGCAGAAGCTTGGCCTGCGCCTCCCTGTCCGCGTCGGCCTTGATCCATTGCGGCTCACCGCGATTGTTGCGGGTCAGCGTCGATACGCCCTTGAGCCGCAAGCCAGCGGGGAGTGGCGCGTCGATGCCGTACTCCGGCGCGATACCGATCCGGGCGTCGGCGGCCTCGCGAGCCTCCATCTCCGGCGTGATGGCGAAGCTGTGCCGACCGACCAGGCAGCGCCCCCGCCCGCTGCCGTTGCGAATGGCGCCCTCGGCGCCGCACTTCGGGCACAACATCAGTCGCCGGTGTCCTGGCGCACGGGGTTAAGCGGGTGCCCGCCGAGCGTGGGGTCGGTGGGGGCTTCGACGCGTGCACCGCGCGCCAATGGTGCGCCGGCCGCTTCCAGCTCCTTTTGCAGCAGCGCCAGGGCGCGCCATGCGACCTTGGCCGAGTGCCGGATGCCGTCGGTGTCGATGGTCCCGCGATCCATCAGGTGCCGCAGGAGCGCGTCGGCCTCATCGCCGGACTTGGAGCGATCCCAGTGCAGCGACTTCCCCGGGTTATGCTGGTCGTTGCCGGCGCGGCTGCACTCGGCCACGGCGATCAGCGCGTCGGGGAAGTAGTCGAGCACGCCGGTAGCCAGCGGCACCGCCTTTCGGGCGGCCGGGTCAGTCGGAAGGGTCATGTGCTCTCTGGCGAATAGGTGCCGGCGGCCGCTGGGCGGCGCTTGCGCGGGGTCTTGGCCGCAACCGGCGTGGAAGGAAATCGGGCGCGTAGCGGCTTGCTCGCGTGGCCGTCGCCACGTCCGCGTGATTTCGCCGCCAGAGGCGCCCGACGAAACAGAGACGCCCCGCCGGTGAGGGCGAGGCGTCGGGCCGGGGATGCTATCCCCGGCGGGGTCTTGGCACGCGGTCACACCACGCGCCATCTTGGAGTTTGCCCGCCCCGGCGGGCGATGTCAACCCGGTGGGTAGACGGGTTGGGTGCAGAAGTCGTGGAAGTCGGCCCACGCCTCGCCGTCCACTTCCCGCCCGGCGTCGATCAGCAGGCCGCGCAACTGACAGGCAGCGCACCCGCAGGCGTTGTCCTCGGCGCGGGCCCGCACCGCCCCGCTCACTCCGCCCTCCACCGCCTCGCCGCCAGTGCAAGCGCGTCCTCGGCCGCCTGCTCGATCAGCAGGCAGGCGAACAGCACCGCCTCGCCCCAGTCCGACTCGGCGACGCCCTCCGGCGCCGGCGGAACCTGCCAGCCCTTGATGGCCGCGTTGAAGGCGCACAGCGCGACGCGGCCGGCATGTTGCCGGCACCGCCCGGTGGCCCCCTTGCGCTCGGACGCCAACAGGCCGCCCAGCCAGCGCAGCACGCGGATGGTCTGCGCCTCGCTGATCCGGCCGGTGGCCAGCGCGATCGCGATATCCGGCCCCACGTCGTCCGGGCCGCGGCGGCCGAACGACAGCGCGGCGGCGACCATGTGGTCCGGCGGGACGGTCGGGCGATCGCCGCCCCCCATGCCCGGCTCCCGGTAGCCCCCGCGCCCGGCCAGCGCCATGACGCGCTCGCGGAACGGGGCCCGGCGCGGGCGGGCCTCGAAGACGCCGCCGCTCATTCGTCGCCCCCCTTGCCGAGTCGCACCACTGGCACTGGCCAGCCCGGCCCCCAGCGCAGGACGCCCTCGACCAGTAGCCGCGCCACGCGACGGATCGCCTGCCGCTCGCCCCACCACGACCCAGCCCCGAAGGCCGCGCCCACCACTGCCATCCAGATCCACTCGCTCATCTCGCACCCCCTCTATTTCGCCCTGTATGGCCCTGTGAGGGCCGTTCGTCTCCCTGTAGGGTAGACACACCTGACACGCTCGGACGCGCATCCTGCGCCGTCTGGCGCGGTTCCAGCGCCATGTAGTCCCGCACCACGTCCCACGCCTCTTCCCAGCCACGCGCCACGACCGCCAGCCAGCCCTGCCCCTCCAGCATCGCCAGCCACTCCCGCTGCTCGGGCCTGACCCGGCCGGTCGCCGTCTTGAGCTCGATCGCCAGCCCCACGTGCTCGCCCCGCCCCACCGGCAGCAGGTAGTCGGGCACGCCCGGCTTCGCCCCCTCGGCCTTCATGGCGGCCGCGGTGCGCTTGGCGCGCCAGCCGCCGTTGGGCACGGCGAACAGCCAGCGCAGATCCGGCCACGTGTCCAGCGCCCCGGCCACGGCGCGCATGAACATCACGGCCTCGACGTGCTCGGTCATGCTGCCTCCTTGCGCAGGCCGTGGCCCAGGTGCCACTGCGCGCAGAACTGGCAGCGGTAGTGCGTCATGCGGCCCAGCTGGCGCGACCCGCCCGAGCGGGCGCCCCGCCTGGCGCCCATGTGCTTGGCTGCCTTGGCGGCGGCCTGCGGCGAGGCGTACCCGATCTTCCCCGTCCGGCAGCTCACGACGCACCCCCCCATTACTGCACCGGCCGGTACAGGAACCCTCACAGCAGGGTTCCGGCGACTCGTCCGACTCGACTCGTCCGCCCCTATAGGGGGGAGGACCGGACGAGTGGAGTCGCAGGGCACCCGGGCCGGGGCACCAGTGGTGGGGGGAGCCGCTAGCGCTCCCTCCCCACCACGCACGTGGTGCCCTACGGGTTCCGGACGAGTCGCGGACGGGTTAAGTTGTTGAGTCATAAGGGGTTTTCCTCACTCGTCTGATGACTCGTCCGGACCGGACGGGTTGACCGGACGAGTCGCGGAAGCGGGACCTGACAGGCGGCCGCCCGGGCCGGAAAGAGGGCGGTCGGACGCCCCGACTCGTCCGATCGGACCGGACGAGTCCAAGTCATTGATTTTTCGGGGATTCGCCCACGGCACCCGTCCGGCACCGGACGAGTCGGACGACTTGGGTCGGTACACGTCCGGCATGCCGGGAGCGCGGGGGACCTTCTCCGGCGCGCAGACGAGTGCGCCGGACGAGACGGCGATGGCCAGCAGGCGCTCGACCTTCGACTTGCCCCAGGGCACGACCTGGGCGACGGCCGACAGGGTTGGGTGGCCGCCGACGCGGGCGATCTCGGTGACGGCATCGATGACGCGCTGGACTGACGTCTGGTCCTCCTGCTGCCGCTTCGCCTCGCGCGCCTCCACCCGGGCGCCGCTGATGGCCGCGCGCAGGGCGCGCCAGGACTTGCCGCGCAGGTCCGCCGGCGGGTCGATCTCGACCATGCGGGGGCCGTACGTGCCGGTGTCCTCCCAGCGGAAGAACAGCGGGGCCGGGTCGGCCGACTTGGACGACGACAGGCAGATGACGGCGGTGACGCGGTCTTTCTCGCCCGGAGCGACCATCCCGCGCAGCAGCGTCCGGGCGTCCGACTCGCTGAACGGGTCGGCCATGGACCCGAGGTTGACGACCAGGTGCGTCTGGCGGGCGTTGTTGACCAGCGTGGTTCCGCCACGGATGTCGGCCTCGCTGATCTGCAGGTCGGGCAGGTTGTTGGCCGCGGCCTGGCTGGTGTGGTGGACCAGCACCACGGCCGTGCCCGTCTGCTTGGCCAGGTGCTTGAGGGCCGCGATCATGACCTTGTGGCCGGGGTTGTCCTCCTCGGCGTCCGAGAGGGTCGAGGCGGTCTCGAAGATGACCAGCCCCGGCGGGCACTCGCGCTCGCGCAGGGCGTTGATGGCCTCGATCAGGGGTTCCACGATCGAGCCGCGCACCGGCTGGCGGCCGGCCATGGTGACGATCTCGCGGCAGGCGGCCAGGGCGGGCCCGTGCAGGTCGGGCACGATCAGGTTCTGCCGGAACCGCTCCTGGTCGGCGGACGACATCCGGCACCACTGCGCGGCGGCCTTGCGCGCGTACTGCGGCCGGTCATCCTCGGCCGAGTAGATGATCACCGAGCGGATCTCGGCCGGCGCCATGCCCGACAGCGGGCGGCCCAGCGCGTAGTGCGCGGCGATGGCCATGACGGCGGTCGTCTTGCCTTCGCGGCCCGGGGCGCCGATCACTGTTACCTCGCCCACGGGGAACAGCCCGCGTCCGTCCTCGGCCATGAAGGCGTGCGGGTGCGGCTCGGCGGCGGCGGTGAGCTCGTCGACGGTGAACGGGGTCAGGAGGCTGGCCAGGGCCGGCAGCGCGATCGGCGGCTGCGCGGCGGGCGCAGACGCCACGCTGGACATGGGGTTGACCCAGCCGCGGCGCTGCGCTTCGGCGAACACGGCCTGGTAGCCCGTGCGGTCGGCCGTGAAGCTGTCCCACACCCGGGCCGCGTCCGCCGGGTCGAACTTGTCGGAGGTCTGGCTCCACTCCATCCATAGCGCCCTGCCCCGCTCGCCCAGTCGCTTGAGGCGCTGGCCGTTGGCCACCCAGAGGTCGCGGTCGTCGGCGCGCATGGATGCCAGCGCGGAGCGCAGCTCGGCCAGCGTGCGCGGGTCGACGTACTCGGCGACGTTGTCGGGCGCCGGAGCGGCGCTGTGGCCGTGCTTCGGGGCCAGCGTGCGGGTCACGTAGTCGTACAGGTCGACCGGCTCGCCCAGGCCGGCGCCCTCGCCGGTGACGGTGAAGAACCGGCCGGCGCAGTAGGCTTCGATGCCGGATCCGTTCGAACCCAGCGCGGGGAACGGCCGGCCGTAGCCGATGGCGTGCAGCCCGTTGCCGCTGGGGCTGGACTCGGTGTACCCGGGCAGGCCGTCATCGACCAGTACGGCCAGCTCCGGCCGGCCGGCCAGGTCGTCGAGGTCCACCCCCTGCCAGTAGTTGCCGGTGCCGTCGGGGCCAAGGGCGAATCCCAGCCCCGTGTACTGGCCGGAGGCGAGCGCGGCGCAGGCCTCGTCGAACGAGGCCAGTTGCGCCCGGTCTGCGTCGTCGTCGAGCCGGCCGTGCCGCGGCTTGCCGGACACGTAGTACGGCACCTTGCGCGGCTTCTTGGCCGGATCCGGGTTGGGGACGGAGCGCCAGACCAGCCAGCGCCGCGCCGCGCGCATGCTGGCGGGCAGGCTGTCGGCGTCGATCGGTTCGGGGGTCATGCGGCCTCGCGCAGCTGCTGGGCCAGTCGGCTGACTTCGTCGGGCGCGGCCAGCGCGCGCTGCAGGTCGCGCACCTGCCGCAGCAGGTTGGAGCCGGTGGCCGCGCACAGCGGGCCGACCAGGCGGTCGGGGATCGGGCGCTTGCCACGCTGCAGTCGGCTCACGTACGCCTTGGACTTGCCGATGCAGGTGGCGATGTACTCGAGCTTGTAGCCGCTGGCGGCGATGGCGACGGCCAACGCTTGCGCCTCGGACTCGCACTGCCGGACGATCTTGGCCGGCGCGTCCTTCGGGGCGGAGAGGACGCCGAATGCGAGTCGCAGAGCCCCCTGGTTTCCTGTGGTTGCCATCGGTTGCCTACCGTTGCCAAGCCCTTGCGGGCGAAATGAAGGCCCGACCCCTCACGGAGCCGAGCCGGTGTCACCACAAATCAGGTCGAAGCGTTTCCTTGCGGACGCGGTACTTCCGTCCCCACGTGGCCGTCTCGCGGTCGATGGCCCTGGCCATCTCGGGCGAGGGGCGCTTGCCGCGCCATCCCACGCCCAGCTGCCAGAGGTAGTCAGGGGAAGTGCCCAGCCGGCGGGCCAGCTCGACCCGGCGGTCCATGTTGGAGATGAAGGTGGCGAGGTCCATGCGCCGCAGTCTACTTTCTGGGTAGACGCAAACGCAACCCTGCGGGTAGACCACGGCGGTTCAGCCAGCGTCTACCCTGTGGGGATGCGCCCCGTCACCGAAATACGCCAGATCCGGCTGCGCCAGATGATCGACGAGGTCGCCGAGGGGAACCAGGCGCGGTTCGCCGCCCTGATCGGCCGCTCGCGCGCGCAGGTGGGGTTCTGGCTCACGGACCCGTCCAAGCCGCACTACAAGGCCATGAGCCACGAAATGGCGCGCGAGGTCGAGGCCGAGATGCGGCGTCGCGGCTGGAAACAGTACGTCCCCGGATGGCTGGACACGGATCCGGCGTCTCACTCCACGGGACTGGACACTGCGATGCTGGGCGTCGCGTTGACGTCGATGGACCGGGTGATCCGGGGTAAAGGGCTACAAATGGAGGGACAGTTGGGCAAGTTCCCCCCGCTGCTCGCGTTCGCCTACGAGGCGGCGCGGATCGAGTTTCCGGACGGCCCGCCCTCCCCTGGCACCCGTGCCGGCAAGTCACGGCTCAAGGAATTCGACAGGAGGGTGGGCGCATGGCTGGAAGGTGGGATAGAGGATGGATCGATCGGACCGTTTGAGCCGGTTGTTGTTGGAAGCGAAGCGGGCACTGGCGGCAGCACGGCCAAAAGAGCGGAGGCTGCGCGTCGTCGGCGCTGAGCCGGCGCCGGAACCGGAACGACCTCGCGCGCGCGTGCTTGAGTTTCGGCCGCGGGCGCAGAATAGTGGGGGAAACAGGGAGGACAGGACATGCGGGGATTGATACTGGTGGCGGTGCTGGGGCTGGCGGGGTGCGCAGGGATGCAGCAGGCTCGCCAGGCACATCTGGCTGAGTTCGAGCGCACGATCCCGGTGTGCGAGGGCGAGAAGGAATGCGAAATCGCGTGGGCGCACGCGCGCAACTGGGTCATCCGCAACTGCGGCATGAAGATCCAGAACATCACGGACACGTACATCGAGACATTCGGGTCAACCGATACGCGCCTTGCCTGCCGCGTGCTCGGCGAGCCCAGGGGGCCGGACTCCTGGGCCATCGTGATCCGCACGGCCTGCGGGAACATATTCGGGTGCGTGCCGGATGCGCAGGAAGCTGCGCTCCGCTTCAACAATGAGATGAACATGCTGATTGGTCGCCCAGGCGAGGACGAAACCCCGCCAGGCGGCATGCAGTACCGCCCGCGGATACCCTGATCGGGCCCTGCCCCGGCGCCAGAAGCCCCGCTCCGGCGGGGCTTTTTCATGCCTGCCGCAAAAATGTCTATCTGGGGGGTTGACACAGGCTACCTTTTGGGTAGACGATAGCCCCGCACCCCGGGATAACAGGGGTCTGAAGCGGGTGATTTGCCCGCATTGTCTACCTCGGAGATTGACACATGGCACAGGTAGTTGAGATCTCCCCGGCGAGTGGCGGCCATGCCGCACAGCTCCTGCCGGCCTCGGTGGTCCACCTGCCGCAGGACGTTCGCCGGTTCCGCGCCGGTGTGCTGGCGGTGTACGAGCGCGCCCGCCAGGTGGGCGCCACGCCGGAGCGCCGCCGCCAGGCCCTGCGCATCTTGCTGGCCGAAATGCAGGCCGGACGCTCCAGCGCCGCCGCCGTGGCCCTGGCCAACAGCGCGCTGCGCGGGCACGGGGGGCATACGTGGACGGGAGGTGCGGCATGACCCCCGCCCCGCTGACCTTCCTGTCGCTGACCAGCACCCGCCGCGGCGTGCCGCGCGTGCCGACCAACGAGGAGCGCCTGCGCGCCTACCGTGCGCTCGGCCCGATCCAGCTGGGCAACGCCCTGCCCTGGAAGTGGCACAAGCAGTACGCCGCCGAAGCTGTGCCCGGCGCCGACTACGACCAGCAGCTGCGCGAAGGCTTCGCGCTCAAGTATGGGAGTGAGAAATGAACAACATCGACACCCTCGCCCTGGCACTGCTGGCGGCCAAGCAGAAGATCGCCGCCGCGCAGGCCGAATACGACCACCTGCTTGGCCAGTGGCTCGCCATCGCGCCGACCAAGAACGAAGGATCCGTGCAGTCGGTCGGCAGCCAGTACCGCATCACGACCACCTACGGCGTCAACCGCACGGTGGACCAGGCGGCGCTGTCGGCATCGTGGGACGCCATGCCCGAGGGCATCCGTAACGTGTTCCCGGTCAAGCACGGCCTGGACCTGCGCGAGCTGCGCCACTGGCAGAACAACAACCCGGACGAATACGCGCGCTACATCGCGCCGGTCATCACCGCCAAGCCGGCGAAGCCTTCGGTGAAGGTGGAGGCGCTGGGCGCGATGAAGGAGGTGGCGTGATGCGTGTCGTGGCCGTAATCAGCAAGGACGGCAAGGCGCTGTTCCGCTATGTCATCAACTGGGATGACTTCAAGCAGCGGAAGGTTTTTGGCCGCCAGGCCGAAGCCGCGCTTCGCGACGGATGCACCGTCATCACCCGCCCGATCCACGACGCCAAGGAGCCCCGCTAATGGCCATCTCCCTTTCCAGCATCTCCCGCACCACCCGCAACAGCCTGCCGCCCCGTGTGGTCGTGCACGGCGACGGCGGCGTGGGCAAGTCGACGTTCGCGGCCGGCGCCTACAAGCCGGTCTTCCTGCCGTTCGAGGATGGCCTGTCGGGCCTCGAGGTCGACGCGTTCCCGCTGCTGCGCAGCTACCAGGAGGCCGTCGACGCGCTGGCTGCACTGGCGTCCGAGCAGCACAGCTACGGCACCGTCGTGGTGGACAGCCTGGACTGGCTGGAGCCGCTGGTGTGGGAGAAGGTCGCCCGCGACCACGGCAAGAAGTCCATCGAGGAGATCCCCTACGGCAAGGGCTACGCCGAGGCGCTGCCGCTGTGGCGGACGTTCCTGGATGGCCTCAACCACCTGCGCGAGACCCGCGGCATGGCCGTGATTCTGATCGCGCACAGCCAGATCAAGCGGTTCGAGGCGCCGGATTCGGAGCCGTTCGACCGGTACGAAATCAAGCTCCACCGCGGCGCCAGCGCGATGGTGCGCGAGTGGGCCGACATCATCGGCTTCGCGCACCACGAGACGGCGATCAAGAAGGACTCCAACGGCTTCACGACCCGCGCGCGCGGCGTGGGCACCGGCCGGCGTCTGCTGCGTGTGGTCGAGACGCCCGCGTGTGTGGCGAAGAATCGCTACTCCTTGCCCGACGTGCTGCCCCTTTCGTGGGACAGCCTGTTGAGCGCGATGAACCCCGCCGCGCAGGCGGCGTGATCAACGGGGCGCCTGACGACGCGACGGCCCCAGCCCCACCCTTCAACCCCGCAACAAGAGGAAATCACCATGGCACTGATCGGCCATTTCGACGCCACCAACGTGGCCCCCAGCGAGGATTTCTCGCCCATCCCGGTCGGCGAGTATTCGGCGCACATCGTCGACTCCGACGTCAAGCCGACCAAGAACAACACCGGCCACTACGCCGAGCTGGTGTTCGAGGTGACGGCCGGCGAGTTCAAGGGCCGCAGGGTCTGGACTCGCCTGAACCTGGACAACCCGAACCCGAAGGCGGTGGAGATCGCCCAGCGCGAGTTGTCGGCCATCTGCCACGCGGTCGGCGTGCTGCAGGTCACGGACACCCAGCAGCTGCACTACAAGCCGCTGGTGATCCGCGTGGACATCGAGGAACGCGACGGCTACGGCCCGCGCAACGTGATCAAGGCGTACAAGGCCGTGGCGGGTGGCGTGGGAAACGCGCCGGCGGGTGCGGCCCCGAGTGCCCCGGCTGCGACGGCTGCATCCCCTTCTAGCGCCGCCCCGCCGTGGGCGCAGAAGGCGGCCTAACGCTGCGACGCGAGCCCGGCGCGTAATCCGGGCTGACCTACGGGGCGAATGCGCAGGCTGATGCGCTGACGAAAGAAGACGCTGGACGGCATAGCCGGACGATGCGGAAGCCGGAGATCAGCACCGGCCGCCCCACCCTTTCACTGGAGACACCATGGCCACCCTACCCGAACGCCCGCAGTCGCAGACGGTCACTGCCATCTACTCCTGGTGGGCGGGCAAGCCGCAGCGGCTCAGCCGGCGCCTTGGCGCCAGCCAGATCGGCGAGGAATGCGAGCGCCGCCTGTGGTACTCGTTCCGCTGGTGCCAGCGGCCCGAGCTGGAGCCCGATGGGCGCATGAAGCGCCTGTTCAACCGCGGGCACCGCGAGGAAGCGGTGTTCACGGAGGAACTGCGTGGCATCGGCTGCGACGTGCGCGACATCGATCCCAGCACCGGCGAGCAGTTCACCTTCACCGCCGTGGGCGGGCACTTCGTCGCCAAGATCGACGGCGTGGCACTTCGCGTGCCCGAGGCGCCCAAGACCTGGCACAACCTCAGCTACAAGACGGCAAACGCCAAGAGCTGGGCCGAGCTGAGCAAGAAGGGCCTGCAGGCCGCGCAGCCGAAGAACTGGGCGCAGAACCAGGTGGAGATGCACCTGGCGCAGCTGACCCGGACGCTGTTCCTCTCGGTCAACAAGGACACCGACGAGATCTACGCCGAGCGCGTGAGGTACGACGAGGCGGAGGCCGCCCGCCTTCTGGCGAAGGCCGAGCGCGTCATCTACGCGCCCGAGCCGCTGGCGAAGCTGAGCAACGATCCAGCGTTCTACAAATGCAAGATGTGCCCCATGTCGCCGACCTGCCACGGCGAAGCCCTGCCGCCGGTGTCGTGTCGCACGTGCTTGCACGCGACCCCGGAGCCGGATGGCGATGGCCGCTGGTCCTGCGCGCGCTTCGGCTGCGACGTGACCACCGAGACGCAGCGCGCCGCGGGCGAGCAGTGCCCCGAACATCGCTACATCCCCGCCCTACTCGCCAACTGGGGCGAGCCGGTCGACGCCAGCGAGGCCGAGAACTGGGTCGAGTACCGCGCGCCCGATGGTCTCACCTTCCGTAACGGGCCGTGGGGCGTGGGCAGCTACACCAGCAAGGAGCTGGTCAACGCCAGCCCGGCGCTGCTGCGGCACGCCGAGTTCCTGGCGATCCGCGAGCGGGTGAACGGGCAGGTGGTGGAGTTTCAGTTGGATAAGGAGGCGGCATGACCCGCCACCGCTGGACCCCCGACTGGGACGCCAACCTGCGCCAGCTATACCCGGACATGGTGACGCGCGAGGTGGCCGAGGTGCTGGGCCTGCCGATTTCCGCTGTCCGGAACCGGGCGCAGAGACTGGGCCTCAAGAAGTCCGAGGCGTTCCACCAGCTCAAGCCAGGCGTTTTCCGGCCAGGGCACGACACATGGAACCGGGGCAAGAAGGGCGTGACCGGCGTGCAGGAGGCGTGCCGGCGTACCCAGTTCAAGGGCGGGATACGCGGGCAGGCGGCCTACAACTACCGCCGCATCGGATCGCTTCGCATCGCCTACGGCGTGCTGCAGCGGAAGGTCACGGACGACCCCGGCCTCAAGGGCTGCCGGAAGTGGCAGCCGGTCCACCGCCTGGTGTGGGAGGCGGCAAACGGGCCGGTGCCCGAGGGGCATGTCGTGGTGTTCAAGCCCGGCCTGCATACCACCGTCGAGCACGAAATCACGCTGGACCGGATCGAGTGCATCACCCGCGCCGAGAACATGCGGCGCAACAGCTACCACACACGGCTCCCGCCGGAGGTTGCCAAGCTTGTGCAGCTTCGCGGCGCGCTGAACCGAAAGATCAACAACCGACTGAGGAAGCAACATGAAGAACAGGGTCAGTGATGTGCGGGATCACCTGGTGGCCGTCATGGAGGCGCTCAACGACGAATCGGCCTCGCCGGAGAAGATGGCGGCCAATATCGAGCGTGCCAAGGCCATGAGCGGGCTTGCCCAGCAGTACGTCAGCGCTGTGAAGGTCGAGATGGACGCGATCCGCCTGTATGACGAGACGCGCATGCTCCCGACCAGCGTTGATGTCCCCAGGGAAGAATCGCGCGGCGTGGCCCGCATCGGGAGGGTGGCATGAGCGACGAGCACATTGGCACCCTTGCCCGGCTGACCTGCGAGCAGCTGGCCGAGCGCGCGGCCGAAAGGATCATGGAGCTGTCGAAGCCGCACGCGGTCTGCATCGATCCCGACGGCCGCGTGACCATCGAGCCCTACGACACAGCGGTGTTCGAGGACGTCGTCGGCGTCTACAGCCGCGACCTGGGCCTGATTCCGCTGTACCGGGAATTGCGCGACACCCTGGCGTACGTGATCGAGCAGCGAGGCATCACCGGGCAACGTAGGCGGCGGTATGTCGTAAGCGAGCGGAGGGCGGCGTGATGGCAGATGGATCGCACGGTTTCAACTTCCCCCGCCCGCAGGTGTCGCGCCTGCGCCCGGGCGAGATCGTCATCGACCTCTTCGCCGGCGGCGGCGGTGCCAGCGAGGCACTGAAGCAGGCCCTCGGCATCGACCCGGCCCTGGCCTACAACCACGACGAGTGGGCCATCGGCATGCACGCCGCCAACCATCCGCTGACGATCCACCACCGCGAGGACATCTGGCACGCCGACCCGCGCCGCGACGTCGCCGGCCGCCCGGTGGGCTGGTTCCATGCCAGCCCGGACTGCACACACTTCAGCCAAGCCAAGGGCGGCCAGCCGCGCAGCCGCAAGACCCGTGCCCTTTCGTGGGTGGTGCTCAAGTGGGTCGGCCAGCTCGCGAAGGTCGGGCTGGCGCCGCGTATCATCAGCCTGGAGAACGTCTGGCAGATCCTCACTTGGGGCCCGCTGGTGGCCAAGCGCGATCGCGCCACCGGCCGCGTGCTCAAGATGGACGGCACCGTGGCCGCCCCGGGCGAGCGCGTGCCGGTCGAGAACCAGCAGCTGGTGCCGGACAAGCGCCATGCCGGCCGCACCTGGCGCCAGTTCGTGGCCGCGCTGCGTGCTTACGGCTACCAGGTCGAGTGGCGCAAGCTGCGCGCCTGCGACTACGGCGCCGGCACGAGCCGCGAGCGACTGTTCCTGATCGCCCGGCGCGACGGCGAGCCGATCCGCTGGCCGGAGCCGACCCACGGGCCCGGCCGCGCACAGCCATACGTGCCGGCCGCCGCGTCGATCGACTTCTCGGACCTCGGCCGCTCGATCTTTGACCGGCCGAAGCCGCTGGCCGACGCCACGCTGCGCCGCATCGCACGCGGCGTTGTGCGTCATGTGCTGCAGGCGCAGGAGCCGTTCTTCCTGACCGAGTTCGCCAACGCCAGCGCCGGCCGGATCTGGTCGGCCAGCGAGCCCTTGCGCACGCAGTGCGCCGGCGTCAAAGGCGGCCACTTCGCGCTGGTGTCCGCATTCCTTGAACAGGCCTGCGGCGGCTACTACGAAGGCGCCGGCCAGGACCTGCGCCAGCCGACGCCGACGATCTGCGCGAAGGGCAGCATCCAGCGCCTGGTATCGGTCGAGCTGTCGCCCGATCAGCGGGCCGGTGCCGAGCGTGTCGCCGCGTTCTTGGTGAACTACTACGGCAACGGCACCGCCCTGGACCTGCGCGAGCCGCTGGACACCGTGACCACCCGCGATCGCATGGCGCTGGTCACCGTCATGGTCCGCGGCACGCCCTACGTCATCACCGACATCCGCCTGCGCATGCTCAAGCCGGCCGAGCTGTTCCGCGCCCAGGGTTTCCCGCCGGACTACATCATCGACCGCACTGCGGACGGCCGACCGATCAGCGGGACCCACGCGGTGCGCATGGTCGGCAACAGCGTCAGCCCGCCGCCGCTGCGCGCGCTGGCCGAAGCGAACCTCGACCCGGTGGTCGAGATGGCGAGGGCGGCGTAGCGATGCAACTCCGCCCCTACCAACAAGCCGCCCTCGACGCCTGCTGGTCCTACCTGCGCGCCCGCCCCGGCAACCCGGCCCTGGTGCTGCCGACGGGCGCAGGCAAGTCGCCGCTCATGGCGGCGATCGCGCGAGACGCCTACGTCAACTGGGGCGGCCGGGTCGGGATCATCGCCCACACGCGGGAGCTGGTGGAGCAGAACTACGACAAATTCCGCAAGGTGGCGCCCGACCTGCCGGCCGGCATCTACTCGGCCGGCCTGGGCCGGCGCGACCGGTTCGACCCCATCGTGTTCATGCAAATCCAGTCCGTCGCTCACCGCGCGGCCAACTTCGGGCGCTTCGACCTGCTACTGGTCGACGAGGCCCACCGGATCCCGCTCAAGGGCGAGGGCCGCTACCTGCGCTTCATCGAGGACGCCAAGCGCGTGAACCCCGCGCTGCGCGTGGTGGGCCTGACGGCCACGCCCTACCGGCTGCAGGGCCAGGCGGTGCCGGTGTGCGGGCCGGAGCACATTCTCAACGAGATCGCCTACGAGGCGCGCATCCCGGACCTGATCCGGGACGGCTACCTGTGCCCGCTGGTCAGCAAGCTCGGTGACACGCCTGACCTGTCGGGAGTGCACGTCCGCGGCGGTGAGTACGTCGAGGACGAATTGGCGAGCGCCATGCTCAAGCTGGTGGAGCGGACGGCAGACGACCTGTGTGCCCGCGCCGCCGAGCGCAACGCCTGGATCGTGTTCTGCGTCAACGTGGCGCACGCCGAGGCGGTGCGCGACGCGCTGCGGGCGCGCGGCGTGGCTGCCGGGCTGGTGCATGGCGGCACGCCTGCCGGAGAGCGCGACGCGCTACTGGCCGACTTCCAAGCCGGCCGCCTGCGCGCGATGGTCAACGTCAACGTGCTGTCGGAGGGCTTCGACGCCCCGCACATCGACTGTGTCGCCATGCTGCGGCCGACCAAGAGCCCGGGCCTCTACTATCAGCAGGTCGGACGCGGCTTCCGGCTGCACCCGTCGAAACAAGATTGCCTGGTGCTCGACTACGCGGGCAACGTGCTCGAGCACGGACCCGTCGATCAGATCCGCGTGCGGCGGGCGAAGCCTGGGAAGGCGCCCGCGGTGCAGACGGGCAAGGCGAAGCAGTGCCCCGGGTGCGAAGCGCTGCTGGCGGTCGGCGTGCGCACTTGCCCGGACTGCGGCCACCAGTTCACCACCGGCGCCCCGGACCACCTCGACCGCCCGGTGGGCGCGCCGGTGCTGTCGACCGAACGCGAGCGCGTGGTGCGCGAGCACCGCGTCGATTCGGTTCGGTACTCAAGGCACCCGGGCAAGGGCGGCAAGCCCGACAGCTTGCGCGTGACGTACCAGTGCGGCCTGCGCCGCATTTCGGAATGGGTGTGCCTGGAGCACGGCGGCTTCGCGCGCACGCGCGCCATCGAATGGTGGCTGCGCCGCGACCCTCAGAACGTGCCGCCCCGCACGGTTGAGGAGGCGCTTGACCGGGCCTATCGGCTGCCGACGCCGGCGGCGATCACGGTGGACGAAACGGACAAGTACCCCCAGGTGTTGGGCCACACGTTCCCGCCGCCGGGCGAGGCCCTGCCGGCCGACCCGCTGCCCAAGGCCCGGCAGACGCCGGCTTGGCTGGCGGCGGCGATCGGCGGCCCTTCTGCCGCTTGACACGTCTACCCACTAGGTAGACACTAGCGCAACAGGAGGAACACCATGCACGACGAAACCGACCTCGCCCGGACCCGCGCCAACATGGCTGCGCTGGCCGAGAACCTGCGGGCTGCGGGCCTCGATCTGCCGAGCGCCGCGCCGGCGTACCTGGGCGCGCTGTATGCGGGCGCGAGTCCGGAGCAGGCATTCGAGGCAGCACGCCGGCAGGCGCTGCTCGAGCTTCCGCCGCTCGCGCCCGGCGACTACAACCGCGAGCCGGGGCGGCGGTTCCTGCCGCACTGGGAGGTCGAGCAGGCGATTGCCGCCCGTGCCGCCGCGATCGCGCGCATCCGCGGGTTGGCAAATCCGTTTAGCGAGCCGGCGACGGCCTACTTGGAGCAAGCCGCATGACCGCAGAGACGATCCACACCTGCAGCTACTACTGCGAGCGCCCCGAGTGCATCAAGCGGCAGCGCGACGAACTGAGGGATCGGATGGAAGCCGCCCTCGCCTCCGCGCAGCAGCAGGGGCAGGCGGTGGCGCTTCCGAAGTTGAGGCGGACCCACCCGGATTACTCGCGGGAAGAAGTGCAGTGGGTGTTCGGCTACAACGCCGCCCTGGACGATGTGATGCGCCTCAACAAGAACACCGCCCCGCCGCCGAGTGCGGAGGCAGTGGCGTGGCTACGGATGACGCCGGACGGAACGCCTGATTGGGCCGAGGATTGCATCGGATCGGACGACAGGTTCCTCGATCCTGAATTGGCGTCAGACGGTTATTACCTGCAACCCCTCTACACCGTGCCCCAGCAGTCCGCAGCCGTGGATGGCCTGGCAGCCCGCCTGGTGGATGAGCTGGACGGCCTCGTGGGCGAGTCTTACGGCGTGTCCGGCCTACACCTAAATGGCGATGTGGCCCCGTGGGATGAGCTGTTGCCTGGCGGCAGGTTTGAGCGCCTGTCGTCCCTGGATGAGCTGCGCGCTGCCCTCGCCGCCCAGCAGCAGGGAGGCCGCGCCGACGGCTTCGCCGCCAACCGCCAGGAGGGGGGGTGATGCGCAGGCTGATCCGATTCCTGTTCGGCCCGAGCATGGCCGAACGCCAGCGCCGCATCCGCGAGGACCGTGCATTGATCGACGCAATTGACGCTTACCTGCGAGAGACGGAGGTGCCCCGTGGCTGACGTTGAGCTGCTGCCGCTGCCTTCGGGGAACGTCGCCCACCCCATCGCCGCACAGGCAGCCGAGGTCGAGGCGCTGCGGGCGGAGGTGGGCGCGCTGCACATGCACGCCAAGCGGCGCGACCAGTACGCCGTAGAGAAGGCGGCACAGGCGCTGGACTGGAAGGAGCGCGCCGAGCGGCTGGCGGAGGCGTTGCGGGTGGCGCGCGAGTATGTGGTCAGTGAGTTGGCGGCCGAGCGCGACAAGTTCGCTGGCTATGAGCATTGCAGCAACATCGCGTCCATCGAAGCGGACCTTGCCAAGATCGACGCCGCGCTGTCGAAGGAGAACAGCAATGGCTGACCTTTATTCGGAATGGCGAGACTTCTACGCCGAAAAGGTCCGTTCATGGATGAGCCTGGAGGAACTCCGGGCTGAGTGCGGGAAGCTACGGACGGTGGACAGCCCGAGTCCTGAGGTGCTGCTCATACATGCAATGCATGCGCTGGAGGAGTTACAGGCGGAGGTGGAGAGGTTGCGCGCTGACCGGGATAGCTGGGAGCAGCAAGCATCCGATCGAGTGGCCGACTGGCACGCTGAGCACCTTCGCGCCGAGCAGCTGGCGGAGGCGTTGCGGGAATCGCACGGCGAGGTTTTGCGCCTGCGCGCCGCCATGTTCCGGGTGTACGCGACTGCCGCAAACGGCGGCAACCCCACGATGTACATCGAGCAAATGCGCGACGAAATGGACAAGCCGTGGTCAGGCGACAAAGCCAGCGCCGCGCTGGAACAGGAGTCTGGCCGTGGATGACTTGATCGAGAGGTTGCGTGCCGTGAAGTGGGAAGTGACCGACGATTGCAGCCGGATGCCGGACGACCCGACGCACAAGTGCGTGTTCGTGGACATGCGGCCCGAAGACTTCCGTGCGCTACTCCGCGAAGCCGCCGCCGCCCTCGAATCGGCGCGGGAAACGCTGCGGGACGTAACAGGCGTGGCGATCTGCGGGCTGTTCGATACCCACCGAGAGGACACGCTACGCGAGTTTTCGCTCCAAGAGTTGGCCCGAGTCACGGAAGTGACTGCCCCGCTCCTAGAGGAGGGGGTAACCGTCGAGTCGGTATATCGCCGCGGCTACGACGCCGCCATCGACGCCCACCTGCGCGAGTCCGACAAGAGGGCCGTGGCTGATGGCTGACATCCTCCCCCCGCCATACCGGCGCCTCATCGAGGCCCTGGCCCAGGCCATCGCGCGGGATTATCTGCGCGAAATTTCGAGCAACGACAACAGCTTAGGCAACGCGCGCACGAATCACGCCTCGTTGCCGCCGACGGAGAAGGCCGCTTAAATCGCCACATGCGCATTGCCGCGTACGCCCGCTACAGCTCAGAGAACCAGCGCGAGGCCAGCCTCGAGGATCAGCTGCGCAACTGCCGCAACTGGTGCCAGAGGCAA
>Ga0207864_1001019_pt1 | contig 33533 bp, 27 predicted proteins | sample HigsolmetaAR202D_FD_184834 | JGI IMG/M metagenome (GOLD analysis project Ga0207864, IMG submission 184834) | Ionic liquid and high solid enriched microbial communities from the Joint BioEnergy Institute, USA - AR20-2-D (SPAdes) (version 2) ... | reverse complement strand
CGAGCCATGAGCCGCTCGGTCAACAAGGTCATCCTGGTGGGGAACGTGGGTCGGGACCCCGATGTGGCTACGACGGCCACCGGGACCAAGGTCGCACACCTCTCGCTCGCCACGAGCCGCCGCGTCCCACGCAACGACGGCTACGAAGAGCGCACGACGTGGCACCGGCTCACGCTCTGGGACCGCCTCGCCCAGATCGCCGAGGACTACATCCGCAAGGGCGACCGGCTCTACGTCGAGGGACGGATGGAGTACGACTCCTTCGAGAAGAACGGCGTGACGATCCCGACCGCCGAGGTGCACGTCCGGGAGCTGGTGTTGCTGGGCACCCCCAATGGTAGGGCCGACGCGGCGGCGGCGAACCTCCCGGAAGGCGAGGAGGAAGCGGAGGAAGTGGAGGCCTAACCCCGCCGCCTCGCCGTCCCCGGGGCTCGGGGCTCAGGGCTCGGGGCTTGGGCGAAAGCCCCCACCCGACCCCCTGAGCCCTGAGCCCCGACCCCTGAGCCCCGCCTCACTTACACTCAAACCAACTCTCCCCCACCCCGATCTCCACCACCAGAGGCACATCCAGCCTGAACGCGTTTTCCATCCTCTCGCGCACCAGCTCGCGCATCTCGTCCAGTTCCTCGCGCGGCACCTCGAAGACCAGCTCGTCGTGGACCTGGAGCAGCATGCGGGTGCCGGCGCGGGTCGCCTCGAGCGCGGAGTGGATGTCGATCATCGCGAGCTTGATGATGTCCGCCGCGGTGCCCTGGACGGGTGCGTTCGTCGCGGCGCGCTCGCCGAACTGGCGCACGCTGAAGTTGTCGCTATGGATCTCGGGGATGTAGCGACGTCGTCCGCTCAGCGTTTCGACGAAGCCGTGCTCGCGCGCGTGCTCGATCTGCGCGTCGAGGTAGCGGCGAACGCCGGGGAAGCGCTTGAAGTACGCGTCGATGAACTGCCGCGCCTCCGCCACCGACGTGCCGAGCTGCTGGGATAGGGCGAACGGGCCGATCCCGTAGATCGTCGCGAAGTTGATCGTCTTCGCGGCCGCGCGCATCTGCGGCGTCACCTCGTCCGGCAGGACGTCGAACACCAGCGCCGCGGTCTGCCTGTGGATGTCGACGCCGCGGCGGAACGCCTCCACGAACGCCGGGTCGCCCGAGAGGTGCGCCAGGATCCGCAGCTCGATCTGCGAGTAGTCCGCGGACATGAAGACGTGCCCCGGCGCCGGGACGAACCCCTTGCGGATCTCCGCGCCGATCTCCGTCCGGATCGGGATGTTCTGCAGGTTCGGATCCGTCGACGAGAGACGCCCCGTCGCCGCGACCGTCTGGTTGTAGTTCGTGTGCAGGCGTCCGGTTTCGGGGTTGACCAGCTTGGGCAGTGCGTCGACGTACGTCCCCTTGAGCTTGTCCAGCTGCCGATACTCCAGCAGCAGCCGCGGGAACTGGTGCCCCTGCGACGCCAGCTCCTCGAGCACGCTCGCGTCGGTCGACGGTCCCGTCTTCGTCCTCTTGATCACGGGGAGCCCGAGGCGCTCGAACAGGACCTCTCGCAGCTGCGGCGTCGATGCGATGTTGAACTCGCCGCCGGCGAGCTTGTAGATCTCCTCGCGGATGAGCTGGAGGTCCCGCTCCAGGCGACGGCCGAGCTGGTGGAAGAACGCCTCGTCGATCCGGATCCCCGCCCACTCCATGTCGGCCAGGACCCGGACGAGCGGCATCTCGATCTTTTCGAAGAGGTCGTCCAGCGCGTAGCGCTCCAGGTCCGCGCGGAAGAGGTCGCGCAGGCGGAGCGTGACATCGACGTCCTCGCACGCGTACTCGACGACGCGCTCGATCGGCACCTCGGCGATCGGGATCTGGTCCTTCCCCTTCCCGCACAGCTCTTCGTACGTGATCGTGCGGTGGTCGAGGAACTGAAGCGCGAGCGCGTCCAGCCCGTGCTCCCGTCGTCCGGGGTCGAGCACGTACGACGCGATCATCGTGTCGAACGCGATCCCCCGCAGCTCGACGCCCGCCCGCCGCAGCACCAGCAGGTCGTACTTCAGGTTCTGACCGATCTTGAGAATCCCGGGGTCCTGGAGCATCTCGGCCAGCGGCCGCATCTCCGGCGACGTGATCGGGGGAAGGTTCGGCGACGTCGCGCCATCACCGAGCGCGCCCAGCTCCGACGCGGCCGCCGGCCGGTGCCCGAACGGCAGGTAGTACGCCTCGCCCGGTTCGATGGCGAGACTGATTCCGACGAGGTCCGCGAGCATCGGGTTCATGCTCGTCGACTCGGTGTCGACGCACACCGCGCCCGCCGCGCGGATCCGCTCGACCAGCGCCGCCACCTCGTCGGGCGTGGTGAGGAGGTGGTAGGCGGCGCGCTCGCGCACGACGTCCTCGACCGGCGCCGCAAGGTCGCGCACGAGCGAGTGGAACTCCAGTTCCGTGAAGACTTGCCGCAGCGCATCCCGGTCCGGCTCCTTGATGCGCAGCGCGTCCAGGTCCAGCTCGATCGGCAGGTCCGTCCGGATCGTGACCAGCCGCTTGGACAGCTCGACGTCCGCCCGGTGCTCGATCAGCGCCTCGCGGGCCCGCTTCGCCGAGATCTCGTCGACGTGCGCGAGGATCTCTTCGACGGGGCCGAACCGCTCGATCAGCTGGATCGCCGTCTTCGGCCCGATCCCCTTCGCACCCGGCACGTTGTCGGACGTGTCGCCGATCAACGCGAGGTAGTCCGTGACCCGCTCCGGCGGGACACCGAGCCGCTCCGACGCGTTGCGCGTGTCGACCCACTCCTCCTCGATCCCCGACGGCCCGCCGCGTCCCGGATTCAGCAGGCAGATCCCCGGACGGATGAGCTGGTAGAAGTCCTTGTCGCCCGAGACGATCACCGCCTCGAACCCGGCGTCCGCCGCCTTCTCCGCCAGCGTGCCGATGACGTCGTCCGCCTCGTGGTCCGGCAGCCGGAGGATCGGGATCCGGAACGCGTGCAGCAGCTGCTCGATCCGCGGCAACGACGCCTTCAGCTCGTCCGGCATCTTCTCCCGCGTCGCCTTGTACTCCGGATAGAGTTGCTCGCGCTGGCTCGTCCCCGCATCCATGACGACGCCCAGATAGTCCGGCTCGTGCTCGTCCAGGATCCGCTGCAGGAACTTCGTCACACCCCACGCCGCCGACGTGTTCTCCCCCCGCGACGTCGTGAGCGGCCGGCTGATCATCGCGAAGAACGATCGATAGATCAGCGCGTACCCGTCGATCAGGAACAGGCGCGGCCGGGTCTTCTCGGGCTTGTCGACCATCCGGTCTCCTTCGTTGAGATTCGCGTCCCCCACTAATACCCCCTCGCGGGGCTTCCGTGCAATGCGAGGGCGCGGGAAATCAGGCGGCCCGAGCGCTGCGATCTCGTGGGCCCGATAGAGGGGCCGGCGCTGAAGAAAACGAGGACGCCCCGCCAGCGAAGCTTCGCTGGCGGGGCGTCCCGGCCGGCATTCAATGGCCCGAGGTCCTCAAACGCGGCACACGTTGGCCGCCTGGAGGCCTTTCTCGGTCTGCCGAATCTCGAACTCTACCTCCTCGCCTTCGGCGAGCGTCTTGAACCCCTCCATCGAAATCGCGGAGAAGTGCACGAACACATCCTCGCCGTCGGCCTGTTCAATGAAGCCATAGCCCTTGGCATCATTGAACCACTTGACCTTACCTCTGGCCATTGAAGCAGTCCTCCTACAAAGAGGTTGAAGCAGGTACTACTGCCCAGCGTCGTCCAAGCTAAAAACCGCCAAACAGCGATGTCAAGGAAAATTTTGTGTCCCCGTGAGTCGTTGCGGGGCGCGCGACGCTCGGCAGGCGGTCGGCGGGTCAGCCGATGGGCGTCGCCGCGGACAGGGCGATGAGACCGGCGGCGGGCGCGAGCCAGAGGTTGTCGTCGAAGGGAACGGGGATCAGCTCGAGCCCGGTCACGATCACGGCGACGACGACGGCGGGCGCGATCCCGATCCCGGGCATGGCCCAGGCGATCGCGAACGAGGTGACCAGGCACGCCAACGCGCCCTCGAGGCTCTTGCCGGAGCGCAGGCGATGGCGCCCGAAGAACTGCCCGACGACCGCGGCCGCAGCGTCGGCGACGCCGCCGATGGCGATGCCGATGGCCGCGTACGGGCTCGGCAGGAGGATCGTCGCGATGGTGAAGCCCGCGGCGAGCGTCGTGGCGCCGGTGGTCCCGCGGTATTCCTTGGGCCGGAGCATGGCGCCGAACGCCCGATCGAAGATGCGCCCGACGCTCGCGCTCCGGCGGCGCGCTTCCTCGATGACGACGGCGAGCAGGAACGTGCCGAAGAAGAGCCAGGGGACGAGTCGGGGCGGCGCCTCGAGGGCGACCGCCGCGGCGGCGACGGAGGCAAGGATATGGATGGTCTTGCGCGAGAGTTCCGCTCGCCCCGGACGCGGGCGGTCGCCGCCGGACATCGTGGCGTGGCCCAATTATCGACCCTGCGCCGGTGCGGTCGCGGCCGCGCCGCCCATGACCGGCCGCGCCGGGGCGCCGCCCATCCCGCCCGGCGCGGCGGCCTCCTCGGCATCCGCGTACAGCGCCGCGTACACGCGGGCGTTCTGCTGCACGACCTTGACGTAGTTGCGCGTCTCGGCGTAGGGGATCCGCTCGGCGAAAAGCTCCTCGTCACGGTACTCCGGGAACGCAGACCAGCGGCTCACCCGGTGCGGGCCGGCGTTGTACGCCGCCAGCACGGAGGTCATGCGATTGTCGTAGCGGCCCATGAGCTCGGCGATGTAGCGGATGCCGAGGTGCACGTTGATCTCCGGCTTCTCGAGCAATTCCGTCCCGAACGACTCGATCCCGGCGGAGCGCGCGAGCGCCCGGCCCGTGGCCGGCATGATCTGCATCAGCCCGATCGCGCCGGCGGGGCTCTTGATGCGCGCGGTGAACATCGACTCCTGCCGGATGAGCCCGGCGACGAGGTAGGGGTCCATCCCGCGCTCGCGGGCCTCGGCCACGATCAGGTCCCGATACGGGAACGGATAGATGATCCGGAGCAGGCGCGGGTTCCAGGCGCCCTCGCGCCTGTGGATCTCCCAGCCGAGGTTGATGCCGTTGAAGGTGAAGCCCCGCTCGTTGAACGCCTCGGCCAGGGCGTAGAGCGCCCCGTCGCGCTGCATGAAGTGCCGCTTGAGGCGCTCGAGCTCGAACTCCGCCGCGGCGTCCTGGCCGAGCTCGCGCAGCAGGTCGAGCCGGACCAGCGCGTTGGCGACCTCGTCGCGGATCGCCGGGTCCTCCGGCGGCGACGGCTCCATCGCGAAGTTCCAGAAGTCTTCCTTCAGCTCGTCGGCCGCGCGCAGGCCGTACCAGCTGATCGGGTCGGCGCGCCGGACCTCGCGCAGTCGCTCGCGAGCGATCCCGTGCTGCCCGAGCTGCTCGTACGACTTGGCCGCCCAATACGTGGCCTGCTGGTAGCGGCGACCGTCGGGGTGCAGGCGACGGTACTCCTCGAAGATCGACGCGGCGCCCTCGTAGTCCTCCTCGACGAACGCGAGCCCGCCGAGGCGCATCAGAGCCAGTCCGGCCTCGTTGATGGTCGGCGCGATGGCCGCGGTGCGGCGATAATACTCACGCGCCGTCTCGAGCCGGCCTTCGTCGTGGTCGAGGTCGGCGACGAGGAAGAGCGCTTCGGCCGCCGCGCGCTCGGTCGGGAACCGTTCCGCGGTGCGGAGGAACGTCGCCCTGCCCTCGGCGGCCCGCCCCTGCCGGTACTGGGCCCGCCCCGCGAGGAACAGCGCCTCGGCCCCGATCCGGCTGTTCGGCGCGGACGCGGAGAGTTCGAGCAGCAGCCGCTCGGCGACCGAGTAATGCCCCTGGTTGAAGTACGTGCGGGCGATCTCGAGGCGGACCTGCGCGCGCTCGAGCGCCGTCCCGCGCCCCGAGGCCAGGTACGCGTTCAGCCCGGCCCGGGCGCGGTCCATGTTCCCGTGTCGCATGTAGATACGCCCGATCCGCATGTGCTCATCGGGCGAGAGGCCGGGCAGCTCGGCCAGCTTGCGGGCGGCGTCCACCGCCGCCACGGAGGAAGGCGCGGCCTCCATCGCCCGCCGGAACGCACCCTTGGCCCCGGCGGTGTCGGCCGCGAGCAGGCGCAGGTCGCCCGCGACGACCCACGCCGTGGCACGCCGGCTGGCGTCCTGCAGCGCGTTGGCCGCCGCGACCGCCGCCGCCTCGGCACCCGCGAGGTCCTTCGCGTTCAACCGCGCGTCGACCTGCGCGCGCCACCCCCACTCTCGGGCGAGGTACGGATCGATCGAGGCCAGGCGGGCGCGGACCACGGCGGTGTCGCCCAGGTCGGCCGCCGCTCGCACACCGAACATCGTCGCCCAATCGCCGAGCTCCGGAACCCGCTCCGCGCCGCGATCGAACGCCTCCAACGCCTGACGTGCGTCCCCGGCGCCCAGCAGCGCGAGACCGCGACGCAGCTCGGCGAGCCCGCGCTCGCGGTCCCCCGCCGCGGCGACGACGAGGTAACGGTCGAGCGCGTCGCCGCTCTCGGCGAAACGGCCCAGCTCCGACCGCGCGCGGCCGAGCAGGTGCCACCCCAACCCGCTCGCCACGCTGTCCAACCAGCTCTGCCCGGCGAGCAGCCGCTCGACGCGGTCCCAACCGCCCCACCCGGCCTCGGCCTGCGCCGCGAGCAGCACCGTCTCCGGCGACGGGTCGGGCACCTTCGCCAGGTAGTCGCGCAGGATCCGGCTCGCACGCCAGTAGCGGCCCTGGCGCATCGCCTCGAGCGCCTCCGGTGGCACGTCCGGTAGCTCCGTCACCTGTGCCACCGTCGTTCCCGCCCTGTCGAGGAGCGCGGGGCCTAACGCCGCCGCGAAGAAGAGCGCCGCAATGAGGAGGTAGCGTGAGAACATGTGCCGCATCCGGCCCTACCTGAAGCTGCCACGCGGGGCGGCCCCACCGGGGCCGCCCCACCGTCGTGCATCATTGCAACCCCCACGCCGGCACGGCGCAACGCGCCGCCCGCTGCCCGGGCGCGAGGCGGGCGTCAACGGCGCGGCCGCAGCCGGCTCGCCGCCGCCCGGAAACTCGACTCCGAGGAAGGCGTGAGCTCGTAACGCTCGAAACCGTTGCGATCGAGGAAGACGAGGACCATCCGCCCTATGGGGCTACGCTCGTACGTCCACTCGAAGCCCCGGGGCCGCGGCGACACTTCGTTGCCGAAACGCAGCTCGCGGATGAAGTCCGGCGGGCCCAGCACGATGAAGACCTCGCCGCGGTCCGTCTTCCACCCCGGAACGCCAGGCTCCTCGAAGTACATGGTCGCCAGGCGGATCCGCTCGAAGAACTGGTCGCGGAACTCGTTGGTCGGCGTGCCCGGCATCGGGTCGCGCCGCTCCCAGAACCGCTCCCAAATCGCGTTCCGTTCCTCGCCCGTCGCTTCGCGCAGCGAATCCAGCTCCGCGGGGTGGGCAATGTACTTCAGGAACTCGAAGACTTCATCGAAGTTCGCGACCATCCACTGGTCCGAGATCGTCACGACGAGCGGCACGCGATCGGTCTCGGAAACCGAGTCGGCCACGGCCTCGAGCCAGAACCGCCCAAGCGGCAGCGATCCCGTCGGGATATCGACGAGTGCATATTGCACCCCGTCACCCCCCTCCGCCAGGGTCGCCTCCGCGCTCCAGACCTCCTGCTCCGCATCGTTCAGCATGCGGAACTGCACGCGGTGGCCGGCGGGGTAGCCGTACGCCTCGATGTACATCCGGGGCGCCTCGCCGCCGAACGGCACCGTGTGCCGGGGGTTCAGGATCACGTCGGGAGCGTCGTCTACGCCGGAGCGCGCCTCCGCCTCGTACACGAAGATCGGCCGCGTGACCTGCCGCCCTTCGGCTCGGTACGCCGGCACTTCCAGCGTGTCCTGCGACCGGAACCCACGCGTGCCGTTCGCGTCCCAGGCCTCGACCTCGACCGCGTACCGACCGGGCACGAGGGCGACCACCGTCTGGTAGACGACGCTCTCGTCCGTCCGGCTCGTCTCGTCGAAGCTCGCCACCCGGACCGTGCCACGATCGTCCACTTTTCGCACCACCTGGCCGTCCTTCTTGAAGGACAGCGAAACCGTGTAGCGGGCCGTGAACGCGTCGGGCTCGCGCTCGAATCGTAGGGCGCTGTTGGGGAGGGAAAGACCGAATACGACGTAGGTCGAATCGGCCGGGCCGGCCAAGCTCGAGAAGCTAGCGACCGCCGGGAACCGGTCCGATCCGGTGAGCAGTCCGAGCTGCCGATAAACCTGTAACGGCCGTAAGATAGCCTCTTGTGGACCGGGCCGGCGCGCCCGCGAAGACCCGCCGCATCCGACCACCAGCAGGACGAGCAGACCGGTCAACCAGAAACGCAAGGGGCCACCTGCGCGGTGGCCCCCACGTGGCAGAGGAATCGCCATTCGCCCCTCACACGGTGGAGGACCCCACTTCCACAGCGTGCAGAGCATCGATCATTTTCTGTGCCGACTCCTCCATGTCGATCACCATGCCGTCGATCTTGGTCACGAAGTAGTTGTGCGCGATGTTGACCGGAATCGCGATGACCAGACCGGCGGCGGTCGTGATGAGCGCCACCTTGATACCGCCGGCGACGAGCTGAGCGTCGACCTCACCCGCCGCCTCGATGGCCGCGAACGCGGCGATCATCCCGACGACCGTCCCGAGGAACCCGAGCAGCGGGGCGACGTTCGAGACCGTGGCGAGCCAGACCAGACCACGCTCGAGCGCGGCCATCTCGAAGAGGCCGACGTTCTCGATCGCCTGACGGACCCGCTCGTTCCCTTCGCCCTTGCGCTCGAGGCCGGCCGCGAGGATACGGGCCGCCGGAGCCTTGGATTCGCGCGCCAGCGCGAACGCCTCATCGATGCGCCGCTCGGCGAGCAGCTGGTCCACCTCACGGAGGAACTTGCTCGTACGAGCCCCCTTGACGCTCAGCTCGATCAGCTTCCAGACGATGACGATGAGGCCGAGCAGCGCGGAGGCGCCCAGGAACCACATCATCCAACCACCGTCGTTCCACGTCCGGACCAGCCACTCGGTCGGGGTCAGCTTCGGGCCGTCAATGCCCGGGATCTGCAGCATGGCCAGGGTTAGGGTGCCGAAACTGCTCAATGTTGCCTCCGTCGGTATGGACGCGCTGCGCAGCGCTGGGGTTTTGTGTGGAACCTTACACTTGACGAGGATTCAAACCATACTAGACCGTCTGCCACTCCATGTCAAGGGGATACGGGAACATCGGGCTCCTTGACACATGCGGCGAAGTGGCCGGGGGCCTTGCGGGCGAGGGGCGGCACGACGCGCGAGCACTCCGCGTCCTTGCGCGGGTGGTCGCATCTGAAACGATAAGGGCACCCGCCGTGTGACGGCTCCGGCGTCGGCGCCGCGGCGGCCCCGACGGCGCGCCCGCCATCGGGCTCGCGTGCCGGCCTCGAGCCCGTCCTGCGCGGCTCCGGAACCGGGACGGCCGAAAGGAGCGCCCGCGTATAGGGGTGCCTGGGCCTGTGGATCACGTCCTCGGATTCTCCGACCTCGACGATCCGTCCGCGGTACATGACGGCGATCCGATCGCTGATGTGCTCGACGACGCTGAGATCGTGGGCGATGAAGAGGTACGCGATCCCGAGGCGGTCCTGCAGGTCCGCGAGGAGGTTGAGCACCTGCGCCTGCACGGAGACGTCGAGGGCGGACACCGGCTCGTCGCAGACGATGAACTCCGGCTCGACGGAGAGTGCGCGCGCGATCCCGATCCTCTGCCGTTGGCCGCCGCTGAACTCGTGAGGATAGCGGCGCGCGTGGTCGGGGGAGAGGCCGACCTGCTCGAGGAGTTCGTGTACGCGGCGGTCGGCCGCTGCACCGCGGGCGATGCGGTGGACCTGGAGCACCTCGCGCAGCGCGTCGCCGACGGTCATCCTGGGGTTGAGCGAGCCGAACGGGTCCTGGAAGACGATCTGCGCGCGGCGCCGGAGGCGACGCAGCTCGTCGTCGGCCATGCGGAAGATGTCCTGGCCGTCGAAGATCGCCTCGCCCGCCGTCGGCTCGATGAGGCGGAGGATGGCGCGTCCGGTCGTGGTCTTCCCGGAGCCGGACTCGCCCACCAGGCCGAGCGTCTCGCCGCGGCGGAGCCAGAACGAGACGTCGTCGACGGCGCGGAACTGGTCGGCCACGCGCCCGAGGATCCCTTTCCGGATCGGGAAGTACTTCTTCAGGCCGCGCACGACGAGGAGCGCGTCGTCGGGCGCATCGAGGAGCGCGTCGGGCGGCGCGGGATCTACGGGCGGCACGACGTCGCCGGGTGGTGCGCCGGCGGATCCGGCGCGCGGTTCGGACGGCCGTGGGCGCGCGGCGTCGCTCATCGCCGTACGTCCTCCTCGGTGTCTGGGTCGCCCATGAGCGGACGCACGGGCGCGTCGGGCGGCGCGGTCTCGGCCCCGGGCGCTGCGTGCTCCGCGGCCGATGTAGCGTGCCAGCGTTCGGCGGGCGCCTCGGCGTGACCGGCGCGGCTCGCCTCATACGCGCCGGTGCGGCGCCGGACCTCCTCGCGCCGTTCGGGGTGCCGCTCGAGCCAGCAGCGCGAGGCGCGATTCTCTCGCGATGCGTGGCCGTCGCTCGCGCTGCCACTCTCATCCGACGCGCGACCATCCCCCGAGACGCTGCCCTCGGCCGTTGCGCGGCCGTCCCCCGCTGGGAACAGCTCCGGCGCCGCCTCTACGCACAGGTCCCAACCGTAGGGGCAGCGCGGGTGGAAGCGGCACGCGACCGGCCAGGCCGTGGGGCTCGGCACGGTGCCGGGGATGACGGCCAGGCGCTCGACCGGCCGGCCGAGCCGCGGGATCGCCTGGAGCAGCCCTTCGGTGTACGGGTGCCGCGGCTCGCGGAAGAGATCGTCCACGCTCGCCTGCTCCACGACCTGCCCGGCGTACATGACGACGACGCGGTCGCAGACCTGCGCGACGACGCCGAGGTCGTGCGTGATCAGGATCATCGCCATCCCGAGCCGCTCGCGCAGCTCCGCCAACAGATCGAGGATCTGCGCCTGGATCGTGACGTCGAGCGCCGTCGTCGGCTCGTCGGCGATGAGTAGATCCGGCTCGCACGAGATCGCCATGGCGATCATGACGCGCTGGCGCATCCCGCCCGAGAGCTGGTGCGGGTAGTCCTCCGCGCGCCGCTCGGGGTCGGGGATCCCGACCTGTCGCAGCAGTTCGACCGCCCGCGCCCGCGCCTCGCGCTTCCCCACCCCGCGATGGTGGCGGATCGCCTCGGCGATCTGGTCGCCGACCGAGTAGACGGGGTTGAGCGACGTCATCGGCTCCTGGAAGATTATGGCGATGTCGTTGCCGCGGACGCGTCGCATCTCGGCCTCGGTCGCGGCGAGCAGGTCCCGCCCCCGGAACACGATGCGGCTGCCGGGCATGATCCGGCCGGGCGGCTGCGGCACGAGGCGCATGATCGAGAGCGACGTCACCGACTTCCCGCTCCCGCTCTCCCCCACGATCCCGAGCACCTCGCCCTCGTCGACGGCGAACGAAACACCGTCGACGGCGCGGGCGAGCCCGGCGTCCGTCTCGAAGTAGGTGCGCAGGTTCTCGACTTCCAGCAGCGCCACGGTCAGCTCCGGAGCCGGGGGTCGAGGGCGTCGCGCAGCCCGTCGCCCAGCAGGTTGAACGCGAGCACGGTCACGACGATCGTGAGCCCCGGGAAGGTGGCGACCCACCACGCGCCGAGCAGCGTCTCGCGCCCGTCGGCGACCATGTTCCCCCACGTCGGCGTGGGTGGCGCGACGCCGAGCCCGAGGAAGGAGAGCCCGGCCTCGAGGACGATCGTGTTCCCGATCCCGAGCGTCGCGGCGACGATGACGGGCGCCATCACGTTCGGCACCAGGTGCCGCAGGATGATGCGCCAGCGGCCGAACCCGAGCGCCCGCGCCGCCATCACGAACTCGCGCTCCCTCACGCTCAAGACCTCGCCACGCACGATCCTGGCCGTGCTCGGCCACTGCGTCAGCCCCAGCACGGTGATGATCAACAAGATGCTCGGGCTGAAGAGCGCGATGATCATGATGAGCAGGACGAGCCGCGGGAAGGCGAGGACCATGTCGGTGAAGCGCATGATCGCCGCGTCGACCTTCCCGCCGATGTACCCGGCCACGGCGCCGAGGATGGTGCCGATCGTGATCGCGATCGCGACGGCGACGAACGCGATCGAGAGCGACACGCGCGCGCCGTAGATGATGCGGCTCAGCACGTCGCGTCCGAAGCGGTCGGTCCCGAGCGGGTGCTCGAGCGAGGGCGGCAGGAAGCCGGTGCGCACGATGTCACGCTGCAGGATCGGGTCGTACGGCGCGATCAACGGCGCGAGGAGCGCGACCAGGTAGAGGACGACGATGATCGCGAGCCCGGTCATCGCCAGGCGGTCGCGGCGGAGCAACCTCGCGGCGATGCGCCATTGGGAATCGCCTCCCGCCGCGACGATGCGGGGCCGGGGCCGCAGGTCGCGGAAGGCGGCGAACCAGACGGCGCCGAGCGCGAGCGCGAGCGTTGCCACGGCGATGTAGTCGTCGAGCGAGCCGTCGGTCGCGACGGCGGCGATTCGGCCGCGCGCGAAGAAGGCGACGGCGAGGAGCGAGGCCCAGGCGAGGAGGAGGGCGGCGCCGCGCGCCCACGCGCCGATGGCGATGTGGCCGGCGCCCGGCAGCACGGCGGAGAGCGCCCGGGCAGCCGTCCCCGCCGCGCGCGGCGCCTCCATCGCCAGCGCGCCGCCCTCTTCGGCCCCGACCGGGACCGGCTCCGGCGGCATCGACTCGGGCTCGCCCAGGACGTGACGGTGCGGTTCCGCCATCGCCACCCCCTCAGTCGTAACGGATGCGCGGGTCGACGGCCGCGTACAGCAGGTCTGCGACCAGGCTCCCAAGCACGACCATCCCGGCGAAGAAGAAGCTCGTCGCCATGACCACCGGGTAGTCCCGCTCGAAGATCGCATCCACGATGACGCGCCCCATCCCCGGCCAGGCGAAGATGACCTCGACGAAGACCGCGCCGCTGAAGAGGAGCGGCAGGTACAGGCCGAGCAGCGTGACGACCGGGATGAGCGAGTTGCGGAGCGCGTGCTTGAGGATCACCGTCCGCTCCGGGAGCCCTTTGGCGCGCGCGGTCCGGATGTAGTCCTGCCGCACGACCTCGAGCATCTGCCCGCGCGTGTAGCGCGCGATCCCGGCCGCGAGCACGAGCGTGAGGGTCGTGACCGGCAGGACCATGTGCCGGAGCCGGTCCATGATCCGTTCGCCGGGCGAGAGGAACTCGTAGTCGATGCTGGTCACGCCGGTCGGCGGGAGCGCGATCGGCCACCCCCACTCGTACGCCTTGAGCGCGAAGATCAGCATCAGCATGAGCCCCAGCCAGAACGACGGCATCGAGTAGAAGAAGAGCGAGACGACGCTGAGCACCCGGTCGAGCCACGAGTGCTGGCGCACGGCCTGGAGCACGCCGACGGCGACGCCGAGCAGGAAGACCAGCACGAGCGATGCGCCGGCCAGGATCAGCGTGTTGGGCAGTGCATCCAGGATGACGTCGGAGACGGGCCGGTTCTGGCCGAACGAGTAGCCGAAGTTGCCGGTCAGGAAGGCGCCGATCCACCGGACGTAGCGGATGTGCAGCGGCTGGTCCAGGCCGAAGTTGCGCCGGACCTGTTCGATGACCTCGGGCGCGACGCCGGGGCTGACGTAGTACGCCGTCGGGTCGCCGGGCGCGAGGTTGAGCACAATGAAGATCAGCGTGGCGACGCCGAGTAGGAGCGGGATCGCACCGAGGACGCGACGGATCAGGTAGGCGGTCATCGGGGCTCGGAGCCGGGCGCGTGGACGACGGAGGCGGCGGGCGCTAGCGCCCGCCGCCGGCCAGCGACCACCTCGCGATGCTGACCAGCTCGCCGCGCGGGTCCATCTCCACGTTCTGCACGTTCCGCCGCGCCGCGGCGAGCTCGTTCAGCCAGAACATGAACGTGATCGGCTGTTCCTCCTGGAGCAGCCGCGTGAGGTCGCCCCAGATGCGGCGGGCGGCGCGCGGGTCCGTCTCGGCGATCCCGGACTCGATCAACGCGTCTGCGCGCGGATTCGCGTACGAGCTGCGGTTCGCCGAGCCGGCCACGTTCGCCCAGCGTGAGTGGAAGAGCGCCATCGGCGCCGAGCCGACCTGGAAGTTGTCGAGCACCCAGTTCGTGAAGACGGCGTCGAAGTCCCGCCCGCGGTGCTGCGCGAGGAGCGTCTGGAACTCGACGATCCGGATGTCCGCCGCCACGCCCACGCGCCGGAGCTGCGCCTGCACGACCTCGACGACCGCGCGGTTGAGCGGCGCATCGCTCGTCGTCAGCGTGAAGCGGAGCGGCGTCCCCCGCGCGTCCTCGCGGATCCCGTCGCGGTTGCGGTCCGTCCAGCCGGCCTGCTCGAGCAGCTCGGCGGCCTCGGCCGTGTCGTACGGGAGCGGCTCGACGCCCGGGTCCAGCGGGCTCCACGGCGGGATCGGGCCGGCCGCGGGCGTGCCGTGGCCGTAGAGGAGCGCGTCGATGATCTCCCGCCGGTCGATCGCGAGCGCCAGCGCGCGCCGGACCCGCGCGTCCGTGAACGGCGCACGGCGGTTGTTCCAGCCGATGTAGTAGAACGTACGCCCCGGGAACGCGAACAGCTCGAGCGCGTCGTTCTCCGCGATCTGCGCGGCCTGGTCGGGCGCGACCGGGATGTCGACCTGCACGCCACCCGTCAGCAGCTCCGCCAGCATCGTCGGCGCCTCGGGGATGATGCGGAAGAAGACCCGCTCGAGCGCCGGCGGCCCGCCCAGCGCCGCCGGGAAATCGGGGTTGCGCTCCAGGACCAGCCGCTCGTTCGCACGCCGCTCGACGAAGCGGTACGGCCCGCTCCCGACCGGGCTCACGTTGAACGGCGCCGTCCGAAGCTGCTCCGCGGGGATGCCTTCCAGCAGGTGCTTCGGCACCGGGGCCCACCAGAAGTCCTCGATCGCCTGGGCGTGCGGGCGGCTGAAATCGAAGCGAATCGTGAACGAGTCGACGACCGTCGCGCTCTCGACCTGCGACAGGTACGCCGACGCGAGAAGCGACGCCGTCGTCGGGTCCTTCGCCAGGTCGAAGGTGAACTTCACGTCCTCCGCCGTGACCGGCACGCCGTCGTGCCAGCGGACGTCGCGGCGGAGGCGAAAGACGACGGCCGTGTCGGCCTCCATCTCCCAACCCTCGGCGAGGTACGGCCGGGGGCGCAGTTCGGCATCGTACTGGATGAGCGGCGTGAAGAGGGCGTACTTGATCAGCTCGTCCGTGTAGATGTCGGTGTTGACGATCGGATTGAACGCGCCGAAATCGGCGCGCATCCCCACGACGACGCTCCCGCCGCGGGCGCCGGCATCGGCACCCTCGCGGCCGCACCCGGCGACCGCCGCGACGAGCGCGAGCGCCATCGCCGCGGCGACGCTGCCGCGGCCGACCACTCCACGCACGTACCGAGCTGTCATCCACCCCTCCGGTCCCAGAGTTTTCGATCAACGACGCCAGGTCCACTCTTCCGAGCGGAACCGGTCCACGAGAGCGCGAGCGCGCTCCTCCAGCGCGCCCCGGCCCGGGTCCTCGTCGAACCGCACGCCGAGCGCTTCCTCGAAGCCGTGGCGTAGCGCGGCGACCAGTTCGTCCCAGGACGGAACGCGGCCGAGGACGGCCTCCAGGCAGGTCACGCCGGCAGCGGCGTGGACGGGCGAGCCGAGCAGCTCCGCCGCCTCGCGCTGGTCGCCGGAAAGCAGGAGCGAGCCGTGCTGGAGCAGAACGCGCCGTTCCGCCCGCTGCGCGCTCCCAACCAGCTTCTTCCCCCCCACCACCACCTCGCCCGGCGCGGCGGCGTCGAAGCACGGTGCGGCCCACTCCGCCGCGCCGCGGCGCATCCACCCCGGTCGCTCCGGCGCGACCTCCGCCGGGACGCCGAGACGGCGCAGCCCCGCGACCAGCGCGCGGTTGATCGCGCGGTACGTCTCGCGCGGCGAGCCCAGCACGCCGACCGGCACGGCCACGGCGTACGTCAACTCGCGGTCGTGGTAGACCGCCATCCCGCCGGTCGGGCGTCGGACCACGTGGATGCCGCGAGAGGCCGCCGCGGCTGCAACATCAAGGCCAGGCCCGGGTTGGTTGCGCCCGAGCGATAGGCACGGCGGATCCCAACGATACAGGCGGAGGGACGGACGCCCCCCCGCCTGTACGCGCTCCAGGAGCGCCTGGTCCACCGCCATGTTCTCCGCGCCCGCGCGCGGCCGCCCGTCGACGATCAGGTGCCAGCGCATCCCTTGCCGCCCGCCTCGAGCGGCGCGGGCAAGATCGCCCGCGCCGCCGAGACGTCAACCCTCACGCGACGTCGCCCGCGGCCTCGTACGCCTCGACCGGCGGGCACGCGCACACCAGGTTGCGGTCGCCGGCAACGGCGTCGATCAGCCCGACGCTCGGCCAGAACTTGTGCACGCGCGTCCACGGCGCCGGGAACGCGGCCTCCTGCCTCGAGTAAGGACGATCCCACTCGTCCGCCGTCACCGCCTCCGCGGTATGCGGCGCGTTCTTGAGCGGGTTGTTCGTCTTGTCGAACCGCCCCTCCTCGATCCCGCGAATCTCCTCGCGGATCCCGATCAGCGCGTCGCAGAAGCGATCGAGCTCCTCGCGCGACTCGCTCTCCGTCGGCTCGATCATCAGCGTCCCGGCCACGGGGAAGCTGACCGTCGGCGCGTGGAAGCCGTAGTCCATGAGACGCTTGGCGATGTCGCCCGCCTCCACGCCCGTCGCACCCTTGAGCGGGCGCGGGTCGATGATGCACTCGTGCGCGACGGTGCCGGACCGGCCGCGGTACAGCACCGGGAAGTGCGCCTCGAGCCGCTTCGCGATGTAGTTCGCGTTCAGGATCGCGATCTCGCTCGCGCGACGGAGCCCCTCGGGGCCCATCATGCGGATGTACATCCACGGGATCGGCAGGATCGCGGCGCTCCCCCACGGCGCGGCCGAGACCGGGCCGATCGCCTTCTCGCCGCCCGTCTTCACCACCGGATGCCCTGGCAGGAACGGCGCCAGGTGCGCGGCCACGCCGATCGGACCCATCCCCGGACCGCCGCCGCCGTGCGGGATCGTGAACGTCTTGTGCAGGTTCAGGTGGCAGACGTCGGCGCCGATGTCGCCCGGCCGGGCGAGCCCGACCATCGCGTTCATGTTCGCGCCGTCCAGGTAGACCTGCCCGCCGTTCTCGTGCACGATCCGGCAGATCTCCTTGACGTCCTCCTCGAAGATCCCGTGCGTCGACGGGTAGGTGATCATCAGCGCGGCCAGCCGGTCGCGGTGCTGCTCCGCCTTGGCGCGCAGGTCGGCGACGTCGATGTTGCCGTTCTCGTCCGACTTCACGACGACCACGTTCAGCCCCGCCATCGCCGCGCTCGCCGGGTTCGTCCCGTGCGCCGACTGCGGGATCAGGCACACGTCCCGATGCGCCTCGCCGCGGGCTTCGTGGTACGCCCGGATCACGAGCAGCCCGGTGAACTCGCCCTGCGAGCCGGCGTTCGGCTGCAGCGACACGCGCGCGAAGCCCGTGATCTCCGCCAGCCACGACTCGAGCTGGGCGAACATTTCGTGATAGCCCTGCGCCTGATCGGCCGGCACGAACGGGTGCAGCTTGGCGAACTCCGGCCACGTGATCGGCATCATCTCGGCCGCGGCGTTCAGCTTCATCGTGCACGAGCCGAGCGGGATCATCGACGTCGTGAGCGACAGGTCCTTCGCCTCCAGCCGCTTGATGTAGCGCAGCAGCTCGTGCTCCGCGTGGTAACGGTTGAAGACCGGGTGCGTGAGATAATCGCTGGTGCGGGCGAACGGCGCCGCGTAGCCGGCGTCCACCTGCTCGGCGAGTTCGGCGGGAGCCGGCGCGGCCTTGCCGTCGGCGAAGACGGCGAAGAGGTCGACGACGTCGTCCGCGGTGACCGTCTCGTCCAGCGCGATCCCGATCGCGGCATCGCCGATCGGGCGGAGGTTGATCCCCCGCTCGCGGGCCCGCTCGAGGTACGCGTCGCGCCGGCCGGCGCCGACCTCGACGCGGATCGTGTCGAAGAAGGTGTCGTGGGCGATCCGGTGCCCGAGGCGGCGCAGCCCCTCGGCCAGGACGCACGTGAGGCGGTGCACCCGCTCGGCGATGCGGCGAATCCCCTCGGGACCATGGTAGACCGCGTACATCCCCGCGATCACGGCCAGGAGCACCTGCGCCGTGCAGATGTTGCTCGTCGCCTTTTCGCGGCGGATGTGCTGCTCGCGCGTCTGCAGCGCCATGCGCAGCGCCATCTGGCCGGCCGAGTCGTGCGAGACGCCGATGATGCGGCCCGGGATCTGGCGCTTGTACTCGTCCTTCGTCGCGAAGTACGCCGCGTGCGGACCGCCGTAGCCGAGCGGCACGCCGAAGCGCTGCGTGCTGCCGACCGCGATGTCGGCGCCCCACTCGCCGGGCGGCGTGAGCAGCGCCAGCGAGAGCAGGTCCGCGGCGACGGTGACCAGCGCGCCGGCCTCGTGCGCGCGCTCGACGAAGGCGCGATAGTCGTAGACCGCACCGTCCGTCGCCGGGAACTGCAGCAGCGCGCCGAAGACGCGGTCGGTGAACTCGAAGCGCTCGTGGTCGCCGACCACGACCTCGATCCCGCGCACCCGCGCACGCGTGCGCACCACCTCGATCGTCTGCGGGTGGCACGCCTCGGACACGAAGAAGACGTTGCGGTCCGGCCCGCCGACGACGGCGTAGCTCATCCCCATCGCCTCGGCCGCCGCCGTCGCCTCGTCCAGCAGCGACGCGTTCGCGATCGGCAGCCCCGTCAGGTCGATCACCATCGTCTGGAAGTTCAGCAGCGCTTCCAGCCGACCCTGCGAGATCTCCGCCTGGTAGGGCGTGTAGGCCGTGTACCACCCCGGGTTCTCCAGGATGTTGCGCTGGATGACCGGCGGCGTGATCGTGTCGTGGTAGCCCATCCCGATGTAGCTGCGGAAGACGCGGTTCTTGGACGCGATCTCCCGCAGCTCGCGCAGCGCCTCGTATTCGCTCTTCGGCGCCGGCAGGTTCAGCGTGCCCCGGAACCGGATCGACTCCGGGATCGCCGCGTCCAGCAGCGCGTCGACCGAGTCGTAGCCGAGGACGTCCAGCATCTCCCGGATGTCCGCATCCGTCGGCCCGATGTGCCGGCGGACGAAGTCATCCGTGAACGCGAGCTTGTCTTCCCGATCCATCATTCTCGAATGCCCCAGAAAAGGAAAACGGGCGGCCAGTCACGCCCGCCCATGCGCTGCATGCTCCTTCGCCGCAAGCCCTGATACCCCGGCCGAACGGGCCGTTTCCGAGCCCCGGGCGGGCCGGGGCGGTGCGGCGTGCGGCCGGCGCCGCCCTCTCGCGGGCGGCATCAGAATTCGTAGCTCCTGCCCGGCTCCAGCACCACGGTCTCCGCCCGGTCGCCCACCATCCGCGCGAACTGCGCCGGGTCCTGGCGAATCAGGTCGAAGGTGTTGTAGTGCATGGGGATGACGACCCTGGGCTCGATGAACTCCACCGCGCGCGCCGCGTCCTCCGGGCCCATCGTGTAGTTGTCGCCGATGGGGAGCAACGCGACGTCGACTTTCCCCTTGAGGAGCTGCATCTCCATGATCAGCGCCGTGTCGCCGGCGTGATAGAGCCGCTTCCCGTTCAGGTCGAGCCAGAACCCACCCGGCATCGTCGTGAAGGTGCCGTCGGTGTCGCCGGAGACCTGCCCGCCGTGGAGGGCTGGGGTCATCTTCGCGTAGCCGAACGAGAACCTGTGCCCGCCGCCGATGCTCATCGAGTGGACGTTCCTGACGCCCCTCGACTCGGCGAACGCCGTGATCTCGAAGGTCGAGACCAGGAGCGCGCCGGTCTTCTTCGCCAGCGGGATCGCGTCGTCGAAGTGGTCGAAATGGCCGTGGCTGACGAAGATGAAGTCCAGCTCGTCGACCTGGTCCGTCCCGATGTCGGCGACCGGGTTGTCGTCCAGCCACGGATCGAACATGATCCGCAGCCCCTCGTCGGTCACGAGCGTGAAACAGGAATGGCCGTGCCAGGTCAGTCGTGCCATGACTCCCACCCTCCGCTGCAGGGGCCGACCGGTCGGGCCGCCAGGCCGCCGGTCGGCCCGGCCAGGGATCAGGACTCGCCGATGTGCTCCGCGTACGCGGCCTCGTCGAGCAGCTCGTCCAGCTCACCCGAATCGGTGATCCGGATCTTGATGAGCCACCCGTCGCCGTACGGATCCCGGTTGATGACCGCGGGGTCGGCGTCGACCGCGTCATTCACCTCGATCACCGTCCCGGAGGCCGGGCAGTACAGGTCGCTGACCGCCTTGACCGCCTCGACGGTGCCGAAGACGTCGTTCTTGCGGAACTCATCGCCGACCTTGGGCAGCTCGACGTAGACGATGTCGCCCAGCTCGCCCTGTGCGTAATCGGTGATGCCGACGTAATAAACCGACTCTTCCTCCGCCGGCTTGAGGTACTCGTGCTCCTCGGTGTAAAGCAGCTCTGCCGGGATCTCCGACATCGTTCCTCCATCGACTGATACGAGAGACGGGGGTCAGTGTGGGGGGGAGAATAGACGCGACGTCAGCGAGCGTCAAGGCCGCTCTGCGGGCGGACTCAGGCGCGGTCCGGCGCGGTCGGACGGTCGGCCGCCACGGGCGTCGGCAGGTCGTTCAGCCGGCCCAGGATGTCGGCGAGGCGCCGCAGCTCGGAAGCGACCACGGAAAGCGACTGCCGGACCTCCGGATCGGTGACGCCCGGGTCGTCGAGGAGGAGCTGGACGTGGCCGAGCGCCGCCGTGAGGGGGTTGTTCGCGTCGTGACGAACCTTTCGAATCGCCTGGAGGACGTCCGCCCACTCTACCTGGTTCATCGAGCCCTCCGTGTCCGGGGTGGGGAGGTCTAGCATGGGGAGCGCCGCCCGGCACCTCGCCCGCCCCGAGCGGCGAGGATCGGGGGCCCGGACGGCCGAAGTCGGGGCGAAGTATACGTGGCACGGACGCCCCCGATCAAGGACGCACGACAGTTGCGGAACCTTCACCCGGCCGGTAGAGTATTCGGAGAGCGGCCGCGCCGGAGCGCGGCCTGGGCCGCCGACGCCGACCCCAGGCGGCGGCGACGGCGGACCGCGGGACGCACGAGCCCGCTGGTGTCCAGCCCGATCGTCCACTCAGCAAAGGAGGTGATCCTTGTCCAGTCCGAGTAACTTGCGCAACCTGACACGGGCAAGCGATCGCCGTATCGGCGCCTAGCCGACGCGAAGCGGTTCACTGTCCGCACCGGCCAGTGCCGACACGGCATTGCGTCAGGTTGCGGAAGCCCCCTACGGCGCCGCCGGGATCTCCGGCGGCGCCGTTTCGTATATCCCGGCGCGAGCGCTCGTCCCGGCGCCGGATCCGTCGCCGACGACGGGCCCCGAGTCTGGCAGGCACGCGGTTGGCGACGTATTTTTCGCCCGCTTCGTGAAGCCGCGAACGCAAACGTAAACGAAGGAGTTTCCCCGATGTCCGTGGTTTCGTCCGGGATGGCGCACGCGCCACTTACCACGCTCTCCGAAGACGAGAGCATGTTTCGCGACGCCGTCCGGCAATTCGCCGAGGAGGCGGTCGCTCCACGCGTCCACGACATGGACGCCAAAGCGGCGCTCGACCCCGAGCTCCTGCCGCAGCTCTTCGAGATGGGCCTCATGGGCGTCGAGGTCCCCGAGCAGTGGGGCGGCGCGGGCCTCACGTTCTTCACCTCCGTACTCGTCGTGGAGGAACTGTCGCGCGTCGACCCGAGCGTCGGCGTGCTGGTCGACGTCCAGAACACGCTGGTCAACAACTGCCTGCTCCGTTGGGGGAACGAGGAGCAGAAGGCGCGCTACTTCCCGCGCCTGACCTCGGACACGGTCGGCGCCTATGCGCTGAGCGAGGCCGGGTCGGGCTCGGATGCGTTCGCGCTCGCCACGCGCGCTCGCCGCGATGGCGACGACTGGGTCCTCGAGGGGCGCAAGTTGTGGATCACCAACGGCGGCGAGGCGGGGATCTTCATCATCTTCGCGAACGCGAACCCCGAGGCGGGCTACAAGGGGATCACGGCGTTTATCGTCGAGCGCGACTTCCCCGGCTTCAGCATCGGGAAGAAGGAGGACAAGCTCGGGATCCGCGCCTCCTCGACCGTCGAGCTGATCCTGGACGGCGTGCGCGTGCCGCACGAGAATGTGCTGGGCGAGGTCGGCCAGGGGTACAAGATCGCGATCGAGACGCTCAACGAGGGGCGCATCGGGATCGGCGCCCAGATGGTCGGGCTCGCGCAGGGCGCGCTCGAGCACACGCTGCGGTACGTCCGCGAGCGCGAGCAGTTCGGCAAGCCGATCGCCGAGTTCCAGGGCGTGCAGTTCCAGCTCGCGCAGATGCGCACCGACATCGAGGCCGCGCGGCTCCTGGTCTACAACGCCGCCCGGCTCAAGGACGCGGGCCAGCCGTTCCTGGAGGAGGCGGCCATGGCGAAGCTCTTCGCCTCGCAGGTCGCCCAGCGCGTCTCCAGCCAGGCCATCGACCTCTTCGGCGGCTACGGCTTCACGCGCGAGTACCCGGTCGAGAAGCTGTATCGTGACTCGAAGATCGGCACGATCTACGAGGGCACGACCAACATGCAGCTCCAGACGATCGCGAAGTATATGCTGAGGTGAGTCGGCGGGCGGGCGGCTCTGACGACCGCCCGCCGCCCCGGCAAAACCTGCGAACGAGAAACTCCCGCCCTCGGTCCTCGGGGGCGGGAGTCCTCTCTTGGTCCGAGGGCGCGGGCGGTCGCGTCACGAGGGGGACTTGTAATTGCCCACCCTGCGAAATACGACGTGCAGTCCGCGGAGATCGGGGATCACGATGGTCGTGTCCGTCCTTACGCCGACCCATTGCACGTTGTTGTCCCCGCCGACGAACGAGATCCCGCCGCCGGTCTCGTCGGGGATCGCGTTGCCCCGCGCCTGCACGACGGTCGTGCCCACGCCCGGCTGGAATACGTTGAAGGTCATCCAGTAATTGGTGTCGAAGTCGATCAACAGCTCGCCCGAGACCAGGGTACCCTGGATCCAGGACGTCTCCACGGCCGCCGGGAGGCTGCCTTCGTTGACGGATACGAGCCGAAACTCGCCGTTGTACTCGGCCGGCGTCAGGCCGGTGAAGCTGTCGTCGGAGCAGGCGCCGAGGACCAATGCAACAATGGCTATCGCCGCGCGCATGCCACCCTCCTCGTGACGTTTCCCAGTCGAGCGGGTATCGCCGCCGATCGACGTTCCAGGATTATCGAAACGACCGAACACGCTCCCTTCTGACAAGGGCGCGGCTCGCCTCGCGACAATCGGTGCGCCGCCAACGCCTCACGCGCCGGCGGCGTTCCCCCGGACAACGGGGCGGCCGGCGGCCTGCCAGGCGGCGATGCCGCCGGCCAGGTCGATCACATTGTCGATCCCGTGCGCCTTGAGCACGCTCGCGGCGATCGCGCTCCGCGCGCCGCCCTGGCAGTGCACGACGAGGGGGCGGTCGACCGGGACCTCCTCGAGGCGGTCGGGGAGGTCGCCCAAGGGCACGTGAACGACGCGGCCGCCGGCAACGGACTCCGGGAGCCGGGCGGTTTCCCACTCGACCCGCCCCCGGACGTCCAGGACCGTGAACTCGCCCGAGCGTGCGGCGAACTCGTCGACCGTGAGCTGCGGCACCGATCCGAGCGCCCGGCCGACGGCGGGCCATGCCGGGACGACGTCGCCAGTGAAGTACCCGGCGATCCGATCCAGGCCGATCATCGCCAGGTCCTTGACCGCCTCGTCCAGCGCGTGAGTCGCGCCGTCCTCCACGATCAGGTAGAAGTCCCGGTCGTACGGGACCAGCCACCCGGCCCACGTGTTGAACGAGCGGTTCAGCGGGATGTTGATCGTCCCCGGCACGTGCGCGGCAGCGAAGTCGGCCGCCCGGCGCGTGTCGATCACGACCGCGCCGTCGCCCAGGACCATCGCGAGCCGGTCGGCCGGGAGGCGCTCCGGACGACGGAACCCGTTGAGGATCGGCGGACCGAGCTTGTTGATCCGCTTCATCTGCGCGAAGTACTTCGGCGCCTCGGGCTGACCCGCGAGCACCGCGCGGACGAACTCTTCCTCATCCTCGATCCCGAACGCCCAGTTGAAGAGGCGCTCGTAGCCGACCGTGCTCTGCGGGATCGCGCTCAGCCCCTTCCCGCACGCGCTCCCGGCGCCGTGCCCCGGCCAGATCTGGAGCCAGTCGGGCTGCGACTTGAACGCCTGGAGCGACCGGAACAGACGCCGCGCGCCGGGCTCCGCCGTGCCCTCCACGCCGGCCGCCTTCTCGAGAAGGTCCGGGCGGCCGACGTCGCCGACGAAGACGAAGTCCCCGGTCAGCGCCGCGATCGGACGGTCGGCCGCGGCGCCGTCCGTGACCAGGAACATCAGGTGCTCCGGCGTGTGGCCGGGCGTGTGGACCGCCCGGATCCGGATGTTGCCGACGTCGAACGTGTCGCCATCCCTGAGCAGGACCGTCGGCCGCTCGCCGGCGTAGGCGTACTTCCAGTTCTCGTCGCCCTCGTCCGAGAGGTACATCGTCGCGCCGGTGCGGGCGGCCAGCTCTCGGAGCCCGGACACGAAGTCGGCGTGGATGTGCGTCTCCGTCACGGCGGTGATGCGCACGCCCTCGCGCTCGGCCGCCTCGATGTACCGGCCGACGTCCCGCATCGGGTCGACCACCACCGCCTCGCCCGTCGCCGCGCACCCGAGCAGGTAGCTGGCCTGGGAGAGCTTCTCGTCGTAGAACCGTTTGACGATCATGTTCGCACACTCCTTTTCGAAGACATCCCTGCGGCTCTTGTCCCGCGCGGCCGGCGAGCACGCGGCCCGAAGCGTGCAGCGAGGCGACGCCCGCGATCCAAATTGCGCGACGCGGTATGTTACCCTATATTACCGAACACTGTTCGGCATATCTCGGGACGCGCGGCCGGGCACGGCCGCGTCCAACGCGGTGTCAGGGGGTGCCATGAGCGCGACGGTGCAGGTCAACGAGCGGGAGGCGCGGGCCGTTGCCGAGGCTGCCCGCGAGAAGGATTGGGTCAAGCCCAGTTTCGTGCGCGAGCTCTTCCTGGGTCGTCTGCGGCTGGATCTGATCTACCCGGCGCCGGAACCGGATGCGGAGGCGGAGCGGCGGACGGACGAGTTCCTGGCGCGCGCGGAGGCGTTCCTGCGGGAGAACGTGGATCCGGAGCAGATCGAGCGGGAGGCGCGGGTACCGGACCACGTGATCCAGGGGCTGAAGGAGCTGGGCGCCTTCGGCCTGAAGATCCCGCGGGAGTACGGCGGGCTGGAGCTGTCCCAGCGGGGGTACAACCGTGCGATCTCGACGATCGGCGCGTACTCGGCGCCGCTGGGCGTGCTGCTGTCGGCGCACCAGTCGATCGGCGTGCCGCAGCCGCTGAAGATGTTCGGCACGGAGGAGCAGAAGAAGAAGTACCTGCCGCGCCTCGCGAAGGGCGAGATCTCGGCGTTCGCGCTGACGGAGCCGGACGTGGGGAGCGACCCGGCGCGGGTGAGCGCGACGGCGACGCCGACGGAGGATGGGAGCGCGTACATCCTGAACGGCGAGAAGCTGTGGTGCACGAACGGCCCGATCGCGGACGTGATGGTGGTGATGGCGCGGACGCCGGCGCGGGATGGGAAGCCGCGGGGCGGGATCACGGCGTTCATCGTGGAGCGGGAGTGGGAAGGGGTCGAGGTCGTGCATCGCTGCCAGTTCATGGGGCTGCGCGGTATCGAGAACGGCGTGATCCGTTTCAACAACGTGCGTGTCCCGAAGGAGAACGTGCTGTGGGGCGAGGGCCGCGGGCTGAAGCTGGCGCTGATCACGCTGAACACGGGTCGTCTGACGATCCCGGCGACGTGCGCCGCGAGCGCGAAGTGGTGCCTCAAGGTCGTGCGTGAGTGGAGCGGCTCCCGGCAGCAGTGGGGCACGGCGGTTGGGCGTCACGACGCGGTAGCGCAGAAGATCTCCGAGATCGCGGCGAAGGCGTTCGCGATGGAGGCGGTCGCGGACCTTGCGGCGCGGATGGCGGACTCGGGCGAGTACGACATCCGGCTGGAGGCGGCGGTCGCGAAGATGTTCAACTCGGAGGCGGCGTGGGAGGTGATCGACGACACGCTGCAGATCCGTGGCGGGCGCGGCTACGAGACGGCGGAGTCGCTGGCGGCGCGCGGCGAGGCGCCGATCCCGGTGGAGCGTCTGATGCGCGACCTCCGGATCAACACGATCTTCGAGGGCTCGAGCGAGATCATGCGGCTGTTCATCGCCCGCGAGGCGGTGGATCCGCACCTGCAGCGGGCGGGCGCGGTGCTCGAGCCGGAGGCGTCGCTCGGTGCGAAGGCGAAGGACGCGGTCGGGCTCGGGCTGCACATGGCCGGGTGGGTCGCCGGCAACATGGTCGGCTGGGGCCGCTGGCCCAAGTACGGCGAGTTCGGTCGTCTGGCGCCGCACCTTCGGTATGCGGACCGCACGGCCCGCAAGCTGGCCAGGACGCTGGCGTTCCAGATGGCGCGGCTGGGCCCGAAGCTGGAGAAGCGGCAGTCGATCCTGTTCCGCCTGGTGGACGTGGGTGCGGAGATCTTCGCGATCGCGGCCACGTGCGGCCGTGCACAGGAGCTCGTGCGGCGGAACCCCGCGGACGAGGGGCCGTTGGTGATGGCGGATCTCTTCTGCCGTGGCGCGCGTCGCCGGATCGCGGAGTCGTTCCGGGCGATCGCGAAGAACGACGACGTGTTCCGCTACCGCGTTGCGCAGCAGGTCCTGTCGGGCGAGCACACGTGGCTGGAGGCCGGCGTCGTCGACCTGACGACGGCGACGGTCAAGCAGGGCGAAGCGGTGGAAGTCTCCGCGTAGTTGGCGGATAGCATCCTTGCGGCGTTGGGAGGGCGGACCTAGACTAGAGGGCCCGGACAGCATGGCGCGCCTCTGGCCGGAGCCGCCCGATGGCCCTGATCGCCGCATTACTGCCCGACCAGGCCGATCGTACGAGCCTGGCTGCCGCGGTACACCCACACAGCGTCGAGTGGGCGCGCGATTGGCGTGACCTGGATCGGGTCGTGCGGCTGCGGCCTGTGCAGGCCGCGATCGCGGACCTCCGTGCGGAAGCGAGAAAGGACGGGGTGTTGCGGGTGTTGCGCTTGTCGCAACGCTACCCGCGCACCCCGATCTTCGTTTGGGGCGACCCTGACGGTCGCGAGCTGTACCGCCTCGGGAAGGCGGGCGCGGCTGACGTGATATTCCCGCACGACGCCGCCGACGGTCAGTACCTGGGCGAGCTGTTCGAGCCGGCGCTGGGCGACGCGATCGCGCCGGTGATCGACAGGCGGCTGCGAGGCAGGGTCTCCGAGGCGGCGCGGCTGCTGGTGCGCGAGGCGGCGGCGCGGATCCCGGAGCACGTGCAGGTGCCCGACCTCGCGCGGGCGTACCGCATCTCGGTCTCGACGCTGGAGCGCCGCTGCGAGGCGTGGGGGCTGCCGACGCCGGGTCGCCTGCTCCTCTGGCTACGGATCCTGTACGGGCTTCACTGGCTCCAGGAGCCGGGCCGGAGCGTGGAATCGGTCGCATCGCAGCTCGGCTACTCGTCTGGCGCGGCGTTCCGCAGGGCGATCAAGGCGACGGTCGGTGGAAGACCCGCGCCGCTGCGCACCCGTTCGGGGTTCGACCGTGCGCTGGACCTCTTCCTCGCGGAACTCCCGGGCGACGGCGCGTACCGGCGCGTCTCGACTCTCGGATGATCCCCGATGGCCCGCTACGACCGCATTGCACCGCTACCGAGTCCCCCGCGCGACCGGGCCATGCCGTCGTGGCCCGTGCTGCGAGACCTCGAGGGCCGTGAACGGAACGCGGACCTCGCGCGGCGGGCGCGACTCCGGTTCCTCGCGCTCCGTCCGGTGCGCCGGCTGGTGGCGCGCGGGATCGAGCGGGTCCCGCCGGATTCCTTCCAGCGGCAGATCGAAGCCGTGCGCGAAGAGCTGAGCACGCTCCCCGCACGCGACCCGGAGCGGGGGCGTCTGACGCGATTCCTCCACCAGATCGGCCGACGCACGCCGCTGGCCGTCGCCGCGGCGACGCTGGACATGGGCGAGGCGCTCGAGGAAGCCGGCCAACTGTACGCCGCCGAGGAGTACTATCGGACCGCGCTGGAGCTCGCGGCGTCGTACGGCCTCATGCCGCAGCGCGTGATCGCGCACCGCCTCCTGGGCCGCGTGCTGCGGACGCTCGGCCGGGGATCGGAAGGCGTGGAGTCCTACCGGATGGCGGTCGAGCTGTCGCGCATGCTGGACGATGCCGAGCAGTGGTGCCGCTCGATGGACGGGCTGGCCGCGGCGTATCGCGACCAGGGTCGGTACGACGACGCGCGGCGCATCCACGGCGAGCTGCTCGAGCAGGGCCGCGACCGGGGCGACGCGGTGCTGGAAGCGACGGCGCTCGCGGGGCTGTGCCGCACGGAGCTCGACGCCGGCGACGCCGAGCGCGCGGTCGACGTCGGCTGGCTCGCGCTCCCCCGGGCGGTCGACGCCGAGCAGCGGCATGCGGTGCTGCGCACGCTCGGCCACGCCTTCACGGCGCTCGGGCTGTACCGCGCGGCCGAACGCTGCCACGAGATCGTCGCGGAGCGGACGGCCGCGCCGGGCACCCGGGCCCGGGCGCTGCTCGACCACGCCCGGATCGCCGCATTCACCGGCCGGTCGGACCTCGCGCGCGACAGGCTGCGCCAGGCGATCGCCGAGGCTGACCGGCACGGGCTCGGCCGCCTGCTCGGCCGTGCCGAGAAGCTCCTCTCCGACCTCGAGCGCGGCGCCGCCGGCGAGTCGATCGGCGGCCCGGCCACGGCGACGCCGAGCGAGCGCGCGCGCCGGATCGCGGCGGAGATCGAGGCGCTCGACCCGACGCTCGTCCCGGCGTCCGGGTGAGCCGCGCCGCGCGCCGATCACGAGAACGCCGCCGATCACGAGAACGCGTCGCGCTGCCCTCTCGCCACCTCGCGGACCCAGAGTTGATAATCGATCGCGGCCGTGAGCGCCGCCTCGATGCTCCGCACCATGTCGCGCTCTCCGACCTCGCGCCGCGCGCGCTCGACCAGCTCGGTGTCGAGGTGGAAGGTGAACGGCCTGCGATCGATCGACGGCCTGGCCGTACGGCTCGCTGCATCCCGAGACATGTGCGCCTCCTGTTGCGGGTCGACCGGTCCACGGCCGGACTCCTACCGGCCCTGGCGGCGGAACGGTGCGCCGCGATCCGGGGCGCGACCATAGCGGCCCGGGCCGCGTCGAAACAGGTGCGCGGAGTATGCAGGCGCTTGCGCGTTGGCGAGAAACGACCATCTTTTTTCAGTATGGAGACGAATCGCAAACGACTGATCGTGGTGGGCGACCGGGTGTTGATCGCGCCCGAAGCGGGCGAGGAGCGCAGCCGGGTCGGCCTTTATCTTCCGCCGTCCGCCGTGGACAACCAGGCGGTGCAGGGCGGGACCGTCGTGGCGGCGGGGCCGGGCACGCCGATCTCCGCGCCGACGGAGCTGGACGACGAGCCGTGGAAGATCTCGAGCGGCGAGGCGCGCTACCTGCCCGTGCAGGCCCGGGTCGGCGACTACGCGATCTTCTTCCGCCGCGCGGCCGTCGAGATCACGTTCGAGGACAAGCGCTACCTCGTCGTGCCCCAGGCGGCAATCCTGGTGCTGGTGCGCGAGCCGCACCCCGAAGACGAGGACTGGTAGGCGCGGGCGTACGGCACCCGAAAGGCCCCCGCGGGTAGCATCCGTTCGGAGACGGCGGATGCGACTCGCCCGGAACCAGCGGCCCCGAATCCGGGGCCGTTTCTGTTGAGAGCGAAAGGATCATGGCTTCGAACGAAACACTGGACCGGTCCCGCCTGGTCCGGGTCACCGCATACGATGGGCTGGTGCGCGCGATCGCGGTGGACGCGACCGAGGTCGTGGCGGAGCTGCACGCGCGGCACGACACGTACCCGGCCGTGACGGCGGCGCTCGGCCGCCTGGCGACGGGCGCGCTGCTCCTCGGCTCGATGCTGAAGGAGCCGCACCACACCATCACGTTGCGGGTGCAGGGCGACGGGCCTGCGGGGACGCTGCTGGCGAGCGCGACCGGCGCGGGCGAGGTGCGCGGGCTGGTCGCGAACCCGCGGCCGGACGTCGACCAGGCGCGGGACGGCAAGCTCAACGTCTCCGGCGTTGTTGGAACGCGCGGCCAGCTCAGCGTGACGCGCGACCTCGGACTGCGTCATCCCTATGGCAGCGCCGTCGAGCTGATCTCGGGCGAGATCGGGGACGACCTGGCCTACTACCTGGCGCGCAGCGAGCAGATCCCGTCCGCCGTCGGGATCGGCGTCTTCGTACGCGCCGACGGCACGGTCGAGGCCGCGGGCGGCTACCTCGTCCAGCTGATGCCGGGCGTGACGGAGGAGCAGACGACCGTGATCGAGACCGCGATCCGCTCGTTGCCGCACCCGACGACGATGCTCCGGGCCGGCGAGACGCCCGAGCGGATCCTGGACCGCATCTTCCCGGACGGTTACGACGTCCTGGCCGAGACCGGCGTCCGGTTCCACTGCCCGTGCTCGCGGGAGCGGGCCCAGCGCGCGCTGGTCCTGCTGGGCGCCGAAGAGCTGACGTCGCTTCGGGACAAGGACGTCGAGACCGGGCACAGCGAGCTCGTCTGCGAGTTCTGCCGGACGACCTACCGATTCACGGCCGAGGAGATCGACGCGCTCATCGCCGAGGCGCGCGCCGGGGACTGACGAAAAGCTTGCGTCGGCGCCCGGGGCGCGTGCACTTTGTTGCCCCCATCATCTGGGCACCGCTTCATCGACCGCACGATGATCCGATTCAACTGGCGACGCGGGCAGGTCCAGGACGGCTCTCGCCCAGACATGATCGCGGAGCTGGAGCGACTGATTCGTCGTGGGCTCTGGCTTCTCGTGCTCGTCCCGCTCCTCCTTTTCGGCGGGCTCGGCATGGGGGAGCTGACGCACCGTGCGCTCGCGCTCCCGCCGGACACGCCCGTGCGTCTTCCGACCGGCCGGGAAGTGCCGCGCGACGAACTCGAGACGCTGAGCCGGACGATGCACGACCTCCGCGTCGCCGGCGAACGTACGGCCGAGTACGTCCTGCTCTACCAGGAGCACGTCGAGCCGATCGAGATGTCGCTCCGGCGGCGCGGCGTGGCGCCGGAGACGGCGCGGCAGATCGCGTGGCCGCTCGTCGAGTACTCGTACATGCGCAGCCTCGATCCCGTGACGGTCCTCGCCGTGCTGTGGGTCGAGAGCGAAGGGAAGCCGCGGGCGCGCAGTCCGGTCGGCGCCCGCGGGCTCATGCAGGTGATGCCCTGGTGGGAGGGCCGGGTCCAGGGGTGCGGCCGCGACCTCTACGACATCGTCGACAACATCTGCCACGGCACCTGGATCCTGGCCGAAGCCTACGGCCGGCTGCGCAACGAGCGTCGCGCGCTACTCAGCTACAACGGCTGCGTGAACGGGACCTTCACCCCGGACTGCCACCTCTACCCGGACAAGGTCGACCGCATCCGCCGGCAGATCCTGGCCGAATGGAAGAAGGCGCGCCCCGAGAACCAGGGCGCGCCGCGATACGCGGAATAGACGCGGGTTGTTGCAGCGACGGAGCGGCGCGGAGCGCTCGAGACTCGCCGCCTGCGCCGCATCGGTCACCGAAAAGACGAGGCCCGTCCGTGCGAAGTAGACACGGCGGGCCCCTCGCTGTTGCCGCCCCGTCGGGCGCCTACTCCTACCCGTGCAGTCCCAGCTCGGTCAGCAGCGCCGCCGCGGCGTGCGTCCCCTTCTCGAAGTTCTCGACGCTCATCCACTCGTCCGGCGCGTGCGCGTTCTCGCCGGGTAGGCCGAACCCCATGAGGAGCACGGGCGCGCCGAGGAGCCGCTCGAACGCCGGCACGATCGGGATCGAGCCGCCCTCGCCCGCGTAGTTCGGCGCGCGGCCGTACGCGCGCTCGAGCGCCCGGCTCGCCGCCTCGTAGAGCCGACCTTCCAGCTTCGCCTTCCACGGCTCCGCGCCGTGCAGCATGCGGACCGTCACGTTCACGCCCCTGGGTGCGACCTTCCGTACGTGCGCCTCGAACAGCTGCTCGATCCGCTTCGGATCCTGGTCGGGGACGAGCCGGCAGCTGACTTTCGCCATCGCGCGCGCGGGGAGCACGGTCTTCGACCCCTCGCCCGTGTAGCCGGAGAGGAGGCCGTTCACGTCGAGCGTCGGGCGGACCCACAGCCGCTCGAGCGTGCCGAACCCCGCCTCGCCGCCGAGCGCCGGCGCGCCGACCTCGGCACGGAACGCCTCGTCGTCGAAGGGGAGCGAGCGGATCCGCTCGGCGAACTCCGGCGCCGCGGCGACGTCGTCGTAGAACCCCTCGATCGCGACGCGGCCGTTCTCGTCGTGGAAGCTGGCGATGATCCGGGCCAGCGCGTTCGCCGGGTTGACGACCGCACCGCCGTAGCTCCCCGAGTGCAGGTCCTGCGACGGGCCCTCGACGTGGATCTCGAAGTACGCCATCCCGCGGAGCGACGCGCCGATCGTCGGCATCCCGGGCGCGAACATGGTCGAGTCGGAGATCACGACCGCCGCGGCGGCCAGCCGGTCGGCGTTCCGTTCGACGAACGGCAGCAGGTTCTCGCTGCCGACCTCCTCCTCGCCTTCCGCGAGGATGATGAGATTGACCGGCAGGCGGCCGTTGGTCTTCAGGTGCGCCTCCGCGGCCTTGACGTGGAGATAGAGCTGTCCCTTGTCGTCCACGGAGCCGCGGGCGTAGATGCGGCCGTCGCGGATGGTCGGCTCGAAGGGCGGCGAGGTCCAGAGCTCGAGCGGCTCGGGCGGCTGCACGTCGTAATGGCCGTAGACGAGCACGGTCGGCGCGTCGTCGCCCGCGCCGCGCCACTCGCCGATCACGATCGGGTGGCCGGGCGTCTCTTCGATCGTGGCCTCGAGCCCGGCGGCGCGCATCTTCTCGTAAAGCCACTCGGCCGCGGCGCGCATGTCGCCGCGGTGCTCGCTGCGCGCACTCACGCTCGGGATGCGCAGGAACTCGAAGAGCTCCTCCCGGAAGCGAGACAGGTTCTGGTCGATATAATCGTGTACGTCCGCCATCGGTTCGATTCCTCCAGGATCGGGTCCGCCGGTCCGCCGCATGGTGGGGCGGGCGGCGGCCGTGCGCAAGGGCGGGCTCGAAGAAAGAAAGGGCGCGGCCCCCGGCGCTCCGTCGCACCGCGGGCCGCGCATCTATGGACTTCAGGGCGCAGCGGACGCCCGGGGAACCCCCCTGCCCCGGGCGCTTCGCGCCCGCTGGGTGGGCCCGGTCGGGCCCTCGTCTGGCCGCAAGCGGCTGCGGCCGCTCGGCAATCGG